>Ga0182745_1003273_pt1 | contig 14037 bp, 12 predicted proteins | sample eDN3rd30CKraftBY_FD_128523 | JGI IMG/M metagenome (GOLD analysis project Ga0182745, IMG submission 128523) | Enriched backyard soil microbial communities from Emeryville, California, USA - eDNA 3rd pass 30_C Kraft BY (version 2) (version 2) | ecosystem: Environmental > Terrestrial > Soil >...
AGACCATCTGTGGATGTCATCACAGGGCTCATCAAATCCAATATTCCGACACGTATTGCATTTGCAGTTTCTTCACAAATTGACTCTCGTACAATTTTAGATAGTCAAGGGGCAGAGCGATTACTAGGTAGAGGAGATATGCTGTACTTAGGAAATGGCATGAGTGCACCGATTCGATTACAAGGTACCTTTGTAACGGATGATGAAATTGAGGAAATTATAGAGCACGTAAGAGGGCAGGGAGAGCCAGACTATTTCTTCCAGCAAGATGAATTACTAAAGAAAACGGAAATGGTTGAGGAACAGGATGAACTATTTGAAGAGGTTTGCCGCTTTGTTTATGAACAAGGCACTGCTTCTACATCTTCCATCCAAAGAAAATACCATATCGGTTACAATCGTGCAGCACGACTAATCGATATGCTAGAAAGCCAAGGCTTTGTTTCAGAGCCAAGAGGAAGCAAGCCGAGAGAAGTTTTTATAACAGACTCTGATTTAACTTCAATGTTTGAATGATGAGGGGACTCCCCTCTCATTTTTTTGGCAAATGGTCAGCGTAAATCTCGAGCTAATCGAGTAAATTATTACAGGCAACACTATAGCGTATGCAATATTTTCAAATACAAAAATAAAAATACTAATAAATGAGTGAATAAGTAGCTAAATTAAGATATTTTTACAATAGTCATTATTAAAAATAATGCTATAATGGGGTAAGTTTTTATTAATTGGCACAAACTAACTTAAATTACAAAGTTTCATTCATTGGGATCAAGGTATCCCGGGAGGTTTTAAATATGACATTTTATCATTTTACAGGAATTAAAGGTTCAGGTATGAGTGCATTGGCTCAAATTTTATTTGACTCAGGAGAGCAAGTTCAAGGATCTGATTATGAAACGCATTATTTTACAGAAAAACCGCTAATAGAGCGCAATATCACGATTTTGCCTTTTAGTGCCGACAATATTAAAGAAGGCATGACGGTTATTGCTGGGAACGCATTTCCTGATGAGCATCCGGAACTTGTACGTGCAAAGGAATTAGGCGTAGAGGTAATCCGATATCATAAGTTTTTAGGTGATTATATCAATCGCTATACATCGATTGCGATTACGGGAGCACACGGAAAAACATCGACAACTGGGCTAATGAGTCATGTAATTGCCGGTTTTATGCCAACATCTTTCCTTATAGGAGATGGAACGGGTTCAGGTAAAGAAGATGCGAGCTTCTTTGTTATGGAGGCTTGTGAATATCGACGCCACTTCTTAGCATATCATCCAGATTATGCTGTCATGCTGAATGTGGACTTTGACCATCCGGATTATTTTGCTGGCATTGACGATGTCTATTCTGCATTCCAGGAACTAGCTTTACAAGTAAATAAGGCTATCATTGCATGCGGCGATGATGAGCACCTGCAAAAGATCCAAGCAAATGTACCAGTTGTATATTATGGATTTGCTGCACATAATGATTTTGCAGCTAGAAATATTGAAAAAACAACTGAAGGTACAACTTTTGAAGTTTATGTGCGCAATGAGTATTACGATAAATTCTTTATCCCTCTATATGGCGACCATACTGTACTAAATGCACTTGCTGTCATTTCTTTATGCCATTATGAAGGAATTCCGGCACAATTGATTCAAGAACGTTTACGTACTTATGGTGGTGTAAAAAGACGTTTTACTGAGACGAAAATTGGGAATAGTGTTCTTGTAGATGATTATGCGCATCATCCAACAGAAATTAGAGCAACAATACAATCAGCACGTCAAAAATATCCTGATCGTGAAATCGTAGCTGTTTTCCAACCACATACATTCAGTCGTACTGCTGCATTTTTAAAAGACTTTGCAGATAGCTTATCAAAGGCAGATTCAGTATATTTATGCGACATTTTCGGTTCTGCTCGTGAACAAAAAGGGGCATTATCAATAGAAGATTTACAAGCTTTAATCAGCAATGGTAAAATCCTTCAAACTGATAAAATTGAGCAGCTGAAAGAGCACCATGATGCAGTATTCCTGTTCATGGGTGCAGGAGATGTCCATAAGTATCAAGATGCATTTGAGAATGTATTAAAAACGAACGAAGAAACAGCTTAAACGCCTTAGTTTAGGCTGTTTTTTCTAAACGGGAGGATTCGCTAAGGATTTTGTCGAAATAGGTAGCACAAGACGTAGGAGGTTTTTCAATGGAAATCATTTTATACATCGCAGCATTACTCGCAGCAATTGGATTTTTAATTTTATGTATTAGTGTGGGCATGACTTTGTTTGGTCTAAAGAATACTTTAAATAGTATTGCCGGTACAGTCGCAGGCATTGAAGGCCAAATGCAAGGAATTACCCGTGAGACAACCTCTCTTTTAGTTAAAACGAATACCCTAGCTGAAGACATTACTGATAAGTCAGAAAAGCTAAATACAGTAGTGGATGCAGTAAAAAATATCGGGGTTTCGGTCAATGGCTTAAATACTTCGATTAGCCAAATTACTACTTCTATTTCTAAAGAAGTAAGCAGAAACGAAGAAAAAATAGCCCAAGTTGTACAATGGGGAAATGTGGCTATGGAATTAGCGGATAAATGGAAGCAGCGTAAAACGATTGACCAAGCTGATGTTGAAGAAGCAACGGAAGAAATCGTACACAAATCTTCTAAATTGAAGCGCAGATAATCATAAGGGGATGATTGAAATGTCAGTCGAAAAACCAAATTATAACGAAGTAAAAAATGAATTACCAAATTTACCTCAAGTTTATACAGGAACAGACGCTATTTACGAGGAGGAGTCGGTGAACATGAAGGATTTTGTTATTGGAGCATTTGTGGGTGGAATTGTTGGAGCAGCAGCAGGTTTACTGCTAGCACCGAAAACAGGTAGAGATTTACGTAATGATGTAGCAAGCCAAGCAGGGGTGATTAAAGATAAAAGTGTTACTTTATCATCCACAGCAAAAGAAAAGACAGTACAATTATCAAATCAATTAAAAGAACAGTCAACACAGCTTGTTGATAAAGTGAAATACAAAACTTCAAAAGTTCCAACGGTATTTGATGATGGTACGGTTTCGTACGAAGGGGAAGAACCTCTAGAAAACGAAACTTACGAAGGTATAGATATTGCTGAAGCATCAAGACCTTCGTCAATCTAAATAAAAAATGGCTCTCAAATGAGAGTCATTTTTTTTGAGGAGATTTTATAGAAATTAGTAATTGTTAAAGTGTGGTATGTGTGGGCAAGAATGAGACGATACAGTTGCTCCACATGTTCAAACGGTAGCAAAAAGGCCGGGATTGCGCGATAAATCAGTTGCCTCAACTGTATAAACTATTTCCTCGAACCCAACCACATACATATGCACTTAAATTGCCCCTCAAATCGCAGCCCTACTCAGCCATTATTTAACTACTGACTCTTCAGTTAAAATAATTTCAAGCTGATCGCCGCCGAATATTTCTTCATCAAAGGAGGAAGCTTTACCATTTCGCAGGATGGTGAATTTCCCTTTAAAGCTTACAGGGATTTGCCAATTTGAAAATCGGAATACATCTTGGTAAATCCAAGGTGAAGTATCTTTTTCCACAATGGAAAGGGATGCACCATTTAAAACTGATTGGGATGCAGGAACCACTTCGCCATTAGCCACAACTTCCCGACATAGTTTTGTTAACTCCAACACTTCACCTTGGAAGGAAACAACGATTTTTTCTTCGAGCACTAAGTTGAGTTTGTTTGCTACCATTTCCACCGTAGCACCTTCAGACTTCTCGATAGCTATCGAATCGCCATCATTCACGGGATATTGGAGCTTGCATGGCTTGCCATTCAACAACAGCTTTGAAGTGAACTCAGGAAACAACACGGGCTTTCCATCAATTGTTACATAGAAGGATTGCAATTTCTGCAGTAGTTCGGTTTTCTTTAAATACTTCAATACCTCTTCAATGGTTTGAATTGTTTCTACCTGAAGCGAGTCTCTGTCTTTTAATTCATGATCAAGTGAACATATTTTATTATTTATTTTCACAATAGGTTTTAATTCATAGGTAGCCCCTTGCACGGTTACTTTCTTAACCATGGCCTCATCCACAATATCACGGATAGTAGCCTTAGCATCCTCGCCATTACGCCCTTCTACTAATGAAATCACGTCTCCATTACTAATTTCCGTTTTCGTAGAGGCATTTTCGCCATTGACAAGAATAGCTGCTGGAAGTCCGTGGCCACCTGGGATAAAAATATCCTGGTTGTTTACTGTAATGGCAATGCCATGCCCCGGTTTTCCATAAAGCTGTTTAGCTCGGATATTGGCAGATAAAAAGGCATCTGCAACGGTCATTTCCTTTAGCTCAAATAATCGTACTACCTGTTCGTTCACTGTCACAGTCATGTATTGAATGGGTGCTTTCTTGGCAGCAATCGCAATTCCAATCGGTGTTACTAACTCTGGAGTTGCTGGGATGTTCTCTTCCTTTGTAAGGTTTTGAATGGCATCAATGCCGCGAACAGCGACGCGATTTAGTGGTAGATTGAGAACTTTACTTAACTCGTTAGGTAAGTTTGGCGTCAAGCTTCCGCCACCAACGAGCATGACAGCCTTAGGCGGTAGTTGATTGTTTAGCCTTAAAAGTTCACTGCCTATGGTCGTTGCTAGTTCCTCTATAGCAGGCTGGATCACTTGGAGCACTTCTTCTTTTGGAAAGCTTTGTTCAAAGCCGAGAATATCTTGAATAACCACATTTTCTTCCGTAGATAATTGGCGTTTGGCAATCTCCGCGACCGGGAAATCCAACAAATAATGATCGCTTAAAGCCTCAGTAATCTCATCCCCAGCTGTTGGTACCATGCCATAGGCAACAATCGTTCCCTTATCGGTAATAGCAATATCTGAGGTACCAGCACCAATATCGACAAGCGCTACATTTAAACGTCTCATAGATGGTGGGATGAGTACATTGATTGCAGCAATCGGCTCTAATGTTAATGCCTCCATCTCTAGATCAGCACGTTTTAAAGCTGCAAGTAAAGATTCAACTACTACTCGAGGTAAAAAGGTTGCAATGACTTCAATCGTTGCTTCTTCTCCTTGCTGGTCTACTAAGCTTCCTATTTCTTCACCATCGAGCTTGTAAAATAGAACAGAATAGCCAACACAGTAATAGTGATTTAATTTTTCATCATTAGTTGAGGAGAGAAGCTTTGCCTGAGCTAGTTGAACGGCTTGTAATTCTAGGCGGCTAATGTCTTCTTCAGTAAAGATTGGCCGATTTTTAATGTTCATCGTTACACTTGCTTGCTCTGTTTTTAAGGCACGTCCCGCAGCTGCGACACTTACCTTTGACAAAATTCCATGCTTTTCTTCCAGTTCAGATTTAATTTCTTTTATCAAATCGGCAACATATACCACATTATGTATTTGTCCATCTACCATTGCCCGTTCTTTATGTTCTTTCATAAGTATATCGATAACATGAAAATGTTCGTTTTGTTTTTCTAATATAATGCCGACGACAGAGCGTGTACCAATATCTAAGGCAAATAATTTGGAACCCATTTGTAACCGCTTCCTTTCAAGGAAATTCTAAGCGTACTTTAGCGAGTTGAATCGCTAAAGAAAAAAGCGTGACAATTTAAAATTTCTTGACTATAATATAATTATTAACTTAAAATGTACCATACATTTTGATGTTCTGAAAAGAGATGGATATAAAGGAGAGGAGAATGAGAATGAGCGAGCAAAATTTAGAAGCATTACGTAGTCAAATCGACGAATTAAACATAGAAATCCTACGTTTAATTAATGAACGAGCAGAAATTGTTGATGAAATTGGTAAAATTAAAGGAAAACAAGGTGTTAATCGATACGATCCTCTTCGTGAACGCCATATGTTAAACCTGTTAAAAGAGCACAATAAAGGACCGTTAAATCAAATGACGGTAGATTATATATTTAAGCAAATCTTCAAAACTGCGTTAAAGCAACTAGAAGCTGACAAGAAAAAAGAACTGCTTGTATCTCGTAAAAAGAAATCCGAAGATACAGTTGTTGAGCTTAATGGCGAAACAGTGGGAGCGGGCACGCCAACATTTGTATTCGGTCCATGTTCAGTAGAATCTTATGAACAAGTTGCAGCTGTTGCAGCTTCGATTCAAGCAAAAGGGTTAAAAATGATTCGTGGTGGGGCATACAAACCACGTACTTCACCATATGATTTCCAAGGTTTAGGATTAGAAGGCCTTAAAATCTTAAAACAAATTTCTAAAGAGTATGGGTTAGCAGTTGTAACTGAAATCGTAACACCAGCTCACATTGAAGAGGCTTTAGACTATATCGATGTTATTCAAATCGGTGCGCGTAATATGCAAAACTTTGAGTTATTAAAAGCTGTGGGTGCGACGAAAAAACCAGTTCTATTAAAACGTGGTTTAGCAGCAACAATCGACGAATTCATCCATGCAGCAGAGTACATTATGTCTCAAGGCAATGAGAATATTATGCTATGTGAGCGCGGTATCCGTACTTACGAAAAGGCAACGCGAAATACTTTAGATATCTCAGCTGTACCGATTTTAAAACAAGAAACACATTTACCTGTATTTGTAGATGTAACGCACTCAACAGGTCGTCGTGATTTACTTTTACCATGTGCGAAAGCGGCAATTGCAATTGGTGCTGACGGAGTAATGGCAGAAGTACATCCAGATCCTTCTGTAGCGCTTTCGGATTCTCAACAACAAATGGATATCCCAGAATTCGATGCATTCTACAATGAAATTCAAAAATTCATGAAACAATATGAGTTAAAAGCATAAGAAAATTTTAGTCCAAAAGTATTTGTATATACTTTTGGACTTTTTTTGCAAAAATTATCATTTGAGATAGATGGGGTGAAAGTTATTATACTAGGTCTTTTCAATAGCTAATATTTGTAATAGTAGTATAAAGTATAATAAATACTGCAAATGTTGAATCTTTATGAAGATTATATGGTTTATATTGAAAAAGAAATAGAAATTGTCGTATGATGGAAATAATAATTTCACTTAAAAGGAGGCGTATCCTTTGACTGTTACGATTTATGATGTTGCACGTGAAGCAAATGTTTCAATGGCGACGGTGTCACGTGTAGTTAACGGAAACCAAAATGTAAAACCAGCTACAAGAAAAAAAGTATTGGAAGTTATTGAACGCTTAGAATATCGACCTAATGCTGTAGCACGTGGTTTAGCTAGTAAGAAAACAACAACAGTAGGGGTAATTATCCCTGACATCTCAAATAATATATATGCAGAAGCAGCACGTGGCATAGAAGATATTGCAACGATGTATCGTTATAATATTATTTTAGCGAATTCTGACCAAAACGAAGATAAAGAACTAAATCTTCTAGATACAATGCTAGGAAAGCAAGTGGATGGTATTGTCATGATGAGTGATGCTGTAACGCCAAAGCTTTACCAGTCAATGGAGCATTCGCCTGTACCAATCGTACTTGCTGGATCAGTTGATGAAACGAACAAGTTCCCATCAGTTAATATCGATTATTTCCAGGCTTCTTATGAAGCTGTTCAAATGCTATTAGATAATGGCCATAAGCGTGTTGCTTTTGTCTCTAGTCCGCTTGCATATACAATCAATGTGAGCTTTAAACTTAAAGCATACAAAAAAGCCCTAGCGGATGCAGGTCTTGAGATTGATGAACAGCTAATCATTGCCGATGATGGCACGTATGATAGCAGTCTTGAAGCATGGGAAACGTTAAGTGCTATAGACAATCCGCCAACTGCATTCTTTGCAGGCAGTGATGAGATTGCAATTGGACTCATTCACGGTGCACAGGATAACGGGAAAAAGGTTCCGGAAGATGTGGAAGTCATCAGCTTTGAGGATTCAAAGCTTGCTCGTATGGTACGTCCTCAGTTAACAAGCGTTGTATTGCCGCTATACGATATTGGGGCAGTTGCGATGCGTTTACTAACAAAGTTGATGAATAAAGAGAACATTGAAGATCAATCCATTATTATTCCTCACAGAATTGAAAAGCGCAACTCAGTTAAATAATGTAAAAGGCAGCTCGTTTTAAAAGCGAGCTGCCTTTTTCTATCTTTTTTCTGTTCGAATCATGTGCAGAGCTTTCATAAGCATTTGCGCATTTTTTTCTTCAATTTCTAGCTTTCTAGGAATTGGTTCATATAAAGGAATTGGATCTTCCCATGTTGGGATAAAGGGTACAGGCGATTCCGGCTGCCATTTATCTAACCACGGTTTTGGTAAAGAGCCTGTTGGTAAGGAAAGATCGTTCATTTCCGTCCAGATAAAGGACCAAGCTCTAGGAACCACTCGCCAAATATCATAGCCTCCGCCGCCAACAGCAATCCATTTCCCATCACAATATTCATGGGCTAATTTATGCGCTAATCTCGGAATCTCTTGATAGATTTTCATCGTACCATAGAGATGGGTGAGGGGGTCAAAGTAATGTGCATCTGCCCCATTTTGTGTAATGACTACATCGGGTTTAAAGTGTTCAAAAACCTCTCTTACAGCCTGCTCGTAAATTTCTAAATAGCTTTCATCTTCTGTAAAAGCATCGATAGGGAAGTTAAAGGAGGTACCGTATCCTTGACCATTGCCTCGCTCTGTTACTTTGCCTGTACCTGGGAAGAGGTAGCGGCCAGTTTCGTGAATCGATAGCGTACAGACAGTAGGGTCGTCGTAAAATGCCCACTGAACCCCGTCTCCGTGATGTGCATCAGTATCGATGTATAACACACGTGCATTGTATTTTTCCTGCATATAACGAATGGCAACCGTACTGTCATTATAAATGCAAAAGCCTGAAGCGCGGCCATGGAAACCGTGGTGAAGACCGCCTCCTAAATTTAATGCATGGCGACTTTTCCCTTGCATGACATAGTCCACTGCTTGCAGGGTACTGCCAACTAGTAAGGCACTTGCTTCATGCATATTTGGGAAAATCGGTGTATCCTCTGTGCCAATTCCATAGTTCTCGCCCTGTTCAGGTGACAGTTCACCATGTCCAGCTTTTTTCACAATTTCGATATAGTTCTCATCATGTCCGAGGGCAATTTCTTCATCTGTTGCAACTCTAGCAGGAATAATATCATCATCTGAAAGGGCATTGATATTTCTAAGTAAATCCATTGTTAATAATAACCGCTTATGGTTGAAAGGATGTGAGTCGGAAAACTTATATCCGAGTTGTTCGGGTGAATAGATAAATACGGCATTTTTCATAAATGGTCAACTCCAGGAAGATTGGGCCACAATACATCAAAGCCTTCCTTGCGCAAATCCTCAATAATCGACAAAGGGTTAATAATCTGAACCCGCACACTAATAATTTTGCTTTCCTTCAGACTGGCGCTTGGATAAACCAATACACTTAATACATTTGCATGATGTTTTTTGAAAATCTCGGTAATATCAGACAAAATACCAGGCTTATCGATTACTCTTATATCAATTTTAGAGGAGGGTTTGTTTGCTCCCGTTAACTCGATATATGTATAAAGCAGATCGGTAGGTGTAACAATCCCAACTAGTTTGCCGCCTGAAACAATAGGAAGGCAGCTCACTTTGGATTCATAGAGTGTAAGAGCCACCTCTTCTATAAAGTCCAGTGGATGTCCTATTAAAGGATTCTTCACCATAATTTTTTCAAGGATAGTATCGTAAGTTGTTAAATTTAAAGCGTCTTTAATGGAAGAAGGAAGGATGTTTTTTAAATCATGGGCTGTAATAATGCCAACTATTTTTTCCTTGTCATCTACAATGGGCAGATGGCGAATTTTCTTTTCTTTCATAACATTAAGTGCATCTTTTACTGTATTAGTAGGTGCTAAAGTATGGACATCTCGATTCATAATTTCTTCAATTAGCATCATTTTGTTTTTCGCCTCCTATTAGTACATAAAACGGTTTTTAAAGCGCAATCGGTCAAAGCGTTCTAATGTATCATTGTTCACTCGTTTTCCTATCCGAGCCATTAAGCAATTGGCAGGATGGGAAGTGATTTCCGGATCGTCTGTTGCAAAATACTCGAAATTGACAAAATTCATCATACGCTCCATCATTTTTCGATAATCCCAGACATTTAGGCCTGTCCCTTTTAAATCCCAGTGCCAATAGTATTCTGTTGTAATGACTAAATAATTTTCCATTTCATCATCCATGAAAGAAACTTGCAATAATTTTTTTCCAGCTCCACATCCCCGGTAAGCGGGAATCACTTCAATGGCCCCTAACTCTATCATATTCTCTATTTTATCCTCAGACCATCTCTCAAGCGGGTCTGGATAGAGGTAAGTGACATAGCCTAAAACGGTTTCTCCATCTCGAATAATAATGATGCGTCCTTCTTCTAGTTTGGCAATTTCAACTAATGCCTTTTTTTGCTGAACGGATGGTCTGAATGCTACTAAATCTTCATGAAAAGTATAATTAGCTAATTGTTCTGGAGAAACGGGCCCTTCTATTTTCACTTGCCCATGCCTCGTTTCCATATCAATGGAATAAAAGGTTTTAAGATGTTTCATTCTATTTCGCTCCACATGAGTTTGATAGTTTCATTATATGATAATTTATGCGCAAAATCGCTGTTTTTTGTTAAAAACGCATGAATTATTATAAGATTTAAAATATTCGGCCTAAAATGTTCAGAATATTGTAAAATAAAAAGTGAACAATCTATCATTTTTCATTTAGCATGTATAGATTGCAAATATTATCGCTTTATAAGTTATTGTGGGGATAATATTGTTTTTATTCCAATTTTATTCCATACTTTATATATCTTCATGAGTCGCATTATGAAGATTAAGGCGAAATTGATTTGAAAGGGGTAATTTTTATGGGGATAAAAATTACAGACAGACTAGCAGTTGTAAGTGGGGATCATCATTTGCAAAATTATGATGAAAAGGTTGCTTCCTTTGAATGGGAAGAAACAGAAAAAGCTTTTAGCTGGCATGCAACGGGGAAGGTTAATGCCGCATATGAAGCCATTGATCGACACGCCGAAAGCTTCAGAAAAAACAAAGTAGCATTATTTTTCGATGATGGCATTCGCAAAGAAAGCTACACGTTTAATGATTTGAAACGTTTTTCGAACAGGGCTGCAAATGTATTCAAACAGCATACTAGTTTGGAGAAAGGTGACCGTTTATTTATATTCATGCCGCGTTCACCAGAACTTTATTTTTCTCTGCTAGGTGCCATCAAAATGGGTGTGATTGTTGGCCCGTTGTTTGAAGCATTTATGGAAGGAGCCGTTTACGATCGATTAGCAGACAGTCAAGCGAAAGCTTTAGTCACAACGCCTAATCTCTTAAACCGGGTTCCAATTGAAAAGCTTCCACATTTGGAAAAAATCTTCGTTGTTGGGGAACAAATTGAAGAGAATGAAAAAATTGTGGACTTTACAAGTGAAATGAAAAAATCTTCGAGTTTATTTGACATAGAGTGGGTTGACCGTGAAGATGGGATGCTGCTTCACTATACTTCTGGTTCAACGGGAGCTCCAAAGGGTGTTTTACATGTTCATAATGCAATGATTCAGCATTATCAAACTGCCCAGTGGGTTCTGGATTTAAAAGAACAAGATATTTTTTGGTGTACAGCAGATCCAGGCTGGGTAACCGGAACTGCCTATGGTGTATTTGGCCCTTGGTTAAATGGTACAACGAACTTAATCGTTGGGGGACGTTTTAGTCCACAGAACTGGTACGGTGCAATTGAGGAATATGGCGTTACGGTTTGGTATAGTGCTCCAACTGCCTTTAGAATGCTGATGGGCGCGGGGGCAAGTATATTAGAGCAGTTTGATCTTTCTAGTCTTCGTCACGTTCTTTCCGTTGGTGAGCCATTAAATCCAGAGGTGGTCCGTTGGGGGATGGATACACTAGGGCACCGAATTCACGATACTTGGTGGATGACAGAAACTGGCGGCCATATTATTTGCAACTATCCTTCAATGGATATCAAGCCTGGTTCAATGGGGAAACCCGTACCTGGTATTTACGCAACAATCGTGGATGATGAAGGAAATGAAGTTCCACCGTACACAATGGGGAACTTAGCGATTCGCAAAGGCTGGCCATCCATGATGCGTGAGATTTGGGGGAATCCTGAACGGTTCCAATCCTATTTCCTTAAAGGGGAATGGTATGTAACAGGAGATTCAGCTTATATAGATGAGGATGGATACTTCTGGTTCCAGGGACGCATTGATGATGTTATTATGACCTCTGGTGAACGGGTTGGTCCATTTGAAGTAGAAAGCAAATTACTGGAGCATCCGGACGTTGTAGAAGCTGGTGTAATTGGCAAACCTGATCCTGTACGCGGGGAAATCATAAAAGCATTTATTGCCTTGCGCGAAGGTGTGGAAGCAAGTGATGAATTAGCTGAGAACATCCGTAACTTTGTAAAGACAGGTCTAGCTGCCCATTCTGCACCTAGAGAAATTGAATTTAAAGACAAGCTTCCAAAGACTAGAAGCGGCAAAATTATGCGCCGTGTTTTAAAGGCCTGGGAGTTAAAGCTTCCAACAGGTGATTTATCTACCATGGAGGATTGATTTTATACAGTAAGAAGTATAAGCTGCTGGATGTATATGGTAAAATATACTTCCTGCTCCAGCGCTGAATTGGCAGTTATTAACAAATAATTAATAAAAGATTAATAAATATACGATTTGATTAAGGAATACTCTGTTATAAAATATAAAAGAGTATTCCTTTTTATTATATGTGGAAAAACTTTGACAATATATAAAAATACAGTTGACTAAATAATTATGCAGAATTATACTTACGTTATCTTGGCAGATTTGAAAGCTGCTATTTTGTAAATCTGCAAAAATATTTACAATACTTACAAGTTTTTTACACATATAGAGAGATTAATAATAGGGGTGAATGAATTGAAAGCTGGAATAATAGGGGCAACAGGATACGGCGGATTAGAATTAATACGTTTTTTGCACAATCATCCGGAAGTTGAAAAAATCGACTTATTTACTTCTTCAGAAGAAGGAGCTATTTTTTCTTCAAAGTTTGGGCATCTGTTATCGATACACGATACACCATTGCAAAAAATTGATGTGGAGACACTAGCTAATTTTGATGTTGTATTTACAAGTACTCCATCTGGTGTAACGAGTAAGCTTTTACCGCCATTAGTTGGTATTGGTCCAAAGCTAATCGATCTTTCAGGAGACTATCGTCTTAAAGATTTAAGTTCCTACGAGAAATGGTACAAAAAAACACCAGCTCCTGAAGCAATCGTAAAGGAAAGTGTTTATGGACTTACCGAATGGAATGAGGCCAACATTAAATCAGCTAGTTTAATAGCTAATCCAGGCTGTTACCCTACTGCTGTTTTACTTTCAGTTCTCCCCTTAATACAAGAACGGCTAATTGATCCGAAATACTTAGTGATTGATGCCAAAAGCGGTGTTTCAGGTGCAGGGAATAAGCCCTCCCAAACGACGCATTACAGTGAGATGAATGAAAATTTTTCAATATATAAGGTGAATGAACATCAGCATATTCCTGAAATCGAACAGGCAATTGCTATGTTTGCAGATACAGAGACTACTATTACGTTCAATACGCATTTAGTCCCGATGACACGTGGTATATTGGCTACATCATACGCGCCTGTAATGCCGGGAGTAACAAATAAACAGCTGAATGATTGTTTAATAGATAAATATAAAAATCACCCATTTGTCCGCGTGGTGCAAGACGTTTCTACAATAGGAACAAACCGCGTAAAAGGTTCAAACTATTGCGATATTTTCGTGCAGCTAGATGAAAGAACGAACCGAGCGACAATCGTTGGTGTGATCGATAATTTGGTCAAGGGTGCAGCAGGGCAAGCAATTCAAAATATGAACGTTCAGTTTGAGTTACCGCAAACGCATGGTCTGGATGTAATTCCATTATTCATTTAAGGGGGACAAAAAGTTGAGTACATTATATGAGGTTAGAAAACT
>Ga0182745_1003279_pt1 | contig 14021 bp, 9 predicted proteins | sample eDN3rd30CKraftBY_FD_128523 | JGI IMG/M metagenome (GOLD analysis project Ga0182745, IMG submission 128523) | Enriched backyard soil microbial communities from Emeryville, California, USA - eDNA 3rd pass 30_C Kraft BY (version 2) (version 2) | ecosystem: Environmental > Terrestrial > Soil >...
CCGCGCATCGCGGCGCGATGGACGATGAGCTGCCAGATGTTGCGCGCGCCGACCTTGTCGGGGCTGTTATATTCGCTGATCAGCCCGCAGAGCCCGATGCGCGCGCCGTGGCGCAGGTTCATCAGCCCGGCGTCGAGGATGTCGCCGCCGACATTTTCGAAGATGACGTCGACCCCGTCCGGCGCCTCGGCGCGGATCGCGTCGGTTATGGCGTGGACGTCCTTGCCGCGATAGTCGATCGCGGCGTCGAAGCCGTAGCGGTCGATCAGCCGCGCGCATTTTTCGCCGCCGCCCGCAATGCCGATGACCTTGCCCGCACCCTTGATCTTCGCGATCTGGCCGACGAGCGAGCCGACCGCTCCCGCCGCGCCGGTGACGAGCACGACGTCGCCGGGTTTCGGTTCGCACACTTCGATCAGGCCGAAATAGGCGGTCATCCCGACCGCGCCGAGCACCGAGAGATAGTTGGTCATCGAGGGCACGAGGCTCGCATCGATCGGCTGGGTGAAGCCGCCCGCGACGCCGACCGAATAATCCTCGATCGCGTTCAGTCCGAGCACCCATTGGCCGGGCGTAAAGCCTGCGGCGCGGCTTTCCTCGACCACGCCCACCGTCGTCGCGCGCACCGGATCGCCGAGCGGGATCGGCGGCATATAGCTCGGCGCATCGTCCATCCAGCCGCGGATCGCGGGGTCGAGCGAGGCATAATGATTGCGGATCAGGAACTGCCCCTCGGCGAGGTCGGGCGCGGGTTCGGCGACGAGCGAGAAATCCTCCCGCACCGGTTCGCCGTTCGGACGGCGGACGAGCAGAAAGCGGCGATTGTCGGGCATGGGGGCTCCTCAGGCGGGGGTGATGGCGACCGGGATGGCGCTTTGCAGCGACTGGCCGGTGACGGGGTCGTAACGCACGCTCTCGCTCACCAGCCGGTTGGTCGAGGCGCCATGCTCGCGCACGCCTTCGGGGCCGATGCCCGGATCGCCGAAGGCGTGCGCCATCGACACGACGCCGGGGCGCATGTTCGGTGCCGCGCGCGCGACCGCGACGACTTCGCCCGCCGCTGATCGGATGCGGACGATATCGCCGTCGCTGCACGGAATCCGCGCAAGGTCGTCGGGGTGCAGGAAGGCAGGATTGGTGGTGCGCTTGGCGCGCAGCGCGGGCAGATTCTGTCCGGTCGAGTTGAAGCGGTGGCGGCTCCGCCGCGACACCATGCGCCACGGAAAATCGGGGGTCGATTGGTCGGTGGCGCCATAGGCGATCAGCCGGTCGGGCATTCCGCCGGCGGCGAGATCGAAGCGGCCGGGCGCGTCGGGATCGCCCGCTTCGACGATCGGATGAAGCTCGGGATAGATCACCGCCCTGCCGTCCACCGTATCGGCGCGCACCTGGCTCGGCAGCGCCGCGCAGCCCGCGACCATCAGGTCGAGAAACGCCTCCTTGGTCGGCCGTTCGTCCATCGGGCAGGGGCCGCCCGCGAGCGGCAGGCCGGTGCCGAGCCGGTGCGCCAGCTCCCAGAGCATCTCCCATTCCTCGATCAGGCCCGCGGGCGCCTCGATCATCGCCTCGGTGTAGCGGGCGTAGGGGATTTCGTACCACCATTCGCTGAGGTTGCTGATATCTTCGCGCTCGAGGCACATCTTGGGCGCGAGGATATAGTCGGCGCGCTTCGCGGTCGCGGACTCGGCGTTGACGTCGATCGCGACGAGCAGGTCGAGCCCGGCGAGCGCCCGCGCCATCTTGTCTTGGTCGGGGAAGGCGACGAGCGGATTGCCGCCGATCACGATCAGCGCGCGCACCTGCCCCTCGCCGGGGGTGAGCATCTCGTCGGCGAGCACGTTGCACGGCATCTCCATGCCGAGATGGGTGAGGCCGCGAAAGCGCGAGGCGGGAAAGCCCTCGCCATAGGGCGTCATCGGCGGCGCCACCTCTGCGCGGCGCGGCGTGACGGGGGTGAAGACGCGCGGGATCGAGCTTTTCTCCCCCTCGCGGCAGAAGCGCCCGCAGAGGATGTTGAGCGCGGAGACGAGATATTGGGTGAGCGTGCCGTTGCCCGCCATTTCGGGGCCGGTGCCGGTCGAGACGACGCCTTTGGTGCCGCCCGCGAACATCCGCGCTGCGGCGACGAGCTGATTTTCCTCGACCCCCGCGCGCGCGGCCGCCGCCGCCGGGGGAAAGGCCGCGACGGCCCGCTGCAATTCGTCGAGGCCGTCGACATGGCGCTGGACGAACGCCCGATCGTAGAGGCCTTCGGACAGGATGACGTTGACGATCCCCGCGAGCAGCGCCGGGTCCTCGCCCGGCCGCACCGGCAGATGGATGTCCGCGAGCGCGGCGACGTCGCTCTGGCGCGGGTCGGCGACGATCAGCTTCAGCCCGTCGCCCAGCGCATCGCGCAGGCGGCGCGAGGGCGAGAAGGGCGGCAGGCCGCCCGGCGGGCCATAATGCGAGACGATCGGATTGTTGCCGATGAAGAAAGCGACGTCGGCCTCGGCGAAGGTGTGCATCCCGCCCATCCAGCTGCCGTACTGCATGGTCGTATAGACCTTCGCCGGCTGGTCGAGCGTCACCGAGGTATAGATATTGCGCGTGCCGAGTCCCTGCGCGAAGGCGAGGGCGCTGCCGACCCCGGCGCTGTTCTGGAAGGCGTAGGTGCCGCCATAGACCGCGACCGCGTGCGGGCCGTGCTCGGCAATGATCGCGCCGAGTTTCGCGGCGATCTCGTCGAGCGCGGCCGTCGTGTCGATGTCGGCGAAGCCCTCGGCGCCCCGCTTCTGCGACACCGTCAGCCGTTGCGGGCCATGATGCGCCTCGGGAAGCTGGCGGCCCTTGATGCAGCTATAGCCGCCGAACACCGGATCGTCGGGATCGCCCTGCACCTTCGTCACGCGTCCGTCCTCGACCGTGACCAGCATCGCGCAATTGGCGTGGCAGAATCGGCAGAAGCTGCGGCGGACCTCGGGCATATTTCTCTCCCTGATCGCACCCTACGCCCCGGCGCCCTTCACGCGACTGGCACTTTTGGCGGTGGCTGGCGAAGCGCCGCGGGCGCAATTTCGGGGCGGACAGGGAGAATATCGATGCCGACATCGCGCCAGTGGCTGCTCAACGGACATCCGCGCGGACGCGGGATCGCGGCGGACGATTTCCGGCTCGTCGAGACCGACATCGGCGCGCCGGGCACGGGCGAACTGCTACTGAAGACGCTCTACCTCGGCTTCGATCCGGCGCAGAAGGGCTGGATGGAGAATATCGCCGACTATGTCGCGCCGATGGCGATCGGCGACGTGATGCGCGGCAGCGCGATCAGCGAAGTGGTGGAGAGCCGCCATCCGGGCTTCGCCGTGGGCGATCTCATCATGGGATCGACCGGCTGGACCGAATGGCATGTTTCGGCCGGCGAGGGTTTGGTGAAGATCGATACCGAACTGCCGCCGACCGCGATGCTGTCGGTGCTCGGGACGACCGGGGTCACCGCTTATTGCGGGCTGTTCAAGGTCGGGCGGCCGGTCGCGGGCGACACGGTGCTCGTCTCGGGCGCGGCGGGAGCGACGGGGTCGGTCGTCGGCCAGCTCGCGAAGATCGCCGGATGCCGCGCGGTCGGCATTGCGGGCGGCGAGGACAAGTGCCGCTGGCTCGTCGAGGAAGCGGGCTACGACGCTGCGATCGATTACAAGGCGGGCGACGTGCGGCGGCAGATTCGCGAGCATTGCCCCGGCGGCGTCAACGTGATCTTCGACAATGTCGGCGGCGCGATCCTCAACGACATGCTCGGCGAGATCGCGACCGGCGCGCGCGTCGCGGTGTGTGGCGGGATCAGCCGCTACGAGATGGGGACGCTGCCCGCGGGGCCGCAGAATTATTTCAACCTGATCTTCCGCCGCGGCTCGATGGCGGGCTTCATCGTGCTCGACTGGGCGAATGAGTTTCCCGAGATTCGTAAGCGGTTGGAAGGCTTCGTCCGCGACGGCCGGCTCACCTATCGCGAGGATGTGCAGCATGGGTTCGAGAATGCGCCCGACACGTTGCAGCGCCTGTTCAGCGGCCGGAATCGCGGCAAGCAACTCTTGAAGCTTTAGGGAGATCGATATGGGCAGGCTGGCCGGCAAGCGCGCCGTCATCATCGGCGCGGCATCGACGGGGAATATGGCGCAGGTCACCGCGCGGCGCTTCGCGCGCGAGAGCGCGACGGTGATGGTCGCGGGGCGTAGGCAGGAACCGCTCGACGCGCTCGCGGCCGAGATCGGCGGTCATGCCGCGCTCTGCGACATCACCGACCGGGCGTCGGTCTTCGCGCTCGCCGATGCGGCGAAGGCGATGATGGGCGGGGTCGACATTGCGATAAACGCGAGCGGCTGGGGGCTGCTCAAGCCCTTGCTCGACGTCACCGAGGAGGAATTGAACGCCATCGTCGCGCTGCAATTCACCGGCGTGCATCATTTCCTCCAGGCGTTCGTCGGCGCGATGCTCGCCAACGCGCCGAGCGGCGGGTCGATCATCCAGATTTCGTCGGCGACGACACGCGCGCCGATCGGCAACCATGCCGCCTATATCGGCACCAAGACCGGATCGGAGGCGCTGATCCGCTGCGTCGCCAATGATTTCGGTGCCGCGGGCATTCGCGCGAATATTGTTTCGCCTGCATTCACCGAATCGCCGATGACCCAGGGCGCCTTCGCGACGCCCGGACTCGTCGACGCCTTCCTGCCGCGCTACCCGCTGGGGCGACTGAACACGTCGGAGGATGTCGCCAACGCCTGCCTGTGGCTCGCGAGCGACGAGGCCTTCGTGACCGGCGAGAATCTGCAGCCGAACGGTGGTCTTACGCTGCGCGGCAATCCGCAGGAGGCGGATATTGCGGCGGCGGTCGGCGCGGCGATGGCGAAATTGCAGAACTAGGATGGCGCCCTAGGCGATCGGCCGCTCGCGCCCTTCCCAATAGGGTGCGCGCAGTTCGCGGCGGAGGGTCTTGCCCGACGGATTGCGCGGCAGCGCGGCGATGAAATCGACCGATTTCGGACATTTATAGCCCGCGATCCGGTCGCGCGCCCAGCCGATGATCTCGCCCGCCTCGGCGGCCGCGCCGGGTTTCAGCACGACGCACGCCTTCACCGCTTCGCCCCACCGGGCGTCGGGCACGCCGACGACCGCGACGTCGGCGACCGCCGGATGACCATAGATCGCGCTCTCGACCTCGGCCGGATAGACATTCTCGCCGCCCGAAATGATCATGTCCTTCACTCGGTCGTGGAGATAGAAATAGCCCTGCTCGTCGGTGTAGCCGGCGTCGCCGGTGCGCAACCAGCCGTCGGCATCGATCGTCTCCGCCGTCGCCTCGGGCCGTCCCCAATATTCGCGCATGTTGGCTTGCGCGCGGATCGCGATCTCGCCGATTTCGCGCGGGGGCAGCGGATGGCCTGCGGGGTCGATGACGCGCATCTCCACCCCGCGCAGCGGCTTGCCGATCGATCGCATCCGCTCGTTCCCGGCGGGGTCGTGATCCTCGGGCGGCAGCGCGGCGATCGTGCCCGAGGTTTCGGTCATCCCGTACATCTGGACGAAGCCGCACTGGAAGATGTCGATGCACTGGCGCAGCAGCGCGAGCGGAATCGGCGAAGCGCCATAGGCGATATGGCGAAGGCGCGAGAAATCGACCTCGCGCGCGCGGGGCTGATTGACGATGGTCTGCATCGCCGCCGGGACCATGAAGATCTTGGAGATATGATAGGCCTCGATCAGGTCGAGCACCCCGGCGGGATCGAATTCTCGGGTGATGACGCCGGTCGCGCCGTTGGTCATCACCGATATGCCATAGGCGGTACCGCCGATATGGAAGCAGGGCATGGCGACGAGCGCCACGTCATCCTCCTCCCAGCGCTCCCATTCGGCCAGCAGCGCGGGATCGCGGTCGAGCCGCGAGCGCAGCACCGACCCGTTGGTCAGCACCGCGCCCTTGGGCTTGCCGGTGGTGCCCGAGGTATACATCTGGATCACCGCATCCGGCTCGCCGCGCGGCACGTCGGGATCGCTGTCGGTAAATGTATCGCGCCAGCTCCGGTAGTCGGCGAAGTCGTTCGCCGCGCCCTCGATCGCGACGACATGCTCGACGCCCGGAAAGGCATCGCGGTTTGCCGCGACCAGATCGGTGAATTCGGGCCCGACGAACAGGATGCGCGCGCCGCAATCGGCGACGATCCATGCGATCTCGGGCAAGGCGAGCCGCCAGTTGACCGGCGTCATCACCCCGCCGGCCTTCGCAGCCGCCATCAGCAGCTCGAAATACAGGTCGCTGTTCTTGCCGAGATGGGCGACGCGGTCGTCGGGCTTCAGCCCCAGCGCGATCAGCCCGTTCGCGGCGCGGCTGCTATGGGCGTCGAACGCGCGATAGTCGACCGTCCGCCCCTCGAAATGAAAGAGTGTCTTGTCCGGACGCTCGCGCCCGCCCCGCCGCGCGATGTCGGCGACCCGGGCGAATGCTGCGACTTTTTGGGTCACCTTGATCTCCGTTCCCTGTCTTCACGCATCCGCTTCGCCGAACGCCTCGCGATAGAGGCGGGAGTCGGCCGCATAGAAATTGCAATGGAATCCCGACGGAACGCGGAAGGGAATCCGCACCGTCGCGATCGGTCCCGCGGCGATGTCGAGCGCGGCGAAGATCGCCAGCTCGCTCGTCGCCGCGCCGGCGCGGTGGACGAGCGTCATCGCATAGCCGTCGCCTTCGCCCTCGGCGCCCATCCTGGGCGCGAAGATCAGCTCGCCGCACGCGGCGCCCTTGCCAAAGTCGTAGACATCCTCCTGGCCGCCGACCGTGTCGAAGCGCAGCACCGCGTCCATCCCCTCGGCGCGGCCGTCGCGGCTGTTCAGGTTGATGTTCGCGAAGGCGTGGCGCGAGGCGCGCGTCATGAAACGGTCGTCAGGGCGCGGGAACTGGATGTCGCGGTCGTTCAGCGTCTCTTCGGTGATCCACGTCCCGTTGCCGTTCGCGCGCGGATCGATCGTCCAGCGGCGAAGGCTCTGCTGCGTATCGCCGTGCGTCCGCTTCGCGCCGGTCTCGTCGGGGAAGAGCGCGGTGCCGTTCGCGGCGGCGACGTCGGCGATGATCCTGCCGTCCTGTTCCCAGACGTTGAGTTCGTGGAACATATGGCGCGGCTCATAATCGAACCAGCGGACGTCGCGCGCCGATCCGTCGCGCGGCATCACCGCGAACCGGGTCGGGCGATCGTTGACCCAGGCGGTCATCGGCCCGCCCTTCATCGCGCGACCAAGGTCGACGTCGATCGGGATGACCGGGAAGACGACCCAATTCTCGGTCAGGAAGAATGTGTGCATCAGCGCATTGTGCGGCATGTCTATGACCTCGGCCTTGCGCACGCTGCCGTCGGCGGCGATCACGTCGTAGCGGATCTGCGCCGCGCCCATCGGCCCGTTGATCATCGCACCGATATTGACGAGCTCGCCCGTGGCATGGTCGATCTTCGGATGCGCGGAAAAGCTCGTGGTGATCGTCCCGCCATAATGGTCCTCGCCCAGCGTCTCGAGCGTGCGCGGGTCGAGCGCGACCGCGGGCGCCCCCTCCATCAGCGCCAGCAATTTGCCGCCATGGACGATGATATTGGTGTTGCCGGTGTTGTAGCGCTTGCCGGCGACCGACGGGTCGGCGGTCATCGGGTTGCCGAACAGGCCGAACAGGCGCTTGCCCGCCGCCTTTTCGAGCTCGAATTTCTCGGTCCGCACCCAGCGGTTGAGCATCGATGCGCGGCCGCCGGCGATGTGGAAGGCATAGACCATGCCGTCGCCGTCGAACCAGTGATACTCGCCCTCGCGCGTCGGATAGAGCGGCTCGGGACCGTTGCGATAGAAGACGCCGGCCAGGTCGTCGGGGATCGTGCCGTCGACGATCAGGTCCGGCGCGCTCGCCTCGAACCGCACCGGCTGATGATGTCCCGACAGGAAGGGATGGTCGAAAAAGGCCTGCGTCATTCCGGTCCCTCGAAAAATCGGCTGTCGTTCGTCAAACCCGCCGTTCGCCAACAAGGGGCGGTGCCATGCGCCGCCCCTTGCTCGCTTGAATCCCGCCGTGCCCGTGGCGGGAAACACTCGCCTTGTTCAGAAACGGAAGCCGAGTTCGACGCCATAGGTGCGCGGCTGGATCGCCCCGCCGAAGGTGAAGAGACCGGCCACCGGCAGGGTCGACGACAGCCCCTTGTGGTTGGTGAGGTTGCGGCCGAACAGCGACAGGCTGACTTCGCGCCCTTCGCCGAGGAAGTGGGTATAGCCGATCTCGGCCGACAGATTTTCGCGATCCTCGGTAAAGCAGCGGTTGTCGTTGGTCACCGCGCCGGGGACGACCGGCTTGTTCGGCGTGATGCAGGTGACATAGCGGCTCTGGTAGCGGAGCAGGGTCGAGGCATCGATGCGGCCCGACCCGACGTCCTTCGTATAGTTGAGCCCCGCCGACCACTGGATCTTGGGCGCGCGGCGCAGCGTCAGCGTCGACACGTCGTCGGGAATCCCGTCCGCCGCGCTGCCCGTGGTCAGCCCGACGATGTCGTTGAAGAAGCTGTTATATTGCGCGTCGGTATAGCTGAACGAGGCATTGAAGCTGAAGGCGTTCGACATTTGCGCGATGATTTCGGCCTCGAACCCCTTGATGTCGGCCGAGGAGGCGTTCTGCACCACCGTCTCCTGCGGGCTCGACGATCCCGGCGGGGCGGGCTGGACCACCTCTTCCTGCTTGTTGTTATATTTGGTGTAATAGAAGGCGAGGTTGGTGCGCAGCGTCCGGTCGAGCCAGTCGGCCTTCAGCCCGACCTCATAGGCGTCGACCGTCTCGGGCTGATAGGGGCCGAGCGAGGTCGGCGAGGCCGCGCGGCCGTTGAAGCCGCCCGATCGGAAACCGCGCGAGAAGGAGGCATAGACCAGCTTGCCCGGCTCGATCGTATATTCGGCGTTGGCGCGCCAGGTGAACTTGCCGAAGCTGTCGCTGCCGCTGCAATTGTTCGCGGCGGTGTAGACCGGCAGCACGACCCCCGGGGCCGGACTGAAGGTGCCGGTCGCCGCGACGCAGGACTTGCCGTCGAAGCTCGGCAGGGTCAGCCCGACCAGCGCGCCGATGCGGCCGAAATTGTTGAAGATTTCCTTCTTGTCGTCGGTGTAGCGCGCGCCGAGCGAAATCTTGAACGCATCGGTCAGCCGGATCTGCGCGTCGGCGAAGGCGGCATAGGATTTGGCGGTGTGGTCGACATATTGGCGCAGCACCGCGGTCGATCCGCCGCCCAGCACGGTACCGAAATTGGTCGACTGGTCGAGCTTGTAATTGCTGTTGAAATAATAGCCGCCGACCAGCAGGTTCACCGTGTCGAAGTCGGCGAGCAGGCGGAGTTCCTGGCTGAACTGGTGATAGCGCTGGTCGCGCTTGGTCTCGAAGAAATTGGCCGACGATCCGTCGAAATCCTGCGTCACCGATTCCTTGTTCTTGATATAGCCGGTCACCGAACTCAGCGTCAGCCGGTCGCTGAGCTTGATATCGACATTGCCGGTGATGCTGTCGGCGTCGTTGCGCACCGGCGTGTCGATCGCCGAAAAGGTCGTGTAGAGGCCGTGGTCGGGCAGCGCCCAGCGGTTGCATTCGGCGAGCGGCGAAAAGCCCGGCACGCCGGGCGCGGCGCAGAGGACCTCGCGGCTGGTTTCGGACAGCGCCGACGATACGGTTTCGCCGCGTTCGCGGCTGTGCTGATAGGTGATTTGCGCGGTGATCGCATCGCTCGGCGTGATGAGCGCGGTGATGCCGCCGGTCAGCGTTTCATATTTGCCCTGCCGCCGGTTCTGGGTGACGTTGAAATAATAGCCGTCGGTCTTGTCGTAATAGCCGAAGGCCTTGAGCGCGATGATGCCGCCCAGCGACCCCGTGTTGACGACCAGCCGGCCGCGCTTGGTGTCGAAATTGCTGTAGGCGAACTGACCGCGCACGCCGAAGTCCTGGGTCGGCTTGGTGCGGATGACGTTGATGACGCCGCCGATCGTGTTGCGGCCGAACAGCGTGCCCTGCGGTCCGCGCAGCACCTCGAGCCGCTCGATGTCGAAGCTGTCGAGAAGCTGGCCGGTGTTGGTGCCGATGAAGACGCCGTCGACGACGACCCCGACCGCGGGGTCGAAACTCTTTTCGATATCTTCGAAGCTGATACCGCGGATCGAGATGGCGGCGGCGCTCGGCCCCGCACCGACCGAATCGACGACCAGGCTGGGGACGCGGCCCGCGATGTCGCGGATGTCATCGATCGTCGCCGACTCCATCGCCTTTTCGTCGAGTGCGGTGACCGCGATCGGGATCGACTGGACGCTTTCCGAGCGCTTTTGCGCGGTGACGACGATTTCGCGGATGGCGCCGCCGCTGTTGTCGTCCACCGGGGCGTCCTGCGCGAAGGCCGGCGTGGCGATGGCGAGCGCGGCGAGCGATACGGTGGCATGGATGGCGGGCAGCATTCGGGCACGCGTGGTCATCGTCGGTCCTCCCTCTCGCGCCGGCGCATAGGCTCACCGGTCACGTCGAAGGCAAGGTCCGCCGAATGCCTCGATTCAACAATCATCAAAAATATCAGGCACGCCGTAGCGGCGCTAAAGGCCCTGAATATGTGTGATTCTATTGCCTTTGCGTGGCGCCGCCGTCGACGAAAAGGCCGTGCCCCGACATGAAGCGCGCGTCGTCGGAGGCCAGAAAGGCGGCGACGTCGGCGATGTCTTCGGGCTGCCCAAGGCGCCCCAGCGCGGCCTTGTCGATCCAGCGCTGGCGATATTCGGGCATTGCGGAAAAGGCGGGGGCGGTCATCGGCGTGTCGATCGCGCCCGGCTGGATGCAGTTCACGGTGATGCCGAAGGCGCCGACCTCCGCCGCGACCGATTTGGTCATGCCGAGCACCGCGTGTTTCGATGCGCTATAGGCGGTCATCCCCGCCTCGCCGAAGCTCGACATCACCGATCCGATCAGGATGATCCGCCCGTGCGGCGAGCGCTTGAGCAGCGGCAGCGCGTCGCGCATCAGGCGGAAGACCGCGGTGACGTTCACCGCCATCATCTGGTCGAAAAATTCATCGCCATGCCCGTCGAGCATCTGCATCCCGGTGATGCCGGCGCAGGCCACGACGATGTCGAGCTTGCCGAAGCGGGCTTCGGCCTCGGCAACGAGCTTTGCGTTGATGCCCGATTCGGTCACGTCGGCGACCAGGTCGACGTCGCCCGCGCGGTCGGTGGTCAGCACGCTTGCACCCTCGGTGGCGAAGCGCTTCGCGGTCGCGAGGCCGATTCCCGATCCGGCGCCGGTGACAAGCGCGGCCCGCCCCGCAAGACGCCCAGCCGTCACAGCGAGCTGCCGCCGTCGATGCGGAACTCGGCGCCGGTTGCAAAGGCGGACTCGTCCGACGCCAGATAGAGGACGATCGCCGAAATCTCCTCGGGCTTGCCCAATCGGCCGATGGGGTGGGTCGCGACCCAGCTGTCATAAAGCGCCTGGCCGTCCTCGACCTGCGCCATCACCTTGTCGAGGATCGAGGTGTGGATCGCGCCGGGATGCACCGAATTGCAGCGGATGCCATAGCCCTGGCGCGCATAATGGAGCGCGACCGACTTGGTGAGATGGGTGACCGCCGCCTTGGCGGCGTTGTAGGCGGCCAGATCGGCCTGCGCGCGCACGCCGCACATCGACGACATGTTGATCACCGACCCGCCATGATCCTTCATCTTGGGAATGACGTGCTTGCAGCCGAGGAAGACGCCGTCGACGTCGACCGAAAATTCGTAGCGAAAGGCCTCAAGCGTCAATGCCTCGATCGATCCGTGCGTGGTGATCCCGGCATTGTTGACGAGGATGTCGAGGCGATCGCAGGTGTCGAAGGCGGCGATCCATTCCTCTTCCCGCGACACGTCGAGCCGGATGAAACGCTGGCCGAGGTCGGCGGCGAGCGCTTCGCCCGCTGCGGCATCGATGTCGGCGATCACCACCTCCGCGCCCTCGGCGACGAAGCGGCGGACGATGTCGAGCCCCAGCCCCGACGCGCCGCCGGTGACGAACGCCCGCTTGCCCGCGATGCGGCCCTGCTGCCCGGTCATCCCATTCTCCCTCGCCGCATCTTCCCTTGCTCTGCCCTCGGATTATCACGGCGCCCGGGCCCCGCGGGCCTATTGATTGCGCTAGGTGCCGCCCCACCGCCGCGCTGCCAGTCTGGATCATGATATCCGGGGAGGCGCGGCATGGCAGAAAGCTGGGACTATATCGTCGTCGGCGCGGGATCGGCCGGCTGCGTCGTCGCCGAACGGCTGAGCGCCGATCCGCAGGTCCGCGTCCTGCTGCTCGAAGCGGGCGGCGCCAACGACAGCCGCTGGGTCGCGATTCCGAAGGGGGTGGCAAAGCTCGTCACCAACCCCGACCATATATGGGCCTATGGCGTGACGCAGCCGCGCAGCCCCGGCGCGGCGGCGGGCGAGGTCTGGATCCGCGGCAAGGGGCTGGGCGGATCGTCGGCGATCAACGGCATGATCTGGAGCCGCGGCGAGCCCGCCGATTATGACGAATGGGAAAGGCGCGGCGGTACCGGTTGGAACGGCGAAACGATGACCGAGGCGTTTCGCGCGCTCGAGGATCATGGTCTCGGCGCCAGCGCGATGCGCGGCGCGGGCGGTCCCGTGGGCGTGGCGCCGAAAATCCACAGCTATCCGCTCGCCGAGACGATGGTGCGGGCGGGGACCGAGATGGGGCTGGCGCCCGTCGACGACCTCAACGCCGCGACATCGGACCGTGTCGGCTTTTATGCGCATAATGTCCGCCGCGGCCGGCGCGAAAGCGCGGCGACGACCTTTCTCGCCCGCGCGCGCGGGCGCGCCAACCTGCGCATCGTCACCCACGCGCTGGCCGAACGGCTGATCGTCGCGGACGGACGCGTCACCGGCGTCGAGGCGGTGGTCGCGGGGCGGCCGGAGCGGTTCGATTGCGCGGGCGAGGTGATCGTCTCGGGCGGCACGCTGGAAAGCCCTCTGCTGCTTCAGCGCTCGGGCATCGGTCCCGCCGATGCGCTGCGCGCCGCCGGGGTCGATCCGCTGGTCGACGCGCCCGATGTCGGCAGACGGATGCGCGAGCATCTGGGGTTCAGCATGCCGCACCGCCTGTCGCGCGACGTCGGCAGCAGCCGCAGCTTTTATGGCATCGGCCTTGCTCGCGCGATGGCGCGATACTGGCTGACGCGCGGCGGGATCATGGCGACGGGGCCGTTCGAGGTCGGCGCCTTCCTCAATCTGACGAGCGCGGACCGCCGGTCCGACCTGCAGCTCTATCTCGGCGGCTACAGCTTCGCGCTTGGCGACGACAAGCATCCGGTGCCGCTGAACAGCATCGACCGCAAGCCGGGGATGACGATCTATGGCCAGCTCCTCCGTCTGACGAGCGAAGGGCGCCTGGCGATCACCGGCCCCGGCAGCGACGCCGCGCCGACGATCGAGCCCAATTGGCTGTCGACGCCCGAGGACGAACGCACCGCGATTGCCGCGGTCCGTGCGATGCGGCGCTATATGGCGCAGCCCGCGCTTGCGGCTTTCGTCGAGCGCGAACTGCTGCCCGGCGCGGCGGTGCAAAGCGACGCCGATATCCTCGATGCCTTCCGCCGCCTCGCGACCTCGGGCCTTCATGGTGTGGGAACCTGCCGCATGGGCAGCGACGATCGCGCGGTCACCGATGCGCGGCTGCGCGTGGGCGGCATCGGCGGGCTGCGGGTCGTCGACTGTTCGGTGATGCCGTCGCCGGTCACCGGCAACACCAACGCGCCCGCGATGGCGCTGGCGCTCCGCGCGGCCGAATTGATCCGCGAGGACCGGCGGACGGTGCGCGCTTAGACCCGCTCGCGCTCCTTGAGCCAGCGGATCCCGCGGCGCAGCAGTTCGTGGAAGACCGGCAGATCCCAGGCGCAGCGATCGACCGTCGGCCACCAATCCATCATCGGCTGCAGGTCGTAATGCCCCCGGCAATGGCCGAGCGTCAG
>Ga0182745_1003280_pt1 | contig 14019 bp, 11 predicted proteins | sample eDN3rd30CKraftBY_FD_128523 | JGI IMG/M metagenome (GOLD analysis project Ga0182745, IMG submission 128523) | Enriched backyard soil microbial communities from Emeryville, California, USA - eDNA 3rd pass 30_C Kraft BY (version 2) (version 2) | ecosystem: Environmental > Terrestrial > Soil >...
GCCCTTCCCGCCGAGGCCGACGCCCGCGACCGGCACCACCGCCATTACAGCTATCGCGACCGCGACCATGATCGCTATCGCGATTATCGGCGGGACTACCGCCGCGACTATCGCCGCAGCCATTATCGCGACCGTTATTATTGCCGCCGCGGCAGCGGAACGACCGGGCTGATCGTCGGCGGCGCGGCGGGCGCGCTCCTCGGGCGCGAGGTCGACCGTTACGGCGACCGCACGCCGGGGACGATCATCGGCGGCGCCGCAGGCGCGCTGATCGGCCGCGAAATCGGTCGCGGCGGCCGCTGCTAGGACGCGGTCACGATGGCCCGCCGGCGTTCTCCGCCGGCGGGCCGCAGGCGCTGCTGCCTTCGCCGGGCGCCGCCGCCCCGGCCGCCAGCGCCCGCGCGATCGGCTTCAGCGCCACGGTGCCAAGCTTGACGCGCGGCGCCGCCTTGCCGGGCGCGGCGCCGATCGCGAGCGCGGGATCGAGGCGCAACGCGGCGGCCGACGCCTTGGCCATGCGAACCGTGTAGCGACCATAAGCCACGCTTTCGAAAAGATAATAGCCGTCGAACTCGGTCAATGCCGTCGCGCGCACGCGTCCCTCGGCATCGACGAGTTCGAGCGCGAGCCCTTCGATCGGATTGCCGCCGTCGCGGATCATCACCCCCTCGATCTCGCCCGCCGCGGTCATCGGCAGCAGGACGCGCGTCGCAACCCCGGGTCGCGGGGTGACGACGACGCCGGGCAGCGCGGGCTGGACATAGGGGTCGGGCAGGCTGCCCGCGTCGATGCCGATCATCACCGGGCGAAAGGGTTCGAGCCCGTCGATCGTCGCCTGGCCGCTGGCGTCGGTCGATGTTTCGACCAGCGCGTTGCCGGCGGTCAGCGGCACGCCCTTCAGCGCCGCCTCACCCGGCTGGCGGATGCCGTCGCCATTGTCGTCCATGAAAATTTCGGCGCTCACCTGACCGCGCCCGCCGAGCTTCTCGCTCGACATACGCCAGCCGCCGCCCGCGGGCTTCGGCCCGAAGCTGAAGGCGAGCGACAGCGACGCCGCGACCGAGCCGTCGGTCGCCACCTCGCCGAAACCGCTAAGCTGCAACGTCTTGAAACGGCGCGTATATCCCAGCCCCGCACGGCCACGCGCGAGCCCCTTGTCATAGCCGAGCTCGGCGCGCCATTCGGCGTCGCCCTTCCCCGCCCATTCGCCGACGACGGCGAGGCGCGTGTCGGCCTCCTGCCCCGACAAGGCGAAGCGCGCCTCGCCGCGCAGGCGGACGCGCCCGATGCGGGCGTTGGCGAGCAGGGTCGCGGTCAGGTTGTCGGGCGGATCGGGGCCGCCAGGCGCCTTGCTATGGCTCCAGTCGAGCTGCCCGGTGAAGGTCAGCGCGCGGAAGCTCAGCGACGCGCGGCCCGATGCCTGCAGGTTCGACGCCCCCGAGGCGCGGTCGATCTGCGCAAGGTCGACATGCAGCGGCACCACCGTCCGCCCGAGCTTGACCGCCTGATCGACCGACAGCGAATAAAGCCCGGTGATTCCGCCGGTGAAGCGGTCGGACACGAAGCCGTCCCAACCGCGCATCGCATCGGCGCGGACATTGGTTTCGCCGAACGCCGCGAGCCAGCTTGCGCGAAGCGCTTTTCCCCCGTCATCGGAGTAGCTTCCCGCAACCTCGAGCAGCGACGGCCCGATCGAGCGGCGCACCGCTGCCTCGCCATAATTGCGGCGGATATTCTCGATCATCAGGCTGTGGAAATAGGCGGCGATCGAGGTCCGGGTGTCGAGTCCGCGCTCGATCCCGGCGGTGCCACGCCAGCCGCGCCGGAACGCGCCGCCGTGCCGGGCGAATTCGATCAGGTCGGTGTCTTCCTGCGCGACGCCCGCCCAATACCAGGTTTGTTGCGGCGGGATCGAGTCGATCCCGACCTGCAACTGCCTGATTTCGCGCCTGATCTGGCCTTGTGGCCCATATAGCACGATCTCGAAGCGGTTCGCGCCATATTGCAGCGGGACGTCGAGGAATTCGTAGCGGCCGTCGTTGTTCGGGCTCGTGAAGGCGAGCAATTGCCCGTTGCGATAGAGTTCGGCATCCCACCCGGCAGGGAGGTCGCCGCGAAAGCTCGTCTTGTCGAAGCTGTCGGGGCGCTCGACCGGGCGGTTGGTGATCACTGCGCCGCGCCCGGGCGCGCTCTGCGCGACCAGTCCCGTCGACAGCAGACTGACGTCGCCGACCGCATAATGCGTTGCATGAAGCGGGCCGAGCAGCCGCCCCTCGGGATCGGTGCGATAAAGGCGCATCCGCAAACTGTCGGGAACGCCCTTGTCGTCCGACGACAGCCGCGCGTCGAAACTCTGCCCGAGCGCTTCACCCGCGGCGAAAATCTCGTAGCGCGCCTGCGCATAGGAGCCGCCCTTCCGGTCCGACACCACTCCGGCCGAGGCGACGACGTCGACCGACGGCGTCGCCCAAGCCTGATAGGGCCGCGTCGCCTGCGGCAGGCTCGCAAGGTCGAACGACGCCTGCGGACGCAGCCCCGCCGCGCGTGCGCGCCGCTCGGCCGCGAGCTGGAAGGGCAGCTTTTCCTTGGCGTCGATGCGCAGCACGGCGTTCGACAGGTCGGTGGTGATCGGCACGCCGAGCCACTGGTTCAGCCGGTCCAGGTCGACGCACCAGCCCGCGGCGGTGTCGCGGATCGCGGTCGCGCCGATAGGGTAGCTCTGGCTGCCGACGCGCACCTGCCCCGCCTCGCGGTCGATCAGCAGGCTGCGACGCTCGTCGAATACCCAGCCGGTTGCGCGGCGCAACTTCTTGTCGATGCGCACCGCAAGGTCGAGTGCGAGCACCATGTCGCCGAGATCGACGCAAATCCCCTGCGGCGTCTGATACCCCCGCACCCCGTCGCCGAGGCGGTATTGACCCGATCGCAGGTCGAACAGCCAGCGGTCGTCCTCGTTCGGCCGCCAATCGTCGGCGGTGACGGAAACCGGCTTTTCTTCAAAGGCCCCTGCGCCGGTCGGGGCGAGCCCGACCAGCGTCAGCCCGGCGGCAAGCGCCGGAAGCCATCGCAGGAGCGCCGCGCGGAACATCGTCCGCCCGCGGTCTTCGCGCGAATCCCGGCCCTATTTCACCACCCGGTCCGCCTCGGCGATCGTGCCGCCGCCGATATCGCGATCCTCGCTGTAGCGGATATGCACCGGCCCCTTGAGCTGCGCGGCGAGTTCGGGCGGGACGGGCAGCGATACCCTGCGTTCGCCGACCTCGGGATAGACCGCGATTCCCCGCGCGAGCAGCAGCGGCTCGGCGACCCCCGGCCGCGTCACCTCGATATCGCCATAGACCGAACGGTCGCCGCTCCGCGCCAGGTCGAACTCGAACGCCGGCCCATCCTTCGTCGCACCGACCCGGGCGTCGCCGATCGTCGCGGTCGCGCCGAGGTCGCCGACGCGGACGATGATCGGGATGGTGATGCCATAGATCGGCGTCAGCGCGATCGACACGCCGGTGGGCGCGGGCCTGGCGGGATCGGCCGCGACCGCAGGCGTCGCATCGGGCACCGCGCGGAACAGCATATGCGCGCGATATTCGCCCGGCGCGAGCCCTTCGGGAAGGCGCACGCCGACGCGGATGACCTGCGGCTGGTTCGGCGGCAGCGTCACACGGCGCGGGCTGAAGGCAATCATGTCGAGCGCGGCGCGCTCGGCGGGCGTCGCATTCGCCTCGTCGATCTCGTCGAGCCCGCCCGCGGCCGTCATCCGCTTGATTTCCAGGCTGATGCGATAGGTCGCGGGTTCGCTGCCGATATTGTTGAGCACCACTTCGGTACCGCGCGATCCGTCGAGAATGACCCGCGTCGGCGCGACGAGCAGGTCGCCCGCAGCCAAAGCGGGCGGCGCAGCGGCGCCGAGCGCAGCCGCCGAGAACAGGCAAAAGCCCTTGATAAAGCGCAACATAGACACGATCCCCACAATCGTTGCGGAGCGACGGCCGCCGCTCCCTTGGTTGGTCGCATCCCTGTTGCGCCATCATGGTTGATATTTCGCTAACCATGATGGCCGGCCGGACCGGGGCCGCGCGCACGAAAAAGGGCTCCGGAGGCTGGTGCTCCGAAGCCCTTTTGTCGGCCGGCGAGCCCTCGAGGCTCGCCGTCCCCCACCCGATTACTGGTAGTTGGCGGTGACGGTGAACGTCCCGGCATAGCTGCCCGCCGCCTGGTTGGCGCCGACGCTGAGCGCGCCACCGACCGAGAAGCTGTTGCCCGACGCGGCGAGCGTCATCGAGGTTGCCGACGAGGTCAGCGTGGCCGTCATGCTGTTGGCGCCCGAGCTCAGCGACACCGTCGACGGAACGCTGATGGTGACGGCCTGGCCGCTCGTGCCGCCGAGGTTGAAGCCCGCGGCCGAGGTCGTGCCGATGCAGGTCAGGCCGCTGCCGCAGCTCACGCCGCCGGCGGTCGAAACCGTGACGGTCGAGGCGGCGGTGCCGCTGACGATCGTCGCGAAATCGAGGTCGGTGCTGTTGGCGATCGTCAGCGGCGCGAGGATTTTCGCCTTGGCCGTCGCCGTGGCCGTCGCGGCGTGCGCCGCGGAGGCGTTCATCGCAAAGGCAGCAATCGCGGCGCCGACGAGGGCGCGCTTCATTCCAGTGGTGCGCATATGATTTGGTCCCTTGAACTAGTCGAAACGAACACGTCGAAACTCGAATGGAAATCCCACCCCATTCGCCGACCCCTTTAGCGGGTCACCCGTTCAGGCTTTGCGCAACAAGCATGGTTAACAGCACATATACGAATAGCCCGCGTTGCGCGAAGCAAGCGAGCGAAAACAAGGCCTTGAGCCATGGTCAGGTCGATCGTGGGGATCGCCTTCGGCCTGTTAACGGCCCGCCGCGGGACAGATTAAGCGCGCGGCGAAAAAGAATCGCGCGAATCGGCCGGAGTCAGATTCCCTCGCCGCTCAGCCGCTGGCAGATCATGTCGAGCTGGTCGAGCGACGCGAATTTGAGCGTCAGCGCGCCCTTGCCGCCGCCGGCATAGTGGATCGCGACCCCGATCCCGAGCAGTTCGGACAGATGGCGCTCGACCGCGACGATGTCGGGATCGCGGCCGCCGTCGAGGCTCTTATATTCGAGCGGCGCCCTGTTGCGGCCCCCGCCCTTGCCTTCGCGCACCAGCGCTTCGACCACGCGGACCGAAAGCCCCTCCTTGACGATCCGGCGCGCGATTTCCTCGGCCCCGTCGGCGCCGATCAGCGCGCGGGCGTGGCCCATCGACAGCGCGCCGTCGCCGACCAGATCCTGCACGTCCTGCGGCAGGTCGAGCAGGCGCATCAGATTCGCGACATGGCTGCGCGATTTGCCGACCAGCTTCGCCAGCGCTTCCTGGCTGTGGCCGAAATCGTCGATCAGACGGCGATAGGCGGCCGCTTCCTCGATCGCGTTGAGATCCTGGCGCTGGATATTCTCGACCAGCGCAATCTCATAGGTCGCAGCGTCGTCGAGCTCGCGAACGAGCGCCGGAATCTGGTGCAGCCCGGCGCGCTGTGCCGCACGCCAGCGGCGTTCGCCGGCGACGAGCTGATAACCATGCCCATCAGGGGCATGGCGAATGATGATCGGCTGCAGCAGCCCGCGCGCGCCGATCGAATCGGCGAGCTCGGCAATCGCCGCTTCGTCGAAATGGCGGCGCGGCTGGTTCGGCAGCGGGCGAATCGACGCGACCGCGACATGCTGGACCGCGTCCCCCGCCACCGGCGCCGCCTTCGCCGCCGCGCCCGGCGAGGCGAGCACCGGCGCCTCGACCGCCGCATCGCCGAACAACGCGTTCAGCCCGCGCCCGAGCCCCGAGGGCCGCTTGCGCGGCGCCTGTCCGCCTGTTTCCTTTTCATTATCAGACATTTAAGCTGCCTTGCGAATATCGGGCAGGCGGTCGATCAGCTCGCGCGCGAGCGCGATATAGGCCGCCGACCCGGCGCAGCGATGGTCATAGATCAGCGCCGGCAGCCCGTGGCTCGGTGCTTCGGACAGGCGGACGTTGCGCGGGATCACCGTCTCGAACACCACCGGACCCAACACCTCGCGGACGTCGTCCGATACCTGGTCGGTCAACCGGTTGCGGCGGTCGAACATGGTCAGCGCGACCCCGAGAATGAACAATTGCGGGTTGAAGCGCCCGCGCACGCGCTCGACCGTGGTCAGCAACTGGCTGAGTCCCTCGAGCGCGAAAAATTCGCACTGGAGCGGAACGAGCAGCGATTCGGCGGCGATCAGCGCATTGAGCGTCAACATGCCGAGCGACGGCGGACAGTCGATCAGGCAAATGTCCCATTGCCCCGCTTCGGCGCCCGACAGCGCCTGCTGCAGGCGGTGCAGCCGATCGGCGAACTCGATCAGCTCGATCTCGGCGCCCGACAGGTCGACCGTCGCGGGAACGATATCGAGCCGCGGCACCGCGGTCGGCACCGCGCATTCGGCGACCGTCGCCTCGGCGCGCAGCAGATCATAGCTTGAATATTCGCGCTGCGCCTGCGTGATGCCGAGCCCGGTCGAGGCGTTGCCCTGCGGGTCGAGGTCGATGAGCAATGTTCGCCATCCGGTCGCCGCAAGCGCGGTCGCCAGATTGATCGCGGTCGTCGTCTTGCCGACCCCGCCTTTCTGGTTCGCTACGGCAATGCGGATCATCGCTTCCCTCGCTGTTCTGCGCCGATACGGCCTTCGCCCACCAAAATCCGGCTTTCTTCGTCGGTGCGGCTCTGTTCCACGTGAAACATTCTCTGCCATGGCTGCGGCAGCAATGCCAGTTCCTTAACCGCGTTTCGCCCCTTTGGCAGCAGCCAGCGCGTCGATTCGGTCGAAAAACGGGTGGATAAGGCGATCAGCCGGTCGAGCGGCGCAAAAGCGCGCGCGCTGATCGCCGCCGCGGCGCGTGTCTCGACGCGTTCGAGCGGCGCTTCGGCGACCTCGACATGCGCGAGATCGAGCGCGTTCGCCACCGCGCGCAGAAATTCGCACCGCCGCCGCCGCGATTCGACGAGCAGGATCGGCCGCTCGCTCAAGATCGCCACCACCAGCCCCGGCAGTCCCGGCCCGCTCCCCAGGTCGATCCACAGCCCGTCGCGCGCCGGATCGAGCGCAAGCAACTGCGCGCTGTCGGCGATATGCCGCACCCACAAGCTCGGGATCGTCGACGCCGCGATCAGATTCTGCCGCCCATTCTCCTCGACCAGCAGCGCGGCAAAGCGGTCGAGCCGCTCCCATTGCGGCGCCGTCGGCGCAAATATATCGCCGATCCACCCCCGCGCCTGTTCCTCGCTCGCCAGCACTTCGTCCGTCATCATCCCTCTCGCCCGATCGAATCCCGCGAAGCGGGCCATCTCTCTTTCTTCTTCGCGCCTTTGCGCCTTTGCGTGAGTCTCTAAAAATTTCACGCAAAGGCGCAAAGACGCGAAGACATGGCCCCAGCCTCAAAAGCCGGTTCCCAAATATCTCACACAAAGACACAAAGATGTCGCTCAGACTTTCATCTTCGCGGAGCTATTGACGGCCGCGCTCTGTCAGTAGGGCGCTTCCGCGCGATGCCCTCGCCAATCGCTGCGGGCCCGACCTGCCCTCTTTGTGTCTTTGTGTGAGGCAATCAAAGCCGTGGAATTGTTAAGCCGCGCGCCGCCCCCGTGCACCATGATCGCGGTCAGCGCTGCCGGCGTCACCCCGTCGATCCGCGCCGCCTGTCCCAAGGTCTCGGGCCGCGCCTTCGACAGCCGTTCGACCATTTCGCGCGACAGGCCGCCGATCGCGGCATAGTCGAGCACCGGATCGAGCGCGATCGCCTCGTTCGCCGCGAGCGCGCGAAGCTCGGCATCCTGCCGCGCAATATAGGGGGCGTAATGCGCATCCTCGGCCAGCTCGGACAGGATCGTATCATCGGTCGCGTCGAGCGCGGGCGCGAGAAGCTTGAGCGATGTCATCGCGACTTCGGGAAAGCGCAGCAGGTCGATGCGGCGCCGCGCCACCCCGTCGCCCGGAATCGCGAGGCCGATCGCGGCATAGTCCGCCGTCGCGACCGGGGCCGCGAGCAGGGCCTGGGCCTTCGCCCGCTCGGCCATCCGCGCCTCGAAAAGCGCCGCCGTCGCGGGCCGCACCAGCCCGAGCGCGATCCCTTTCGGGGTCAGCCGCGTCGCGGCATTATCGGCGCGCAGGCGCAGGCGATATTCGGCGCGCGCGGTGAGCATCCGATAGGGCTCGGTCACGCCCTGCAGCACCAGATCGTCGATCATCACTCCGATATAGGATTCGCTGCGATCCAGGATCATCGGTGCGCGGCCCTGAACGCCGAGCGCCGCATTGGCGCCGGCGACCAGCCCCTGCGCCGCGGCCTCCTCATAACCCGTCGTGCCGTTGATCTGCCCCGCGCAGTACAGCCCGCCGATGGCGCGGACCTGCAGCCCGCGGTCGAGCGCGCGCGGATCGATATGGTCATATTCGACCGCATAGCCGGGCACCGTCATCTCGACCTTTTCCAGCCCTTCCATCGTGCGCAGCATCGCGAGCTGGACATCGGCGGGAAGCGAGGTCGAAACCCCGTTGGGATAGACAAGCGGCGAATCGAGTCCCTCGGGCTCCAGAAATACCTGATGTCCGTCGCGGTCGGCGAAGCGATGGATCTTGTCCTCGATCGACGGGCAATAGCGCGGACCGGCAGCACCGATCGCGCCGGTGAACAGCGGCGAGCGGTCGAGATTCGCGGCGATGATCGCGTGCGCCGCGGGGTTGGTGCGCGTGATCGCGCAGAAAATCTGCGGCACGCTGCGTGCGCTGTTCCACGTGGAACAGGTCCAGTTCGCCCCTTCGACGCTGTCCGACGGCTGTTCCTCGAGCCGCGCCCAATCGATCGTCCGGCCGTCGAGGCGCGGCGGCGTGCCGGTCTTGAGCCGCGCCATCGGCAGGTCGGCGGCGCGAAGCTGCTCGGCGAGACAATGCGCGCCGGCTTCGCCGATGCGCCCCCCCGCCATCCGCTCCTCGCCACGGAAGAGCCGCCCGCCAAGAAACGTTCCCGTCGCAAGCACCACTGCCCCCGCCGCCAGGCGCGTGCCGTCGCCAAGCTCGAGTCCCTCGATGCGTGCGCCGTTCGGCGACAGCATCAGCGCGGCAGCTTCGCCCGCGATGACGCGAATCCCTTCCTCCGCCGCGAGCAACCGCTGGATCGCCTCGCGATAGAGTTTGCGGTCGGCCTGGATGCGCGGTCCCTGCACCGCCGCGCCCTTCGACGCATTGAGCATCCGGTGATGGATCGCCGCGGCATCGGCGGCGCGCGCCATCCAGCCGTCGAGCGCATCGACCTCGCGCATCAGATGGCCCTTGCCGAGCCCGCCGATCGCGGGATTGCACGACATCGCCCCAATCAGCGCGGGATCGAAACTGACGAGCGCGACGCGCGCGCCAAGCCGCGCCGCCGCGGCGGCCGCCTCGGTCCCGGCATGTCCGCCGCCGACGACGATGACATCGAAATTCGTTTCATTTTGCATGATCGCGGCGCCCATACCCCAAAGCCGCCTCCAAATCCATCGGCGCGCAGCGCCCAATATTATCTCACGCAAAGGCGCGAACAACACGTCTTCTTCTTTGTGCCTTTGCCGTGAGATTTTCTTCTTCCTGAAACCCCATAATCTCACACAAAGACACAAAGAGGGCGCGACCGTGCCGATGGGGCGCGTCCTCTTTGTGTCTTTGTGTGAAAAAAGGGGCGCGCGCCCGGCTTCGCGATGAAGCTTGTTCCACGTGGAACATCATTTGCCGATACAGAAGCGCCCGAACAATGCGTCGAGCATATCCTCGACTCCCGCGCGCCCGGTGATTCGGTCGAGTGCCACCGCCGTGAGCCGCAAGCGCTCGGCGATCAGGATCATATCCCCGGCCTCGCGCGTGCCCGCTTCGATCGAAAGCCAGTCCTTCGCCTCGGCAAGCGCGGCGCGCTGGCGCTGGCGCAGCGCAGCTTCGCCCTCACGCGGCAGCAGCGTGCGCGCCATCGCGACGATCGCGGCGTGGAGCCGGTCCATCCCCTCCCCCGTCGCCGCCGACAGGATCAGGTCGCAGCGCGCCGCCTCGGCCTCGGCCGCTGCGTCACCGCGCCAGCGGTCGGCCTGCGCGGCGATCAACAGGCGACGCGGATGCGCGGGCGCGTCCGCTGGTGGTCCGAGCCAGAGCAGGATATCGGCCGCCTCGATCGCCGCTTTCGCGCGGTCGATTCCGATCGCTTCGACATCGTCGGCACTTTGGGTGCGGATACCGGCCGTATCCGAAAAGCGCATCGCGATCCCATCGAGCGCGAGCGGCGTCTCGATCACGTCGCGCGTCGTCCCCGCGACCGGCGACACGATCGCGAGTTCGCGCTGGGCCAAAGCATTGATAAGAGTTGATTTACCGGCATTTGGCGGCCCCGCGATTACCACCGACAAGCCCTCTGAAATCACCTCCGCCGCCGGCCGCGCCAACCATTCGCCGAGCTCGGCGGCAAGCGCCGCCATCCCGCTCACCAATCGCTGCGCCGCTCCTTCGTATACGTCGACATCATCTTCATCGGCAAAATTGAGCTCGGCCTCGGCCCCCGCCATCAACCCGAGCAGCCGCTCCTGCCAGACCATGACCGCGCGCGACACATGGCCGCTCGCCATGCCGAGCGCCTGCACCCGCTGGCTCTCGGTCTCGGCCGCGAGCAGATCGGCGAGGCCTTCCGCCTCGGCAAGGTCGATCCGCCCGTTCAGAAAGGCGCGGCGCGTGAACTCGCCCGGCTCGGCGCGGCGCAGTCCCGGCAATGCGCCAAGCGCCGCTTCGACCGCAGCAACCACCGCGCGGCCGCCGTGCAGATGCAGTTCGGCCAGATCCTCGCCCGTCGCGGTCGCCGGTCCCGGAAACCACAGCAGCAGCGCGCGGTCGAGCGGCGCGCCGGCAGCATCCTTCAGCTCGGCCAGCGACGCGCGGCGCGGCGCGGGCAATCGTCCGGCCAGCGCCTCGAGCGCCGGTCCCGCCGCCGGTCCGCTGATGCGCAAGACGGCGATCGCCGCCGGCGGCATCCCGCTCGACAGCGCAAAAATCGTATCGCTTACAGGGCTTTGGTTCAGCTCTTGCGTCCCTTGGCGGATTTGTCGTCGTCACCTTTGTCGGCTGCTGCCTTCGACGCACCGCCCATCAATCCGCCGCCGAACTGGCCGAGCAGCGACTGGACGAGACCGAGCCCGCTTTCGCCCATCGGCACCCAGCTCTTGACCATCGCCTGCACCATGTCGGGGGTGATCCCCTTCGCCATCAGCTCCTTGACGCGCGAGAGATAGATGTCGTGGAGCGGCTCGAGGTCGGGAAGCCCGAACAGCCGGCGCGCCTCTTCGGGCGTACAATCGATCTCGATATTGAACTTCATCGCCTGGCCTTCCCCTTCGACGCTTGAGCCGCGCCCGTTGGCCCGCTAGCTTCGCGCTTTCCCCGCCAAGAAGCAAGAGACAGGAGAGCTCCCCGATGCCCGCCCCTTCCCCGACGAACACCACCATCGCCGCGCTCGACGGCGAAGGCGCGATTCCGGCCTATGTCGCGCGCCCCGACGCCGATTCGTCGCGCGCGATCATCGTCATTCCGGAGATTTTCGGCGTGAACGCCGGAATCCGCGAGAAATGCGACGATTGGGCGGCGCAGGGCTATCTGGCGGTGGCGCCCGACATCTTCTGGCGCTTCGCTCCGGGGATCGAGCTCGACCCCGATATCGAGGCCGAAATGAACGAAGCGCTCGGCTATTTCGGCCAGTTCGACGCCGACAAGGGGGTGAAGGACATCGAGGCGGTGATCCGCTGGGGGCGCGGCCAGGGCGCGAACAAGGTCGGCGCAGTCGGCTTCTGCCTCGGCGGCAAGCTCGCCTATATGACCGCGGCGCGCACCGACATTGATGCGTCGGTGGGCTATTATGGCGTGATGATCGACCAGATGCTGAACGAAAGCCATGCGATCGCGCATCCGCTGCTCCTCCATATTCCGACGAACGACCATTTCGTCAGCCCCGAGGCGCAAGCGAAGATGCACGAAGGGCTCGACCCGAACCCGAAGGTCACGCTCCATGACTATGACGGGCTCGACCATGGGTTCGCCGCGACCCACGGCAACCGCCGCAACGAGGAGGCGGCGCAGCTCGCCGACGGCCGCACCCGCGCCTTTTTCGCCGAGCAGCTCGCATGAGCGCGCATGAGGGTCTTGCCGCCTGGCACGCCTATATGGCGGGCGGCGGCGATCCCGCGGCGCTCAAAGCCTTGCTCGCCAAGGATGCGGTGTTTCACTCGCCCGTCGTCCACACACCGCAGGAAGGGCGCGACAAGGTCTTCGCCTATCTCCACGCGGCGAGCCATGCGCTCGGCGGCGACGATTTCCGCTATCTACGCGAGATCGTCGACGGCGATCAGGCGATGCTGGAGTTCCAGACCGAACTCGACGACATCCAGATCAATGGCGTCGACATCATCCGCTGGGACAGCGAAGGAAAGATAAAAGATTTCAAGGTGATGGTGCGCCCGCTCAAAGCGATCAACAAGGTGTGGGAAAAGATGGCGGCGATGCTCGCGGCACAGGCCGGCTGACCCGTTACGTCGATGCTCCGCTGGATCGCCTTTCCCGTCCTGATCGCGCTCGCCGCCGCCGCGGCCTGGTGGCCGCCCGCGCGCTGGACGCTGGCGGCCTGGGTGCCGTTGCTGCTGATCGCGCTGTATGACGCGGTGCAGCGCAAGCACAGCCTGCGCCGCAACTATCCGCTGATCGCACGCATCCGCTGGCTGTTCGAGGCGCTGCGGCCCTTTCTCTATTCCTATATCGTCGAAAGCCCGCTCGAGGGCCGCCCCTTCGCGCGCACCGAACGCGACCTCGTCTATGCACGCGCCAAGGGCGATCTCGACGCGCATCCCTTCGGCACCGAACTCGACGTCTATTCGGACGAATATGAGTGGATGAGCCACAGCATCGCGCCGAAACACGATCCTGACCGCACGCAGCGGGTGAAGGTCGGCGGCGCGCAATGTTCGCGGCCCTATGACGCCGCGCTGCTCAACATTTCGGCGATGAGCTTCGGCTCGCTCGGCGCCAATGCGATCGAGGCGCTCAACCTCGGCGCCAAGCTCGGCAACTTCTATCACGACACCGGCGAAGGCGGTTTCAGCCCCTATCACGCCAAATATGGCGGCGACATCGTGTGGGAGCTCGGCAGCGGCTATTTCGGCTGCCGCGACGAGGCCGGCCGCTTCGATCCCGCGCGCTTTCGCGATCGCGCGCAGAGCAAGCAGGTCAAGATGGTTGAGATCAAGCTCAGCCAGGGCGCGAAGCCGGGGCATGGCGGCGTGTTGCCCGGCCCAAAGGTCAGCGCCGAGATCGCGGCGACGCGCGGCGTCCCCGAAGGGCAGGATTGCATCTCCCCCGCCGCGCATTCGGCCTTCGCAACCCCGATCGAGATGATCGAATGGGCGGCGAAGCTGCGCGAGCTTTCGGGCGGCAAGCCGGTCGGCATCAAGCTGTGCGTCGGCCAGCCGCACGAAATCTATGCCGTCATGAAGGCGATGATCGAAACCGGAATCCGCCTCGATTACATCGTCGTCGACGGCGCCGAGGGCGGGACCGGCGCGGCGCCGGTTGAATTTTCCAACCGCGTCGGGATGCCGCTGCGCGAAGGGCTGATCTTCGTGCGCAACGCGCTCGTCGGCTGCGGGCTCAAGGAAGAGATAAGGCTCGCCGCGTCGGGCAAGGTCCATTCTGGGGCGGGGCTCGCGACGAACTGCGCGCTCGGCGCCGACTGGTCGAACGCCGCGCGCGCCTTCATGTTCACGCTCGGCTGCGTCCAGTCGCTCAAATGCCACACCGACAAATGCCCGACCGGGATCGCGACGCAGGATCCCGGCCGCCAGCGCGGCCTGGTGGTTGCGGACAAGGCCGAGCGCGTGCGCCGTTTCCAGGCCGCGACGGTGTCGGCGCTATGGGATCTGAGCTGCGCGATGGGGCTCGACAATCC
>Ga0182745_1003281_pt1 | contig 14015 bp, 8 predicted proteins | sample eDN3rd30CKraftBY_FD_128523 | JGI IMG/M metagenome (GOLD analysis project Ga0182745, IMG submission 128523) | Enriched backyard soil microbial communities from Emeryville, California, USA - eDNA 3rd pass 30_C Kraft BY (version 2) (version 2) | ecosystem: Environmental > Terrestrial > Soil >...
CTAATGCGCTGACCGTTCTCATAGCCGACCCCCGTGACGTTCGACTTCTGCTTGTTGGCTTGCAGTGCCGGATCAATCGCATCCCTCACGTCCAATCCTGCAAACATCTGATACCGGACGTTTTTGCTCAAACTAGTCAGGCCGACACTGTGCAACACCAACCTGCGAAGATTTGTAAAGGCGCGGAAGACCTCCTCGTTTTTGATGAGAGCTGGCTCAGTAGAGACCTTGGACGCCAAGTTCTCAGCAACGCGCTTGCGTGAACTATTGATGAAAAGCAGATTCCGCTCCGCATCGTGGAAAATAATATATAAATCCCAGCTATCCGTTGCGATATCCCGTGAGTCAGTCCAGTCAATCAATTCTTTCTGATTGACAACAAACACGAGCATTCCGTCTTGACGACTGAAGTATGGCTGGTGGATTACTTGTCGCGGCCGAAAGGCCTTCACATAGTCCTGCGGACGGAAGTCGGCTACACGAAACACTTCCACACTCAACTTCGGTCGGAGCGTCAGCATGGAGATATGAACGGGATCTGGATCTATTCGAAGCGGTTGTAGGTTCTCGACGAGATCGGAAAGACGAGCCTGTGGGTCAATAGCGTCGTAGCTCAAGTCTGAGAGCAGAATATTCCAGTCTGCATCCTCCTGGTAGAGGCCTTCGAGTGCCTCAGGCACCCCGTCTTCAGCCGTGTTCGCGACAAATGTGGCTGGCCCAATGGCCTCACCTGATGAGCGAGCAAAACGGCCGATGAATTGGAGTGTGATTCCGAGGCTCTTGTGGACAGAATGCAGCGCCGCGACCTTCAACCGAGGCAGATCAAACCCCTCTCCAAACATGTCCACACAAATAATAATCCGATGATTGCCATTTCGGATGCCGCGAAGGGTCTGTGCACGGCCCCTAGAGCGGCTGTGGATCACGACGGGATTCAGGTCACCATAGTTGAGCGAATAAATCCGATCGTAAAGCCATTTTGCACGCTCAATGGTATCAGTCCGAGCAAGCAGCAAGTGGTCGTATCCTGCGGAAAGGTCTTCTCGCAACCGCGCCACGGCCGCCGCCGCAATTGCCGTATCAGCCATGGTGTCATCGGGTTCAAAAACCTGCAAAAACCGAATTGGCTTGAAGAACTGTTCGTCCTGTGCGGCCTGCAGCGGGTAGTTATAGATAATCTTTCCAGGTAAGGCTTTACCGTCTTCGCGAAAGGGAGTCGCCGTGAACAAAAGGGTGCGCGCATGGCCGCAATATGTGCTGAACTTTTTCCAGGTCTCCGCTTGTATGTGATGGGCCTCGTCAAAGAAAATCTCACTGAACAGAGCAGCAAAAGCTCTTTGCCCAGCTTCATCTACTCGGCTGATTGCAGCCATGGTTGTAACTACGATATTGCATACTCGCAACGACTCTATATGGTCGTCAGTAGGCACACCCTTGAGAACGCCAACGACAGGGTTAGCGGCGCTGTCCACCACGCCAAGACGGCGTAACAGGCCATACTCTCTAAATTTTTCGGCAGTTTGCTCACGCAGAGCATCGCTGGGAACCACAACAAGAATGCGGTCCCCACGCGATTCGACCGCAACGGCGACCATTACTTCCGTCTTGCCTGTTCCTGTTGGCATGACAATGACAGCGGGCTCTCTGTGAAGGCTCCAATGCGCAGCTATAGCGTGGAGCGCTCCCACCTGTGGCTTTCGAAGACCTGGTCGCTCAGGTAGTGGTCCGTCGGATTCTAGTTGGGCGATATAGTTGATCCCGGTACGCCAGGCCTGATGCGCGGCGTTTCTCAGCACTACTGCGTCCGAAAGAGCGGGCAAGTCCCCCTTAAACCTGCCCTCCTCGAACTCTCCAACGCCGTCGGTGACGAACACTGAACGAGCGCGAATTACGCCAGCCGTCTCGATCTCAGCATAGTCAAAAGCTGAAGACACACAGTCAATGACGAAAACACGCCCATCAGAGGCTGTCGCGAGAAACCGCCGGTGATTTGGTCCTCGACTGCGATAGGACGCTAGCGCAACATCTATAATTGTTGAGGACGTTTCAATGCACGACAAATCGAGAGTCTTCCCCGACACCTGAAATGCATACCGTACCGGCAGGCGAATACGGTTTACTGCAACTATCTGCGCATCCGTCAGCATGACCCCTCCGTGCTTCACGACATACTACTTAAAGTTCCAGACTCTTCAATTGCCAATTACGTACATTGGTTGACTCGATCACGCTGGCGGACCGCTGATAGTTAGGCTCCAGACTGAAAGTAATGCAACCGATCTCTACGAACCCTCTTGTTGCTGGACAGCCCATGTCTCAGTAAAACCATCGCTAGAAACAATTCCTGTGCTAACTGCTCCAAGCGCTCGAAGCCCACACAACTCCATAGGCTCTTTGCGCAGCCACTGTCGAATTGAAAATTCTGCTGATGACTCATTCAGTTGAGCAACGACAGTCGAAGGCGCGATATCAGAAAGATATCTAAGCGCCACAACACGTCCACCAAGAATAGCTGCCAGCGCCCACTCATCGCCGTCATGCGTATCGCACATGGATTCGGGAAGTGGATATATTTTCATCTCAAACAGAACACAATTTATCTAAATGTGACTAATTTTAGCTATATCACCAGATTATTAAAGCGTCTATTCATAGGGATTACCCACAAATCCCCTGATAGACCCCATTTCTCCATCGTCGCTGCCCAGTTGGCCACGACAAATCACATGTCTCGGTAACTCACCGCACACTTGACGGTGACATAGCTCCCTCAAAAAATCCCGTATGTTTTGGAGTTTCTATGATCTCCCACAGCCAGATCTATCGCGCTCGCGCGTCCGTTGCTACCCACTACTACGCAGACCAGGCAGACGATTACTACAGCCGCGATGGTGAAGCTGCAACTTGGCAAGGCGAAGGTGCTCGGCGACTCGGTGCAGTTGGTGAGATCGATCCGGCGCGTTTCAAAGCCATGCTGCAAGGCGAGTTTGGCCATGGCGTTGCGACTGGCGAATCCATTCGCAAAGATGCTAAGGCCCGGGCCGCCCTAGATCTCACGTTTGGTGCCCCGAAAAGCATCACCCTACAAGCCTTAATCGGTGGTGACGAACGCCTAATCCAAGCCAACGACAAAGCGGTCGCAGTGGCCTTGGAGTATGTAGAGCGACACTTGGCTATGGGTCGCCGCAAGGAAAACGGCAAGTCACGCATCGAGCACACGGGCAACCTCATCATCGCCAAGTTTTGCCACGAAACCGCCCGCCCAACCGAGGATGCTGCGCCAGATCCTCATCTGCACGTTCACGCCCTGCTGATGAACCTGACCCAACGGTCCGACGGCAGCTGGGTCGCCCTGTCCAATGAGGAAATTTTCAAGCTTTTGCGCGTGACGGACTCGATCTACCAGGCAGAACTGGAGCGCAACGTCCGAGCTTTGGGCTATGACGTTCGCCATGAAAAGCACCATATTGAGTTGGCACACATCAGCCGCGAGCAAATCGAGTTCTTCAGCAAACGAAGCGCCGACATCACGACGGAGCTCTCTGCTCGGGGTACCAGCCGAGACGAGGCCCCTCATGCCCTGCGCCAGGGCATTACCTTGGCCCGTCGCCAGGCCAAAACGGAAAACTTCGATCGCTCTGCATTGCAACAACAATGGCGCGACGCCGCTACTGCAATCGGCATGAAGTTTGACTACACGACACCATCATTGCAAGAACAGAAAACCGCGCATCCTCATGCACCAGCCAACCTGGTCGCAGAGGCCTCAATAGACTGGGCAATTCGGCACCTGGCCGAACGAGAGTCCGTCATGCCCTTGGCAGACCTACTGCGCCACGCGGTACGCCACACAGGCGGACACGCAAACGTCGCAACCATCCAGGACGCAATTCAGCAACGAGTTGAGTCCGGTGCATTGGTCCGAGAGACCCCTCACTACCGCAATGCCCAAGATCAACGCGCATCGCCCATGACGCGTGAAGGCTGGGCGACGGAAGTGACACGCCTTTCCAACGTGGATCAGCCTGCCGCTTTGCAGCTAGTCGATCAGGCCATCGCATCGGGACGTCTGTTGATGGAAGCCCCACGGTACGCGACTCGGGAAGCTTTCGATGCCGAGGCGAGAATCTTGTCGGCGGAACTCACAGGTCGCAATGCCTGGCCCGCCACTATTGCCGAGCCTCATGTCTCAAACGATCTGGACGCCCGGCTGACTCCAGGCCAGCGCGAAGCGGTCATGCTGATTGCAACGGGAGCGGATCAGGTCGCAGGTATTCAGGGGCTAGCGGGCACCGGCAAATCCTTCGCGCTGCAAAACGCACAATCCGTACTCCACCAGCACGACCATACGATGGTTGCTCTGGCTCCTTACGGGAATATGGTGCGCAATCTGCGCGAAGACAACATATCGGCAAAGACAATTGCATCCGTGCTCGCCGCGTCCGACAAACGCACGTTCACCGACGGTCTGGACGCTAAGACTGTAGTCGTCATCGATGAGGCTGGGGTAGTGCCCGTCAGGCAGATGGACAAGCTGCTGTCTCTGATTCAGCCCACCGGTGCAAAAGTGATTCTGCTGGGCGACACTGCCCAGACCAAAGCCATCGAGGCCGGACGAGCATTTTCCATGCTGCAAGAACACGGCATGCGTACCGTGTTGATGGGGGATATTCAGCGTCAGCGTTCGGAACGGCTACGCCAGGCGGTTCAGTTGGCGGCCGACGGCCAGGCCAGCCGATCCCTCCCGTTCTTAAACGAAATCCGCACCGTTACCGATCAGTTCACGACAGATGAGCATGGCCACAAGCGCCGAGACAGTACGGCACGATATGAGGCTATTGCTCAGGCGTATACGACACTTTCGGCGACGGAGCAATTGAATACCCTCGTAGTCACGGGCACCAACGACTCACGCATCGCCATCAATGCCCAGATACACCGGCTGCTTGGCCTGCAAGACAAAGGTCAACACTGCGATCTTCTGACGCGCCGCGACACCACTCGCGCAGAGCGCAGTGTGGCTCGCTACTACACAGAGGGTGACATCGTTATTCCCGAACGGGACTATCAGTGCGGACTGAAACGAGGTGAGCCTTACCGCATAACGGGCACCACGCGCCATGACCGTATTACCGTCGAACCAGTGACAGCCAGCCAATCGTCTGCTCAACCCATAGAAATTATCCCTAAAACCATGAGTAAGCTGTCGGTCTACCACCAGAGTCGGGCTGAGTTATCGGTAGGAGATCGAGTCCGTATCACACGCAATGACACACATAACGACCTGATCAATGGCCAACTGGCAACGGTCGTTGCTATTGATTCGGCTCATGCCACCATTGAAACCCAAGGCCGCTACGTACGACTGTCCACAGACCGGCCTCTCAATATGGATTACGCCTACACCACCACCGCACATAGTGCGCAGGGTTTGACTTGTGACCGCGTGCTTTACAACGCCGAAAGCTTCAGCCGCACCACGACCCAGGACACCTACTATGTCAGTATCTCCCGTGAACGGCATGAGGTCGTTGTGTTCACAGACGATGCGGGAAAACTCCCAGAGCGCGTGGATCAACTCACGTACAAGGGACTGGCACACGACCTGCGACCGGCGGTGAACAAGGATCTGACGGGGGGCCAGAACGAACCGGATCCTCTTGCCCTACGTGCGGAATCTGAGTTGGAAATAGGATAACTAGCCATCCCTTGCTCTCTGTTCCACATACCGCCTAATTAGCCAAACAAGCAACTGCGTCAAAGTGGATTTATTGTCATGATCGGTAGTTAGGTCAGCGCGGGCAACTAGGACCAGTCACTGAAACCGGCGTCTCTGAAGCGCTTGATTAGTGCTGCCTTTGTTGTATTTGGTAGCGCCACCACCAAAAGGTCTCTCGCTCTAGTCAAGCCAACATAGCCGATCCGCCCGTCCTCGTGGACTGGCCCTGCAAGGAGCTTAGACACGTCGCTTGAGCGTAACAAGTACAAGACTGCATCGATGCTCTGTCCTTTTGCCTGATGAACAGTCTTGACGGGGGGAAGTGGCACAGTCGACATGGCAAGATCCTGAGACCACAGCGGCTCTTCAGCCAGGTTCTTTGACGTGACCCCGTACCCCCATTTCGCGACGCAAGGCAAACCGCATTTCGTTTGCAGCGTCGTCAGCAACGGAGTTAGATTCGCCTTCAACTTCGGAAGCCAGTCACTTTTGGCACCCAATGAGGCCGCAGGAATACCCGTCGCAGGCGTCCTGAGGAAAGCCCAAATGATGCGTCGCACTGCTCTTGCCAGAAGGTCATCGGTGCCGCTCAGCACCATAGCCCTGAGAGTCGACGGAGGTCGGTCTAGCAGCCGAAATGTACCATCAACCGCGTGGGCGAAGGCGTCCGCGATGTCTCCGTTTCGGTCTCGGCTGAAGGCTGCCCGTGCGAAGTGCTCTGTGGCTCCCTGCCCCCAACTGTCCCCAGATCCCGTGATGAGCGACACGGTGTCTCTGGCTCTGCAGAGTACAGCAGCCGAGTCGTGCGCATATCCATGGTTGGCAAGTACTTCAGCGAACATCGGCCGGACATTGAAGAGTTCTTCGTCCTTGTATGTCATTAGATACGACCCACTCTTGCGATTCGGGACGGGTCTGACGGAGAAGTATGTCGTTCCACTCAGCTTGTTGGTCACGTCTACCAGGGACTGGATCGAGCGACGGTTCTCCGACAACGTTTCCTTCTGCCCCGTGCCCCCAGGATCAAAACTTCGCAGGAAGCTGCCGTCAGCATGGGCGAATTCGTAGATAGCTTGGTTAGGATCGCCCACAAGCGAGACAGTCGCCCCTTCTGCGACTAGCAACTCCAACAGGCATCCGTGTACGCTTCCAATGTCCTGTGCTTCGTCGATTAGGATGTAGGGGTAGAGGTGAGCAAGAATTTTGAGCAACCGAGGACGATCCATTAACGTTCTGACCGCCCAGTAGCGTCCAAGGTCGTGCGTGTAAGCTCCTGCCCCGCCCAACTTCCGAACCGCATTGAGCGCACTGGAGTCGTTGACGGGAACAGCGTTTCCTCGCATGGCGGTGTTGAAGAAGTCCCACTTGGTTCCGTTCAAGACAGCGGAGAGGAACCGAATTTCCTCATTAAATTTCCCGTTGAAAAAGGTGAACCCTTTCAGAAAGGGTTCGTGACCATTCACCAAGTACGGCCTTCGAGCACACTGCATCGTTGGCGCTGCATGGGGAGACAGGATGTGCGACGTCACGAAGGCATCAACCGTGCATATCAGTACTCGGTTCGACAATCCTTGCCGCCCTGCTGTCAATTTCGCGTATTCAGCTCGGAAGGTATCAACTGCGACGTTTGAATAAGAGAGCAGGGCCACGTACTGCCGGGAGACGCCAAGTTGCTGGCGAATTTCAGCAAGTCTCCGTACAGCCGTCGCTGTCTTGCCGCTGCCAGCACATGCGATGATGCGCTGACTAACGAGGCCTGCCTCAATGATCAGTTTCTGCTGCGGGGACGGGACAAATGGTTCTGTCATGGCGCTGTCACATACGCCAGTGCATCGGCAATGTAGGTCGGCGTTGTAAACGAGACCGCTGGATCGGCAATAACAGCAGCAAGGGCCTGTGCAAACTCGCCCTTCTTAACGTTGCCGACGGTTGGACCACGATCGAACATTCCGCGAAACAATTCGCGCGGTTTGTCTGCGGCCGCAGCCTCATCGACTTTGATTTTCAGATCTCCTGCAATGCCAGGATGGATATCTGCCAAAGCAGTCAACATGTGCATTTGGTTCGCAGGAAGCAGCGCTAGATCGTATTCCAACGTGCGGGAGGCGAAGTACACCTGGATGTGGGTGTTTGCGAGTTTGGCAATCGCCGTTGCGGCCGTAGACATTGTCGGCGTAGCCCCTGGGGGAGGATAACCTGGCGTGTCAGAGTCGGTCAGAATAGCAACTCGAATCGGGATCGCAGCGCTGCCGAAGAGCGGAGCGAAGCAATCGAAGTTCAGCCCTTCGGTGCTCAGGATCGTCACGGAGTGTTTACGCAGATTTATGCCCATCTTGGCTGCCATGGCTTCGACCAGAAAACGCTCGGCCGCTCCTTCGACGAGGATGAGTCGGCGCGCAAAGAACAAGTCTGCACGCGTCACGTCGAGGTAGCGTTGGAGCTTCTCTTTCTTCTTTGGCAGGAAGGTAGCTTCCCTCGGAAAGAATGCTCCGATTCTGCCTTCGCCATGATGAAGGCAGGTCAATGAATCAAGCTTTGCCGCGCTAGCAAAATGCGGAGAATGGCTTGTGACGAAGACCTGAACTGGCTTTTGTCCGGGTACTGGCGCCTCGATAGCCTGTAGATGATCCAGTAGCGCGACCTGCAACTGAGGATGTAGGTGAGCCTCAGGCTCTTCGACAATCAAAGCTTTGTAGGCAGCATCCGGATTGAGGGCCAATTCGCTCAGAACAACCGCCATGTAGATCAGGTTGTTGTACCCCAGTCCGTTTTGCTCGACGTCGAGGCCTTCGACTGCCAGTGCCAAGCGCGCAGCCAGCCTCTGAAACTCGGGTGGCGTAAGGCCAATCTTCAATACCTGTTTGAGGGTCGAGCCAAGCATCGCAACATGGCGAGCCTCGATAGCAGACTGAGTCTTCGCGATGGGCTTTTCGACTTCCAGTTTCTCTTCAAATTCCTTCAGCAGCTTGACTAGTTCTTCCTTCTCGCTGTCGCTGGCAAGCCGATCAATAAGGCGTGCCAACTGGCTGCTACGGCTGGGCTTGAGTCCTGACGCCGGATCGCGCAATGGAGGCAGATACACAGCCCGGAGATCTTCGAGCATCCCTGTAGTGATGCTGTTCTCCTCATGGTCGCCGCACCAACGTCTGGGACGCATGCGGCCGGTCGTTCCGTTGACGCTGTACCGTACCCACAGATGTGCTTCGTACTTATCAGCGGCACCCGGTGCAGCCGCCATCGGCTTCAAAGCCGGTAGAAAGTCCGCTTCTTCATCCAGCGAGAGATCCCTGAACACATAATGAAAGGTGATCTCGGTGGCAGCGTGTCCGTCCGATGAGTGCAGGTCGTAGGCATCGACTCGAAGAGCACCTTCTTCCGCAGTTGTAAGCAATGCGCGTAGTCCATCCACTACCGCAGTCTTGCCAACGTTGTTTGGACCGACCAGCACATTTAGTCCTGGTTTGAACCGAAGATTGAGCTCTTCGACCCGTCGAAATCCATTGACATTCAAGGCAGCCAAATACATTTATTCTCCCTGTTCTGACCTCAGATAGATAGTCCTTTGAGGCCTGTCACCTGAGAACAGCTTTACGCATAAATAAGCGGTGCCGGTGCCGCCAACCACTGCAATCTCACAAATTATTCTCATGAATCCCGACACCGTGATGTCGGTCAATCTCTGATCCGAGGATTACGTAGTGACTCTTTTGATGCTCAAGGTAACACAAAGTAATAAAAATTCAGAGCACCATATACGCCGATAAGGAAAGCTTCAAGAATAGTTAGGTACTTAGAAGCACGCATTTTGACTGTTTGCTTTTCCGCGCCAACGCTGGTGTCTTGATAGACTGTTTTGAGTTGCTTGCTGACCTCCGAACCCGGCCATACCTACCTACTCAACTAGGAATCAGCACATCTGACCTTTTCCCGTATGCTTGGTGCAGTAACACAGTAAAGCCCCTGCTACCCATAGGTAGTCACCATGCAGAATTTATGCTGTTGTCATGCAATCAAAGCTCATGAGAAAAGCAGTCCACGTGTAGTCGGTATGTTGCTAACCACAAGCGCCCGCGCCGTCTACCAGAAACAGGACCACAGCTGTAGCCGGTTACCTACTCGACAAATCAAGCTCTTAGGCTATTTTGTGGCCCTATATGTCCTGCAGCACAGTTAGCTACCGTTTTCCCCTAATCCATTGAAAGAAAATAACTTTTCCTACCCCACCAGGGGTGCGTCATGTGTGGGACTTTTAAGGCCACAAATGAGCGAAGGCGAATTTGGGGACGGAAAGTCCCAGCCAGGCCGGGAACCGGGCTGGCATCGTCACCGGACAGGGTCCCAGGCGCTGCCTGGGAACTGTAGGGCACCAGCAGCGCAAGCTGCTCTGACATGCTCACCCAACAGCAAACCACCCGCAGAGAACAGCAAGCCCGACATTGCACACCCGCAGCAAACACGCGAGAATTTCTCTATGTGCAATCGCTACGTAACACCCGATCAGGCGGCTGTTGAACGCTACTGGCATGTAGGACGCCAGAACCCGCCAAGGCTCTGGGGGCCACAGGTGCACCCCCGGGGTATGGGGCCGTTTATTCGTGCAGGCGACCAGGTGCGGGAACTTGCCGTGGGCCAGTGGGCGCTGATTCCCCCATTCGCCAAGGATGCCAAATTACCCTATTCCACCAACAACGCACGCGCCGAAGAACTGGCGCAAAAGCCCACCTTTCGGCAAGCCTGGGCGCGGGGGCAGCGCTGCATCATTCCGGCGGAATCCTTCGATGAACCCTGTTGGGAAAGCGGCAGCAATGTGTGGTGGCGGTTCCGGCGCGCCGATCGTGCGCCTTGGGGGCTGGCCGGTCTGTGGAATACCTGGGTCAGCCGGGAAACCGGCGAAGCGGTGGAGAGCTACACCATGCTCACGCTGAACGCGGACGCGCATCCCCTGATGAACCGGATGCACAAGCCGGATCCCTCCAAACCTGTCGGCGCGCAGGATAGGCGCTCGGTGATTCCGATTGAGCTGTCCGATGTCGATCAATGGCTGAACGGCAGCCAGGACGACGCGCAGGCGCTGTTTACTCTGCCGCCCTCTGCAGCATTCGATGCCCGGCCGCTGGAACCGCCGCGGCAGTCCAGCCTGATTTAATGATTTGCGCGGCTCAGCGCGGACATGACGGAACCACACGCGACAAGGCTCGGCAAAGCCGGGCCGCTCGTTGTTCTTAACCAGGCCGGTTTTACCCGACCTGTGGTTGGCTGTCGATCAGAATGGAATATCTGATGGTTCGACTTCTTCAGGTGCTGCAGTGGGTGCCTTCGCCTTGCTGCTGCGGCCTCTCGGGCGGGCTGCCGGTACAGGCTGCGCGGTGTCAGCCTGTGCCGTTTCCCGGCCACCCAACATCTGCATTTGGTCTGCGATGATTTCCGTGGTGTAGCGGTCTGTGCCGGTGTCGGCGTCCTGCCATTTGCGGGTTTTCAGTCGGCCTTCCACAAACACAGCGCGGCCTTTGCGCAGATACTCGCCTGCAACTTCAGCCAGTCGGCCATAGAAAACGACGCGGTGCCATTCGGTTTCTTCGCGGCGTTCGCCTGTGGCCTTGTCCTTCCATTGGTTGGTCGTGGCAATCGACACTGAGCAGACGGCTGCACCTTCTGCGGTGTAGCGGACTTCGGGGTCTTTGCCAAGGTTGCCGATCAGAGTGGCGCGGTTCAACGATGCCATGGTGACTTCTCCTTTGTGTCAGTCGGGGGGAATGTCTGGGCGACCCTCCGCCCAGACAGGAAAGGCTTATTGCTGTCGCTGGGCGAGTTCCAGGGCGCGCATGAAATCCATGGCGGCCCATTGGGCGTTGCCGGTCAGTTGCCGCACCCAGGCGCTGCGTGTGGGACTCCAGCGGAATCCGTGGCGCTTGAGCAAGTCGCGCGTTTCCTTGGCGGGTTTGCCGTCAAACAAGAACATGGCGCGGTTTTCCTGCGGATCCTCGCGGTAGGTGTAGCCGGAGCCGCTGCGTTCAAACTCGGGCCGGTCGGCCACTTTCTCCAGGTCTTTGATGCGTTGGGCAATGCGGCGAATATTGGCGTTGTTGTTCTGCAGTTGGTACGGTGCAAAACCGATACGACCCATAAAATCGGGCTTGACCAGTTCGCGGGCGCGAGTATCGTCCACCAGGCCGCTGGCTACGAGGGCGCTGATGCAGGTTTCCGGCTCGGCCTTGGCACGGCGGCGAAGAACCCCATTCAATTTCTTCATAGCGTCCTGCCATGCCTGCAACGATGCCAGCCTGGTTTTCAGCTTTTCGATGGCCTGCGGGTCATCGCTGGAGATGCCGCCCTTGCCTACTGCTGCGGCCTTGTCTGCATAGTGTTTGGCCTTCTTCTGCAACTCAAAGGATTTTTCATAGCCCTGCTGGATGCGCTCCCGATAGCGGCGGTCGCCACGTTCGGAGTGATGGCCCACCAGAATTGGTTGACCAAAGGGAATGGCCTGTGCCATGTCGTGCGCCTGGGCGTGTGCCGCGTCTGCCTGTCGTTCGGCCTGTGCGGCCTTGGCCTGATACCCTGCTTTCCTTGCTGCCTGCTTCGCTTCATAGGTGTTCATGATCTGATCTCCAAATGAGGTTCGGGGATTTCAGCTGACCGAATCCGAAGATTCTTGAGCCGGAACGTAAATCCGCCATGTGGGGTTTACGCTGGCTCTCCGGTCTTGCCGCCGTCTTCCGTGAGTTCCGTCGCCGTGCCGATCTGGATCATGTAGCGCCGACCGGAAAGGGGCGGGAACGGAAGCCGCAGCCCGAAGCGAAACGGAGGGACCGGGTGAGTACCCGGCGAAGCGAACCCCTTGCAGGGAGAAGCGCAGTGATACAGTCGGCGGTTTTAGCGACGGAACTCACGCAAGACGGAACAGCGGCCCGCCCGAGCGATGACCCCGCACGGCAGCCGCGCGGCGAGCGCCTCCAGCTGCGCCCGGCGCGGCTCTTATTCGGGCCTGCGGCCCAGGGCAAGCGCAGCGCGCAGCGTCGGCAGGCGCGGAGACGTGAGGGATGGAAGCCCGAAGGGGTAAGACGCCGCAGGCGGCTTGATGCGAAGCACGACAACCGACCCGCAGCCGTCAGGCGAAGGGACACGCCCGGCAAGCGAGACAGTGCAATATGAAGGATGCCGGACAAAAACCAACGCACAGAGGGATGTGTTGCTGACCCATCACCGACGCCGTGTAAGCTTCGGCTCTCAGCAAGTAGGTGTGTTGAGTGGAGGACATACCAGCTTCCTATTGTCCATGCCCACTTGTGCGGCACAACTCACAAGGTTTTCATTATGGAGTAACAGGCACAGGATTGCCGTCCCAATTATCATGCAGCCGGCCACTGCGGCACCAGGCCTAACGAGATTGTGGAGTGCTGGTTGAAATCGTATTCCATTTCTTCGCATGGCCGTAGCGTCTAATCCGTTTTGACAGATATGCGGGCACGAATTCGAGCTCTGGACGTCTGGAACACTGACGCCTGAGACAGAAACTTTAATCGTCGCGGCCGCCACTGGGACGCAAGAATACGCAATCAAGCTGTTGTCGACACGCGAACTCAAATTGCTAGGCAAGACCTCAAATAGTGCTGCACTAAAGAAGACCCTCCGCGACCACTTTCTTGGTTACCCATTAGAGATAGCGGAGCGTGTAGTCCAAACGTCAAAGCGACGTCTGGCTATTCCACCATCGTCGCGCCTAGCCACTCGATAATCTTCTGGGGAACGGATCTATGGCTTACCAAAAAAGTTTCTCTTTCAAGTACGCAAACGCGCCGTCCGCTTAGTGCATTCCCTATACAGCTACTCGATATCAATAGCTCCCTCCCGCCTTCGAAATTTTCGGCTTTGGAAAAACGTCTATTTTCCGCCCATTGCCTGCAAGAACGTCTACTGTGTGTGCGATCTAGCTCAATAGGAAGCTTCAGGTCACATTGTTCCGCGCTGATACGGAGCTTTTTCGCTGTGCTGTTATGTTTCCGCAGCAGCGGCGAACGCCGCTGCGGTGAACTTCAGCAGAAACGTACGTGTTAAGACTCAGGCTGCAGGCCTGGAGTTTAAACTTTGTCGTATTGATTGAGGCTCCCGAACGTTCAAGGCTATCGTGATTGATGGGCAATCGGCTCGAGGAATGCGCGTATCAAGGTTGCCACCTCTTGCGCATGCGTTTCTAGCGCAAAATGTCCCGCATCAAGGAGGTGAACCTGAGCATCTGGCAGATCCTTCTTGTAAGCGGCGGCACCGGCAGGTACGAACGCAGGGTCATGGCGCCCCC
>Ga0182745_1003282_pt1 | contig 14013 bp, 13 predicted proteins | sample eDN3rd30CKraftBY_FD_128523 | JGI IMG/M metagenome (GOLD analysis project Ga0182745, IMG submission 128523) | Enriched backyard soil microbial communities from Emeryville, California, USA - eDNA 3rd pass 30_C Kraft BY (version 2) (version 2) | ecosystem: Environmental > Terrestrial > Soil >...
CGGCGGCCGGCGGATAGATCAGCGGGTTCTCCGAAATGTCCTTCGGCAGCAGCGTGAAGGCCGCCTTGTTGCCGTTGGCGTAGCCGGTGAGCTCGGTCGAGGCCGCGGCGACCTTGGCCTCCAGCATGAAGTCGAGGAAGCGATAGGCGTTGGCCTGGTTGGGCGCGTCCTTGGGGATCGCCACGACGTCGATCCAGAGCTGCGAGCCTTCCTTGGGGATCGAATACTCGATGTCGACCTTGCTGGCGGCCTTGGCACCGCGGTCGCGCGCCTGGAAGACGTCGCCGGAATAGCCGAAGGCGAGGCAGATGTTCCCGCCGGCCAGCGCGTTGATGTACTCCGACGAATGGAACTTGCGGACATAGGGCCGCACCGCCTTCACGACGTCGGCGGCCTTGGCGAGGTCCTCCGGCTTCTTTGAATCGGGATCGAGGCCGAGATATTTGAGCGCGGCCGGCAGCACGTCGGTGGCGCTGTCGAGCAGCATGACGCCGCAATCCTGGAACTTCGAGACGACCGCCGGATCGAAGATCATGCGCAGCGAATCGACCGGCGCGTCGGCCATGCGCTTCCTGATCTCGGCGACGTTGTAGCCGATGCCCGTCGTGCCCCACATCCACGGCACGCCATGGGCGTTGTTCGGATCGTACTTGGCCAGCGCCGCCATGATCTCGGGGTCGAGGTTCTTCCAGTTCTTCAGCTTCGACTTGTCGAGAGGCAGGAAGATGTTGGCCTGGAGCTGGCGCACGAAGAAGGGCGAGGCCGTCGGCACGACGATGTCGTAGCCCGACCGGCCGGTGCGCAGCTTGGCGTCGAGGATCTCGTTGCTGTCGTAGGTCGTGTAGTTGACCTTGATGCCGGTATCCTTGGCGAACTCCTTGACCTGGCCTTCGGCGATGTAATCCGACCAGTTGTAGACGTTGACCGAGCCCTGCGCAGCGACGGGACCGGCAGCGGCGAGGAAGAGCAACGAGGCAACGGCAAGCAGACGCATCAGCAACTCCGCAGGATCAGACGCCAAGATACCTGTGCTGCAGGTCATTGTCCCCGGCGAGGGCCTGGGACGAGCCGACCCATACGACGCGGCCCTTCTCGACGATGTGGTGGCGGTCGGCAAGCGGGATCAGGGCCGACACGTTCTTGTCGATGACCAGAATCGCCTGGCCCTCGTTCTTGAGACGGCCGAGGCAGGACCAGATTTCCTGCCGGATCAGCGGTGCCAGTCCCTCGGTCGCCTCGTCGAGGATCAGGAGCTTGGGGTTGGTCATGAGCGCGCGGCCGATCGCCAGCATCTGCTGCTCGCCGCCCGAAAGTTGGTTGCCCATGTTGCGCTGGCGCTCGGCCAGCCGCGGGAAAAACTCGAAGACGCGCGCGATGGTCCACGGGTTCGGCCGCGCCATGCGGTTGGCGCTGGCGGCCAGAAGGTTCTCGCGCACCGAGAGGTTGGGGAAGATCTGGCGTCCCTCGGGCACCAGCCCGAGGCCGAGCCGGGCGATGCGGAAGGCGGGCAAGCCCTCGACCCGGGTGCCCTCGAACTCGACGGCGCCGCGGCGCGCCGGCAGCAGACCCATGATGGTGTGTACGGTGGTGGTCTTGCCCATGCCGTTGCGCCCCATCAGGGTCACGACCTCGCCGGCGTCGACGCGCAGTTCCATGCCGAACAGCGCCTGGCTGGGACCGTAGAAGGCGTCGAGTTCGCGGACCTTCAGCATCAGGCCGCCTCCTCGCCCAGATAGGCCTGGCGCACGTCCGCGTTCGCCCGGATCTGGTCAGGCGTGCCGCTGGCGATGGCGCGGCCATAGACCAGCACGGTGATGCGGTCGGCGAGCTGGAACACGGCGTCCATGTCGTGCTCGATCAGCAGCATGGCGTGCTTCTGCTTTAGCGCCCGCAGGAAGCCGATCAGCCGCTGGCTCTCCTCGACGCCCATGCCGGCCATCGGTTCGTCGAGCAGCAGCAGGCGGGGCTCGCCGGCTAGCGCCATGGCGATCTCGAGCTGTCGCTGCTCGCCATGGCTGAGCGAGGCGGCCAAGGTGGCGGCACGCTCGCCCAACCCGACTTCTTCGAGCAGGCGGCGGGCGGGGCCGCGCAGGCTTTCATCGCGCCGCGCATCGGCCAGGAAGCGGAAGGAATGGTCGGCATGACCCTGCACCGCGAGGGCCACGTTCTCCAGCGCCGTGAACTCGCGCAGCACCGAGGTGATCTGGAAGGAGCGGCCGAGGCCCAGCCGCACACGCGCGTGGGTGGGCAGGCGGGTGACGTCGCGGCCGGCGAAATGGATGGCGCCGGAATCCGGGGCGACCACGCCGGTGAGCTGGTGGATCAGGGTGGTCTTGCCGGCGCCGTTCGGGCCGATCAGCGCGTGGATCTCGCCCGGCCGGACGTCGATCGAGACATTGTCGGTCGCCAGCAGGCCGCCATAGCGCTTCACCAGCCCGTCGGTGCGCAGCAGGGGCTCAGTCATGACGCCGTCCCAAAAGCGAGTCGATGCCGCCGCGCGCATAGAGCGCGATCAGCACCAGCAGCGGGCCGAACACGATCATCCAGTACTCACCCCAGCCCTGGTGGGCGAGGTTGAGGATCGGCGGCAGCGCCTCTTCCAGCACGAAGAAGGCGATGGTGCCGTAGAGCGGGCCGAACAGCGTGCCCATGCCGCCCAGCACGACGATGACGATGAGGTCGCCCGATTTCATCCACGACATCATGGCCGGCGAGACGTAGGCGCCTTCGTTGGCGAGCAGGATGCCGGAAAGGCCGCCCAGCGTGCCGGCGATGGTGAAGGCGGCCAGCCGGTACCAGAACACCGGAAACCCGAGGGCGGTCATGCGCAACTCGTTCGACTTCGCACCACGCAGCACGAGTCCGAAATGGGAGTTGGCGTAGCGGCTGCAGAACCACAGGCTGGCGCAGAGCAGGGCGAAGCACAGCCAGTAGAAGCTGGCCTTGTCGCGCAGGTCGATCAGGCCGGGGAAGCGGCTGCGGCCGATGTTGAGCCCGTCGTCGCCGCCATAGGCTTCGAGTCCGCTGCCCACGTAGTAGACGAGCTGCGCGAAAGCCAGGGTGATCATGATGAAGTAGAGGCCGCGGGTCCTGAGCGACAGCGCGCCGATCACGGCGGCCCAGGCGGTGGCCGCGAGCAGGGCGACGGGCCACTGGATCCAGCCGCTGGAGACGCCTTCCGCCGACAGGATTCCGACCGCATAGCCGCCGATCCCGAAGAACATCGCGTGGCCGAAGCTCACCAGTCCGCCATAGCCCAGGATCATGTTGAGGCTGACCGCGGCGATCGACCAGATGACGATGCGGGTGCCGATCGACAGGAGATAGCGCTGGTCGAACGCCTGGGTGAGAAGCGGCAGGACCGCCAGCACCAGCAGGATCAGGGCCGTCGCGAGCCCGCGCGGCGTGCGGAGGGTGGAGAACAGGTCTCTCATTGGAGCGCGCCACTCCAGTGGCGCTCGTGAATCATGATTGCGCCACTGGAGTGGCGCGCTCCATTGAGGCGTGGGTGCGAGACCATCATGTGCGCTGGCCGAACAGGCCGGTCGGCCGCCACACCAGCACGACGGCCATCAGCACGTAGACCATCACCTGCGAGATGGCGGGCGCGGCGCCGGAGGCGGCGCTGGAACTCATGAAGGTCTTGAGGATGTCGGGTAGGAAGGCGCGGCCCACGATGTCGATCTGGCCGACCACCATGGCGGCGATGAAGGCGCCCTTGATCGAGCCGATCCCGCCGATGACGATGATGACGAGGGCCAGGATCAGGATGTCGTCGCCCATGCCGATCCGCACCGAGGCGATGGGCGCGGACATCAGACCGGCGAGCCCCGCGAACACCGCGCCGAGGCCGAAGACCAGGCTGAACAGCAGCTCGATGTTGACCCCGAGCGCGCCGATCATGCGGCGGTTGGAGGCGCCGGCGCGGATCAGCATGCCAAGCCGCGTGCGGGCCACCAGCCAGGCCAGCAGGATTGCCACCAGGGCGCCCACGACGATGATGGCGAAGCGGTAGGCCGGGTAGGGTACGCCCGGCAGGATCTCGATGGTGCGGTTCAGGAACCCCGGCACCGCGATGCTCTTGCCGGCCGGGCCCCAGAGCGCGCGCACCAGCTCGTTGAAGAACAGGATCAGGCCGAAGGTCGCAAGCACCTGGGTGAGATGATCGCGTGCGTAGAGCTTTCGGATCACCACGATCTCGACGGCGACGCCCAGCAGGAAGATCGCGGGCAGTGCCAGCAGCGCGCCCAGAACGAACGAATCGGTGAGGCCGATCAGGGTCCAGGCGATGTAGGCGCCCATCATGTAGAGCGAGCCGTGCGCCAGGTTGACCAGGTCCATGATGCCGAGCGTCAGGGTCAGGCCGGCGGCGAGCAGGAACATCAGCAGACCGAGCTGCACGCCGTTCAGTACCTGGAGCAGCAGGTATTCCATCTATTCCGTCACGCTCTCAAACGAAACGGGAGCGCGTTGCCGCGCTCCCGTCGACCGTTGCAACTGCAATCTCACTTCATCGGGCACTTGGCGGCGAACGGATCGACCGCGTCCTTCACGGCAGTGGCGATGGTCTTCACCGTCATCATGCCCTGCGGGTCCTTGACCGTTTCCTGGATGTAGAAGTTCTCGATCGGGAAGTTGTTGTTGCCGAACTTGAAGTCACCGCGCACCGACTTGAAGTTGGCCTTCTTCATCTCGGCGCGCACCTTGTCCTTGTTGGAGAGGTCGCCCTTCAGCGCCTCGGCGGCGGAGGCCATCAGCATGATCGCGTCGTAGCTCTGGGCGCCGTAGTAGGACGGGTAGACGCCGTGCTTCTTCTTGAAGTCGGCGACGTACTTCTTGTTGGCTTCGTTCGGCAGGTCGTTGACCCACTCCTGCGCACCTAGGGTGCCGAGCGCGAGGTCGCCCTGCTGCGGCAGGGTGATCGCATCGATCGAGAACACCTGGTAGAGCGGCACCGTCTTGTTGAGGCCCGACTGTGCCCACTGCTTGACGAACTGAACGCCGTGTGCGCCGGGATAGAAGATGAAGATGCCGTCCGGCTTGGCGGCGGCGATCTTGGTCAGCTCGGCCGAGAAGTCGAGCTGGTCGGGCCACTTGGTGAAGTCCTCGCTGACGATCTTGCCCTTGTAGGTGCGCTTGACGCCGGCCAGCATGTCCTTGCCGGCGGCGTAGTTGGGGCCGACCAGGTAGAGGCTCTTAACGCCCTTGGTGTTGAGATACTCGCCCATCGCCATCGGCGTCTGGTCGTTCTGCCACGAGGTCGAGAAGAAGTTCTTGTTGCAGAGCTCGCCGGCGATCTGCGACGGGCCGGCATTGGCCGAGATCAGGATCGTGTCGCCCTCGTCGACCACGGGCTTGTAGGAGGCCAGCAGCACGTTCGACCAGATGTAGCCTCCGATGAAGTTCACCTTGTCCTGCTGGACGAGCTTCTCGGACCGCGCCTTGCCGACGTCGGGCTTGAACTGGTCGTCCTCGTAGATGATCTCGAAGGGCTTGCCGCCCATCTTGCCGCCGAGATGTTCCTTGGCGAGTTCGACGGAGCGGCGCATGTCCTCGCCGATCGCGGCTTGCGGGCCAGAGAACGTGCTGACGAAGCCGATCTTGATCGGGCTCTGGGCCACCGCGGGCAGGCCGAACGCCATCACCGCCGCAAGTGCTGCGGACCCCAACAATTTATTCTTCATGAGCCGTCGCTCCCTGTTTTCCCTTGGCGGCTATAAAAGCGGAAAATGCAGGGCCCAACAATCGCTTAATGGACAGTGGCGGTGGCCCTGAGCGTGGCCAGCGGCAGGGCCGACGCGGCAGCCACGTCGGCCGGAGCCCCGTCGAGGATTGCCCAGGCAAAGCCGGCACCGGCAGCCTCCCGGCAGCTCGCGCTCGCCACGATCGTCACTTCGCCCTCGCGTGGGGCGCGCCGCCCGAACTGCTCGAGGCGGGAGGCGACGTTCACCGCCTCGCCGATGACGGTGTAGTCGACCCGCCCGGCGAAGCCGATATTGCCGACCAGCACCGTCCCGGTATGCAGGCCGATGCGCATGCGGCAGGCGTGCAGCCCGCGCGCCCGGCGCTCCCGGTTGAAGGTCTCGACCTCCTTCGCGACGGCCAGCGCGCCCTGGCAGGCGATGCGGGCATGATCGGGGATGGAATCGGGGGCGCCCCAGAAGGCCATCAAGCCGTCGCCGATATACTTGTCGATCGTGCCGCCACTCGCCTCGATGGCCGGGCCGATGCGCGACAGGAGATCGTTCAGATAGGCCGCCGTTTCGGCGGCCGGCCGATCGCGGGAGTAGGCAGCATAGCCTTCGAGGTCGCTGAACAGGATGGTGACGGCGCGATCCTCGTTCACCGGCAGGCTGCCCTGCTGCGCGGTCAGGCGCGTGACCAGCGCGCGCGGCAGGTAGGTCGCGGAGAGTTTGAGGCCGCGGGCCATGCGCTCGAAAGCGTGGTTGGCGCGGCTGATCTCGCGGACCCGGCTGCGGGGCAGGGCGGGTACGTTCTCGAGATCGAGCCGTTCGACGGCGCCCGCCGCCCCGGCGAGCGCCAGAATGGGCTCAGCCAGACGCCGGCCGAGATAGAGGGCGGCGATCCCGGTGAGGATCATCAGGACGCCGCCCGCGATCAGGATGCCGCGCACGATCCAGCGTGCCCAGGCCGATTCGCGGCCGGCCTCGTGGTAGCCCACGACCAGTTCGGCCGGCGCATAGGCTTCCACGCTGCGCCGTATCCAGGCGAAGGACCGCTCTCCGACCCAGTTCCAGTGACCATCGACGCGGGTATCGGGCCGGTGCCAGGACAGTGGATTGGCCTCAGGTGCCCACAGGGCGGCGAGCACCGGGTCGCCGACTTCCTCCAGAGTGACCAGACGGGTCTGGGCGCGGGCATCGCCATTCAGCGTCTTTGCAAGCTTGGGATGGGCCAGCACCTCGTTTCGGCCGGCCAGGATGAACGGGGTGCGCTCGCCGGTGAGCTCGATCTCCTTGAGGAAGCGCGACAGGTCGGTCGTGCCGATCGCCGCGCCGATGACGCCGCGAAACTCACCGCGTACGCGCACCGGCACGATGATCGGCAGGATCGGCTCGCCCACGACGAAGGACCAGACGGGCTCTCCCCAGCCGGGGCCATCCATGGTGCGCGCTCGCGCCAGCAGCGCCTCGGCCCCGCGTACATTCTCGCGCCGCTCCGGCCGCATGGTGCGGTCGGCGCGGACGAAGCGCGTGGGCTCGCCCTCCACCGGCAGCACGACGAAGCCGACGGTCTGCGGTACCGCCGCCAGCGTGCCCAACGCGAAGATGCGCCACTGCTCGCGGTCGTCGAAATCGATCTCGCCGTGGGCGATGGCTTCGCTGAGATAGGTGAGCTGGTTCTGCACGGGCTTCAGATGCGCCTCGAGCCGTCGTTCGATCAGGTCGATCGTCACTTCGGCGCGCTGCAGGGCGGAGGCGTCGAGATTGCTCTGCGCAGCGAGCCAGGCGACGACGATCACCGGTGCGATGGAGACGAAGACCAGGCCGACCATCAACGCCGGCAGCAGCCGTGCGATCGGCCAGCCGGGCGTCTCGGACTTCTTCGCAAGAACCATGGACTCTGATGCTTCCACGAAGCCGGGACGAAAAAGTGGCGCGTGAGGCGCGTGGCCTACACAATAACTTGATTGCCTGATGGAGGATCGTATCCCATCCAGCAGGTCCGGCCTGCGATGCCGGCCTTGAGGGTGAGTGCCGAGAAGCCGTGCGTAGACCAGAAGCGGAGTGCGCCCAGGTTCTGGCGATTGACGCCGACGTGAAACGACACTGCGCCGCGTGCGCGCGCCGCGGACAACCAGGTTCCGAGCAGCAACGTTCCCGCGCCCCGGCGCTGCAGGCGGGGCAGCAGGTTCATATGCAGGTGCGCGGGATAGCGCGCCAAGATCTCGACCGGAGTGGGGGCGGGATGGTGGATCATCGACGCGCGGCGCTGATCTGCGGTTTGCCTGTCGGGATGTACATCGACCGGATCGGCGTAGTGCCGCCGAAGTGTCGGCCACCAGTCGCGCTCCAGTTTCTCTTCCCAGGCGGCGGTGTCGACGACACCGGCGACGAAGCCTGCAACGCCATCACGATCCTCCACGACCAAGGTCAGGCCGGGTTCGAGCAAGGCATAGGGCGCGATGTAGATGTGCCCGATCATCTTCGGGTCGCGATAGAGGTCTGAGGCATCGCTACCGGCATGACCCGTCGCCAGCGAGATCGCGTAACAGGCGTCGAGATCGCCTTCGTTGAAGGGGCGGATCTGCGCAGTGTCGCTCACGGAAGCAACGCGCTCCGGTCGAGACGACGGGGCATTCGCTTAACCCCGCAGCTTGAAGCGCTGGATCTTGCCGGTCGCGGTCTTGGGCAGCTCGGGCACGTACTCGACCCAGCGCGGATACTTGTACGGTGCGAGCGTCTTCTTGCAGTGGGCCATCAGCGCCTCGGTCAGGGCGGCGCAGGCGTCGCCCGGCTGCTTTAGTACGACGATCGCCCTGGGCTTGATCAGGCCCAGGTCGTCGGACTGTCCGACGACCGCGGCTTCCAGGATGGCGGGGTGGCCCACCAGGCAGTTCTCGATCTCGACCGGCGAGCACCAGATGCCGCCGACCTTCAGCATGTCGTCGTTGCGGCCCTCGTAGATGAAGTAGCCGTCCTCGTCCTCGCGATAAGTGTCGCCGGTGTTCAGCCAGCCATTCACCATCGTCTCGGCCGTCTTTTCAGGCTTGTTCCAGTAGTACTTCGCCGCCGATTCCGACTTGATCCACAGGCGACCGCTTTCGCCCTTCGCCACCGGATCTCCGTTCTCATCGAGGATGCGGACCTCGTAGCCCGGCACCGGCTTGCCGCTGGTGCCCGCCCGGAAGTCGTCGAGCCGGTTGCCGATGAAAATGTGCAGCGCCTCGGTCGAGCCGATGCCGTCCAGGATGACCGTCCCGGTCTGCTCCTTCCAGCGGCGGAACATGTCGCCGGGGAGCGCCTCGCCCGCCGAGACGCAGGCGCGCAGGCTGGAGAGGTCCCGCTTGCCGGTTTCGAGGGCCGCAAGCTGGGCGGCATAGAGCGTCGGCACGCCGTAGAAGATCGTCGGCCTGAAGGTCTCGATGTTGGAGAAGGTCGTCTCCGGCGTCGGGCGACGGTCGTCGAGGACGGCGGTGCCGCCGACCCACAGCGGAAAGGTCATGCCGTTGCCCAGCCCATAGGCGAAGAAGAGCTTGGCGGCCGAGTAGCAGATGTCCCGTTCGGTGACGCCCAGGACGCGCACGCCGTAGAGTTCGCTGGTGACCACCATGTCGCGCTGGGCGTGGACCGCGCCCTTGGGCCGCCCGGTCGAGCCCGACGAATAGAGCCAGAAGCAATCGTCCTCCGGCGCGGCAAGCCGCGCTTCCAGCGTGGGCGAGGCCTCTGCCATTCCGGCGAGGAAGGCGTCGACGGTCATCGCCTTCGGCGCCTTGTCCCCGAGCTGCTTCAGGGCCGGCTCGATTTCAGCGCTGAACTCGGACGAATAGACGACGAGCCCGCATCCGGAATCCTCGATCATGTAGGCATAATCGGGCGCCCTCAGCAGCGTGTTGGGCGGCACCGGCACGATGCCCGCCCTGATGGCCCCCCAGAAGAGATAGAAGAAGGCCGGACAGTCCTTCACCACCATCAGCAGCCGGTCGCCGGGCCTGAGGCCGAGCGCCAATAACGCGTTGCCTGTCCGGCTCACACGTTCGGCGAGCTCTGCATACGTCACCGTCTCGTCACGCGTTAGGATCGCCGCCTTGGCGCCCCGGCCTTCCGTCAGGTGACGATCGATGAACGGCACCGTGGCGTTGAAGCGGGCGGGCAGCCGGACGGCATGCGTCGACGAAAAGGAAATGCCTGAGGGAAGCGCCATGTCGGGACCCGGAATGATTCAGGAGCCTCTTCGATACTGATCACCTGAGCGGATCGCAACGCTTGCGGCCCCTCCGACGTTGTCGGGGCGCAAAACCAGAACGGATTTCCCATGAAGCAAGGCGTTGTTTTTGTTCTCGCTTCCGCGGCCCTGCTTTCAGCCGTGGTTACCGCGCATGTCATGGCCCCGTTGCCCGAAGGCGGACCCTTCCAGGCGTCAGCGAAGGCGGCGACGGCTTCGGAATCCCCGCCAGTGGCTGCCAGGCCTGTTGTCGATACGGTGGCCACGAAGCCTATGATCCAGGTCCGCCAGGCGCCGGTACCGCTGCAGATGCGGGAGAGGCCGCCGGTAATCCTGCCCGCCTCGCTCGAAAGCGCTGCTGCCACGATGCCAGCATCCTCCATGCCGGCCGACGTGGAAGGCGGAAGCTTCGCCAGGAGCGCGATTGAAGCGGATGGCTACAGGGCGGTGAAGAACATCGTTCCCGGCCCGGATGGAACGTGGCGGGCTCGGGCTTTGAGAGGACGGACGGAGGTCGTCGTGACGGTCGATCGGGACGGCCGGGTTTCCACGGAGTAATTTTTGCAACCATCGTCCCGTCTCAGCGTTACATCACCGCAGCCTTTGGCGGTTCACCGTAGCCGTCCCTCTCCCCCGAGGGGCTGTAGGAACCCGTCCTGACACCTTCAGGACGGGTTTTCCTTTGCTCTCCGTCCGCAGGGCAAAAAGAAGCCCGCCCGAAGACCGGGCGGGCGGGATAGGCTTCCTTTTCGAGGGGTTCTAGAATCTCAGAGTCACGCCCCGCTCGGTAGGGACGGCCACACCGTCGCCAGCCTTCGGCAACGGCTGAGCCGCGACGGGTGTGATGCTGATCGAGTTCGCGGGGGCGCCCTGGCGGACCAGTTCCTGCTTCACCGCATTTGCATAGTCTGCGCGCCCCTCGATTCGAACGGGCGTCTGCCGGGCGGCGTCTGCCGCCGAACGAACCGTTTCCATCGCAGAGGCCGGAATACTCGCGTCGCTTCCCAGGAACACGAGATGGTCAGACCTCACACTAGACGATGAAGCCGGCGCGGAAGCGATATTCTGAGCCATGGCAGACAGCGGCATGAGGGCGAAGCTGCCAATGACTAAGGCTGTGCTGAGCTTTTGCATGATCACGGCTCCTTTGTTTGTACCTGATCAACGCAAAAGCCACGGTGAAAGTTTCGTGCGAAATTGGAGCAACGACTTCTGTGCCACGCGTTTAACGAAGTTGCGGCCGTGATTTGAGACTGCTCAGTCTCATTGTCTTGCACTATGCTGGAACACATTCTGTGCAAAGAACAAGGAGGTCGTCATGTCGGAAGAACGGAAGAGGGTGCTCGAGCGGTTCAAGGAGCGTCTCGGGCATTTGGAAGCCGGAGCGATTGCCGGTCCGACGCACTGGCATCTTTTCCATCTGCACAACGCACTCAATGCGCTTCCCGACGATCACTCGGCGGCTCACCTCCATCTCGACGAATTCGATCGGGCCGATCTCGCCAAGGAGTTCCCCGAGATGGAAGCGGATCAGCCGCCGAGCGCTTCGGAAATTCGCACCCGCTTCGACATGCTCGCGGGCGGATTGCTCTAGCAGGAGCGCGCCCTCAGGCCTGTTTGCCCATCCCCTCGTCGCGCCATTCGCGGCGCTTGCGTTCGCTCTCGGTTTCAGTGGGCCGAGAGGCCGGCGCCTCCGGGTCGAACGTCTTCCAGCCCTCGTCCCGCCAAGTCGCGGCCTGCGCGACGAGGTCGACGGGACGATGAATGGACAACAGGCCTTCGACGCGTCCAACTTCGTCTTCGGGGACGCGTACTGTGACGAGCGTACCGCCGCGGCGAACGGCTTCCGAAAGAACCGCAGCTTCCTCCTCATCGACGCCCGCCCCGATCAAAGCGCCCATGAGCCCACCCGTGGCGGCTCCCGCTGCAGTGCCGACAGCCAGGGCCGCCAGCCATCCCACCGCGACCACGGGGCCGAGGCCGGGGATCGCCAGGAGACCGAGGCCTGCCAACACGCCGACGCCTCCTCCTACTACGCCGCCGATTCCGGCCCCCGTGGCAGCATCGGAGGGCTCTCGGCGCTCCTGCTCGGGGCTCATATGCTGGCTCGCGATCAGACTCACATCCGATGAAGGAATTCCGGCCTTCTCGATTGCCTCGACGGCCGCGCGAGCCCGAGCATAGCTGTCGTAGGATCGGGTTACCGTCTTCATCGCTTTCTCCATTGTTCGGCTCAGTGCAACAAAGTGGTCGACGAAGGGTTGCGTCCGGGCGCTCGGCGCCGGGCTCTTGACGGTTTCCGAGTGATATTCATTCGCAGAAGGCATGTGCTCATGGGGCTGCCAGAAGGCGTCCAACTCTGCTAAACGCGCGTTGTCAGACAAATTCTGCTGGAACCTTTGGTGCTCTGTACGGTTTCCGACCTAGAGCTTGGAATGCAACTGTACATGCGCGCCGTCGAATTAGCCGTCATCGTCGCTCTCCTGACTTTCGGGCAGTCGACGTTTGCGCGGGATATCATCTCCTCGGATATCTACCCGTCGAGCTACCCGACCGTGCGTGCGACGGCCTATATGGGCGATCTGATTCGCGAGCGCAGCGGCGGCCGTCTCATCCTGTCCAATCTTGGCGCCAGCGACCGGGAATCCGAGAATTACACCTTGGCGCAGCTCCGCAATGGTACTCTCGACATGGCGCGGATCAGCCTCAACACATTGAACAGCGCCGTGCCGGCCACCATCGTCCTGACGCTTCCGTATCTCTTTCGGTCGACCGAGCATGAGCGAAAAGTGCTCGACGGGGAGATCGGCGCGGAGATTCTCGCTTCGCTGGAGAGCACCGGTGTTATCGGCCTCTGCTTCTACGATGTCGGGCCGAAGTCCACCTACGGCACCAAGCCGATCCGGTCGCCGGCGGACCTGCGCGGAGTGAAATACCGCGTCCAGCCTTCTTCGAATTGGGCGACGATGTTGCGGGCCTTCGGCGCCAAGCCCATCCCGATGCCGCAGTCACGCGTCGTCGCCTCGATGCGGGCGGGCGTCATCGACGTCGCCGATGGAACCTGGTCGTCCTTCGTCGCCTTGCAGCACCATAAGGTCGCGAAGAACTTCAGTCTGACGGAACATTCACGCACGCCAGGCGTGCTGCTGTTTTCGCGGCAGATCTGGAATACACTCTCACCGGAGGACAGACTGATCATACGCACTTCAGCACGCGAGTCGGTCGCCTTCTATCGGCAACTTTGGGACAAGCATGAAGCGGCGGCTCGTCGCGTGGCCGAAGCCGCCGGCGTCCACGCCTGGAGTGACATCGACTATGAAGGCTTCGCCGCCACCTTCGTACCGTTCCACGCGACGGCCGTCTCCGATCCGCGGCTGCGGGCGATGATCGAACGGATCAAAGCCGACGCTTCGCCGTAGCGCCGGGACAGGAGAACGCAGCCCCCGTGTAACATCTCGACCCCTGAGCTAGGATCAGGACAGGGGAGAGGTTGAATGAACATTCTGCGCTGGGTGCCGGGCGTGGCGACGTTGCGCAACTACGAGATATCGTCGTTGCCGCGCGACCTGGCCGCAGGATTGACGCTCGGCGCCGTCATGGTGCCGGTGGGGCTCGCTTACGGCGAACTGGCCGGTCTTCCGATGGCCGGCCTCTATGGGAGCATGCTGCCGCTACTCGCCTACGCGCTGTTCGGCAGCTCCCGTCATCTCGTCGTCGGCCCCGACACCGCCATGGCGGCCATCGTGGCGGTCGCCGTGGCGCCGCTTGCGCTGGGTGATCCGGCGCGGCTGGCCCTGCTCGCGGCCGGGCTGGGCGTCATGGTCGGGCTCATCTGCCTGCTGGCCGGAGTGCTACGGCTGGGCTTCGTAGCCAACTTGCTGTCCAAGCCGGTGATTGTCGGATTCATGCAGGGGCTCGCTCTCGTGATCGTGGGGGCGCAGCTCCCGAAAGTGCTCGGTTTCAAAGTCGAGGGCGAGACGACGTTCGACCAACTCGTTGCCACAGCGCGACGGTTGGAGGAAACGAACGTCACTTCCCTCGCGATCGGAGCCTCGTGCTTTGCCGTGATCCTCGCCTGTCGCAGGCTCGCGCCGCGCCTGCCAGGAG
>Ga0182745_1003283_pt1 | contig 14007 bp, 13 predicted proteins | sample eDN3rd30CKraftBY_FD_128523 | JGI IMG/M metagenome (GOLD analysis project Ga0182745, IMG submission 128523) | Enriched backyard soil microbial communities from Emeryville, California, USA - eDNA 3rd pass 30_C Kraft BY (version 2) (version 2) | ecosystem: Environmental > Terrestrial > Soil >...
ATCGTCCTTGCTTTCGAGCAGGATCGCATCCCATGCCAGGCGGATCGCCAGCAGATCGCGCAGATGTTCGCCGCCGCTATCCTCCAATGCGGCCTGGCAGCGAAGATAGGCGCACCATGCAGCCCAGCCGTTGACGGTAAGCAGGGTGGCCTCCAGGTAATCCGCCCAGACTTCGGGCGGTAGCTGCAGGCGCTCGAACAGCCGGCATTCGGCATCCTGGCGCGTGCGGGGAAGCTGCTTCGATATCCGGCCGAGGCCGGGAAGGTCCATCAGCATTCCGGTGCCGTGGTCGTGGCGCAGGGTTTCGCACCAGAAGTCATACAGCCCTTGTCCGCGCGCGGGCTGCCATTCGGCCTGCAGGGTATCGAAGCAGGCGGCGCATGTCTGGCTGATCTGGTGCACGATGGCCTGGCGCCAGGACAGCCGCGCATCGCGCCGGGGATCGTCGTCCAGGACATCGATCAACAGCGGCAGCGAGGGCAGCCGGGGCGAGTCGCGCAGCGCGGACAACAAGTGTGCGGTGGTCAAGCCTGCACTATGTGCGGGCGCCAGCATGGCCAGGGCCTGTTCCAGGTCGGCCAGGGCGATGCGCTGCCGATCCCAGGCTTGGCGCTGCATCGCGCGGGACGGGAATACCCGGATGCGGCCGAGCACGGCCATGCGCGCGGCCACGCGGCGTACGGGCATGCCGATGCGGGCCCAATGGGGGTTGACGGCGACGGCCCGGTCCAGCGGCCAGGCCGGCGCGATGGCCCGGCATGCCTGCTCGCAAGCGGTTTCCACGCCGGCCCGCCAATGGGCGGGCGCATCATCCATGGCGTGATGGGCGGGCTCCGGCATGGCCATGTGCTGCGGCCTCACTGCGAATTGGCCGGCGCGGCCCAGCCCTGCACGGCGGGGCGGACGGCCCGGGCAGCCGGCACGCTCCAGCGCGCCGGCCACAGCCGCAGGGCCAGCCGGGTGTAGTACTCGTCGATGTAGAACCCGGCATAGCTCCAGCGCCGCCAGGCGGCCAGCGATGCCGTGCGCCATTGCATCATGGCCAGGCATAGATAGAGCGCCGCGAGGCCCAGCAATGCCAGTACGCCGGAGGCGCGCGCGGGCGCATCGTGCAATTCCAGCGGCAGGCCATGGACCAGCAGGGCGGCCGCTCCCAGGCCGGATACCATCGCGAGCCCTGCCACGGCCTGCAGGCAAAAGCTGCGTGTCGCCCAGCCCTGGCGGGGCAGCCACAGCAGCGGCGCCCAGGCCAGGGCCAGCATGGCGGTCCACCACCACGGCCAGGCGGCCTGGCCGCTGCCGGCCTGCATCCCGTACAGGACCAGAAAACCGGCGGCGGGGGCCAGCAGCAGGCTGGCCGGGTGAACCGGCACGGCGCCGCGCATCATCTGCAAGCGGGTATGGCGCACCACGGTCGATGCCGACAGGAAGTTGTGCGCCTTGTACAGCGAATGTCCGATCAGGTGCAGCGCGGCCAACGTATAGAGCCCCAGGCCGCACTCGAGCACCATGAAGCCCATCTGCGCCACGGTGGACCACGCGAGCCGCACCTTGATGGTGATGCGCGTCAGCATGACCAGTCCGGCCAATACGGCCGCGGCCAATCCGAAGACGATCAGCAGCCAGCGCGCCGCGGCGGCCCGTTCCAGCAGCGGGGCGAAGCGGATCAGCACGAAGCCGCCGAGGTTGACGACGCCGGCGTGCAGCAGCGCCGAGACGGGAGTGGGCGCCTCCATGACCTGGATCAGCCACCCGTGCACCGGCAGCAGCGCGGTGCGCAGGATTACCGCGAGCGCAAGGCATAGCGCGCAGCCCTGCAAGATCGGCGTGACACCGTGCCGGCCCACATGGGCCGCCAGATCGCTCAAGGAGCCGCTGCCGACTTCCTGCCATGCGAGGAGGGCGGCAGCGGCCAGAAAACCGTCGGCCAGCCGGTCGGCAACGCGTTTCTTGTGCGCGGCCAGCCGGGCAAAGGGCCGGTCCGGATAAAAGCACAGCAGTTGCTGCAGGGCCACGCCCACGAGGGCCCAGGCGCCGATCAGCAACAGCCAGTGATCGGCCACGAGCAGCACATGCACGGCGGTCAACACACCCGCCAGACCCGTGACATAGCGTGCTTGCCCGGGTTCGCCCTGAAGATGGCGCGCCGAGAACGCCCCGATCACGGTGCCCAGGAATTGCACCAGCGCGGCCAGGATGCCGCCCAGGGGCGTCGATATCAACCAAGGGCGCCATTGCTGCCCGTGCAAGCCTTGCCAGGCGGCGAACAGGCTGGCGATCAGAGCCAGTACCGACAGCGGCAGGAACGCGCGCCATGGCGGCTGCGCCGCGGGGGCTCGTCTCAGGGAGAGCAGCAGGCTCGCCCCCATGAGCGCCGCAGGCGCCAAGGCGGCCGCGGCATCGAGAGCAAGGGGGGCAGGCATTGAAAACTCTCTCCATGAAAAGAGCCGCCATGGTGCTCGCGTTCGATTGTTCTGTAAAATACATAGAAATGAATAAATCGATATATAAAAACGAACGATGAGGCTGGAGCAGCTGAATTTCCATCACTTGTTCTATTTCTGGCGCGTGGCGCGGCTGGGTCATCTGACGCGCGCGGCCCAGGAGCTGCATACCTCGCAATCCTCGCTGTCGGCGCAGATCCGGCAATTGGAGGAGCGGTTGGGCGGCGCATTGTTCGTGCGCCAGGGGCGGCGGCTGGCGTTGACCGACACGGGCCACCTGGTTCTGGCCTATGCCGAAAACATCTTCGGCCTGGGCAAGGAGATGCTGGGACGCGTGCAGGGCAACAGCGAAGGCGTGACGCGGCTGCGCATAGGCAGCGTCGCGACCATGTCGCGCAACTTCCAGGAGAATCTGTTGCGGCCCCTGCTGGACGACGCCTCGGTGGTGCTGACACTGGAGTCGGGGCTGCTGGAAGACCTGCTCACGGGCCTGGCCGAGCATCAACTGGATCTGGTCCTGGCGAACGAACCCGTCGCGGCCGACCCGCGGCGTCCGCTGCACAGCCGCTTCCTGGGCAGCCAGCCCATCTCGCTCATCGGCCCGGCGCGGCAGTGGCAAGGCAGGCACCTGCGGGTTCCGCAGGATCTGGACGGGCTCGAGATCGCCCTGCCGGGGCCGCGCCACGCGGTGCGTTCGCAGTTCGACGCGCTATGCATGGCAGCGGGAGTCGAGCCCAACATGCGCGCCGAGGTGGACGACATGGCCATGCTGCGCTTGATCGCGCGCGACAGCGGCTGGCTGGCGGTGCTGCCCGAGGTCGTGGTGCAGGACGAGGTTCGCAGCGGACTGCTGAGTATCGTCGGGCAGTGTCCGCAATTGCAGGAGCATTTTTATGCCATCACCACCCCGCATCGTCATCGCATCGAGCGGCTCGATGTGCTGCTGCAGGCCGCCGCGCCGCTGACTCCAGCAGCGGGGAAAACCTAGCCCGCTGCGGTGCGCGTTGCCACTTTGATGCGGCGCCGTTCCCTCATGCCTTGATCAGCTCCCCGATCCGGCAATACACCCGTCCGCCCAGGCGTCCCAGCGGCGCATAGGCGGCAGGATCGACCTTGTAATCGGCGAGCAGGCCTGCCACCGCGTGGACCCACACCACCTGGCCGACGACCAGGTTGCTGTCGCCGAAGGGGACGATGCTGTGCAGGCGGCATTCGAAGTGTATTTTCGATTCGGCGATGCGGGGGGGCTTGACGACGGCCGATGGCAGGGTGCTCAGTCCCGCGGCGTCGATTTCGCTGATGTCGGGCGGAAAACCCTTGCCGCAGGTCTGCACCTGATGCGCCATGGCGTCGGTCACGGTGTTGATGACGAATTCCGAGCCGGCCCGGATGTTGCGCAGGGTATCTTTGTCGCGGTGCTCTTCGCGTCCTTCCGCTCCCACCGAGAACCCCACGAGCATGGCGCTGGTGGACAGCGCCATGAAGTTGCTGAACGGCGCGGCGTTGACGGTGCCGTCTTCTCCCATGGACGAGACCAGGGCGATGGGCCGGGGGACGATGCTTCCCATGAGAACCTTGTAACGCTGGAGGCGATTCAGCGGTTCGGGCGAGAAGCCATCGAACGGTGGCGGCACGATGGTGGTCGGCATCAGCGCTGTTTCCATGGGATCACGTGTTGTTCGATCTCCTGCAGGAGCAGGGTCGAGAGGACGCCCAACAGTCCCATGGTCACGACGCCGACGAACATCCGGTCGACCTGCAGCAGTTCCCAGGAAATCCAGATCAGTTGTCCGACGCCGTCCTCGGCGGCAACGAATTCGGCCGCCACCACCACCAGCAGCGAGATGCCGAGCGCCAGCCGCAGCCCGGTGAAGATCATGGGCATTGCCCCGAGCAGGACGATCCTGCGGAACATGATGCCCGGCGTGGCGCCGAAGTTGCGCGCGGCGTCTATGTATATTTTTTCTATGCCCGCCGCGCCCGAGTACGTGTTGATGAGAATCGGAAAGAAGGCGGCGATCGCGACGACCGCGATCTTCGACATTTCGCCGAAGCCGAAGGCCAGCAGCAGAAGAGGCATCAAGGCGATTTTCGGGATCGGGAACAGGGCGGCGATGAGGGGGTCGAGCGCATAGCGCACCGGTTTCCACATTGCCATCATCAGCCCCAGGGTGACCGCCGGCACGATCGCGATTCCATAGCCGCAGCCGACCCTGAAGAGGGTCGTGCCGATGTGCTTGAGCAGTTCCCCCGACATGATCATGTCCAGGAACGTCATGGCGATGCCGCTGGGGGGCGGGACCAGGCGCCGGTCGGCCATGCCCAGGTCGATGGCGATCTCCCATAGCAGGAGCAGGCCTATGGGCGCGGCGACGGTCAGCACGCGGCGGCGCAGCGCGTCCGTTGCCGTCGAGGACCGCTTCGATTTCCGGGTCGGGGCGGAAATGACGCGCACGGTGCTTCCTGCGGACGTGTTCATGATTGCTCCATCTCCTTGCGCGGACGCGGGAAGGGAATGTGGATTTCTTCCTTGATGCGGCCGGGCTGGGCGGTCATGATGATCGTCCGGTCGCCAAGCATCAGTGCTTCTTCGAGCGAGTGCGTCACGTACACCACGGTCTTGCGGCTGGTCTCCCACAAGCGCACCAGTTCTTCCTGGAGAATGGCGCGGTTCTGCGCGTCCAGCGCCGCGAACGGTTCGTCCATCAGGAGCAGCGCCGGGTTGGTGACGAAGGCCCGGGCGATGGCCGCGCGCTGTTTCATGCCGCCCGACAATTGATGCGGGTAGTGCTTGTGGAACTTGCTCAATCCAACCAGCTGCAGCGCTTCGCCTACCCGTTGAGCGCAATCGCCTGCCCGGACGCCCCGGTTGCGCAGCCCGAAGGCGACGTTGTCGAACACGCTCATCCACGGGAAGAGGCTCGCTTCCTGGAAAACCATGGCGTTCTCGACGGGCCAGCCGGTCGAGTCGATGGCCGCGGTGCCCGCATCCGGCGTCTCGAGGCCGGCCAGGATCCTGATCAACGTCGATTTGCCGCAGCCGGACGGCCCCACGATGCAAAGGAATTCGCCCGCCGCTATCGAAAGATCGACGCGGTCGAGGGCGACGAAGCGCCCCCCCTTGCTGTCGAACGCCTTATAGAGCTCGCGAATCTCCACCTTGGCGCCTTGACGGCCGTTCGGCGGACTCGGGGCGTGGGGTTCGGCCGAAGGCTGGCTCACCGGCATCCTTTCCTCCCGTCGTCGTGGGCCGGCTTGTATGGACCAAGCTCCGCGGCTGCGCGCTCGATGAGATTCATGTCGACCATGTCCGAAAACGCATGCTTTTGCTTGACGTATTCCTGGTCGAAGAAGAAATCCTGGATGGCCATCAGGCTGGCTTCCGACACCCGGCCGTTCGGTTCCAGCGCGGTCCAGGAAATCCGGTCGATGAAAGCCTCGTCCTGGATCTTGGTATAGCGGGCCATCATGCCGACGACCTCCTTGCGATTCGGTCCGAAGTGGAATGCGTCGCAATAGTCGCGCCGCGCCTGCATGTACGCCAGCACGAAATGGTAGGCGGCCTGCGGATCCTCCTTCACCCAGTTGGTGTTGACCTGCATCAGCGAGATGTCGGTGGGCTGGACCTTGATCACATCGTCGGGATTGATCCACCTGAACGCGAATTGCTTTTCCTCCGCCACTTCGATGGAGGGGGAAATCATCATGGCCGCATCGATCGCGCTGTTGCTCAGGGCCACCGGCATCTGGTTGAAGGGCATGAACTTCATGCTGACGTCCTTGAGCGTCAGTCCGCCGGATTCGAGCACCTTGCTGACCTGATACATGGTGATCGATCCGCGGTTGTTGACGGCGATCGTTCGTCCCTTGAGGTCGGCCGGTGTCTTGACGACGTCCTTGAGGCCGTGGCGCAGCATGATTGCCTGGTTGTAGGGGCTGGTGGCGCCCGACATGATCACCTTGAGAGGCAGTCCCTTGTCGAACGTGTTGAAGAAGCCGACCGACGGTGCGCCCGCGATGGCCTGCAGCTTGCCCGATGCCAGCATGGCGGCGAGGTCGCTGGAGGATCCGACGGGCTGCGCCTCGACTTCGAGGCCGTATTTCTTGAAGTAGCCCTTGTTGATCGCGATGTAGACGGGAGCGTTCGGCAGCGACGGAACCGCGCCGACGATGATCTTCGTCGCCGCTTGCGCCGGGATGGCCGGCGCCAGCATCGTTCCTGCGAAAAGTACTGAAAGCAACAGCTTCTGCATGTCTCCCCCTCGTCTCAGGGTTGGGTTGTGTCACCGGCATCCGCTTCGCGCTCTTGCGGCGCTTCTTTGTGTCAGAAGCGGGCTGCCTCCGTATGACCGCTATGTGCAGGTGCGATCTTCCATGAATTTCAGGATTTCCGTTCCGAGTACGTCTTGCGGCAGCCCCAGGTGGAACAGGCCGGAGAAATGATTGTGGTCCGCCAACTGCAGAAACCTTGGAAGAGGCCTGCGCCGGTCGCAGATGGCCAGGGCCAGCCGCAGCGCCTGGCGTTCGAAGTGCGACGGTTCATATTGAGCGACCGCCAACAGCAGCGGCAGTTCCGATTTCGACAGGCCGAGAATCGACGAGCGCTCGCCGTACAGGCCGGGGTTGTCGCCGAAGTAGCCCGTGGCGATGCTTTTCGGGTTGCTCGCGGCAAGATCGTAGACGCCCGAGAGCAGGATGCCGCCGGCAAGGCCGTGTCCTTCCTGCGGATGGAAGGCCGGGTGGCCGATATAGGCTGCCGCGTGCGCCGCGCCGGCCGATTGCCCGAAAAGGAAGATCCTGTTCCGGTCGATGCCGTATTCGGCGGCGTTCCGGTGGATCCATCCGACGGCCGCCGCGATGTCTTCGGGCCCGGCGGGCCAGGGGTGGCGCGGCGCCAGCCGGTAGGTCATGTTGATGCCGACCAGGTCGTTGCGCGCCGCCCATACGCCGACGTGGTCGTTGAAAGGGCTGCCGGCGCGATGTTTGTCGCCGCCGGTGAATCCTCCGCCATGAACGAACACCAGCGCGGGGCGCGACGCCGCGGAGGCGGTTGCGGTGGCGTTGAAGACATCGAGTCGCTGCCGTTCATCCGGGCCGTATCGCAGGTCGCGGGACAACCTGACGCCGGTATAAGGCTCGGACTGGTGGAACGGGGCATACAGGCGCTGCGAGTCCGCCAGGACCTCGGCGCTCAAGGTCCTGCCCAGCGTCCGTATGGTGCGCAGAACCGATGCCAGTTCGGCTGCCGAAGGGTGGGGCGGAGGGAGCGACGGTTTCGTAGGCATGTCACTTGTCCATGGCGCAGGGCGGGCGGGATTCGTCCGCGCCGCGCTCCTGCAGCAGGCGCAGGACATCCTTCTTGACGATCTTGCCCGTCGCGTTGGTCGGCAGCGCATCGAAGAAGAAAACCCTCTTGGGCCGCTTGGGGCCGCCGAGCCGGTCGCGGCAGTGGGCGAGGATGTCGTCTTCGCTGCAATCGCCCATGGCGACGATACAGGCCACGACCTGTTCTCCCCAATAGGAATCGGGAAGCCCGACCACGGCTGCTTCCCTGACCGCCGGGTGGCTCAGCAGCACGGGTTCGACTTCAGCCGGATAGACATTGATGCCTCCCGACCGGATGACATCGCGCTTGCGGCCGCACAGGAACAGGTAGCCCTCCTCGTTCTGATAGGCGAGGTCGCCCGTCAAGAGCCAGCCGTTGCGCAGCGCCTTCGCGCTTTCTTCCGGAAGCTCCCAGTAGCCGCGGAACATGGCCGGGCTGTGGATGGCCATTTCGCCTACCTCGCCGGCCGCGACGGGGCGCAGATCGTCATCGAGGCATCGGACATGGGAAAGACGGCCGGGGCGGCCGCAGGAATGCGTGCCGGAGAAGTCGGGATCGGCCCGGGCCGCGGCGAAATCGCTCGCGGTCTTGAAGGTGGCCAGGCCGCCGGCTTCCGACGAGGCATATCCGGCGGTGATGTCCGCATTGAAGCTAGCCTGGGCGCGCCATCCGTCGAGCGACTGCATCTGGTTCACGCCGTGGAGCACCCGCAGGCTGCCGAGATCGCGCGTGCCGAAGTCGGGATGGGCGCAGATGCGCCGCGACATCCAGTCCATGGCGGTCGTGTGGGTCACGCGCTCCCGTTCGATGCTGTCCAGGTAGTGTCCGGGGTCGAAGCGCGGCAGCAGGACGGTACGCATGCCCTGGTAGATGTAAAGCATCAGGAAATATACCGCCATCCCCGCCGCGAGCGGCTGCGCGATCAGGCCCACGTCGCTGCTGCGAAGGGGATGTTCGGTCAACGCGCTCAGCAGGCCCATGATGAAGGCCCGATGTGTGCGGACGCATCCCTTGGGGCTGCCCGTGGTGCCGCTGGTGAACTTGATCGTCAGGTCGTCGTCCGGATCGACTTCCACATCGGGAGCGGCTGCCGACGCCGCGCCGGCCAGCGTATGGAAGTCGAGCGGCAGGCCATGTCCCGAGCCCACGCCTATCGCCGCTTTGACCGATTCCAGTTCGTGCCGGATGGACCGGTACAGATCGGCTGCCGACGCATCGACGAGCAGGAACCTGGCGCGCAGCCGTTTTGCGATGAAGGCGACCTCGGACCCGACCAGGGTCGGCATGACCGGTGCGGTGATGCAACCGATCTTCGCGACGCCCAGATAGCTCTCGACGAACTCCACCGAGTTGTTCATCAACAGCACCACCCGATCGCCATGCTCGGCGCCGAGCACCAGCAGCGCATTGCCTACCCGGTTGGCATTGCGCTCGAGTTCGCGCCAGTCGAGGCGCCGCTCGCCGAAGACCAGCGCCTCGGCGGCCGGGCGAAGCCGGGCATGATGGCCGAGAATATGCCCGATGACCATTGTGCTTGCACGTTTCATCTATCGTTGCCGGGCCCTGGCCCGTTCTCCGTGGTGCGCGGTGTCTAGCCGATCGTCATGCGCCTCTTGCGCAGCATCCCGTTGCGATCGACCCGGGTTCGAAGCATGTCCAGTTCCCAATCGGTGGGCGGGGTGGTGGTCGGGACTTCGTCGGGAATGACCAGTTCGAATCCCGTATTGGCGATGACTTCCTCCACGGTATGGCCGGGATGCACGCAGACCAGCCGCATGCGGTGTTCCTCCTCGGTGAAGTCGCATACGCAGAGCGGAGTCCATACGAGTTGCGGTCCGTCGCGTCCATCGAGGGTCGCATGCCGGCTGTCGTAGCCGTCCATCCATCCTGCGCCGCTGCGGTAGTCCACTTTCTCGACGAAGGTGCGCTTGTTGTGGTGCTCGAAGTACATGTTGATCGGCCCCGTACCGAGCCAGAGGGTGCCCACCGTGCCCGGGCCGCGGACCTTCAGGTCGGGATGAGGTCCGCCGATGCCGATCATGTTGAGATTGCCGTACTTGTCGACCTGCATGCCGCCGAAGCCCGAGCCTCCCCGCCGGATGCGCTGCTTGCCGCCGCGGCCTTTGGTGCCGCCGTCCACGACATCGGCAAGATAGATCTTGCATTCGGCGCCGTGCGCGGCGCGCGGATCCCACGTGCCCAGGGGCAGCGTGTCGAATTTGGCGTTATAGACGCCTGCGCCGCCGCAGAACAGCCAGAGATTGGGCGTGACGGTCAATTGAGCAAGGCGATTGGCGGCCAGCGAAACCACCTGGTTCGCGCCGCCGCTGCCCAGGACTTCGTCGTCGCCGGCGCACGACCGCGCGATGATGATCGCCAGGAGCTCCGCAGTCGAGTACTTGTCGGTCCCGGGAGTTGCTATTTCTGCCATGTCGTTTCCACCCGCTGCGTGTTCAAGAGGCCAGCATGCGACGCAGCTGCGTCAGCTTGCGGAGTCCGCCGATCTTCTCGAGGTACTCGAAGTGGTCGAGTCCCAGCACGAATTCATCGAGGTACTGTTGCGCCCGCCCCTCGCGAATCATCGAAAGGTAGAGCTTCAGGCTCCGGAAACGGCGGGGCCGGCGTCGCGCGCCACGGACTCGGCGGCTTGCCGCCAGCGCCGCTCGGACAGGGAGCGGTAGTGCGCGTGACGCTTCCGGACGTCGCCGACGCGCGGCGCCAGGGCGGCATGCAGCGCCTCCAGGCCGGCGGCGGTATTGCAGTCGATCGCCATGTCGGTCTGGAAACTGCGAACCGGCTGGCGCCGGCACAGCGTGTCGGGGCCCAGGTGCGCGATCCATTTTCCGGGTCCGGGGCGATGCAGGTGTTCCACCCAGGGCGTGGAGGCATCCACGACCAGGACGACGTCGGCGGCGTCGAGGTGGCCGGCTGCGTCGTAGCCCAGCATCATCGGATGGCGCGAGGGCATGACGTTGCGCACGGGCGATATTTCGATGACCGGGATCGCGCAGGCATCGGCCAGGCGCGCCAGGGCCGCGCCCACCTTGCCGGCAGGGTCGCCGCGCTCGGCCACGATCAGCGGGCGTTCGGCGCCGGCCAGCCGGCGCGCCAGCTGTTCGATGGCCTGCGGGTCGGGATGGCCTGCGGTCGGCTGGGCGACGGCAAAGCCCTCGAGACGGACGCCGGGCGGCAAGGGGTCGAGCAGGGGTTCGCGCGGAAACCCCAGGAAGACCGGCCCGCGCGGCTCGTCCATGGCGAGCGCGGCCGCTCTGCCCACCAGGCCGCACGCCTGTTCCGGATAGCGCAATTCGTACTCCCACTTGACCAGCTCGCGGATCATGGCGTTCTGGTCGTAGAGCTCCTGCCCGTACTGGACCGGCGTGAGCCTGGCGCCGGGACGCCCGTGCTCGGTGAGCGGGGTGCGGCCGGCCAGCAGGAACAGCGGGATATTGTCGCTGTGGGCGTTGAGCAGGCCGCACAGTGCGTTGGCCATGCCGACGTTCACGTGCACCATCACAGCCTGCATGCGGCCGGTGGCGAGGTAATAGCCATGCGCCATGCCGACGGCCAGGGTCTCGTGCATGCAGGTGACGGGCACGGGAACGCTGCCCGCGAGCCCCGGATTGGCCAGCGCTTCGATGATCGGCGCGAAGTCGTTGCCGGCATTGGCGAACAGGTAATCGGCGCCGCTGTCCTTGAGCGCCATCAGCATGGCTTCGGCGGGCGTGGTGGTCTCGCATATCCGCATGTACGTAGGCTTCCTCGGTGCGGCCGGCAGCTCGCGCATGCCGGCCTTTTGATCGGGGGTCATGCCCGGCGCGCGGGCTTCCATGTGGCGAAGGCCATGCCGCAACCCGTGCCTGCCGGCGTGCGGTAGCACGCCTCGTAGGCTTGCCAGTCCATGCGAAGATGCTCGACGGCGCCGGCGACGGTGATCCAATTGCGGATCTCCGACGAGCCCGAGTTCAGCTTGCGCGGGTCGATGGCCTTGAGGGTTTCCGCATCGCGTTCGGCGCACGCCCGCAGTATCTGGCGGTCGAGTTCCTCGTCGACGGTGAAGTGGCTGAGCCCGCCCGAGGCGACGATCCCCACGCGCGCATCGCGCTCCCAACTGCCCACCGCCCTGGCCAGCGCCTGTCCCAAGGCGTAGCAGCGCGCCGGCCGGGGCTGGTTGGGCGGGTAGTAGGTATTGAGCGCGATCGGCAATATCGGGACCGGCTGCGCGGTCATCAGGCGCCGATGGACGAAGCCGAACGCGTGCCCTTCTCCGTGGGGCTTGGCCAGTTGCCGGGACTGGCTGATGTCGAAGGCCTCGTCCATGAGCGAGTCGATCACGTGCCGCCCCAGTTCATGGGCGACGGGATATTCCCTCGGGCCTTTGTCTTCGTGGTACTGGGAGCGCGCCAGCCGCCAGAACGCCGGCGCCTGCGCCGGCATCGCCAGCGGCCGGTTGACGATGGTCCTGCCCCAGTACACCAGGATGGCGGGCAGGTTGTCGTCGCCGTACTGCTCGTTCTGGTCGTCGCCGATCACGATCACGGCATCGAGCCGGGCGCCGGCGATTTCCCCGGCGAGCCGCCGGATGTGCGATTCACATGCCGCGGCCTTGCGGGCCTGCTCCTCGGGCCGGAGGTCGCCGGCCAGGGCATCCCCCCGGCGTGTCGCCAACGCCTCGTAGGTCGTCGGCCGGCCGGCCTCGTCCAGCAGCTTGCGGCCGCCCTGGTCGATTTCCCCGTGCTTGCCGTAGTCCCCCGCGGGACTGTTGAGCATGGGGCTGTGGGAGGACCCTATACCCAGGACGATTTCTGCCATGGCTGCCTGCCGCCTCGTCGGCGATGCTGAAGATCCGTCCAGTGTAGGGAGCCGCCCGGGCTAGGGATAACGGATTCTTTCTGTAGGCATTAGCAAAAAAGCAGATAACCGGCGCGCCCGCGCGGGATCATGCGTGGCGATCCGGCGCCTGCGCCGTGCCCGCCTTCCTGAAGTTCTCCTCCAGCGCCCCCAGCACCCGCAGCAGGACATCGAGTTCCCGCTCCTGCAGGCCGTTCAGCGCTTCGTCGAAGAACGCCAGGCGGCGGGGCATGGCCGCATCCACCACGGCCTGGCCGGCGGGCGTGAGGCTGACCCGGGTCTGGCGGTTGTCCTGGACGTCCATCTCGCGCGTGATCCATGCCTGCTGTTCGAGCGCCTGCAGCAGCCGCGTCAGCGAAGCAGGGTCGAGCCGGCAGCGTTCGGCCAGCTGTTTTTGCGCGCTGGTGCCGTCCTCGGCCAGCGTGAACAGGATGCGCCAGCGCGGCAGGGCGTGGCCGACCCGGCCGCTGAAGCCGGCCTGCATGGCCCGGTAGGTCTGGCCCAGCCGCTGGATGACCTGCAGGCCGCGCTGCTCGCGGCCCATGGGCGCGGCGGCGTTCATGGCGCTTCCTTCGCGGCAGCCTGTTTGCCGCTGTCGGGATGGACGATCTGGATGGCCGGCACGCGACGTACCAGCCATAATCCGAGCAGGGCGATGAACACCGCCAGGAGCTGGCCGTTGTGGATGCCCGAGACCAGGGCCTCGCGCACGTGCTCGAGCAGCTCGACCGCGCGGCCGCCGTGCTGGGCGAACTGTTCGGCCAGCGCGCGCTGCGCCTCCGGATCCACGAGGACCTGCGGATTGTGGAGCTGAGGCAGCCATTGCAGGGCGTTCTCGGCCTGCAGGACGTCGGTGACCCGCCACAGGTAGCTGTGCGAAACGATGGTGCCGACAATGGCCGTTCCGAGCATGCCGCCTATCATGCGCGTCGATTGCAGCGTGGCGGTGGCGATGCCCAGGTGGATGCGCTCGGCGGTGTGCTGCGCGAAGATGGTCAGGTTGGGCATGGTGAAGCCTATGCCCAGGCCGGCCAGGAACATGTAGAACGCAAACAGCGCATGCGGCGTGTCGTGGTGCGTGGTGACGACGCCCAGGCAGGCCAGGCCCATGGTGCCGAAGCCTGCATACAGCATGCGGTTGGGCCGGTCGATGTGGCTGATGATGCGGCCGTTGAGAATGCTGCCCACGGTGATGCACGCGGCCATGGGCGTGATCAGCAGGCCCGCCTGCTGCGGCGACAGGCCGAAGCCGCCCTGCAGCAGCAGCGGTGCATAGAACATCAGCGCGAAGATGATGAAGCCGACCAGCATCGCCAGCAGGAACAGCACGGCCAGCGCGGGATTGCGGAACATGTCGATGGGCAGCAGGGGATGGGGCGTGCGCTG
>Ga0182745_1003284_pt1 | contig 14001 bp, 14 predicted proteins | sample eDN3rd30CKraftBY_FD_128523 | JGI IMG/M metagenome (GOLD analysis project Ga0182745, IMG submission 128523) | Enriched backyard soil microbial communities from Emeryville, California, USA - eDNA 3rd pass 30_C Kraft BY (version 2) (version 2) | ecosystem: Environmental > Terrestrial > Soil >...
CGCCGACGGCACTTTCGAGCCGGAACGCGGGCCCGAGTCGGGTATGTTGGCCCGCTCTTTTCGCGAAGGACCTCGAAAGCACATGCAGGAAGCCGCAACGACCTCCAACGGCGCGATCATCGGGTGGGTGATCCTGGTGATCCTGGGCGCGATCCTGATCGCGATCTCGATCCGGATCCTGCGCGGGCGAAGGGCCGCCGTCGGCAAGCCGCCCGAGCTGGAGAAGCCTCCCGAGCGCCCCACCTTCCAGCCGCCACCTCCGAAGGAGAAGGCCCCCGCCGCGCCGGCGGAGAAGGCGCCGCTCACGAAGGCGGAGGCAGAGGCGCTGCGCAAGGAGGCGTTCCGCGCGCGCAAGGAGGAGGAGCGCGCCGAGAAGGAGCGCAAGCGGCGCGAGGCCGCGGAGGCCGAGGCCGCCCGGCTTCGCGCGATCGAGGAGGAGCTCGCCCGCAAGGAGGCCGAGCGCCTCCAGCAGGAGGAGGAGCGCCGCAAGAAGATCGAGGCGGAGTCGGGCCGCACGCTCATCGAAGGGCTCACCCGCACGCGCGAGGGAGGCTTCGTCGCGCGCCTCGCCGGCCTCTTCGGCGGAGGCGGCGCCACCGCGATCTCCGAGCAGACCATCGGCGAGCTGGAGGAGATCCTCTTCACCGCCGACATCGGCGTGAAGACGTCGATGCGCCTGGTGGAGGGCGCGCAGGAGCGGATGCGCAAGAAGGAGCTCGGCGACGCCGGGAAGCTCCGCGCCGCGATCCGCACCGACGTCGAGCAGATCCTCATGGACGCCCAGAAGGCCGATCCGCGCATCGTGGAGTCGGGCGTGGGCCTGCCGCTGGATCCCGCGAAGAAGCCGTGGGTGATCATGGTCGTCGGCGTCAACGGCGCCGGAAAGACCACCACCATCGGCAAGCTCGCCGCCAAGCTCGAGGCGCGCGGGCACAAGGTCCTCCTCGGCGCGGGCGACACCTTCCGCGCCGCCGCGACCGAGCAGCTCGACGTGTGGGCGGGGCGGGCGCAGGTGCCCATCGTCAAGGGCGCCGAAGGCGCGGATCCCTCGTCGGTGCTCTTCGATGCGGTCCAGCGCGGCGTGCGCGAGGGCTTCGACGTGGTGATCTGCGACACCGCGGGACGCCTGCACACCAAGGCGTCGCTGATGGACGAGCTGAAGAAGGTGCAGCGCGTGACGGGGAAGGCGCGGGAGGGCGCGCCGGACGAGGTGCTCCTCGTGCTCGACGCGACGATGGGTCAGAACGCGATCCAGCAGGCGCGCCAGTTCCACGAGGCGCTGGGCGTCACCGGCATCGTCCTCACCAAACTCGACGGCACGGCCAAGGGCGGCGTCGTCATCGGCATCTGCGACGAGCTGAAGATCCCCGTGCGCCTGGTCGGAATCGGGGAATCGCTCGCCGACCTCCGGCCGTTCGATCCGGAGGAATACGTCGACGCACTCTTCGGATCCTGAAAACCATGCGACCTACCGTTCTCCTCTTCGACATCGACGGCACCCTGGTCTCCACCGGCGGCTGCGGCAGGCGCGCCATCGAGCGCGCGTTCGAGCGCACCTTCGGCCTGCGGCCGGGCGCCTTCGAGTTTCCCTTCGACGGCATGACCGACCGGGCGATCGTCCGCACGGCGCTGCGCCGCAGCGACCTGCGCCACGGCGACGCCGAGATCGACGCCTTCCTCCCCGTCTACCTCGAGGTCCTCGAGGAGGAGGTGGCGACGGCGCCCTACTACCGGCTCCACCGCGGCATGCGTGAGGCGGTGGACCACGCGCTCGGTCACGAGGACGTCGCCGTGGGCCTCGGCACCGGCAACATCCGCGACGGCGCGCGCCTGAAGCTCGAGCGCGTGGGCATCTACGACGCCTTCGCCTTCGGCGGCTTCGGCTGCGACCACGAGGACCGCAACCTCCTCATCCGCCGCGGCGCCGAGCGGGGCGCCGAGCGCCTGGGCGCGCCTCTGGACGAATGCCGCGTGGTGATCATCGGCGACACGCCCAAGGACGTGGCGGCGGCGCTCGCCATGAACGCCGAGTGCATCGGCGTGGGCACGGGATCCTTCGGCCCCGCGCAGCTCCTCGCCTGTGGGGCCACGGCGGCCTTCCGCGACTTCGGGGAGGACGGCGTCCTCCGCGCGTTGTTGTCTTGATGCCTGGCGAGCGCGTCCCCCCCGAACGTGGACGCGCGGGGCGAGACCGGGTGAACACGTTCGGGCTACGATGTCGGGTCACCGAAGAGACGGCCTGATCAGATGATGCACACGACCGACCGGCAGCTGGGCGACGAGGCCCCCGAGACGGTGGGCGCGATCGCGCTCGAGACCGCGCCCCCTTCCCTCGCCTCGCGGGTGCGCTGGCTCGTCGCCGGCATGCGCCCGCACCAGTGGGTGAAGAACGGCTTCCTCTTCGCCCCGCTGATCTTCGCCCACAAGCTCTACGATCCGTCGCTGCTCCTGCGGTCGGCGGCCGCCTTCCTCCTCTTCTCGTTCACCGCCTCCGCCGTCTACCTCGGCAACGACGTGCTCGACGTCGAGAGCGATCGGCGCCATCCGGTGAAGCGGCTGCGGCCCATCGCCAGCGGCAAGCTTCCGATCCCCCTCGCCGCGTCGACGGCCGTGGTGCTGGCGCTGGCGTCGGTGGCGGGCGGGTTCCTCCTGGCCCCCGAGGTCTCGTTCGTCCTCGCCTTCTACCTGGCGATGAACGTGGCCTACTCGTGGCGCCTCAAGAAGATGGCGTTCGTGGACGTGACCGTGATCGCCACGGGCTTCGTCCTGCGCGTCGCGGCGGGCGCCTTCGCCATCGGCGTCGGGCCCAGCCCGTGGATCTTCGTCTGCACCTTCGCCCTCGCGCTCTACCTGGGCTTCGGCAAGCGCAAGCACGAGATCCTCGCGGCGCAGGGCGCGGGCCACGACGGCACCGCGGCGCGCAAGGCGCTGGGCGGCTACACCCTGCCCCGCCTCGACCTCGCCCTCCTCCTCGCCGGCGTGCTCGCGCTGGTGAGCTACTTCCTCTACACGGTCGCCCCCGGCACCACCGGGCGCTTCGGCTGGTGGCTCGCGCTCACGGTGCCGTTCCCCGCCTTCGGCATCTGGCGGTTCCACGGCCTCATCGTGAAGGCCACCCGCGCGAGCAGCCCCACCGAGGCGCTGATCACCGATCCCCCCTTCGTGATCAACGGGGCCTTGGGGCTGGCGGCGGTCGTCGCGATCGTGTACGCCCTGTCCGGCCACGCTTGACCTGGGGTAGAGTTCGGCCCGGATTTCGTTCGAGAGCTTCGTGAAGCGAGCGGTTGGTTTCGAATCGTGGGGGCGCTTCCCCCGGGCGACGCACGAGGCACGGGCCGTCCAGTGGCGCACGGATCCCTTCCCGAAGGTGGAGGGGAAGGTCCTGCCCTACGGCCTGGGCCGCAGCTACGGCGACAGCTGCCTGAACGACGGCGGCACGCTGCTGGCGGCGCGCGGCCTCTCCCGGCTCATGGCCTTCGACCAGGCCTCCGGGATCCTGCGCTGCGAGGCGGGGGTCACCCTCGCCGAGATCCTCGACTTCGCCGTGCCGCAGGGCTGGTTCCTCCCGGTGACGCCGGGGACCAAGTTCGTCACCCTGGGCGGCGCCATCGCCAACGACGTCCACGGCAAGAACCACTTCGCCGACGGCACCTTCGGCAGGCACGTGCGGGCCTTCGAGCTCCTGCGCAGCGACGGCGGCCGCATGGTGTGCACGCCCAGCGACAACGCCGACTACTACCGAGCCACCATCGGCGGCCTGGGTCTCACCGGACTCGTGACCTGGGCCGAGGTGCAGCTCAAGCGGATCCACAACCCGTTCATCGAGGCAGAGCAGATCCGCTTCGGCGGTCTCGAGGAGTTCTACGAGATCAACGCGGAGTCCGAACGGGATTACCTGTACACGGTGGCGTGGATCGACATCCTCGCCACCGGGCGCAACCTGGGCCGCGGCATCTACTTTCGCGGCAACCACGCGGCGCCGATCCCCGACGGCCTGCCCACGCTGCGCAAGCCGCTGAAGCTGACGGTACCGGTGGACGCGCCGGGCTTCGTGCTGAACCCTCTCACGGTACGAGCGTTCAACTTCGCCATCTACCGCAAGCAGCTCGGCAAGGTGAAGGCCGGTCTCACCACCATCGATCCGTTCTTCTACCCCCTCGACGTGATCCACCACTGGAACCGCATCTACGGCAAGCGGGGCTTCCTGCAGTGGCAGTGCGTGGTGCCGATGGGCAGCGGCGCCATCGGGCCCATCCTCGCGGAGATCGCGCGGTCGAGGGAGGGCTCTTTCCTGGTGGTGCTGAAGACCTTCGGGCCCGTGGCATCGCCGGGGATGCTGTCCTTCCCGCGGCCGGGCATCACCCTCGCCCTCGACTTCCGCAACGGCGGCGAGCGGACCTTCGCGCTCCTCGACAGGCTCGATCGGATCGTGCGCGAGAGCGGTGGCGCCATCTACCCGGCCAAGGACGCGCGCATGTCTGGCGAGACGTTTCGGCGCTCGTTCCCTGCGCTCGAGAGCTTCAAGCCCTTCGTCGATCCGGCCTTCTCCTCGAGCTTCTGGCGCAGAGTCAACGGGACTGACACATGAGACGAATCGTGATCCTCGGCGCCACCTCCGCCATCGCGCAGGAGACGGCGCGCTGCTTCGCCTCCAAGGGCGACAGGCTCTTCCTCGTTGCCCGCAGCCCCGAGCGCCTCGAGGCCGTCGCCGCCGATCTTCGGGTGCGCGGCGCCTCGCAGGTGGAGATCGAGGCTTTCGATCTGAACGACATCGAGCGGCACGAGTCGCTCCTCGATCAGGCGGAGCTGCGTCTCGGCGGCCTCGACGGCGCGCTCGTCGCCCACGGCGTGCTCACCGACCAGGCGGCGGCGCAGACGGACTTCGCGCGGGTGGAGTCGGACTTCCGCACCAACTTCCTCTCGGCGGCGTCGCTCCTCACCCACCTCGCCAACCGCTTCGAGGCGCGCCGCACCGGCGTCATCGCCGTGATCTCGTCGGTGGCCGGCGATCGCGGCCGCCAGAGCAACTACGTCTACGGCTCCGCCAAGGCGGCGCTCACGGCGTTCTGCAGCGGCCTGCGCAACCGCCTGCACCCGGCGGGCGTCGCCCTCGTCACCGTCAAGCCGGGCTTCGTCGACACGCCCATGACCGCCCACGTGCCCAAGGGCCCGCTCTTCGCGAGCGCCCAGCGCGTCGGCCGCGGCATCTTCCGCGCCATGACCCGCCGCCGCAGCGTGGTCTACCTGCCGTTCTTCTGGCGGCCGATCATGGCGATCATCCGGGCCGTCCCCGAGTTCGTCTTCGTCCGCCTGAAGCTCTGAGGTTCGCCCTCGGGCTGCTCCCCAGGGGCGGCGGATCGCGGCAGCGTTCTTGACCTTCGGCGCCAGACGGTGTCTGGTGCCGCCGAAGATCAAAATTCTCCAAGGACGGATCATGCGATCGAACGCCGCGCTCCTCGCCCTGCTCGCCCTGCCCCTCGCCGCCTGCGGCGACGACTCCCGGCCGTCGAGCGCCTGCACGGTCGGGGACGACCGCACGTGCGGCGCCGGCCTCGTGTGCGAGCGGATCGAGGGTGAGGACGAGCCGGGGTGCTTCGCGCCCCTGGTCGTGCGCGGACGAGTGTTCGATCTGGACTCGAATGGCGGCATCGCCGCCGCCCGGGTCGACGCGGAGGAGGCCGGCGGCCGCCCGGTGGGCGACGTGGCGACGACGGCGAGCGACGGCACCTTCGCCCTCCGGCTCCCGTCGGTGCGCAAGGACGGGAGCGGGACGCCCGTGGGCCAGACGATCAAGCTGGGCGCGGCGGCCCGCGACTACGCTCCCTTCCCCGGCGGGCTGCGCGTCGCGCTCCCCATCGACACGGCGAAGGCCGAGAAGGCAGCGGACGGCGCGTGGGTCGTCTCGGGCGGCGCAACGTCGATCGGCCTCGATCCGCTCCCCGAGTCGATGCGGGGGCTCGCGACGATCTCCGGCAGGGTCGAGCAGCCGCGCGGTGACAACTCGTATGGCACCGTCGTCACCGCCTCGGACGTCTCGTCGCGCACCATCACGGGGCGCGCGGACGCCCGCGGGGCGTACGTGCTCTTCAACGTCCCCGCCGACTCGTGGACCATCCACGCTTACAGGCGCGGCCTGAACTACCACGGCGATCGCGTGACCGTGGAGCGTGACGACGTCACCGTCGATCTGAAGCTCGCCAATGCCACGACCGCCACGCTGACCGGCTCGGTGTCGATCGTGTCCGGCAGCGGCGCGACCAGCGTCGTCGTCGCCCTGGAGAGCGACTTCGACGACGAGCTGGCCCGCGGCACCCTCGTCCCCGGCCTGCGGGCGCCCAAGCCCGGCGTCGCGCCGAACGTCACCGGCGCCTTCCAGATCGAGGGGATCCCCGACGGCCACTATGTCGTGCTGGCGGCCTTCGAGAACGACGGCCTCGTCCGCGACCCCGATCCCGACATCGCCGGCACGCAGATCCAGCGCATCCTCGTCCTGAACGGCGAGGTCGAGACCTCGCCCGCCTTCAAGGTGACCAGCGCCGTGAAGATGGTGGGCCCGGGCGCAGGCGACGCCGTCGAGGCCATCTCCGGCACCCCGACCTTCCGCTGGGAGGCATACCCCAGCGCCAAGTCGTATCTGCTCGAGCTCTTCGACACCTACGGCCGGCAGGTCTGGACCACGACCGTCTCGAACACGAGCGCCGCCTACGACGGCGTCGAGACGCTCGAGTCGGGCCTGCCCTACCAGTGGCGCGTCACGGCCTTCGGAAACGCCTCCAACCCGATCTCGCTCACCGAGGATCTACGCGGCGTCTTCCAGCTCGCGCCGTAGCGGAGCGTTCCCCCGCTCGTCCCGCTGCGGGCAGCCCGAACTCACCCGCGGACCTCGTGTTCACGGCTGGTGGGCGAGGAAATCGGCGAGGGGTCGGAAGTACGCCTCGAAGTCCTCGGCCTGGGGGATGTGGCCGAGGCCGTCCAGCTCGATCAACCTCGCGCCGGGGATCGCGCGCGCCGTCCGCTTGCCGAGCTGCGTGTAGTCGCCCATCGTCGGCGCGACCTCCGCCGGCGCCCAGCCGCGCCCCAGGGCGGTGCGGTCCCGCGTGCCGATGATCAGGAGCGTCGGCTCCGAGATCCGGGGGAACTCGTAGAGCACCGGCTGGGTGAGGACCATGTCGGTGGTGAGCGCCGCGTCCCAGGCGACGCGCGGGTACTCGGGGCTCTGCGTCCAGCCGGCGAGGATCTCGACGTACGGGTCGTACTCGGGCTTCCAGTTCCCCGCGAAGTAGCTCTTCTGCATGTACGCGCGGATGCTCTCGGGCGTCGCCTGGAGCTCGTCCTCGTACGTGCGATCGATCGGGCGGTAGCCGGCGAGCATCCGGTAGTCCTCGAGGCCGATGGGGTTCACGAGGACCAGCTTCTCCGTCATCTGGGGATGGTCGAGCGCGAAGCGCGTGGCGAGCATGCCCCCCATCGAGTGCCCCACCACGCTCGCGCGCCGTACGCCGATGCGCTCGAGGAGCGCGCGGGTGTTGAGCGCCAGCTGCGAGAACGAGAACTGGTACCGCTCGGGCTTGCTCGACTTGCCGAAGCCGATCTGATCGGGCGCCACGACGCGGTAGCCGAGCTCCGTGAGCGCCCGGATCGTCGGCGCCCAGTAGGCGCCGGAGAAGTTCTTCCCGTGGAGCAGCAGGACGGTGCGGCCGTTCCACTCCGCCGGTCGCACGTCCATGTAGGCCATGCGCAGCGTCTGGCGCTGGGTCTCGACCTCGAAGAAACGCACCTCGAACGGATACGGATAGTCGGTCAGCTCCGGATCCAGCCCCGGCGCCCGCCCTCCGTGGCCCATCGTGGCGCAGCCGACCATGAGCAGGGACGTGACGAGCAGCGTGCGAATCTCGACCATGGCGTTCTCCTTGTCTCTTTGGCGAGCGTCCCAAGCGCCGACCGTCGGAGTGTAGCCACGCACCGTGCGCCTCGCGCCAGTCGGAGGTCAGGCTTCGACGCCGATCTGGGCGAGGAAGTCGAGGGCGCGCAGGCGCATGCCGAGGACGTGGCGGGAGAAGGTGCGCACGAGCGCCCTCGCCTGGCCCAGCGCGCGGGCGTCGGGCAGATCGAACGCCGTGAACGGATCGGATGCCTGGAGTGTGCGGGAGGCGGCGAGGGCCGGTGCGTCCGCGCGCACGCAGCCATGCTGGGCGTAGGGCGCGCACGTAGGGCAGAGCACGCCGCCGTGGGACGGATCGAAGATCGCGCCGCCGGCGACCTCCGCGCCGCACATGGCGCAGTCCGAGAAGCGCGGCGAGAAGCCCGCGTGGCGCAGCGCGCCCAGCTCGAAGGCGAGGAGATCCTCGGAGCGAGAATCCCGCGCGCAGAGGCCCGCGAGGTAGCCGGCGAGCAGATCGTAGAGCTCGGGGTGCGGCTCCCGCTCGCGGCACAGCTCGCGGCAGAGCTCCCCGGCGTATCCCGCGTGGCCGATGCGGGCGAGATCCTCGCGCAGGCCCGCGTGGGCGGCGATCACCTCGCACGAGGAGAGGAAGTAGAGCTCGCCCTTCCCTTCGGACAGGCGCACGTCGAGGCGCGTGAAGGGCTCGAGGGCGCCCGCGAAGCGCCGCTTGGACTTGCGCGCGCCCGCGGCGAAGGCGGGCACCTTGCCCCGCTCGCGGGTGAGGAGCGTCACAACCCGGTCGGAGTCGCCGTAGTCGACGACGCCGAGGACGATCGCCTCGGCGCGTAGCTCCGGGCCCTTCACGCCGGCGCCCCCGCCACGCCTCGCGAGGTCCGCGACCATGTGAAGGCGAACGTCACCCCAGGATCAACCAGATCGCGGTGCCCGCCGCGGCGGCGATGGCGCCGGCGAACACCCAGCGGATCGGCATGGGCCCGGCCGCGCCCTTGAGCGACATCCGCGGCGTCGCGTCCTCTGGCGGGGGCGGCAGCGCGCCCATGTGCTCCTCGTACCGGAGCACCACCTCGTCGGGGTTGAGGCCCACGCAGTTGGCGTACGCCCGCAGGTAGCCCACCACGAAGGTGCGCCCCGGCAGCTGGTCGAAGCGATCGCTCTCCAGCGAGTGCACGGCGACCGGCGACAGCTTGGTCACCCGGACCACGTCGTCCGGGGACAAGCCACGCAGCTCCCGCTGCTGCACGAGGTAGCGACCGAAGGACTCCATCAGCTCCCGGGGATCAGCTCGGCGTGGCGGACGCACTCGCCCGCCAGGTCTTCGTTCTTGGCCTTCTCACTGCACGCGACGAAGGCGGTCTTCGCCTCGGCGGTGCGCCCGCGCTCCAGGAGCAGCAGGCCGCGGCGCAGCTCCGCGTCGGCGACGTCCGGGCAGCTCTTCGCGTACTTCTCCACGAATCGCAGCGCCTCGTCCATCCTTCCTTGGTTCTCCATGATCTCGCCCAGGTTGCGGTAGCCGAGGCAGAAGCCGGGGTTGATCGAGATGGCGGCGCGCAGGTGCCGAAGCGCGCCCTCCGAGTCGCCGAGCTGGTACTTGCACCAGCCGAGGTTGTTCTCGGCGAGGTAGGGCTCCCGGTAGAGCAGATCCCGACGGGCCTCCTCGAGCATGGGGACCGCGAGCTCGCAGCGCCCGGTGGCCATGTAGACGGCGCTCAGGTTGACCTTGGCCTCCGAGTACCCGGGCTTGAGCGCGATGGCCCGCAGGTAGGCGCCCACCGCTGCGTCCAGCTCGCCGAAGTACACGTGGAGCAGGAGGCCGTGCAGGTGGTGGATCTCGGGATCCTTGGGATCGAGGCGGGCCGCCTGCTCCACCTCCGCCAGCGCGGTGCGCGGATCGCCGCCCGAGAGCGCGGTCTGCGCGATCTCGAAGTGGGACGCCGCCTGCTGCCGGTCCTTGGCGGACACGGTGGCGCATCCGGCGAGGAGGGCGAGGAGGATGGGGAACGCGCGACGGAGCATGACCTTCTCTAGAAGCTGGCGAGCAGACGGGCGAGCCGTGCAGTGTCGACGGGATCCGCCTCGACTTCGGGCGCGGGCTCGAGGAGCTCGATGGGCACCTCGGGACCGGGCGTGGCGGCGGTCACGAACTGGGAGTTCATGGAGGGCCCCGATGGCCCGACCTGCAGCGTGGGGCTCCCCTCGAGGTGCTGGGGGGCCGGATCGCGCTGGAACGGGGGAAGCCTGGAGAGCAGCTCGTCCTGGGCCTCGGGCGAGAGGTTGCGGTACCCCAGGCCCTCCATGATGAAGCCCATGGACTCGCAGAACTGGAACGCTTCGTTCTGCGCCGACGCGTACTCGTCCGCGTGCAGGCGGCGGTCGTTCATGGCGTAGACGACCGCCTCGCGGGACCGCGTCAGCCACAGGTAGACGTACATCGCGTAGGTGCCGTCGTCGTTGCGGAGGCCGACGACGAAGCCGGACGTGGACTGGGCTTCGCGCCCCGGGACGCCGACGTGGGGGTGGTTCACCGACTCCGCGATGGACGCCACCCGATCGCGCGTCGCGTCCAGGCGGGTGAGGGTCGGATCCAGGGAGAACAAGGTGGCCTCGCGAAGACGGCGTACCGTCCGCCAGTAGACGACTAGAATCCGCCGCGAAGGTCAAGGTTCGCCCTGTCGGAAACCCCCTGGGCCTGCGCGCGAAACCGAGCGCTCGCCCGCTTTGCCCGGAGGCCGGCGGTCAAACCCCCTTCGTCTCCGGCCCCCAGATCAGCTTGTGGAGCTGGAGCTGCATCCGGGCGTCCAGCCCCGAGGCGAGGATCCACGCCGCCAGATCCTTCCACTCCACCGCGCCCCACACCGGCGAGAACAGCAGCGCGGCGTGCTTCCCCTCGAGACCGAGGCGACGGATCACCGCCTCGCTCCACTCGAAGTCGGCCCGCGACGCCACCACGAACTTCAGCTCGTCGTGCGGTCCCAGCGTCGCGAGCCGCGCGAGGTGCGCCTCGTTCGCCACCTCACCGGAGCCGGGCGCCTTCACGTCGACGATCTTGATCACCTCGGGCGGCAGGCTCTCCCACGGGACCTGGCCGTGGGTCTCGATCGCAACCTCGTAGCCCTCCTCCACCAGCTCCGCCGCGAGCTGCGGGAGCTCCTTCTGCAGGAGCGGCTCGCCGCCGGTGAGGGTGACATACCGGGTCGGGTGCCGGGCGATCTCCGCGCGGATCTCCTCGCGCCTGCGCTTGGTCCCGCCGTGGAAGGAGTAGGCCGTGTCGCACCAGGAGCAGCGCAGATCACAGCCCGTGAAGCGAACGAAGACACAAGGTCGTCCCACGCGCGTGGACTCGCCCTGGAGCGAGAAGAAGATCTCGGTGACGGACATCGCCATGGCCGGCAAACAACCCGAAACGAGGCGATTAATCCAGCGGACTTCCCGTCGCCGCGCCGGCGCCGACCTGGGCGAGCTTGGGTGCGTCGTCCTTGCGGAACCGGGCCTGCAGGCGGCGGTGCTCGCGATCGACCCGCCGCGCGAAGGCGAGCCAGCGCTCGGGCACCTCGCCGGTCGCGGCCAGCTCGCGCCCCACCGCGCCGGGGCCGGCGTTCCAGGCGGCGAGCGCCCGGGCCTGGTTGGGGAACTTTCGCAGCATGCGGGCGAGGTAGCGGATGCCCAGGCGCAGCTCCACCACCTCCGGCGCCTCGAGGGCGGCCTTCGCCGGGAGCTCCTCGTGCTTGACGATCTCCCGCACGGTCACGTCGCGCAGCTGCATGAGCCCCTTGGCGCTGGCGTTCGACACGGCGTCGGGGATGAAGTCGCTCTCCACCTCGATCACCGCGAGGACGAGGAGCGGGTCGAGGGACGCGAGGCGCGACTCCTCGGTGACGGCGACGGCGACCTGGCGGCGCAGCGACGGCTCGAGGCTCCCCGGCGCGCGCTGCTCCAGGTACCGGGCGATCCGCTCGACCTCGGGATCGAGGGCGAAGCGCGGCAGGTCCCGGCGCACGCCCGACTCCAGCCGAAGCGGCGCCAGCGCCATGAGCGCCAGTGCCAGGAGGCCCGCCATCCGCACGGGCCAGCGTCGTCGCACCCTCAAGAAACCTCCGCGGCCCGAAGGCCCGATCGCGCGGAACATAGCGGCGCGTTTTTCACCCGACAAGTGCCGGTGTCGGACACAGACACACATACGCCCACATTGATTCGGCCTCGACTCCAACGATCTCCGGCGGTTGTCAGTTGCCGGTGGCAGCGCCGTTGGCGACGTTCTGGGGCCGCAGGAGCGGCTCCGATTCCCAGCCCTGGCGATCCCGCCGGGAGAGGCGGTCCACCCGCGCGGCGAGGATGCGCAGCTGCGCCGCCAGCGCGTCGACGTCCCGCTGGGACGCGAAGCCGATGCGCTCGATGGCCTGGCCGCCCCACGTCTCGAGCCGCGCGAACACCTCGGTGCCGCGTCGCTCCGCCTCCTGCCGGAACGCGATCGCCCGCAGGGCGAGGTCGTTCCTGCGCGCGCGGGCCATCAGCATGCCGAGCTGCGCCTCGCCCCGGGCGGCGAGCCCTCCGAGGATCCGCTGGGTCTCCGCCTCGACCTTGCCGAGCCGGACGAACCCTCGTCGCACGACCTTGGGAAGTCCATTCATCGCGTCCATGCTCTCGTCGCCCCCGGTGCAAGTAGGATGGGTGCGGTTTAGGCCCCGCCCGGCGGATGGGTCAATTCCCTCGAAAGGGGCCCAACACGCCCCTTTTTCGCGGTAGATGCCTGGGCGCCCATGTACCGCCTCCTTCGCCCCCTCCTCTTCCGGATCGACCCCGAGCGGGTCCATCACCTCGTGTCGGCTTTCCTGCGCTTCGTCGCGGTTCGTCCGTGGCTCGCGGCGCTCCTGCGCCGGCGTTTCGCCACGTCCGATCCCCGCCTGCGGGTGCGGGCCTTCGGCCTCGAGTTCCCGGGCCCCGTCGGCCTCGCCGCCGGCTTCGACAAGGGAGACGGCCTCGCGCCGGCCGCCTTCGCCTTGGGCTTCGGCTCGGTGGAGGTGGGCACGATCACGCCGCTGGCGCAGCCGGGAAACCCGAAGCCCCGCCTGTTCCGCCTGCCGCGCCAGCGCTCGCTCGTGAACCGGATGGGCTTCAACAACGCGGGCGCGGACGCCACCCGCGACCGCTACGCGAAGCTCTCGTTCCGGCCGGGGCCGGTGGGCTTCAACCTGGGCAAGAACAAGGCGACCTCCGCCGAGGACGCGCCGCGCGACTACCTGAAGGCCTTCGAGGCCCTCGCCGGCGGCGGCGACTACTTCGTGGTGAACGTGTCCTCGCCGAACACGCCCGGTCTGCGGGATCTGCAGGCGCCCGACGCGCTGCGCGCGATCCTGCGGCCGCTGGTCGCCGCTGCGGCGAAGGTGCGCAAGCCCGTGCTCCTCAAGCTCGCGCCGGATCTGGCCGACGAGTCGATCGACGAGCTCGCCGACCTGGCCGAGGCGGAGGGCCTCGCGGGCCTGGTCCTCGCCAACACCACCATCGGCAGGCCCGGCGCCGAAGGCGAGCCCGTCGCCGCCGAGGCGGGGGGGATGAGCGGCGCGCCGCTGCTGCCCCGGACGATCGACGTGGTGTCGCGGGTGCGCCGGCGCCTGGGGAACCGCCTCGCCATCGTGGGCGTGGGCGGCATCTCGAGCGCCGACGACGCGTGGCGCGTGCTGCGTGCGGGCGCCACCCTCGTCCAGGTCTACACCGGGTTCATCTATGGCGGCCCGGGGCTGGTGCGCCGGATCGAGGAGGGACTCCTGGCGAAGCTCGAGGCCGAGGGGCTGCCAGACGTGTCCGCAGCCGTCGGCCTCGACGCCTGATCAGAGATCCATCGTCATGACGATGGCGTCCTCGCGCTCCTCCACGTAGTAGCCCTTGCGGACGCCCACGTTGCGGAAACCCAGCCCCGCGTAGAGGGAGAGCGCGGGCTCGTTGCTGCGCCGCACCTCGAGGGTCGCCATGGACAGCCCGTTGGCGCGCCCTCGGTCGAGGAGCTCCGCCAGCAGGATCCGCGCGATGCCGCGGCGCCTTTGGGCCGGATCGACCGCCACATTGAGCACGTGGATCTCGTCGACGACCACCCAGAAGATCACGAA
>Ga0182745_1003288_pt1 | contig 13992 bp, 11 predicted proteins | sample eDN3rd30CKraftBY_FD_128523 | JGI IMG/M metagenome (GOLD analysis project Ga0182745, IMG submission 128523) | Enriched backyard soil microbial communities from Emeryville, California, USA - eDNA 3rd pass 30_C Kraft BY (version 2) (version 2) | ecosystem: Environmental > Terrestrial > Soil >...
AAATAGTTCCCCGGCGATCCAATCGGCGGCGGCGTTAAACCGTTGCGTCATGGACACCAAAGCTGCCGATTGCTCGGCGTTTGGCATCAACCTGATTCGGACGGTGAGTTTCATGTATGTATTTTAGATAAATTCGGTCAAAAGGCAAGACTGCACGCATTCCTCCCACCCCTAAAGGGCGTGGGATTCCTGCTATTTCGTCTTTGAAGATTCGGTGACTCGCGGTTTTACGATCGCGAGTGGTGGTGTGAGTCGATACTCCGCAACCTTTGTCTTTAGAGTCGCTCGAGCACCTTGGCCGCTTTCTGCTCGAACAGGTTTTGCCACGCTGGGGCCAGAATGCAATCGGAATCTTCCTGGGCTCCTCCTCGATTCTTAAGCTGTTCGGCCGTTGGCGCATAGTATATGTACCCATTGGTGTAGCCGGCCACATTGGTCTGTCGGTGCGGGGAGGCCTTCTTGATATTCAAGCCAATCTGAACGGTCAGCTCGCCCGGAAACGTCACCAGGACGAATTCACCAACCCTTAGCCCCACCACTTCCACGTCGACCGTGGGGCTGCCCGCGGCCTGATTTCCCACTTGGTGCTTGCGGAGCAAGGCCAGATTCGTTTGCATTCTGGTAATCTGCTCCATGGTATAAATATTTTTGATATAAGCTGTCATGTTCGCCTGGTTCTCCGCGTCCAGTCGGCGCAGGTCGTCGCGTCCGCCTTGTTTTTCGGTGAGATAGCGGTGTGAGGCATAAGAAGGGAACTCGTCGCGCCCCGGCTGCCTGGAGATCAAGGCCAGGAATGACTTGAGGTTCAGGCTCGTTCCTTTTAATGACTGCACCAGGTCCTGTATCTCCTTCTCCATCTCGGAGATGCGGGTGCCCAGGTTGGCCCTGGGGAGTGCCAGGTGTTCGTGGATGATCTTGAGCCGGGGGTCTTCCCTGGTTTCGATGGATCGGATTCCCTTCAAGGCGCTCAGGCCGAGGGTATTCCCAAGCGGCTCCGCATTTCGAGGGTTCGCGGTATCCTTGTAGGTGATAGGGTTGATATCGCCGCCACAGCCTTGCAGGAACAGGGCGATGGTTCCTTCGCCCAGGTTGTCCTCAATGACCTGAGACGCGAAACCGGTCATGTCCGCGGTGTTCCCTTTGTTCGGAACCCCCTGGATTGGGTGGCAGGCAAAGTTGTAGACCACGGCCAGGGGGCGGCCGTCGACTCGATCCAGGCGGAGCAGTCCGATACGTGGGTCAACCGGCCCTACCGCTCCGACCTCCTCGTCAGGGGGGAGCGAGTAGGCATGTCGCATGTCGATCTCTCGGCCATTCTTCAGTCGGAGCCGACGGTTCTCCATCACCCGATCTTCAAAGCCCGACCCCGCGCCCACCTTGACCGGGACCAGCCGTTCCTTGGCTTCCTTGACGGCCTTAATTGTTCTCTGATCTACATCCGAGCAAACGATTCCGTGACAATGGCTCGCGTTGACCAGGACGTTGTTGGGCTCGATACCGAGGTCGCGTTGAAGCGCGGTACGCACCTTGGAGAGATAGTCGTTCTTGATCGGGCCGATCTCGCCGATGGCGACGGCGTCCACGGTGATGATGGCCACCGTGTTGGATTCATCTTTCAAGACCAGGGCCTTGACGTAAAGCGGGTCGTTCACCGGGCCGGCCGTTCGGTCCGTCACATCCACCTTCGACGCTCCCGCCAACAACGTTCCCGCGCGCGCTTCGCGGTCTGTGCTCCCCAGCGCCAGTCCCGCCAGGATCACAACGCCGAAGCACCGGTAAACCACGCGCGCTCGCGATGAGGGACGCCAGCACGTTGGCCGAGAGAGCATGGGCGGGACAAGGGGTCGTCGAGTCGGGGTCCGCGGCTGCGTGCTCAAGGAAGGATCCTTTCCGCGCGAGGCAAGGCAAAGGTGTGGGAACGCTCTGGTTAGGGCTTTGGCCTTTTGGTGCTGATGTCGAACCGGGGACATCGAAAGTCAATCCATCGGTAGGGTTGGTCGGTTGGTCGGCTCGGTTACTCGTAACGGAGGTGGACGACGGATTCGCCCGAGTCACGCAGCTCGATCAGCGAGTCGACGCCAATCTCCAAGTGTTTCTCGACATGCTGAGAGGTGACCACCAGGTCGCTCTGTGTTGACTTCACTCCTTCCGGGGTCATCGGATTATCGGAGACGAGCAGGAGCGCCCCTTTGGGAATATGGTTGACGAACCCGACGACGAAGATGGTCGCCGTCTCCATGTCGATACAGGCGGCCCGACTCTTGCGCAGGTATTCCTTGAAGGTGTCGTCATGCTCCCAGACCCGGCGGTTGGTGGTGTAGACGGTGCCCGTCCAGTAGTCCAGACCATGCTCGATGATCATCGCGGAGACGGAGCGCTGGAGTCGGAACGAAGGTAAGGCGGGGATCTCGGGAGGGAGGTAGTCATTGCTGGTCCCCTCCCCTCGGATGGCGGCGATTGGCAAGATGTAGTCTCCCACCTTCGCGTGTTTCAAGCCGCCGCACTTGCCCAGAAAGAGTACCGCCTTGGGGGCGATGGCGGAGAGGAGATCCATCACGGTCGCCGCCATCGCGCTCCCCATCCCGAAGTTGAGGATCGTGATGTTCTCGGCGGTCGCCGATTGCATCGGTTTGTCCCGCCCCTTGATCTCAACATCGAAACGCCGCGCGAACAACTCGACATAGTTCGTGAAGTTGCTCAGAATGATGTATTGCCCAAAATCTTCGAGCGCTCGGCCCGTGTACCGGGGCAGCCAGTCTCGCACGATCTCGTCCTTGGTTTTCACCGACTTGGATCCTTTTTATTCAAAGGCGGTCAGGTCGATCGCACGCATTCCTTCTTGTGAGAGTGGTCCGATTTGAGCCTTTCGCATTGCATGATTGTGTTTATAATAAATAAGTCCATGCCAATAGTGAATTGTTGTGAAGAATCGAAACTCGTAATGACATGGCCTTCAACCGAAGGCAAGGCTCGCGGATTAGCGGCGATGAAAGGAGGCGCTGAGCCGCGAGCGTTTGGTTCAGCGTACGAAGTCAGCGATGCCGGGTTGGTGATCGGGTTTGGGATGGCTGCGCGGGGTGGAACGGGCCGACTCGGCCTTGTCTGCCAGTTCTTTGATTCGGTCAGGTTCCTTGGCGGCCAGGTCCTGCGTTTCCTCTGGGTCGGCCTGGAGGTCGTAGAGCTCCCAGGGCTTGCGGGGCGAGGGCTTCACGCCTTTCCAGTTTCCCACCCGGATCGCGCACTGCTGCGCGAGGGGTTGCCCAAGGGGGGTAAGCTCCCAGTAGAGGTAGTCGTGGCCAAGCTGGCCCTCCTCTTTGCCAAGCAGGGTGGGAACGATGCTGATGCCGTCGGTGGGGGTGTTGAGCTTGGTTCCCGCGAGATCGGCGAAGGTGGCCATGAAGTCCCAGGCGGCCGAAGGGTGTTTGCTGATCGAGCCAGCCTTGACCTGGCCGGGCCAACGCGCGATCAAGGGGACGCGGATGCCTCCTTCGTAAGAATCCCCTTTATAGCCGCGGAGGGAGCCTTTCCCTTCGAAGAAGTCGCTGAGCCGTTTCCAGGCGCCCCCCTGGGGGCCATTGTCCGAGGTGAAAAAGAGAATCGTCTCTTCGTCGAGCCCCTGGGCCTTCAAGGTGGCCACGAGTTGTCCCACCTGATCGTCGAGCCGGTTGACCATGCCCGCGAAGGTGGCGTACGGGGTGTCCGACGACAGGTAACCGGGTCGAGGGTCGGGCAAGGGGGATTCCGGAAATTGGCCTTTGTAGGGCCTGGCCGACTCTTCCGGCACAACCAGCTCAACGTGGGGAATCGTGGGAGCCCAGTACAGAAAGAACGGCCGCTCGTGAGGCTTTTTAATGAAGTCAATTGCCTTGTTAAAAATCAGGTCATGAGCATACTGGCCCTGGCGTTTGCCTTCATTCTCCGGCAAAGGGGAGCGGGTCTCGTTATGCCAGAGGAAGTAAGGGTAATAGAAATGGGCATGAACCTGGTCGAGATAGCCGAAGAATTCGCCGAAGCCCTGGCGGTTCGGGTGACCCGCGGTCCCTTCGTTTCCGAGCCCATACTTGCCAAACGCGGCGGTCTCGTAACCGGCGTTCGATAACACCTCGGCCAGGGTGGTGTCATCGTTCTTGAGGAACTGCCCTGCCCCATTCGTGCGGATCGCCGTGTGCCCCGTGTGCAGTCCGGTCAAGAGCGAGCAGCGCGAAGGAGCGCAAACATTGGCTCCCGCGTACCACTGCGTCCAACGCATCCCTTCGGTGGCGAGACGATCGATCGCGGGGGTCTTGATCTTGCTCTGCCCGTAACAGCCGAGCTCCCCAACCCCCAGGTCGTCCGCCAGAATCAGCACGATGTTCGGCCGGCGTCGAGGCTCCTCGGCTCGGGCCGAGGGAGGCGAGGCGAACAGCCCAATCGGGCCAAGAACCGCCAGCAAGGAGAGGCCGCGCACGATGGATTTTCGCATCATTGGGAGTTTCTTGCAGGGAGGTCATGGGTGAGAGTTCGGGGGTCGAACTCGACCCCGTTGATTGTGAGACCGAGGAGGGTGAGAAACAAGCGGCCACCTGTCGGCCTTTGAGCTTGGTCGTTAGAATTGGATCTTTGAGGAGACCGAGCCGCTCGGTCCAGGGATGGATGATCATCGGCGATCTTATCGCAGGATAGCCCCGACATGTTTCCGACTGCCGAGCAGATTGAGCACGAGGCTTATTTACGTTGGGAGCGACGAGGCCGAACGCACGGCGGCGACCTGGACGATTGGTGCGCCGCGCGGGAAGACCTCTTGCTGGCGTTCAACTACGAAGCAGTCGCTTACCACGAGTTGCAGTCCGAGGTGCCGCAATACATCGGCGACCCACGCCATCGGGTTTGCCGATTCTGTGAACAGGCGCCTCCTCAGACCCGGTTCTCTCGCGCGGAGCCTCCGCTAGCGATTCCCGCGTTTCTGGGGAATCGGTCTCTCTTCACCTACGAGGAATGTGAGGATTGCCGCGCGCAGTTCGCTCTGAGCGTCGAGGCCGACCTCGCTCGATTCCTCTCCCAGATGTGGGTTGGGGCGGACACAGGCGATCTCTCGAAGAATTCGATCGCGGCACTGAAAGGCTTGGCCAGAATGGCGCTTTCGATCTTGCCGGCGGCCGAGCTTCAGTCATTCGAGGATACTCGTGAATGGGTGATCAACCCCGACCACGAGTTCGATCTCCGTCTCTTCGGCGAGCTTGGAGGAGGTTTGCACGTTGCCCGGTCGTACCAGACCGTGAACTGGACCGCGCTGGCCAGACGGGTGGATGACTCGGTGCCCATGCCTTACATGCTCTTCTTGATCGGTGTCTCCGGAGCTGTGATCCAGGCCCCCATCCCTCTCTCGATTCGCGATGAGGATCTCGATGGCGAACAGGTGATCATCCCTCGGACCGACTCGTCCCACGTCATTTGTAGCGACTTGAAACGCAAGGCCCCCGCGAGGTCCTCGGCCCGGCGCTCTCCTTGGGAGCCTGCCGGTCTCCCCTGAAGCTGATCAACGCCGCCGTTGGCTGCCGCCACTCAAGCGCCGTTTCCAGACCAGTCGTCTTGGTGGGATTGTGCTGATTTTGTGGATTGTGGCGAATGCGCCGATCCCGAAATGCGTTCGTTCTCTGTCGGTTGCCGGCCCAACTGGTAAAATGGGAGAGATGGTATCGGTTTTGCGGGTTTCCGTTGGTTGGACCGGTTACAGAACGCAGCGTCATTTGAATTCACAACAATGAGATCGGGGCACTCCATGAAGACGGCAATGGGCGTATTGGCTTGCGCGTTGTTGATGTCGGTGGGAACGGTTCAGGCCCAGGTCGTGGCCGAGCCCTGGGTTGGGGGAGTGGGGGCGCCGGTGGTCGCCCCCGCTCCTCCATTGACGTTGGACTCCGGCTCGGGAAATGTTTTCTACTACAGCTATTATATGGCACCTTCCCAACCTGCCCGGGTTTATGTCGGGTATGGGGCCAACGACTATCCATTTTATGGGAGCCCATACGGGTCCCCTTCCGACCGTTGGAGCTGGGAGGCGATGAGCAATCATCCGTACAGCGCGCTGGATCGGTACTACTATCCGCCGGTGCGTTGAGCATTAGCTGCCAAGATAGGATGCGAAACGATCAATGGGTCGGGGCCATGTTTCGCACGGTCCCGGCCCATTTTTGCTTGAATCGGGCGGGAGATCGACGTTGCTCCATTCTTCAAGGATGAAAGAAATGGAACGTGTTTCGTTCGAATGGCCCGAAATTCGCTGGTAGATGGTTTTGGAAGGTTGTTGGTGATCGGATCGATGCGCGAGGTTGGCGTTGAAGCCAGCCGTTTCGTTCGGTGAACTCACGATGCGACATGCGATTAGCGAGCGAAATGCCGGCTGGAGACGACTGGCCGAAAGCCAGGCGGTCGATGCGCCACAGAGACCGTTTCATCTTGCCTCGTGGCGGTCGTCGCCGAACTGGAATCTGGAAAGTCAGCCAGGTAACCACTTGAACTGGCGAACCAAGCCGTCGTCGACGAGCGAAGACGTTGCACCGGTTTTCGACGACCTGGGGCGTGAGATTCTGGAGGCCGCCCGTCCTCAGCTCGGCTGGATGCGTTGTTGCTTCGATTCAATACCGTATGTCGTCTGTCTGATAGATCAGCATGGTTTGCTGTTGGTCGTGAGCGGGAATGATGAGAAGCGAATCGACAACCTCAGGCTGGTTGCCGGATCGAGCTGGACTGAGCTGATCAAGGGGATCAAGGGGGCCGGCACAACGCTGGCGCGAAACCAGCCCGTGGCGGTGCTCGGGCCAGACTCTCCGGTTCGATCCTCGGAGGATTTCTCCTGGCTCGAAGCCCCCTTGCACGCGGCCAACGGACTTGTCATTGGCGCGATCGGTCTTTTGACTCACGTGCGGGATGGGACTCCTGAACGACTCTGCACGGTCGCTTACTGCGCTCAGTTGATCGATCAGAAAATGCGGAACCGGGCCCTCGAATCTTCAGAAACACGTTCCAAGGTGTCGATGGCTCGGGGCGACTGGCTCGAATGGCTTCCCGAGTCCACGATCATTCTCGACCCCGAGGGAAGGATCATTGCCCTCAATGCGCTCGGGGAAACGCTGCTGGGCCAACCTCTCGATCAGGTGGTGGGGCGGACTCCCTGGGAGGTCGAGCCCGAGCTCGCCGGGACGCTCATCGAGCAGAAGATTCGTGAGGTGGGCATTCGGGGGGAGCCCGCGGAATTTGAGCTTCAGTTTCCCAGTGAGTCGTGCTGGCAACTGGTACGGATCGAGCCCGGACCTCGGGGCCTGATCTTGCAGAGCCGCAAGATGGCCCAGGGACGGCAGGTCGTTGAGCGGCTCAAGGCGAGCGAGGAAGGCTTGCGCCTGTTTGCCGACCTGAAGACTGATTTTACCTTTGCGATTCGACTTGGGCTCAATGGTGATGCGAACCTGGTGGCCGCGAGCACCTCGTTTTTCCAGATTCTGGGGCTGACCCTTGAGGAAGTGGACGCCCGAGGCTGGCAAAGCCTGGTTCCCGAAGAGGACCGTCCGCAACTTCAGCGCTTCATGCAGGAATTGAGAGAGGGCCGCTCCGCGGAAATTGAACTCCGGATGATCTCAACGATTGGTCCGACCGCTCGCTGGCTCCGACTGGTTTGTCGGCCGGTCTGGAATGTGGAGCGAACGCGGGTTGTGAGGGTCGTCGGGGCGGGGCAGGATGTGACTTCTCGAAAGAACCTCGAGTTGGCTCTCAAGGACGCGGAGCGACAGAACATCGAATTTCTCGCCACGCTCGCTCACGAGCTGCGCAATCCACTGGCCCCGATCCGTAACTCGTTGCATGCGATCAGGGCCGATGTCTCGGGTTCTCCCATTGAGCCGGTCCAGGAGATGATGGAACGTCAGGTCGAACGCTTGGCCTGGGTTGTTGATTCCCTGATCGATGCTTCGCGGCTCTCCCGTGGGAAGCTCGAGATCGAGAAAGCGGAGGTCGATTTCTCCAACCTGATTCGACGGGCCATCGAGGCCGCTCGACCTCGGCTTGAGCAAGGCCAACACCCTTTGAGCTTGCAACTCCCGAGTCACCCTTTGAGAATCTTTGGTGATCGATTCCGACTTGAACAAGTCTTGGACAGCTTGATTGACAATGCCATTCGGTATAACAAGCCGGGGGGGGCGATCAGGATCGAGGTGGAGCAGGAAAGGGAAGAGGCTCGGATCAAGGTTTCCGACGAGGGAATCGGAATGAGTGCTGAGCTCTTGCCTCGCATCTTCGACCTGTTCACTCAAGGGAAGCGCGTGCTGATTCGGTCGCAGGGGGGGCTTGGTGTTGGCCTGACGCTCGTCCGGCGGATTGTCGAGCTCCACGGTGGCACGGTGAAGGCCTCGAGTCCTGGAATCGGTTTGGGAAGCGAGTTCGTCTTCAGCCTGGCCTGCCTGCCCGGGTTGAATGACGCGCCGGACGCGCTGACTTCAGAGCCATTGCACGCAGCCGAGCTGGACGTGGTACCCAAGGCGCAAGGGCGCCGGGTCTTGGTCGTGGATGATAATGTGGACTCAGCTCGCTCGATGGCGTCGCTTCTGTCAAGACTCTGGGGATATTCCGTTTCCGTGGCGTACGACGGTACGTCCGCCTTGGCGCTCGCCGGGTCCTTCGAGCCGGAAATGGTGCTGCTCGATATTGGACTTCCTGACCTGAATGGGTATGAGCTGGCGCGGAAGTTGCGCAGCCTGCCCAAGCTTCAAGACGCACTCCTGGTTGCCATGAGCGGCTGGGGACGTGATGAAGATATACGCAAATCTTATGAGGCCGGGATCAACCACCACCTGGTTAAGCCTGTCACGCTCGATGAGCTCGAGGCCTTGCTTGACCAACGTGCGCCCGGGCCGGCGCTCGATGTTCCCACCCGCTCTGACAACTCGCTCTCGGCTTGAAGCTGGGCCACGTCGGAGCACTATCCTCGCCCGCGACTTTGATCGATCCGCTTGGTTGAGATTCCGACTTCCGGCCTTCCCTCGCGTTTAATCCGAGCCTGGATCCTCGCTTGAGCGACAACGCACGAGTCGACCTCCGTCCTACCTTAACTACAACTACGTAACCGCCACATCTCGTTCCCTTCCCGCAAGTCCGATCTCCTCCGAACGAACCGCCACCTCGCGCATCCGCCCGTCCCTACGAATAGCTCTCGGCAGAGACGAACTCGGTTCTCCGATTCTCTGGGGTTCCGGTGATTCCATGGAAGTCGACCAAGAAACGTAAGAGCTCCGCGAACAGATAGGGGTTCAGCGCTCTCTGACCCCCCATAATCCTCGTCGAATTTCGTTGACAGAAGTTCATTTGGGGTGTAGTGTACGTGCGAACATGACGATAAAAACGAGGACCGATCCAGGTCACATGAGAGGAGAGGATTTCGTTTCCCTTTTTGGGAGAGGCTGCATGTCGCGCCTGCCGTTGCGGATTGGGGAGTGGAGTCCCTCCCTCGCTACCAAATTTTGTTAAACAATCGTCCGGCGTGGCATGGGGGCCTCCTGAGTGGAATTTCGTTGCGAGGTCGATGCAACCCGGTCCTCGAAGTCTGGTCGTCAGTTCCGTGTAGTCGAATGAAGACCCGAAGAAGTTGGCGGCCTCCGCCATCGCTCCGCGAAGATTCTAGCGCGACACCAGGGAGTGAGCGGGGGAATGACAGAGCCTTGCCTTGGTTAATTCCAAACACGACTTGGGATTAAGGTGGGGTGGATCGACCGTGACGCCTGGGGAGGAAAGTTCGATGGCTGTCTTTGTAAGAGAATCGGCGCGAGTTTTGGCGGATTCCGTGTCCCATTCTCGAGGGAATTCGGCAGCCTGGATGAGAGGGAGCTGTGTGGCAGGAAGCCACACGGGATCGTTAACCCATCCTCGAGGTCCGCTTGGTGGCGATGCCCAGAGCGCCGAGGCTCCCGTGGACGATGCCCGGGGAGAGTGGAATTTGAAGACGATGCGAGATGGCTTGCCGGAAACGAGCCCTTCGAATCGCGGTATGAAAAGACGCCAGCGCTGGCGGCGTTACGAACAGCTTCGGTATGCCGAGGAGCGGCTCCGCCCCTTGGTGAAGACGCGGCTCGCCGGTGTCTACTGGAACGTCTACGCCGAGTTCCACCGTCTTGGGCGGGAGATCTTACAGGAGAGCGCGATCGGTGCCGAAGCAATGCGGCGGGATACGAAGTAAACTTTCTCCATGCGTATCCGCTTACGTTGATCATGAGGTTCTGGCTGCTGTTAGGAACGGATCCTTCTCTGGCCGGGTCAACCCGCTCTTCCTTCTGAAAAGCCCGTCGAACACCTCAAAGGTGCCCCGGCCGTCGTCCCAGCAAAATCAGGTGAGGTAACAGACTCGAAAACTGGTCACTCCACACCGACCCAACCTTCGCGGTCGGAATGGTCCAGCGCGGGTCTGTTCCAATCCTTCCCAGGTTTTGCTCGCTGGCGGACATCACCGCCCAGATGGTGGGCTGAAGCCCCGATCTCCTTTGCTCGGGCGAGAGCTGGCGATCGGCGCGGATTCGGCAGACGAGTCCCGCGTCTCGGGCAAGCGCCGTCACCACCGGTTCCAGGTCGATCGATCGGTTCGAGATATGGAAGACCAGGATCCCCTGCTCCGTTAGCTTCGCTCGATACAGACGCAACGCTTCACGCGTGAGCAAGTGAACCGGCACCGCGTCGGAGTTGAACGCGTCGAGCACGATCAAGCGGAACCGGTGATCGCGCGCCTTGCTCAACTCGACGCGCGCATCCCCGACGACCAGGTTGACATCCTTGGCCTGACAGTCCGCGAGATAAGTAAAAAAGGATGGGTTGCTCGCGATCCGAACAACCGCCGGGTCGATCTCATAAAACGTCCAGCGCTCCCCTGGTTTCGCATACGTCGCCAACGTCCCAATCCCCAAGCCCGCGATGGCGATTTCCGCCCCCTCCGAGGCTTCGCGCGCCTGGATCGCCTCAAAGACCTGACCGATCGGGCCGGCGCGGTGGAAGTAGCTGGACGGCTCTCGCCGTTGCGAGGGGATCAAGCTTTGCTGGCCATGAAGCGTTTGGCCGTGAAAGAGCCGATGGCTCCGGCTCGCCAGGTCTTCGGTTACCTGCAACACACCGAAGAAATTTCGCTCCCGGCTGATCACCCGCCCGTTCAAGCCCGCGCTCAGTCCACTGGCGAGCCAGGCCGCGCCCAGGGTGAGACCGAATCGTACTGGTTGCGCTTGTCGATTCCAGCAGGCCAGAAAGACGAGGCCCGAACCGAGCATCGTGGCCACTCCCCCGATCGCTCCATCGCCTCGCTTGATCGCCAGCGCGGTCAAGGCGAAGACCAGCAGCGGAAAGCCAAGCACCCGTTTCAACGTTTTAAGGTTCGTCGGTTGAAGTTCCAGGGCGGCCGCCGGAGGAACCAGGCAGGTTAATATCAACGAGATCGGATATTCCGCGAGCCGGTTGAAGAGCGAGGGGGCCACCAGGCCATTAAAGAGTCCGCCCAGAGCGCCTCCGAGCGCGATCGCCAGATAGAAGCCGGTCAGGTGGTCGGGTGCGGGGCGATCTCGAGCGAGCAGGCCATGACAGACCACGCCCGCCGTGAAGAAGGTCAGGAGATGGGGCACGAGCAACTCGATCCCCAGGAATCCAAAGCCCATGACGAAGGCCACGACCACCAGCTCCAGCGGAAGGAGCTTGATCAACCGATCGAGCGGAAGCCATCGAGAGAACGAGAAGGCCGCGATCCAGGTGATGAGATAGAGCGCCAGGGGGATGATCCAGAGCAGCGGGACGGGGGCGAGCTCGCTCGTGATGTAGGTCGTCACGCCCAGTAACAAGCTCGAAGGGAGAAAGGCCAGGCCGACCCAGCGCCACCATCGGCTCTTCGCCAGAGGCGAGGTGGTGTAAGGCGAAGGGGCGGTCCCCTGCACTTCCTGCTCGTTCGCCGAGACGGGGACGGCGTTGCGCGCGAGCCACGCGCAGAGGAAAACTAAGGAGCCGAGCGCCAAGTATCCCCAACTCCAAAGTTGCGATTGCTGGCTCAGCGAGAATTGGGGTTCGACCAGGGACGGATAGAGGAGCAAGGCCGCGAGGCTGCCGGCGTTGCTTGCCCCGTAGAGGTAGTAAGGATCGGCCGCGCCTCGATGCCTCGTTCTGGAGAACCAGCTTTGGAGCAAGGGGGCGATTGACGCCACCACGAATAAGGGGAGCCCCGTTGTGCGCAGAAGATGCCAGACCAGCCGTGGGATCGGAGTCGACAGCGGCAGAAGAGGCGTCGTGGCTGTCGCGAAGTCGCGTTTCAGGTTGAGCGGCAACTGCGTCCAGGAGAGGATGATCAGCGCCGAGGTCAGGGCGATCTGGGACTTAACCCGCAGCCGGCTCGCGCCGAGATAGGCGAAGAGGTAGCCGGCCAGCAAGACTCCCTGGTAATACATCAGGCAGGTGGTCCAGACCGCCGCGGTCCCTCCAAGCTGAGGCAGAATACCTTTCGCGGCCATCGGCTGAATGGAGAAAAGCAAGGTCGCGCTCAATCCGAGCGTCAGGGCGAAAATGAAGGGCAATCCTGGTCTCCCACCAAACAGCCTCAAGGCGAAGCATGGAGGCGCGTTGCTCGAGGCGAGAACGCCCCTTCACCCGCCGAACTTTCCAGTAGGTTATACCAGGGACCACCGTGTCGTCGATCGATTGCTACCCACCATGCGGGTATGCCGCGAGGCCACCCAGAGGGTGGATCTCGGGTCGGTTTCGGGCCCTGAGATCCAATTGCCGCGCGAAAAAAACTAGCTTCCGAGTCCCCTCCAGGCGCATGATCTTGTTCGGGTCCGGTTCGCCGTTGGCCGGGACAGGTCTGTCGACGCAACTCGGCAAGGCCTTTGATAGCTCATACTCAAGAGGAAATGTGACGATGAGGGGCTTGTTTCTGTCAGCGATCGAGGCGCGCCGATCAGGGAGTGGGTTGCTTGGAGTAGCTGCTTGCTTGGGGCTGGCGTGCGTCTTGAGTGGACCGGCCAACGCGCGGGCGGATGAAGGGGAGCAGGACAAGGCGGTCGCCGAGATTCAGAAGCTCGGGGGCAAGGTCGACCGGGATGACAAGGCACCGGGCAAGCCGGTGACGAACGTCACCCTGGCCATAACCAAGGTGACCGACGCCGACCTCGTCCACCTAGAAAAGCTCGACAAGCTCACTCGGCTTTCCCTAGTGGGAACCCCGGTGACCGACGCGGGGCTTGAGCACCTGAAGGGGCTCGCCGAGCTCAAGAAGCTCTACCTGGTTGATACCAAGGTGACCGACGCCGGCCTGGTGCATCTGAAGGACTTGAAGAACCTGGAAGTCTTGAGCCTGGTCGGCACGCAGGTCAGCGACGCCGGCCTGGATTCGCTCAAAGACCTGCCCAAGCTTCAAGTTCTCTTTCTCCTGGGCACGAAGGTGACCGACGATGGCACCAAGAAAGCCGTCGCGGCCCTGCCCAAGACCAAGATCGACCTCGCCGCCAAGATGGCTGAGGAAGCCGCCGCCAAGAAAGCCGAAGAGGAGAAAAAGGCCGAGGAGATGAAGAAGAAGGCTGAGGAAGAGGCCAAGAAGAAGGCCGAGGCCGATGCCAAGACCAAGGCGGAAGAGGCGAAGAAAGCGCTCGAAGCCAAGACCAAGGCCGAGGCGGAAGCCAAGGCCAAGGCCGAGGAGGCGAAGAAGGCACTCGAAGCCAAGACCAAGGCCGAGGCGGAAGCCAAAGCCAAGGCCGAGGCGGCCGCCAAGGCTGAAGAAGCCAGCAAGAAAGCCGCCGAGGCGGCCAAGAAGGCCGCGGACGACGCCGCCAAGGCCGAGGAAGCCAGCAAGAAGGCTGCGGAAGCCGTGAAGAAGCCGGCGGAAGAGCCCAAGAATTGACACTCCCACCCCTGAAGGGTGTGGGATTCTCAGTTCAACGAGGACTGCTCTCAAAGCGAGAGTCTGACACCCTCTCCCTGGGCGTTCAGAAACCGAAGTTTCCACGTTCGGGCGTG
>Ga0182745_1003289_pt1 | contig 13987 bp, 10 predicted proteins | sample eDN3rd30CKraftBY_FD_128523 | JGI IMG/M metagenome (GOLD analysis project Ga0182745, IMG submission 128523) | Enriched backyard soil microbial communities from Emeryville, California, USA - eDNA 3rd pass 30_C Kraft BY (version 2) (version 2) | ecosystem: Environmental > Terrestrial > Soil >...
GAACTCGAGCATCAATTAGAAAAATTCCGTGAAGAAGACAAACTATTAGAAGCTCAACGCTTAGAACAACGCACAAACTACGATTTGGAAATGATGCGTGAAATGGGCTTCTGTTCCGGCATTGAAAACTACTCGCGCCATTTGACGCTGAGAGAAGCTGGTGCTACACCTTATACATTGCTTGATTACTTCCCGAAAGACTTTTTACTTGTAGTCGATGAAAGTCATGTAACATTACCCCAAATTCGCGGAATGTTTAATGGTGACCAGGCTCGAAAAGGGGTATTAGTAGATCATGGCTTCCGTTTGCCATCTGCACTGGATAATCGACCATTACGATTTGAAGAGTTTGAGCAGCATATTAGTCAGGCAATTTACGTTTCAGCTACACCAGGACCCTATGAAATCGAACACACACCAGAGATGGTGGAACAAATTATTCGTCCAACAGGATTGCTTGATCCAACAATCGATGTTCGCCCAATTGAAGGGCAAATTGACGATTTAATCGATGAGATAAATGAACGTGTAAGAAAACGCGAACGTGTTCTGATTACGACGTTAACGAAAAAAATGTCTGAGGATTTAACGGATTATTTAAAAGAATTGGGTATGAAAGTAGAGTATCTCCATTCTGAGATTAAGACTTTAGAACGTATTGAAATTTTAAGAGAACTGCGTAAAGGAACCTATGATGTTTTAATTGGGATTAACTTATTGCGAGAAGGATTAGATATTCCTGAAGTTTCGCTTGTCGCCATTCTCGATGCGGATAAAGAAGGGTTCTTGCGTTCTGAACGTTCTCTAATTCAAACAATTGGTCGAGCAGCACGAAATTCAAATGGACACGTTATTATGTATGCAGACAATATGACAGATTCCATGAAAAAAGCGCTTGATGAAACAAAACGCCGCCGAACAATTCAAGAAGCTTACAACAAAGAGCATGGCATCACACCGCAGACAATTCAGAAAAAAATCCCTGAACTAATTCGAGCAACACAAGCGGCAGAAGAAGAAGAGACATATGTTACAAAAGTGATGAAGGGCAAGAAGATGACAAAATCCGAAATCGAGAAACTTGTTGCATCCCTTGAGTTAGAAATGAAAGAAGCTGCAAAAGCACTTGATTTTGAACGTGCGGCAGAATTGAGAGATACAATATTTGAACTGAAGGTAGAGGGATCTTAAATCGTGAAAAATACTGAAATAGTTGTGCAAGGTGCACGTTCAAATAATTTAAAAAATATTGATGTAACAATTCCACGAGATAAGCTCGTTGTCATTACGGGCTTATCTGGATCTGGGAAGTCTTCACTAGCTTTCGACACAATTTATGCAGAAGGGCAGCGTCGCTATGTGGAGTCACTTTCTGCTTATGCGCGACAATTTTTAGGTCAGATGGATAAACCCGATGTGGACTCGATTGAGGGTTTATCTCCGGCAATATCGATTGACCAAAAAACGACGAGCAAAAATCCTCGATCTACAGTCGGAACAGTAACAGAAATATACGATTATTTACGTTTGCTATTTGCACGAATCGGAAAACCAATTTGTCCAAATCATGGGACAGAAATTGCCTCTCAAACGATTGAACAAATGGTTGATCGATTATTGGAATATCCAGAACGAACAAAAATGCAATTATTAGCGCCAGTTGTATCAGGTCGTAAGGGCGCACATGTGAAACTGCTTGAGGATTTGAAAAAGCAGGGCTATGTACGTGTACGTGTTGACGGTGAAATGCAGGACTTGGACGACTCGATTGAACTCGATAAAAATAAAAAACATAATATCGAAGTGGTAATTGACCGTGTGGTTATTAAAGATGGTATTTCTTCCCGTCTATATGAATCGCTTGAAACAGCGTGTAACTTAGCGGATGGAAAGGTACTCGTAGATGTGATGGAGCATGAGGAACTATTATTTAGTCAACATCATGCCTGCCCATTATGCGGCTTTTCTATCGGAGAATTAGAGCCACGAATGTTTTCTTTCAACAGTCCATTCGGAGCTTGTCCTTCATGTGATGGGCTTGGTACAAAACAAGAAGTTGACTTAGAATTGCTGATTCCAGACTGGGACAGAACGTTAGAAGGCCATGCAATTGCTGCTTGGGAACCGACAAGCTCTCAGTACTATCCACAGCTTCTAAAAGCTGTTTGTACACATTACGGTATTCCAATGGATGTGCCGGTTTCACAAATACCAAAAAGCCAAATGGATAAAATTTTATATGGCTCAGAAGGTGAAAAAATTCATTTCTATTATGAAAATGAATATGGCAGTGTTCATAACAAAGCGATTGTATTTGAAGGAGTCGTTCGCAATATTGAGCGACGTTTCCGAGATTCAACCTCAGAATATGTACGTGAACAAATGCAGAAATATATGACAGAACAAGCTTGTCCATCCTGCAAAGGCTATCGTTTAAAGCCAGAGACACTTGCCGTGAAGGTAGAGGGATTACATATTGCACAAGCAACACAGCATTCAGTTGGTGATATGTACGGATTTTTCTCTAATTTAACGCTCTCCGAAAAGGAAATGCAGATTGCAAGGCTTATAATTCGGGAAATTACAGAAAGACTCAGCTTTTTAATCAATGTTGGCTTAGATTATCTAACACTTTCCCGGTCGGCAGGTACATTATCTGGAGGAGAGGCACAAAGAATTCGACTTGCCACACAAATCGGCTCTCGTTTATCTGGCGTTCTTTATATTTTAGATGAACCATCTATTGGGTTGCATCAACGCGATAATGATCGTCTTGTAGCAACGATGCAAGATATGCGCGATTTAGGCAATACCTTAATCGTAGTAGAGCATGATGAAGATACGATGATGGCTGCCGATTACTTAATCGATGTAGGACCAGGAGCGGGCGTTCATGGTGGGGAGATTGTTGCTGCTGGTACACCGGAAGAAGTCATGAATAATTCAGCATCGATTACGGGAGATTATTTAAGTGGGAAAAAGTTCATCCCATTGCCTGTCGAGCGCCGCAAATCAGATGGAAGAAAGCTAACTATTAAAGGTGCAACTGAGAACAATTTGAAAAACGTAAAAGTAGATATTCCATTAGGTCAATTCATTGCTGTTACGGGTGTATCTGGATCTGGAAAATCTACTTTAATCAATGAAATTTTATACAAAGCACTTGCTCACAAATTAAATCGTGCACGTACAAAGCCTGGTGCGCATAAAGAAATAAGTGGAATCGAGCATTTGGAAAAAGTCATCGATATTGACCAATCTCCAATCGGCCGAACGCCACGTTCTAATCCTGCAACTTATACAGGTGTTTTTGATGATATCCGTGATCTTTTTGCAACAACAAATGAAGCAAAAATTCGTGGGTATAAAAAAGGTCGCTTCAGCTTTAACGTAAAAGGTGGACGCTGCGAAGCTTGCAGCGGTGATGGCATCATTCGCATTGAGATGCACTTCTTGCCAGACGTTTATGTACCGTGTGAAGTGTGTCATGGGAAGCGTTATAATCGAGAAACATTAGAAGTTAGGTATAAAGATAAAAATATTGCGGAATTATTAGATATGACCATTGAAGATGCAGTCATCTTCTTTGAAAACGTCCCAAAAATCCAAAGAAAACTTCAAACTATTGTGGATGTTGGACTTGGCTATATGAAACTGGGGCAACCCGCAACAACTCTCTCAGGGGGCGAAGCACAGCGCGTAAAATTAGCTTCAGAATTACACCGCCGCTCTACAGGGAAATCCATCTATATTCTAGATGAACCTACAACAGGTCTACATGCCCATGATATTGCCCGTCTGCTAAAAGTTTTGCAGCGACTAGTAGAAAATGGAGATACAGTCTTAGTTATTGAACATAACTTGGATGTAATTAAAACAGCGGATTATGTCATTGATCTAGGCCCAGAGGGTGGAGAAAAAGGCGGAACAATTTTAGCAACAGGTACACCTGAGGATATCGCTTCAAATGAGAAATCTTATACAGGACATTACCTAAAAACAGTGTTAGAACGAGACCGTAAACGAATGGAAGAATTGCTAGCAGAAGCGTCAAATAAATAATAATTTATTTATCCTTAAGTACTTAAGGTTTTAGCAGTGTCGGTTTTACTGTCGAAATGTATTGGGGAAGTGAAACTTTTTGCCTTCCCTCAGCGTATAACTAAGTATACAAATAGAGGGAGGCTTTTTATGGAAAACGAACGAAAACTCATATTAAAGTTAGTCGAAAATGGAACAATCTCAGCAGAAGAGGCGATTGTTTTACTTGAATCGTTAACAAAAAATCAAAACTCCACTCAACCAATAATCGTTCCTTTGTCAAAAAACACAGAGGAAGCATCCAACATGAATGACCAAAGCGAGGCTTCACAAAAAGAAGCTGACCACGAAGAAAAGAAATCGAAAACTACCGGCTTTGAGGATCTCTTTGGCAAAGCATTTAATTATAAAGACACAAACCATAAAATGGATGAATTCATGAACGATTTAAAACAAGATTTATCTCAATTTAGCGAGCGTGTAATGGGTTTGATGAATTCTACATTCACGAAAATTAAGGACATGGATATCGAATTTCCTTTTGGTGAAAAAGTACAGTTTGATAAATCCTATGCTTTTGACGCTAGTGAGGTAAAGGGAATTGAGATTGATATTCCAAATGGGAAAGTCGAACTCGTCAAAGCAGAGGATGCCCAATTACTAGTTGAAGCACATGTTAAAACATTGCTAAATAATCAAGATGAAGAAAAAACAATTGCCCAGTTTGAAGAGAAATTTGTGACTTTCACAAATGGCAAATTAACAATTTCTGTTTCGTCGAAAATGGCTCAAGTTACAGTTCGTTTAGCGGTGCCAGAGCAATTGTATGATCTTGTGCTCATCCGGTTGTTAAACGGTGGAGTGACAATTCAAAATCTAGATTCGAAATTAGTAAAAGTAAAAACATATAATGGTTCTGTAAAAATTGAAGAATCTACCTTCCAGCACGCCAATATCGAAACAGGCAATGGAGCAATCGACCTTCGCCATATCAAAGGGGAAGACTTAGAAGCAGAGACAGTAAATGGACGCATCTATATAGATGGAGAATTACAAGAAGTAGAAGCGGAATCAGTAAATGGCGCGGTTGTTATTACTACGGCTGCAAAAGATGCACGCAAAGTAAAAGCGCAAACTGTTGCAGGCGCTGTCGAAATTTATGTTCCGAAATCCCTTTCGTTAGATGGACAAGTGGCAACAAACTTTGGCAAAGCTGATATTGGCTTACCTGATATTGAAACAAAATTAGAAGAAGATCAATTCTTCCATAAAACCTACCATTTCGATAAAATAATCGAAAACGCGCACATCCTAAAATTAACTGGCGAATCCCGAACAGGAAGCATTATCGTACGTTATATTGCTGAATAAACCAAAAACGAACCGCAAAACGCGGTTCGTTTTTTTTACGCTTTAAAACACAATACTAAGTAAGATCATGTTAATGAAGAAGCCGTCAGAGTGAAATATTTTTATAGGCCAGCTGAGCAGCTATCTTAATCTTTAGTAGCAATTAATCACGCATTAATTCGTATCCTTTACAGTAATATTTTATTAAATCTAGTTGAATGTTTTCGTTATTTAAAATATTTAATTCTTCTGTGAATTGCAAGGCGAATTTGTATATTTGTGGAATAATAGTGAGAGAGAAACAGAGGAATAGGTCTTTTCTCATGAAAAATATGGAGATTTATAAAAATCTATCCTAAATATGAAATGAAAATGTAATAAAAACTAAGGGAATGAGTGCTATAATGGATTGTGAGTGAAAAATCTGGTTAATAGAAACTTGAAACTTAGGTGGTTTTATCAATGATTCAAATGAAGAATGTTGTGAAGAAGTATCCGAATGGTGTAGTAGCCGCAAATGGTATTTCTGTTGATATAAAAAAAGGTGAATTTGTCTATGTAGTTGGTCCAAGTGGGGCTGGTAAATCTACTTTTATAAAATTAATGTATCGTGAAGAAAAGCCTACTTCTGGTGATGTAGTTATAGATGGAATGAATTTAACAAAACTTAAAAATCGACATGTCCCGAACTTAAGACGTCAATTAGGGGTAGTTTTCCAAGACTTTAAATTGTTGCCTAGACTTAATGTATATGAAAATGTGGCATTTGCCTTAGAAGTAATTGAGGAAAGTCCAAAAGATATTCGTAAGCGTGTTATGGAAGTGTTAGATTTGGTTGGCTTAAAGCATAAAGTTCGCATGTTCCCAAATGAACTCTCAGGTGGGGAACAGCAACGTGTTTCTATCGCTCGTTCAATCGTGAATATGCCGAAAGTTGTAATTGCCGACGAGCCTACAGGAAACTTGGATCCTGAAACTTCTTGGGAAATTATGAATATTTTCGAGGAGATTAATATGCGCGGCACAACGATTGTGATGGCAACGCATAACCGTGAAATTGTAAATACAATGAGAAAGCGTGTTATTGCAATTGAAGGCGGCTTAATAGTACGTGATGTATTCGGAGGTGACTACGGCTATGAAGGCTAGAACAATCCGACGACATTTCCGTGAAAGCGTCAAGTCACTTGGCCGAAATGGATGGATGACATTTGCATCCATTAGTGCTGTAACAGTGACATTATTATTAGTTGGTGTATTTACTATCATCATGATGAACTTAAACAAAGTGGCAGATGATATTGAAAAAGATGTAGAGATTAAAGTATTAATTGATATCTTGGATCCGTCAGTAACAAAGACTTCTGAGGATACATTGATCTATGCGATAAGAGATCTCCCAGGAGTTGAAGAGGTTGTTTATTCTCCAAAAGAACGTGAGCTTGACTTATTAGTTCAAGATTACGGGGAAGATTTAAGTCTATTTGAACAAAGTAACCCTTTAAACAATGTTCTTTATGTAAAAGCGATAGATCCTCAACAAACAGCGAATGTGGCGAAGGAAATTGAAAAATTAGATAACGTACATGAAGTGAAGTATGGGGAAGGTAAGGTTGAAAAATTATTCAACTTCTTAAATACAAGTCGTAACGTAGGCCTAGTGTTAATCTTAGGATTACTCTTTACAGCTATTTTCTTAATTTCCAATACGATTCGTATTACAATCATTGCCCGTAGAGATGAAATTGAAATTATGAAACTTGTAGGGGCAACGAATTCCTTTGTTCGAATTCCTTTTGTTATAGAAGGAATGTGGTTAGGCGTTTTAGGGTCAATCATTCCAATGGCTGTTGTTTCAGTTGTTTATGTTAATATTTTCGAAATTATACAACCAAAGCTAGATGGTGAGTTATTGCAATTGCTAGAAGTTACACCTTTACTTTATCAAGTAAATGCTTTAATTTTAGTGATGGGCGTTTTCATCGGCATATGGGGAAGCTTTATGTCTGTTAGAAAATTCCTAAGGGTATAACTGTGCCCATATTGCGAAAAAAGTAGAATTAAAAAGTAGAATTATGTGTAAGAAAGTGGAAAGGGGTCTGAATCTGTGAAAATAAGTAAAAAGCCGTTCCGAATTTTAATAACTACTGCCGCACTTGTACTTACTGTACAAATGCCAGTTACATATGCTGCTAGTTTATCAGATTTGAAAGATGAAAAATCTGAGGTAGAACAACAAAAAAATGAGTTAAATAGTGAGATTCAAGAAAAAAAGTCTGAGATCAACACAATTGAATCGAAAAGACAAACTCTTTTAAATCAAATTACCCAAATAACAGATAAAATAACAAACACAAATAGTGAAATTAATTCCGTAGAACAAGAAATTGTCGTTGCAGAAGGTGAAATTCAAGCATTAAAAGCGGATATTAATGAACTGCAAAGAAAAATTAAAGAACGTGATGAACTACTTGCTGAACGTGCCCGAGCACTTCAAGCAAATGGTTCTGTAAGTTTCTTGGATGTACTTCTTGGAGCAAATAGTTTTGTAGATTTCATCGATCGATATTCTGCTGTAAATACTTTAATGGATGCGGATCGTCAAATTATTAAAGAACAAAAAGATGATCAGAACAAGCTTGAAGAAGAAAGAGTAAAGTTAGAAAATAAAAAGCAAGAACTAGAGTCGAAAAAATCCGAGCTTAATAGTTTAAAAGCTTCTTTAGATTCACAAAAGACAGAAAAAGATTCATTGATTAGTCAATTAGAAGCTCAGAAACAACAAGCGACAAGTGAGCAAAATGAATTAGAAGAAAAATACGAAGATGCAGTGGAAATTAGTGATGAAATTAATGCACAAATTGCTTCAGAACAAAAAAGACTTGTAGAAATTGCACGTCAGCAGGAAGCTGCAAGAAAAGCGGCGGCGGCAAAAGCAGCAGCAGCTAATAATAGCAGCAACAGTTCTAAAGGGACAAGCAGCAGTAATAGCGGTAGCAGTAGCAGTAGCAGTAGTTCAGGCGGTTCTGCTCCAACGGTTTCAGCAGGGAACTGGACTACGCCAGCAAATGGACGATATACAAGTTCGTATGGTGCTCGTGTTCACCCAATTTCAGGAGACTATAAATTCCACTATGGTATCGATATAGCAAACAGTACTGGTACACCAATCGTTGCAGCAGCAGATGGTGTGGTCTCTTATGCAGGAAGCCTATCGACATTTGGTAATGTGATTATGATTACACACTCGATTGATGGCAAAATTTTCACATCTGTTTATGCACATTTAAATTCAATTGGTGTCGGTAAAGGCACACAAGTTTCAAAAGGACAATACATTGGTGCGATGGGAACAACTGGTGGTTCGACAGGAACTCACTTACACTTTGAAATTCATGTTGGTACATGGGTAAGACAAAGTGTAGGAAGCGTAAACCCATTAAATTATATTCCTTTATAAAAGCTTTAAAGCAGGCTAGTTCATGATGATCATGAAACTAGCCTGTTTTTTTGTCCATTTAGTCTTAATGAGAGTTACCTTTCCCCATTAAAGTTTCTTATAATTCGACAGATATGGTATCCTATTGAATGTATAAGAGTAGACAGAGTTTCAATCGCTCTATAAAAGCAACTTTTCTATCTTGGAGGGTGGAAAATGAAAAAGAAAGCAATAGGCCTTACAGTAGTACTGGTGTTAGTAGTTATAATGCTCGGTAGTTATATAAAAGATCAAATAGAAGCAAGTGAAGCCATTTCTGGACAGGCTGTTTCCTATGAAATGAACTTAGACCAAGATGAAGGCTTGCAGAAAGGGCAAATTGCTCCAAATTTTACTTTGCAAACTTTAGATGGCAAAACCTTTACTTTAGCTGAATTAAAAGGCAAAAAGGTAGTACTTAATTTTTGGGCAAGCTGGTGCCCACCATGTAAAGAAGAAATGCCTCATTTACAAAAGTATTATGAGCAAGAGGCGGAAAAAGATAATGCTGTAATTGTTGCGGTAAACATTACGCACGCGGAAAGAGAGATGGACCAGGTTAAAACGGTTCAACAATTTGTTGACAGCTTTGGACTAACATTCCCAATTCCTTTAATGGAAGAGGAAGGGGTAGACCAGCTCTACCAAATCATCTCCATCCCATCTACTTTTATGATTGATACGGAAGGGCGCATTCAGCATCAAATTGTTGGTCCTCTTAATCGAGAATCGCTAAAGGAATATGTATCAAGTTTAGATTGAAAAAATAGAGCGCCATCTCTAAGTAAAACGGCTTAATTTTCAAAGAATAAGTTGCAAAATAGAAAAATCGGCTTTTCCATGTGTTAACCCTTTTTGTTTTTTCATAGATTGAACGAGAGGGGGTAAATAATGAGGAAAAGTCGATTTTTTTTATTACTAGCTGCGATATGTTTAATGATAGCTGGCTTCATATTCTGGCAGAACTCGAAGCCATCCCAAGATGGAGGTGCAGCTGTCAGTGATGTTGCTGTCATTGACCAAGCCTATTCGCTCATTACGCAAAATTCGGTCTATGGTACAGATGAGCAAGCCCTCATCGAAGGTGCAATAAGGGGAATGGCGAATGCGATTAAAGACCCTTACAGTACGTACTATACTGAAAAGGAAGCAGCACTGCACAAGCAATCATTAGCAGGTCAACGCGTAGGAATTGGGATAGAAATCACAGAAAAGGAAGGGAAATTCATCGTAGTTTCTCCTGTGAAATCATCTCCAGCTGAAAAGGCAGGAATTCGCCCTTATGATGAAATTGTACAAGTAGATGAAGAACGGATGGAAGGGAAAACAATAGGTGAGTTGATGCAATTGATTCAAGGGGAGGCTGGTGAAAAGGTAACCCTTGTTTTATATCGCCCAAGTACAGAACGACACATTAAAGTAAGTGTTGAACGTGCAGAAATCAATAACGATACAGTAGCATCAAAAGTACTTGAGGTTGAAGAGGAAAAACTCGGCTATGTATCAATCTCAATGTTTGGAGAAAAAACAGCAGAAGAATGGGTTAAAGCGACGAAACAATTAATTAGTGAGGACGTAAAAGGAATTATTGTCGATCTACGTGATAATCCAGGTGGATATTTACATAGCGTAGCAGCTGTTGTAAGTAGCATTGAAAAAAATAATTCTATTTTTGCTTATATGCAAAATGGCAAAGGAGCCATGGAGCCGTTAAAAACGGAAAAAATTGAAGAGGAAGACCTCTATTTAGAAAAGATGAAAAAACTTCCGATTGTCGTGCTTCAAAATGAGGGCAGCGCCTCCGCAAGTGAAGTCATGGCAGGGGCAGTCCAAAGCTGGGAGCGTGCATTGCTTGTTGGGACAAAGAGCTTTGGGAAAGGTACTGTTCAAGAAACTTGGGGACTTGACAATGGCGGTGAGCTAAAATTATCCACGAATAAATGGTTAACACCTGAAAGAGATTGGATTCATGGAAAGGGTATTGAAGCAGATGTTGAAGTGGAACAGCATCCATTATTCGCCCTTGAAGTTATTCCGCTAACAGGAGAATTCGGCGAAGGAGATTTCAGCGAAGAAGTTGCATATACGCAAAAAGTACTGAGCGGGCTTGGCTATAAGATTACAAGAGAGGATGGATTCTTTGATGAAGAAACTGCTGAAGCGGTCGTTCTTTATCGCAAGAAAAACGATTTGAAAACAGGACGCAATATGGATGAAGCCTTCTTTGAGAGTGTTAGAGAGCAGGTAACCTCTTATAAACAAAATGTTGAAAATGATGTCCAATTGAATATGGGCATAAGTGTAATGATTAACCGCTTGAATGGAGATATTTAGGCCGGGAATTTCAATGCTTTTTAAGTTGATTTGAATAGAAACTGTTAAAAGTGGATGAATTTCAAGCATTATGCAAGATAAATACAATTTCATGCCAAAATAGTTAGATTATATCTACGCAATTGATGGCTCGTTTGATACAATGACAATAGTTAGTAGTAAACGGGCGGTGAAAAAATGATTACAGAAATTTTAATAGAGTTTGCAAAAGCAATTGGACGCTTATTCCTAAATCCAATCTTTTATATAGCAATAATAATGGCGATTTATTTAGGCTATCGTCGCGTGAAAAGGGAGCGGAAATTTTTCCACATTCGCATTTTGTGGGGATGGTCTGAAACAATTGGTTTATTGAAGGAAGGATTATTGATTTCCTTTTGTATTTCGGTTCTTTCTATAGGCTTTGGATTAACATTGCCAGTACAATTTTTATATGTTGCTACAATTATTAGTTTCATAGCGCTGATGATTTACGTATTTCATCTACTCTCGCCAATTATCGTATTCACACTAAGTTTAGGAACTCTTTTCTTATTGGAATATTTGAATGTTTCCTTTAACTTAGCTGGGCTCAACTTTCAAGGTGTGAATATTGGAGAAGACGGGTTAGCGGTATCAGCGGCTATTTTAGCTGGTTTGTTATTAGTTGCAGAAGGAATTTTAATACGTAAGTATGGTGCGCAATATGCATCTCCAATTGTGGAAAATTCCAAAAGAGGATTGAAAGCTGTAGCCTTTTTAAGTAAGAAGATATGGGTATTGCCAATCTTTTTCGTCATTCCTGGGAATGCGATTGAGGCTTATCTTCCTTGGTGGCCACAGATTTCACTAGGTTCTACTCAATTTTCTCTTATTCTATTTCCAATGATAATAGGCTTCCAACAAATGACGCGACATACGCTACCAGTGTATTTATATCCAAAATTAGGGCGTACGGTCATGACGTTAGGGGAGCTAGTGATTATCGGTGGGTTGGTTGCTTACTTTGTCCCAATGGTCGGATTTGCAATGCTAGTTGTCGCTTTACTTGCGCGAGTTGGCATTTCCCTTCGGTATATAACGCGCGATCAAAAAGATGTCTATGCAGTATCGGCTAAATCGAGTGGTGTAATGATTGCAGGCGTATTGCCGAATTCGCCAGCAGAGAAAATGGGATTAGATGTTGGGGAAATTATTCGAAAAGTAAATGGTGTCGAGGTTCATAGTGAACGACAATTGTATGAAGCATTACAAATCAATGCAGCACATTGCCGTCTTGAAGTCCTCAATCATCAAAATGAAGTTCGATTAACGCAGCATGTAGTCTATCATGGCGATCATCATCGAATCGGACTATTAGTAGCCGATTAAAGTTGAATAGTACCAATTGAAAAAGAGCGAGGACTATTTAAAGTCTTCGCTCTTTTGATTTTTAAAAGAAAAACCTTAAAATTGCCATCGTTATGACGCCGACAATCACGGTTTTGGATAAGCTTTTTGTCCAAACTGCGACGAATAGCGTTGGCATGAATGCAATTAGATTCAACCAATCGAAAGCTACGAAGTTTTCTTCTGCTTCAAAAAGAGATTCTAGTACAAGGGCGCTTAAAATACAAACTGGTATATAAGCTAACCACCGCAGCACGACATCCGGCAATTTGACACTTCGAACTAATATAAAGGGAACCACCCGCGGTACCCAGGTGACAATTGCACAGCCAAGTATTAATAAAATAAAAGTTAAAGAAGTGGTCATTTTTCTGTCACCACCCCAATTGTTGCAACAAGAAGAGTGGCAATGAGCACGGCTAAATGTCCTGGCAGGAAATATAAAAGAACATACAATAGAATCGCCATCAATGCGATTAACTTTAAATAATGAATGAGCTTACTTTTCCCAACATCGCTTAGATTAAGGACTAGCAATGCCACAAACATGGCAGTTAATGCAAAGTCCAATCCCCAGTTTTCTGCATTTGGTAACCATTTCCCAAGTATTCCTCCAATTGTACAAGAAGCAATCCAGGTCAGGTAGGCAGTTAAGTTTAGACCATCCATCCAATTGCCGCCAAGCTGTTTTTCCTTCATGACCTTTGTAACGGCTACCCCAAAGGTTTCATCGGTTAATAATGTACCAAAACCAATATTACGCAACGGTGAATACCGTGTTAAATGAGGCGCTACGGTTAAAGCCATTAGAAAATGGCGTAAATTGACTATGAAGGTCGTAATAATAATGACGGAAAAAGGTGCACCTGCCATATATAAGCCGCAAAAAATGAATTGTGCAGAGCCGGCATAAACAAGTACTGATAAGAGAAAAATCTCCAGTACAGAAAGGTTAGAAGTAGTGGCAATGACGCCAAATGCTACCCCGATACTAATGTAGCCTAATAAGGTTGGGATACAGTCTTTAATACCTTGTACCAACGAATCGGTTGTAATCGTGGCATTTCTAAAATTTAAATGGGTACTCAATTTCGAGCCAATCCTTTCTTAAAGACAAAATCAATCTCTATTAGTACTTTAATAGAATATAACATTAATTGACATATTCATGGAAGGGAATCTCATTTTCAAAAGGAGATGCAACAAATGATTCCTATTTTTCGTTATAAAAATACTGTTCGAAGTTTCCCTTTGAATATCATTTCTACTATAATAAAATCATATAAAAATTATTAGAAAATTTCCTTACTAATCGGGTTTTATAGAAACGGTAAATATACTTGCGAAAAAAATAACATCTAATTACGTGGTTTAACTTTGGATAATTTTGCAAAAGATAGTATCAGCAAAAAGTTA
>Ga0182745_1003290_pt1 | contig 13986 bp, 11 predicted proteins | sample eDN3rd30CKraftBY_FD_128523 | JGI IMG/M metagenome (GOLD analysis project Ga0182745, IMG submission 128523) | Enriched backyard soil microbial communities from Emeryville, California, USA - eDNA 3rd pass 30_C Kraft BY (version 2) (version 2) | ecosystem: Environmental > Terrestrial > Soil >...
CATCGGCAACATGATGTTCGTCGACTTCCAGGTCACCGCCGTCCTCGACTGGGAGATGGCCGGGGTGGCGCCGCCCGAGGTCGACCTCGGCTGGATGGCCTACCTGCACCTGTTCTTCCAGGACATCTCGTCGTCGCTGGATCTGCCGGGCCTGCCGGACTTCATGGCGGCCAAGGACCTGGCCGTCACCTACGAAGCCGCCACCGGCCGGGCGCCCGGCGACCTCACCTGGCCCATCGCCTACGCCGCCATGCGCCACGGCGTGATCATGCGGCGGGTCACGGAACGGGCCGTCCTGTTCGGCGAGGCAGTGGAGCCCGACGACCTCGACGACATGATCATCCACCGCGAGACCCTCCGCGAGATGCTCGACGGCACCTACTGGGCCCGCGCCGGCCTGGGCTAGCAGCCGGGGCTACCCGGCGGCGCGGATGCGGGCGGCCAGCTCGTCCTCGCTGAGCGCCGACAGCTCGGCGACGAGCGGGTCGGCGCCGGACGCCCCCTCCAGGTGGGCGCCGTCGACCAGGTAGCGGCCCTGGGCGTTGACGATGATCAGGGCATCGGTGGTGTCGTCGCCCGGGTCGACCAGGAACCAGATGCCCTCGTCGCCCTTCGTCGACGGGGCCGCGCCGTCGACCACCAGCGGAGAACCGTCTTCGAGCCAACCCTCCTCCTCCACCAGGAGGGTGCCGGTGGCCCCGTCGGGCGCCTCGCCCTTCAGCACGTCCTCCACGTCGAGCGTCACCAGCCGGGACTGGATGCGGGCGCGCTCGGAGCCGTCGCCGAACCACCGGCCCCGCTCGGTGTCGGTCACCCTCCCCCGCACGATCAGGTCCGAGGCGGCGACGAGCTCGTCGAGCGACGCGTACGCCGGCGCATCGGAGTCGACGGCCACGGGTTCGGGCACCGGTGCGGTGGTGGTCGTCGGCGCCGGTGGCGGCTCGGCCGGATCCCGGGCCAGGGCGAAGGCACCGACCACGGCCACCACGACGAGCGCCGCCGGCAGGGCCCAGGCGAGGGGGCTGCGCCGCCGCGGCTCGCCCGCGGCTTCGGTCACAGCGATTCCAGGAACGCCAGGATCTGCTTGCGCTCGGTGGCCGGGAGCTCCTCGAAGCGCTTCTTGGCGCCTTCGGCCTCGCCGCCGTGCCAGAGGATGGCCTCCTCGATGCTGCGGGCCCGGCCGTCGTGGAGGAAGCGGGTGTGCCCGTTGACCGTCTCGACCAGGCCGATGCCCCACAGCGGCGGCGTCCGCCACTCGGTCCCCGACGCGTCGCCGTCGGGGCGGTCGTCGGCCAGGCCCCTGCCCATGTCGTGGAGCAGGAGGTCGGTGTAGGGCCGGATCACCTGGTCGTTCAGCGCCGGGATCTTCGAGTCCGACCCGGTCTCCAGCTCGGCGACGTGGCAGGAGGTGCAGCCGATGGCGTCGAACCGCTCCTGTCCGGCCTTCGTGTCGGGCTTGCCGACGTCGCGGCGGGCCGGCACGGCGAGCGTGCGGGAGTAGAACTCGATCTTGTCGACCTTGTCCTTGTTGATCTCCGGCTCGCCGTCCTCGCTGCCGGTGGGCGCGGCCTGGCACTCCGGCTCCTGGTCGGAGCAGGGCTGGTCGGGGTGCTCGTCGGAGGTGATGCCGATGTCGTTGGCGAAGGCCTCGGTGGTCTGCTTGCGGATGGTGGGCACGGCCGCCTTCCACCCGAAGCGGCCCAGCACGTCGTTGCCGTCGTCGTCCTTGACGATGTGGGCTCGGCCGGACACGCCGTCGCCGTCGGCGTCCTTCGGGTCGGCCAGCGCCTCGATGGTCTTGGCCGGGACGTTCTCGAGGAGGCCGACGCCGGTCATCGCCGGGGCGACGCGCGGCGACACGACGATGCCGTCGATGGTCTTCCCCTCGGGCGTCACCAGCGTGTAGGTCGGTGCGCCGAGCGAGTACTCCGTGCCGTCGGGGTAGGTCCCGGGCTTCTCGGTGATCTTGATCTTCACCGAGCCCTCGGCCGGGACCTTGCGGATCGAGCGGTCCTGGAACTGGTTCCCGTAGACGGGGTGCGGCTGCGGGTTCCCGTCGTCGTCGAGGACGCTCAAGCGGATGAGGAGGCCGCGCTGGGGATCGTCGTCATCGGCCGGCGGCTGGCCCCGCCCGTCCTCGAAGTGGCACGACGAGCACGACTGGGCGTTGAAGATCGGCCCGAGCCCGTCGCGTGCCACCGTCGACGAGGGCGCCATCACCCAGTTCTGGTTGAAGAAGCTGTTGCCGACGGCGAAGTCGCGCCGGCCCTGGCTGTCGAGCGCTTCCATGCCCTGGGCGAAGGCGGTCGCGCCCTGGTTGATGGTGCTGCCGTCCTCACCGCCCTGGAACTGCAGCTCGTGGTCGGTGGGGCCGGCGGGCGGCTTCTCCCCATCGGAGCCCGACCCGCCGCTGCACGCGACGAGGAGCCCGCCGAGCAGCAGGAGGGCGAGGAGTCCTCGCACCGCACGCCACCCGGTCGGGCTCCCCATCGAGGACCTCAGACCTCGAGGCTGACTTCGTAACCCAGCGCAGCTCCGAGGGCGGCGATGGCGTCGCCCTGGTCCTGCAGGTTCTCGACCAGCTCGTTCATCTTCTGGCGGCCCTCAGCGTCGTCGTCGCTGCGGATGATCTCCTCGAAGGTGCCGTACTCCTTCAGGCTGTCGGCCAGGGTGACGTTGGCCTCCAGCTGGTCGAGCAGGTCCTGGTTGAGCTCCGGGTTGACCTCTTCGACCACGTCGGAGAGCGACGTGCCGTCGACGCCCGGGTAGTCCTCGGTGTAGGCCCGCTGGATGCCGAGGGCGTTGTTGTAGACGTCGGCATCGGTGTTGTCGGAGAAGCAGGAGTGCTCGTCTTCTTGCTCCTTGGTGTCGAGGGCGACCGCGATGCGCTCACCGGCGAGCTCGCCGGCGGAGAGGGCGCCCATGCCCCGGAGGATGTTCGTCACCGCTTGGTTCGGGTCCTTCAAGAACTCGGCACGGTAGTCCCCGTTGTCCGGGTCCCACTGCGCGGTCACGCCCTCGAGGTCGTCGACCAGCAGGTCGGTCACCTCGGTGAGGTACTGGCCGCGGCGGTCGGCGTTGGCGGCTGTGGTGTAGTCGGTGACGGGACGCTCGCCCGGGCCCGTCTCGGAGAGGTCCTGGCCCCAGAGGAGGAACTCGATGGCGTGCCAGCCCGTGGAGATGTTGGTCTCGCCGCCGTCTTCGTTGGCCTCGACGATCACGTCGCGGGTGATCTCCGGGACGCCCTTCGTGTCGTTGATGATGCCGGCCTCGGGGTCGTCTTGGACGTAGTCCACGTAGGCCTCGTCCATCGGCCAGGCGTTGATCTGGCCCTCGGGGCCGTCATCGGGGTTGTCGATGGGGCCGTCGTAGAAGCGGTACACCTCGGTGGGGCCGTAGACGTCGCGGGCGGCGAGCCAGCTCTCCTTGGCGGTCTGGAGGGTGGCATCGGTCGGGTTGGCGAGGAACGCCTCGATGTCGGTCTGCATCTGCTTGGTGGCGTCGACCGTGTCCGAGTACGACGCGAAGACGAGGTCGGCGTAGGTGGTGGCCGCCGCGGTGGCCTGCTCCTCGCTCAGCACCGGCTTCTTCGTCGAAGACGCCGCGGTCGTGGTGGTCTCCTTCTTGGCGCCGTCGCTGCCGGAGTCTGAGCTCCCGCACCCGACGAGACCGACGGCCAGGGCCCCGACCGCACTTGCGGCCGCCACCTGGCGGAGGATTCGATGCTTCGTCACTCAGATTCTCCTTCTCGGGACTGTATGTAAGGTCAGCCTAACTACTATGGGTAGCAGCGCAAGAGTCGAGAGCGGAGGAGTCCTTGTGCCACGGCGCGCCTCCCCGCGCTGGGCTCAGCGCGTCGACGGCAGCTCGCTCGCCGTCCTCCGCATCGCGCTGGGGCTCGTGGTGGTGCTGAGCGCCGTGCGGACGTGGGCCTACGGGTGGACCGACCGGCTCTACGCCGGGCCGGCGCACCGGTTCACCTACCTCTGGATGGGGTGGGTGCCCCAGCCGGGCCCGCTGGGGATCCGCGTGCTCGTGGCCACCACCGCCGCCGCCGGCCTGGCGATCGCCCTGGGCTGGCGGACCCGGCTGGCGGCCGTGGCGCTGCTCGTGTCGTTCGGGTGGATCGAGGCCATCGATGCCACCACCTACCTCAACCACTACTGGTTCGTGACGCTCCTCGCCCTGCTGGCGATCGTGGTGCCCTTCGGCGCCACGTGGAGCATCGACGCCCGTCGCCACCCAGGCCGCGACCAGCGCGTCGCCCGGGGCTGGGTGTGGCTGCTGCGGTTCCAGGTCGGCATCGTCTACGCGTCGGCCGGGCTGGCCAAGCTCCAGCCCGACTGGCTGCTGCGCGGCATCCCCCTGCGGTTCTGGCTCCCGGCCCGCTCCGACGTCCCGGTCATCGGGCCGCTGCTCCGCTACCCGGAGACGGCGCACGTCCTGTCGATCGCCGGCGCCGCCTTCGACTGCACCATCGTCCCGCTGCTGCTGTGGCGGCGCACCCGGTTCTGGGCGTGGCTCGCCGTCGTCGCCTTCCACCTGATCACGTGGCGGCTGTTCCCCATCGGTGTGTTCCCCTGGCTGATGGTGGCGATGGCGACGGTGTTCTTCGACCCGTCGTGGCCGAGCGCGCTCGTCCGCCGCATCCGGCGCCGACCGGCGGCCCCGGTGCACGTCGAGGCCCTCGCCGCGGCCGGGCCACCGCAGCCCGCGTGGCGGTCCCGTCTGCTGGCGGCCGCGGCGGCGGTGTGGGTCCTGATCCAGATCGCCCTCCCCCTGCGGCACCTGGCCTACCCGGGCGACCACCGCATCACCGCGGAGGGCTACCGCTTCGGGTGGAACGTGCTGCTCGTCGAGCGGACGGCATCGGTGACGTTCCTCGTGCACGACCCGGCCACCGGCGAGACCCGGACGTTCGACCCGGCGCGGCTCTACACGCCGACCCAGCTCCGCGTGATGGGCGGCGAGCCCGATCTGATCCAGCAGGCGGCCGGCGCGATCGCCGCCTACGAGGCGGCCCGCGGGCGCCGCGTCGAGGTGCACGTCGACGCCTGGCTCAGCTTCAACGGCCGGCCGGCGGTGCGCTGGATCGACCCCGGCGTCGACCTCGCGGCCCAGCCTCGCAACCCCTGGCACAAGGCCTGGATCATCGCCGGCGACTGAACCGCCGTTCAGGTTCCGGTCACACCCGGCTCGGTCCTGCACCCTTCCTGACCTGGCGTTGGGTCGAACGGACCATTCGGTTCCGTAATTCAGGCTCCCGGCTCAGGGTGGCCGGAGACCGGCCGATGACGGAACCATCACCTGATCGCGACCTGGAAGCGAAGTGGTTCCCATGCGAGCGAAGTCCCCCGGCGGGCCGCCAGCCGCCTCGGGCCGCCGACGTCGCAGCGAGCGCGGCCTCGCGCTGATCGAGTTCGCGGTCGTGGCGCCGCTGCTGTTCTTCCTGCTGTTCGGGCTCATCGACTTCGGCGTGAACCTCTCCAACGAGATCTCCATCCGCCAAGGCGTCCGGGAGGGCGCTCGGCAGGGGTCGGTCGCCACGTTCGGGAGCACGGCGTCGTGCGGGGCGACGTTCACCACACCGGGTTCCACGAACATGCAGAAGCTCATCTGCCTGACCAAGTCCCGAACCGACATGACGGCGTCCGACGTCTCGGTCGCGATCCGCTTCGACCCGACCAGCAGCTCGTACCCAGCCGCAGCGGTCGGCGCCTCGCCGCCGGTCGGCAACGGGATCATCGTGTGCGCGGCCTCCCCCATGGTCAGCCCCAGCAAGCTCCTCAGTCCCCTGCTCAACGGCAAGTACCTGAAGTCGAAGACGACGATGCGGATCGAGAAGGGCTCGGGCGTCGCCGAGTCGATCACGAACGAGGCCGACCCGACCGGCGCCAACTGGTCGTGGTGCACGCCATGACGGGGCCCGTCAGCCACGTCCGCCGCCGGGGGCGGAGCCGCCGGGACGAACGGGGTGCCGTCCTCGTGGTCAGCGCGATCGCGATGGTCGCCCTGCTCGCGATCGTGGCCATCGTCATCGACATCGGGTACGCCAAGCAGTACCGCCGCCTGTCCCAGAACTCCGCCGACGCCGCCGCGCTCGCCGCCGCGCAGGACCTCGACGGGACCGCGGCGAAGACCCTCTCCGCCGTCGTCACGGCGAAGACGTGGGCGCAGAAGAACGACCCCACGCTCACCCCCGCATCCTGGACGGGCTGCACGAACGCCGATGCCCTCCCGTACACGCCCGATCCGAACAACAGCTGCATCTCGTTCGCTGCCGACTACCTCACGGTCCGCGTGATGCTCCCGACGGTGACCCAACCCGTGTTCTTCGGCGGCGTGGTCGGCTCCAAGGGCTTGGCCGTGAACGCGACGGCCACCGCGACGAAGACGGCGGGGGCGGCCACCGCCACCGCCGGGCCCTGCGGCTTGTGCGTCATCGCGGGCAAGACCCTCCAGATCGCCGGCAACACGGCCATCGCGGTGACCGGCGGCGAGATCCAAGCCGACCGGCTCACGGCGAACGCCAACGACAGCAACAGCGCGATCACGCCGGTCCCGCTCAAGTGGTACCAGTCCAACGGCAGCAACTGGGGCCGCAACGTGCAGCCCGCCCCGGCCACGTTCAACTCGCGCTACGCCCAGCTCGCCGCGCCCGTGCCCAATCCCTTTGCCGGCAAGACCGTCGACTACACGGGCCTCGTCACCGACGGGTCGAACATCAACCACAACGGCGGCACCAGCCCGATCTCGCCGAACCGGATCTACACGCAGAACGTCAACATCAACGGCGGCACCCTGACGCTCGCGCCCGGCACCTACTACTTCGCCAACACGCTGACCCTCCAGGGCGGCGCCAAGCTCATCGGCGACGGCGTCACCCTGGTGTTCTCGTGCCGCGCCTCGTGCGCCAGCGTCGGCGGCGAGCCCGGCAAGTTCAACTTCGGCCAGGGCACGACCGTCGAGATCACCGCCCCGACCTCAGGACCCTACGCCGGCCTGGCGATCATGTTCGACCCCGACGGAACCCAGGGCACCCCCAACCAGCTGAGCGGGACGATCACCCTGAACGGCGCGGTCTACGCCAAGCAGGCCGGCTTCAACATGGGCTCGTCGAGCGCCGTGATCAAGGCGTGGACGATCGTCTCGGGCGGCAACTTCGACGCCAACAACGGCACGCTCCTGATCGACAACAACGCCTTCGCCAACGCGACCGGCGGCGGCAGCGGGGCCGGAGGGTCCACCGGTGGTTCCATCAGCCTCGTCGGCTGAGGGTGCCCAGGGGGCGGCGAGCTGGCCCCGTGCGACTACTCGGCGGGCGGGACGAGGTTCCTCAACAAGTCGACGAGGGTGCCGGCGAGGTCGGGGGTCTTGGGGATGGGGAGCATGAGCTGCTCCACCTGCTCCTTGTAGACAGCGCCCTTGAAGAGGCGCTGGAGGCGGATCTGCTGGCTGGCCTTCAAGACCAGCGGCGACACCCGGGCGGTCCACGCCGGGCCGCCGAACGCCGGGCCCTTGGTCACGTTGATCTCCCGCACGCCGAGGCGGTGGGCCTCGGCACGGAGGCGGGCGACGTCGAGCAGGCGGGCGGCCTCCTCCGGCACCGGGCCGTAGCGGTCCTCCCACTCGGCGCGGATGTCGGCCACCTGGGCGTCGGTGGTGACCTCGGCGAGGCGGCGGTAGGCCTCGAGCCGCAGCTCCTCCTTCGGCACGTAGCCGGCCGAGAGGTTGGCGTCGAGGGGCAGGTCGAGCTTGATCTCGGCCGGCTCGCGGATGGGCTCGCCCTTCAGCTCCTGGACCGCTTCGTGGACCATCGAGACGTACAGGTCGTACCCCACCGCCGAGATGTGGCCGCTCTGGCCGGTGCCCAGCAGGGTGCCGGCGCCGCGGATCTCCAGGTCCCGCATGGCGATGCGGAAGCCCGAGCCCAGCTCGGTGGCCTCGCCGATGGTCTTGAGCCGCTCGTAGGCGTCCTCGCTGAGCGCCATGTCCCGGGGGTGGAAGAGGTAGGCGTAGGCCCGCTGACCGGACCGGCCGACGCGGCCGCGCAGCTGGTGGAGCTGGCCGAGGCCGAGGCGCTCGGCCCGGTCGACCACGAGCGTGTTCACCGACGGCATGTCGATGCCGGACTCGATGATGGTCGTGCACACGAGGACGTCGAACTCGCCCTCCCAGAAGTCGAGCACCACCCGCTCGAGGGTGCCCTCGTCCATCTGGCCGTGGGCGACGGCCACCCGCGCCTCGGGCACCAGCTCGCGCAGCTCGCGGGCCTTGTCCTCGATGTCGCGCACCCGGTTGTGCACGAAGAACACCTGGCCCTCGCGCAGCAGCTCGCGCCGGATGGCCTCGGCGACGGCCCGGTCGTCGTACTCGCCGACGTAGGTGAGGATCGGCTGGCGCTCGGCGGGCGGCGTGTTGAGCAGCGTGAGGTCCCGGATCCCGGTGAGCGACAGCTCGAGCGTGCGCGGGATCGGCGTGGCCGACAGCGTCAGCACGTCGACGTCGCTCGTGAACTGCTTGATCTGCTCCTTGTGGGTCACGCCGAAGCGCTGCTCCTCGTCGACCACCAGCAGGCCGAGGTCCTTGTACTCGATGTCCTCGGACAGCAGCCGGTGGGTGCCGATCACGAGGTCGACCTCACCGGAGCGCACGCCCTCGGCCACCGCCTTGGCCTGGCCGGCGGTGAGGAACCGCGACAGCACCTCGACGCGCACGGGGAAGGCGGCGAAGCGGTCGCTGAAGGTCTGGAAGTGCTGGGTGGCGAGCAGCGTCGTCGGCACGAGCACGGCCACCTGCTTGCCGTCCTGGATGGCCTTGAACGCGGCCCGCACGGCGACCTCGGTCTTGCCGAAGCCGACGTCGCCGCAGACCAGGCGGTCCATCGGCGTCTCGGCCTCCATGTCGGCCTTGACCTCCTCGATGGCCTTGAGCTGGTCGGGCGTCTCCCGGTAGGGGAAGGCGTCCTCCAGCTCGCGCTGCCAGGGCGTGTCCAGGGGGAAGGCGTGGCCGGGGCTGTGGAGGCGCTTCTGGTAGAGCACCACCAGCTCCTGGGCCACCTGCTGCACCTCGCTGCGGACCCGGGCCTTGGTGCGGGTCCAGTCGCCGCCGCCCAGCTTGGAGAGCGCCGGACTGTCACCGCCCGTGTAGTGGCGCACGGCGTCGATCTGGTCCGACGGGACGTAGAGCTTGTCGGCGCCCTTGTACTCCAGGAGCAGGTAGTCCCGGTCCACGCCGCCGATGGCCCGCTTGACCATGCCGCCGTAGCGGCCGACGCCGTGCTGGTGGTGGACGATGTAGTCGCCCGGCTTGAGGTCGTCGAAGAACCCGGCGGTGTCGCGCTTGCGCGGCCGCGGGGCGCGGTGGGCCCGGCGCCGGCCGGTGAGGTCGGCCTCGGCCAGCACGGCGACCTTGATCCCGGTGAGGATCACCCCGCGGTCGAGCGCCCCGACCTCGACGTCGAGCGACAGCCCCTGCTCGCGGAGCAGGTCGGCCAGGCGCCCGGCCGACCCCTCGCCGTCGGCGGCCACGACGATGCGGTAGCCCTCGTCGAGCAGCTGGCGGAGCTGGTTCACCAGCCCCTCGCCACCGCCGACCACCGGGTTCCAGCCCATGGCGGCCACGGTCGCCACATCGGGTCCGTCGGGGGTGACGGTGACCGACCAGACGGGCAGGTCGGAGTCGGCGAACAGGTCGGCGAAGGCGGCGTGGAGCTGCGGGAAGGCCCGGTCGTCGCCCACCTCCCAGGTGCGGGCGAGCGACGAGGCCAAGTCGGCCTCTTCAGCCAGCAGGTCGGCGGCGCGGTCGCGCAGGCGGCGGGGCTCGGCCACCAGCACCAGGGACTCGGGCGGGAGCAGGTCGACGATGGTGCGGTGGTCGTCGGTGAGCCACGGCAGCCAGCTCTCCATGCCGTCGAACAGCTGGCCCTCCACCAGCCGCTCCCACTGCTCCCGACCCCACGGCTCGCTGGCGATGAGGGCCGACGCCCGCTCGCGCACGTCGCCGGTGGGCAGCAGCTCCCGGCAGGGGAACACCTCGATGCCGTCGAGATCGCCGGTGGAGCGCTGGTCGCTGACCGAGAACGCGGTCAGGCGGTCGACCTCGTCACCCCACAGGTCGATGCGCACCGGCACGTCGGCGGTGGAGCCGAACACGTCGACGATCGAGCCGCGCACGGCGAACTCGCCGCGGTGCTCGACCTGGCCCTCTCGACGGTAGCCGTGCTCGCCCAGCCAGGCCACGAGGGCGGCCTGGTCGCGCCGCTCGCCGGGGCGGACGACCAGGGGCTCGGTCTCGTCGACGTGGGGGCCGAGGCGCTGGACCAGGGCCCGCACCGGCGCGACGACGACCTGTGGCGCCTCGGCCGATCCGCCCCGCAGCCGCCAGATCGTGCGAAGTCGGCGGCCCATCGTCTCGATGTTGGGGCTGACCCGCTCGAACGGCAGCGTCTCCCAGGCCGGGAACAGCTCCGCGGCACCGGGGCCGAGGAACATGCCCAGGTCGTGGACCAGGCGCTCGGCCTCGGCCGTGGTGGGGACGGCCACCAGGATCGGGCGCCGGCTCCCGACGGTGGCGAGACCAGCGATGGTGAGGGGCCGAGCCGGCTCCGGTACCGCCAGGAGGGCCGCACGGCGACCGAGCACGCCCGTGAGCGCGGGTTCGTCGCGCAGGAGGGCGGGAAGATCGGTGAGCGCCATGGGCCGGGTCCTTCGTGGTGGGGAGCGCGCGCCAGCGCGCCGCCGATGCGAGGGCACCGGGGGTCGCGAAGCGGAGCCACGCTACCGACCGGCGGACCCGCTCCCCCACCCGGTGGCGCGCACGGTCCGGGAAAGAGGTGCAGACTGGAGCCGGGCCGACCGATAGGAGCGGGCATGGGACGTTGGGCACGATCGAAGCAACTGGCGAGCGCCTCCTGGGGCGTGCTGAAGCAGGACAAGGAGCTGATGGCGCTGCCCCTGATCTCGGGCCTCGCATCGCTCGTCATCGGCGCGACGTTCCTGTTCCCGCTGTACCTGAGCTCGGAGACGAAAGACGTCGCCGGTTCCACGACGTTCGAGATGAAGCCGATCGGCTACGTCGTGCTGTTCTTGATGTACCTCGTGCTCGCCTACATCGCGATCTTCTTCAAGACGGCCCTGCTCTGCGGCGCCGACGAGCGCATGCGGGGCGGCGAGCCGTCGCTCGGCACCGCCTTGTCCGGGGCGGCGAGCCGGGCCGGGAAGATCCTCCCCTGGGCCATCGTCACCGCCACGGTGTCGGTCATCCTCCGCTCGCTCGAGGAGCGCGCCGGCATCCTCGGCCGCATCGTGATCGGCCTGGTGGGCATGGCCTGGGCCGTGGTCACGTTCTTGGTGCTGCCCATCGTGGTGTTCGAGAACGTCGGCGTCGGCACCGCCATCAAGCGCTCGGCCGAGATGCTGAAGCGCACCTGGGGCGAGAACCTGATCGTCAACCTCGGCATCGGCCTCATCTCGATGGTCCTCACGCTGCCGGCCATCGCCGTGGTCATCGGTTCGTTCTTCACCGGCTCGGCTCCGGTCATCGTCGGGGCGGTCGTCCTCGCCGCCGTCTGGATCATCGGCGTGAGCTGCTGGTCCTCGGCCATGACCGCCGTGTTCCAACTGGCCCTGTACCGCTACGCCACCCAGACGCCGCTGCCGTCCGAGTTCGCCCAGGTGAACATGGCCGAGGCGTTCGGGCCGAAGAAGGCCAGCCGGCTCGGCTTCGGCGGCCGCTGAACGAGGCGCGGCCGCGGCCCGCTACGAGCGGGCGTTGAAGCGGGTCTGGGCCAGCTCGGCGCCGTCCGCCAGGATCGCCTCGACGGCGTCGGCCGCCTCCTGCATGGCGATGTCGAGCTCGGCCTTCTCGGCCTTGCCGGGACGGCGCAGGACGTGGTCGACGCCCTCCTGGCGGCCGGGCGGCTTGCCGATGCCGACGCGCACGCGCACGAAGTCGTCGGTCTTCAGGTGGGCCTTGATCGACTTGAGCCCGTTGTTGCCCGCGAGCCCACCGCCGATCTTCACCTTGAGCTTTCCGGGCGGCAGGTCCATCTCGTCGTGGACGACGACGAGATGGTGGAGGTCGTCGATGCCGTGGCGCTCGAGCAGCAGGCGCGCCGCGCTGCCGGCCTCGTTGTAGAAGGTCTGCGGGAAGGCCAAGACGACGCGGGCCGTCCCGATGCGCACCTCGGCCACGAGCGAGCGCTCCTTGGTCGAGGACTTCAAGCGGCCGCCGTGGCGCTCGGCGAGGAGCTCGACCACGTCGGCCCCCACGTTGTGGCGCGAGTGGGCGTAGGTGGCCCCGGGGTTCCCGAGGCCGAGCACCACCAGATCTGCGGGGGTGCCTCGCCGTTCCGGCGAACGTCGGAACGCCATGGCGTCAGGCCCGACGAGGGCGTCAGCCCTCGGCGTCACCCTCGGCCGGAGCATCGGCGGCGGCGGCGTCGCCGCCTTCGGCCTCGCCCTCGCCAGCAGCGGGCTCCTCGACGACCTGCGCCTGGTTGCCGGCCACGACCGACTCCTCGGGGTCGACGTCGGTGGAGACGCCGGCGGGGAGCGCGATGTCGGACACGTGGATCGAGCCGTTGATCTCCAGGCCGGAGATGTCGACGGTGACCTCGTTGGGGATGTCGGCCGGCTTGGCGTTGATCGACAGCGCGTAGAGCAGCTGGTCGACGGTGCCGCCGTCGGACAGGACGGACTTGGCCTCGCCCTCGAGCACGATCGGCACCTCGACGGTGATCTCGGCGTCGGCGCTGACCCGCAGGAAGTCGATGTGCAGCACGTTGCCGCGGATCGGGTGGCGCTGCAGCTCCTTGACCACGGTGAGGGCGACGTCGCCGTCGACCTCGAGGTCGATGAGGGCGTTGAGGCCGGCATCGGTGGTGAGGGCCTCGCGCAGCGGGCGCCACTCCACGGTGACGGGGATCGGGTCGGCATCGAGGCCGTACACGACGCCGGGGACGTTGCCCTCGGCCCGGATCCGCTTGGACGGGCCCGAGCCCAGTTCACGGCCGGTGGTGGCCTTCAGGTTGATCTCAGCCATCGGTAGCTCCTACTTCAGAGATCGCGCCGGAGCGCTTTCGGTTGTCAGACGGCTCGCCAGCCTAGGGGTCCGGCCGCCGACGGCCCTCATCGGGGAGCCGCTTGGGAACGGCGGCGGCCGGTGCGACGTCGGGCACGGGCGCTCGACCGGTCTGGGAACCATTCGGCGCGCTGAGGCGTGAAGCTGACGTGATGACGGACAGCGCGACGGAGGCCGAGGTGACCCGAGCCGGCTCGGCGACCTCGCCGCGCTCGTTCGCCGAGTTCTACGAGACCGAAGCCGAGTCGATCCACCGGGCGCTGCGCTCCACCGTCGCCAACCCGGTGGTGGCCCGCGAGGCCGTCGACGAGGCGATGGCCCGGGCCTACGAGCGCTGGGCTGTCGTGGGAGGCTACGACGCCCCCGCCGGGTGGGTGTACCGCACCGCCCTGAACTGGTCGATCTCGTGGTGGCGCAAGCACCGCCGCGAGCAGGCCGTGCCCACCGAGGAGACCGGCCACGGCGGGGCGGGCGAGGTCGATCCCGCAGGCGCCCTCGCCATCGAGGCCCTCCGCCGCCTGCCTCTCGATCAACGGTCCGTGGTCGTCTGCCGGGTCCTGCTCGACCTCGACACCCGTGCCACCGCCGCCGCCCTCGACATCGCCGAGGGAACCGTCAAGAGCCGCCTATCCCGCGGGCTCGATGCCCTGCGCTCCCACCTGGAGGTCACCCCATGAGCACCCTCGACGACCCCGTGATCCCCGATGACCTGAGCGACCTGCTGCGCACCGGTTCGAAGCACCTCGAGGTGTCCCCCGCGGCGCTCCGCTCGGTCGAGCACCGAGCCCGCCGGCGCCGCCACCGCCGCCACGCCCTCGCCGCCAGCGGCGCCAGCGGCGCCGCCGTCCTCCTGCTCCTCGCCAGCCTCGCCGCCGTCCACCTGGCAAGCCGCGACGAGGGGCA
>Ga0182745_1003292_pt1 | contig 13981 bp, 17 predicted proteins | sample eDN3rd30CKraftBY_FD_128523 | JGI IMG/M metagenome (GOLD analysis project Ga0182745, IMG submission 128523) | Enriched backyard soil microbial communities from Emeryville, California, USA - eDNA 3rd pass 30_C Kraft BY (version 2) (version 2) | ecosystem: Environmental > Terrestrial > Soil >...
ACTTGTTACGAGCGAATTTCCACTCTTTACGAGCGGTTCCTCTTTTCACGAGCGCTTTCACTCTCTTTACGGGCGAATTCGTACTTGTTACGAGCGAATTTCCACTCTTTATGAGCGGTCCCCTGGCTTCATAAACTCAATCTCACACCTACTCACTAGCGAGTTTCCCCCACAGCGAATTTTTCAAACAAAAAAAAGTCTACCGACATGCAGTAGACTGGAAATTTTATTTTTCTTTAGATTGCATTTCTTTGTTGAATAGGTAGCGGTTTGTCCACACTTCGATGAAATCTGGGGCGAAGGGACCTCTTTTTTGCTTGATCCAGCTGATCAGTTTGGTGACATTTCGTTTTAGGATTTTATCGATTACTTCTGGGTAGCCCATTTCTTTTTTGTGCTGCTCGTATTCATCTTCATCTAACAATGTATAGGACATATCGGGAAATACCTTAATATCTAAGTCGTAGTCGATATATTTTATTGCATTATTATCGAAGACGTAAGGAGAGCTCATATTACAGTAGTAATACACGCCATCTTCACGAAGCATGCAAATAATATTGAACCAATGCTCAGCATGAAAATAACAGATAGAAGGCTCTCTCGTCAGCCAAGTTCGGCCGTCGGATTCAGTCACAAGTGTACGTTCATTGGCACCGATGAAGATGTTCTTAGTTCCTTTTAAAACCATCGTTTCTTGCCATACACGGTGGATGCGACCATTATGTTTATAACTATGTATTTGTATCGTTTCTCCTTCTATAGGTATTGTCATGTAAAGCCCACCTTTTCATCTCTATGTATCAATATCGCTCGGTGATATATTTGTCCAATTTCAAAATTTCAATCATCTAGCAACTATTAACGTCTATTATAGCAATGCTAATCAAAAACTTGTAGCTTGAAGAACATATTTTTCAAATTACTTGGGAAAAATTAGATTGCTATATATTTTATGACACGTAGGCTGTTCAATACATTACCCTAAAAAATTAAGGTATAGACAAAATTGTCTATACCTAAAAGTGAATTCACTTTATTTACACTCGAGTTTTTTTCTTAATTAGTATTCATTGTTTTCGTTGTTGTTGTTATTGCGTTGGTTGTTTTGTTGGTTTTGCTTTTGGTTTTGTTGACGAGCTTGTTGGAAATCTTGATCTACAGCAAACTCTTCGTTGTTGTTGAAGTTGTTGTTGTTATTGTTGTTGTTGTTGTTGTTGTTGTTATTGTTTTTGTTGTTTTTAGCCACTTGTCTCACCTCCGTAAAATTATTGTGGACGGAAGGATAGTAGATTATGCCTCGTTTTAAAAAATAAGTTAATTCAGAAGATTCAAAATCTTAGTCATTGGGACTGGCATTGGTAAAGCCGTAATCTGCTCGATCGTATGAAAATGGACATTCTTTGGAAGATCCTCATTTTGCTTCACCTTTACTAGTATACAGTCCATTTCCCAAGTTAAATGTGAGAAAATATGCTTAAATTTCAATAGCTCTTTGTCAGCCACCCCTGTAATTTCAACATTATAATTTTGCTGGAACGAGTCATCGCTAGCGATTTGATCGTTTAACTCAATCATCGGGAATTGCCACATATCTGCTAATAAGCCTTCACTCGGACGTTTTTCAACTAAATATCGGCCTTCCTGATCCATGGCGATAAATACATTAAATTGCACTTTTTTTGTTTTCACTTTTTTTGATTTGATGGGTAATTGATCTGCAACTCCTTCACTAAATGCCGTGCAATACTCGCGCACTGGACAAAGTAAGCATTTAGGTGATGTTGGCGTACAAATCATCGCGCCCAAATCCATCAATGCTTGATTAAAGTCTCCTGGATGCTGTTCATCGATTACCATCTCCACAGCTTCTTCGAAAACTTTTCGTGTTCGAGGCAATGCGATATCTTCTTTTATATATAGAACTCGGCTCAATACACGCATTACATTTCCATCTACCGCGTGTTCAGGCTTATTATAGGCAATGCTTAAAATTGCACCAGCTGTATAGGGGCCAACCCCTTTTAGCTTCGAAATGTCATGGCGATTATCAGGTACCACCGCATTGTATTTTTCCACAACTTCTTTTACTCCAGCCTGCAAATTTCTTGCACGCGAATAATAACCCAGACCCTCCCACATTTTTAGCAATTCTTCTTGTGGTGCATAGGCAAGCGCTTGTATAGTAGGATACTTTTCCAAAAACCGATTGTAATATGGAATGACCGTATCGACTCTTGTTTGCTGTAGCATTACCTCTGAAACCCATATTTTATAAGGATCGGAAGTACGTCTCCATGGCAAATCCCGTTTTTCGCTGTTAAACCATTCGACTAAACTATGTCGAAATTCATTTTTATATTGATAATTCATCTTAACCTCCGACAAATAACGATTTTAAATTATGTAATTCGGGTATAATAAATATAGAAGTTTTAATAATTTTCTATTAATAAACCGTCAAGTATATGGCGAAAATCCTCCATATAGACGAGGAGTTGATACTTTTGGATTCAGGCACACATTTAGTAATGGGTGTTGCTTTAGGCGGATTAGCCTTAGCAGACCCAGTAGTAGCAAATAATACAGTCGGATTTGCTGCGGTTATGGCAGGAACCATTATCGGTTCACAGGCTCCTGACGTTGATACTGTTTTAAAATTACGAAATAATGCAGTTTATATTCGCCATCATCGCGGGATTACACATTCGATTCCCGCAGTACTATTATGGCCCATTGCGATTACCGCTATTTTGAGTTTAATATTTCAAGATGCGAATGTCTTGCACTTATGGCTCTGGACCTTTCTCGCCGTCTTTTTGCACGTATTTGTAGATATCTTTAATGCCTATGGAACACAAGCTTTAAGGCCCTTTTCAAAGAAGTGGGTAGCACTTGGCGTAATTAACACCTTTGACCCGATTATTTTCGGCATTCATTGTGTAGGAATTTTACTTTGGGCATTCGGCTTTAACCCAGTAAAAACATTTTCAATCATGTATTTAATCATTATTGGTTATTACGTTTTACGTTTTATCCTACAAGCAGCCGTAAAAAGAGCAGTTCATCATACGATTCAAGATGAGGATTATGTTATAGTTGCTCCAACAATGCGCTTTTTCAATTGGCGTGTAGCTGCAAAGTCTAAAACCCATTACTATGTGGGTCGCGCATACGGGAGAACCATCAACATTTACGACAAGTTCGAGATTCATCCGCTTCCTAAAACACCGATTGTGGATAAGGCCCTTGCAGACTCGAACTTAAGCGCATTTCTTTCTTTTTCCCCGCTCTATCGCTGGGAGATTTCTGAGCTTGAGAATGCTTTAACAGAAGTTCGCTTAATCGACTTAAGATATCGCAGTAATGATCACTATCCTTTTGTGGCAGTAGCTCATCTTGACGAGGAGTTAAACATCGTCAATTCTTACACTGGCTGGATTTTTAGTGAAGATAAGTTGCAGCAAAAGCTTCAAATAGGCTCAAGTGATTAAATTTGCATTTCCGTAATTCACTTATTACAAAACACAAGGAGTTGTCCTCAATATCCAGGACAACTCCTTTTCTATTATAAACTTTCATCTAATAGGTGTGCATACTTAGGATTTCTTCCGGCAAATTCGTGAATCTTATCGCCGTAGCTTGTAATCCACTGCTGGATGATTTTTTCTGTGTATTCGCCGCCACGGTAATCATAGCCGGCTTTTGCGTAAGTAGACTCAAAATCGGACCACAATAGTTCAATCCAAGTTCGTGCCTTATTTTCAGTAAGATGAGGATTCTTTTCAAGCAAAACTTGTGTTAGTTGTTCAATTTTTTCGTTTACACTCATGCTATTTCCCTACCTTCATCGGTAAAAGTATTGAAATTGGCAATGCTTCTTCAAATCGATCTCCACCTAAACGATAGCCCCAAGCGAACCGGCCTTTTAAATATTCTACTTTAAAAAATTCCCCAGGTGCCCCGTCGATACGATACAATTCCCCTTTTACAATTGTTGCTGGATCGATCAAGTAAGCCTGTGCCATTGTTGCTCTTCTTTCATATACAGCGAATTCATTTACAATGCCTAGTTGTTCGGCTTTTCGTGCTTTTTCTTTCAGTCTTGCAATTTCTTCTCTGAGCTCTTGCTCTGTCATGTCGGCAAAGTTTTTTTCAGTCATGTTCTTCCATCTCCTTCTCATCTAAAAAGCGGTCAATTACTTCTATAGGAAAGCCTTTCTGGTATAAGGCTTGTTTGGTTTTCATTCTTAAATCATTGCCCGTAAATTTACTAGCGTATTTGTTCCAAAGCTTGTCCCCTTGGAGTTCAATCATTTGCTGCCAATCATCATCTTCTCGCTCTAGCTTAATTTGGTCAAGTATTTCGTTTGTAATCGAAAACGAATAGCCTTTTCGCATTAAGACATCCTGGATTTTTTGTTTAATTTGCATTGGTGTTTTATTTTGATTTGCCCGTACTGCCTTTTCGGCAAGCTCCATCGCAATCGAAAGCTGTTCTTTATGTGAAAAAGAATCGAGCACCTTATTTTGAGTTTCTTTATCGATTCCTTTTTTGATTAAATCCTGTTTGATGGCTCTTGGTCCTTTTTTAGCGGTTTTCTTTTTTGTTTCCAATAACGCCTTTGAATAGGTTTCATCATTTAAAAAGCCGAGTTTTTCAAGCTTTCGTATTGCCTCTAACACAACAGATTCACCAAAACCTGCATCCAATAGCTTCTTTTTCACTTCGAATTCACTGCGCATTTGGTAACTAAGGAAGTTTAAAGCTCGATTAAAGGCTTTCGCAATTTCGTCCTCGTACGTAATCTCATCAATATCAAATTGTTCGAGCACTTTTCCTTTTGTTAAGCCAAACTTAATCAGTGTCGTTTCATCTACTGCAAAGGCATATGTATCATTTAAATAAATATTATAACGTTCTGGATTGTTTTTTTGTCGGCCTATTTTAGATATGACATTCATACAAACACTCCTTCTAAAGGTAGTATACATGTTTTTTTCCAATGTTTCATTTTCGAAAATTCCTCTCCTCATATTAAAAATTTATGAAGAATATTAAAAACATCATTTTTTGGCATAAAGAAATTGATTTCGCACAAGATAAGCAAAAAGGAGGCTAAAATTCTTTATGTGGAAACAACACATTTCTGGTTTGGCATTGTGCGCAATTGTTGTAGCTATTGCCTTTAGTTTGGTTGTTAAACCAGATACAGCAAGTGCAAATGCTTACCATTGGGGCTTCAGTAAATCAAAGGATGGACAGCCTGTAGATGCTGGTGCACAATTTGAAACGATATTAGATAAACACGGAGCCTTTTTTAGAGGAAATCAAAACAAAAAAACAATTTACTTAACATTCGATAACGGCTTTGAAGCTGGGAATACAGAAGCTATTTTGGATACATTAAAAGAAGAAAAAGTGCCGGCCACCTTCTTCTTAACTGGGCATTATTTAACTAGTGCCGGCGATTTAGTACAGCGAATGATTGACGAAGGTCATATTATAGGAAATCACTCTTATGGACACCCTGATATGTCCAAGCTATCCGACGAGGAATTGTTAGAGGAATGGCAAAAATTCGATAAAACCCTTAAAGAAACTACCGGTTTAAAACGTACATATTACGTTCGTCCGCCTAAAGGGATTTTTAGCGAAAGAATGCTCGATATCGGAAATCAGCATGGCTATACACATATTTTCTGGGATACCGCTTTTGTTGATTGGCACGCGGATGCTTCAGTAGGCTGGGAATATGCCTATGATGAATTAATGGCACAATTGCATCCTGGTGCACTAATCCTTATGCATACAGTGGCTAAACATAATGCTGAAGCACTTCCAAAATTTATTGAGACTGCAAAAAAAGAAGGCTACACATTTGGCTCACTCGATGATTTGGTACTGGAGCAACTTCTTAAATAAGTAAAAGGGGATTCTCGAATACCGAGCATCCCCCTTTCTTACTTATTTGAACATTTTTTTCAAATTCGCCATTTCGATAGCAGATACTGCTGAATCGTAGCCTTTATTCCCTGCTTTTGTTCCTGCTCTTTCAATCGCTTGTTCAATATTTTCAGTAGTTACAATCCCGAAGATTACTGGAACATTTGAATTTAACGAAACACTTGCAATTCCTTTTGCTGCTTCATTATTTACATAATCATAATGCGTTGTCGCTCCGCGAATCACTGTTCCTAATCCAATCACAGCATCGTATTCTCCAGTCTCAACCATTTGCTTTGAAATAAACGGCACTTCAAAAGCTCCAGGCACCCAAGCAATATCGATATTATCTTCAGCTACACCATGTCTTTTCAGGCCATCCAGTGCCCCATCCAATAATTTAGAAGTAATGAAATCATTAAAACGTCCTACAACAATTCCCACTTTTAAATCTGTTCCGATTAATTGTGCTTCAAATACTTTTCCCATTTAATATAAGCTCCTTTTAATATGCGTTTATTTTTATTCGTTAATAAGTATATTTGACCCGAATTTCTGGCAATAACGGACTAAATCTTCAATCGAGATGATTTTCAATTCGTGTTTTGCTGCAAAATCCAGCAATCCATCTAAACGCAGCATTTCCCCATCATCCCCCATAATTTCACAAATGACGCCTGCTGGGTAACTGCCGCAAGCTTTCGCTAAATCGATTGCTGCTTCTGTATGGCCTCTTCTTTCCAGCACTCCATTCGGTTTTGCGATCAATGGAAAGACATGTCCCGGTCTTCTAAAATGATTGGGTGCGGCGTTTTCATTGATCATCTGAAGAATTGTAAATGAACGTTCATATGCACTAATTCCTGTTGTTGTTTCAATCTGGTCGACACTAACGGTAAAGGCTGTTTGATGATTATCTGTATTGTTCTGAACCATTGGCGGTAATTCCAATTTATTTGCAAGCTCCTGTGTAATCGGTGTACAGATTAACCCACGTCCATATGTTGCCATAAAGTTAATATTTTCTGGTGTTGCAAATTCGGCTAGAACGACTAAATCCCCTTCATTTTCACGATTTTCATCGTCCACTACGATAATGTTTTTTCCAGATTTCAGATCCTCTAAAGCTTCTTCTATTGTATTTAACACGTAAAACCACCTCCTTATTTAGAATCCATTTTGTTTCAGAAAATCTACTGTGATATTTGAATTTTGTTCACTCTTTTTTAAATGGTGCAGCACATACTTGCCAAAAAGATCCGTTTCAATATTGACCGTTTCTCCTACACCTTTTCTTCCTAAAATCGTTTCATCGTAAGTGTGCGGGATAATCGAAACCGTTACACTGCTATCAGACACTTGAAAAAGTGTTAAACTTGTTCCGTCAATCGTAATAGAGCCCTTTGGAATACAGTTTGCTAAAAGCTCCTTGGCCATTTCAACTTCAATATACACCGCATTTGAAACCGGTCTTTTACTTTTAATCGTTCCCACACCGTCTACATGACCAGAAACAAAATGCCCGCCAAATCTGCCATTTGCACTCATGGCACGCTCCAAATTAACAAAATCGCCTAATTTCAACTTATGGATTGTTGTTGCCTTGACTGTTTCCGGCATCACATCCACCGTCATTTCATCATTGTTCAAGTGGGTAACTGTCAGACATACGCCATTTACAGCGATACTATCTCCTAAGTGTGCATCTGAAACAATTTTTGGCGTTACAATCGTCAACTGCATACTGTTCACATCTTTTTGTATGGCCGTTACTTTCCCTTGATCTTCAATAATGCCAGTAAACATTTACTCACCTCTTTCTTTTTTAGAAAAAATAAAAACTCCTCAGCATTACAGCCTAAGGAGTTTGGGAGTATTAATGGCATAGTCAAATAAACCTTTTGAAATTATCTTTTTCAAAAAGTGTTTGCCATTATGTATCCTTCTCCCATCCAGACTATACTGTCGGCTTTGGATTCACACCAAATCCTGCTCAAATGAGCTCACGGGCTTAGAAGCTTTCGCCTCATCACCGTCGATTGGGACTTTCACCCGACCCCGAAGGACATTATTTACTTTGCATTTTCAAATCAAATAAAAAATCCCGTCATTCGGGTGACGGGATGAGTAAACATGAAAATTTCATAGCTAAATAGACCATTAAAAAAATCGAATTTTAATGGTATCTCTATAAAACATGCTCCTTCTCCCATCCAGACTATACTGTCGGCTTTGGACTCGCACCAAATCCTGCTAAAAAAGCTCACGGGCTTAGAAGTTCCACACTTCATCACCGTCGATTGGGAATTTCACCCGACCCCGAAGGAATAATTTATTTAATTTAAATTTACGATAACATGATTCTGGGATATTATCCACTTAATAATATACAAAACTAAAAATTCAGTAAAAAGGCACATCTACATATAGGAAAATTTTATTCATTTGCTTTCAGTTCTTGCTTCGTTATAATGTTTAGATGAACTTATTAAAGGACGTGAACGCTTTTGAGCGATAATACTATAATGGAAATTGGACAAAAATTTCCTTTAACGATAAAAAGATTAGGGATTAATGGTGAAGGGGTCGGCTTTTATAAGCGCAATGTAGTTTTTGTAAAAGGCGCCTTGCCTGGTGAAGAAGTAACGGTAAAGGTATCGAAGGTGCAGCGCAATTTTGCGGAAGCAGATATTTTAAATATACGAAAAGCTTCAAAAGACCGTCAAGAAGCAAGCTGCCCTGTTTATAACGAGTGTGGCGGTTGTCAGCTGCAGCATTTAACATATGAAGGACAACTACGTGAAAAACGCGATATGGTTATACAATCATTAGAAAAATACGTAAAATCCATCGTGGAAACAACAGATATAAGACCAACAATCGGTATGGACAACCCTTGGAATTACCGCAACAAAAGCTCCTTCCAAGTACGTAAAGAAGGAAAACGCGTATATGCAGGACTGTATGCAGAAGGCACAAATAAGCTGTTGAACATCAATGACTGTACGGTTCAGCATCCATTAACTTCGAAAATTACCGTGGCAACTCGTAAAATTTTGCAGAAGCTGAACATTTCAATTTTCGACGGAAAATCATTGGACGGATTAGTTAGAACGATTGTCGTGCGTACTGCCATTCATACTGGCGAAACACAGGTGTGTTTAGTAACGACAAGAAAAGACATTCCACATAAAGCCGAGCTAATCGAACGCATGCAAAAAATCGATCCAAGTATTGTTTCGATTACTCAAAATGTTAATCGTGAAAAAACATCCCTCATTTTTGGCGATGAAACAACTACTTTATATGGAAAAGAAACAATCCATGAAAAATTAGGCGAATTGGCATTTGATTTGTCTTCTCGCGCTTTCTTCCAATTAAATCCAGAGCAAACAGTTCATTTATATGATGAAATTAAAAAAGCTGGTGCTTTAACAGGAAAAGAGAAAGTAGTCGATGCTTATTGTGGCGTTGGAACAATTGGTTTATGGTTAGCACCAAAGGCAAAAGAAGTTCGTGGGATGGACGTGGTACCCGAGAGTATTGATGACGCAAAGAAAAATGCTCGCAATCATGGCTACAAGCATGCTCGCTATTACACAGGAACTGCTGAAGAATGGTTGGCAAAATGGCAGCGCGAAGGATTTAGTCCTGACGTCGTAACGGTTGACCCGCCGCGCACAGGCCTTGCGCCAAGCTTCATCAAAACAGTCATGAAAATTAAACCAAAACGCTTTGTCTACACATCTTGTAACCCATCAACTTTCGCAAAAGACTTACAAGAGCTGACGAAATTATACAAAGTGGAATACATTCAACCAGTCGACATGTTCCCACAAACTGCTCGTGTTGAAATTGTAGCGAAGTTAACTTTAAAAAATAAATAATGATTTGTAAAAGAACCGTCCCATCTAGAAAGGGGCGGTTCTTTTTTGTACTATTTACTACTCTCTAAACTCTTTATGTTTAAAAATTTGTATAGTAAAGAATAGAACAAGAATAATCAATGCTATAGTGTTAAGAAAGGCAGGCAGGAAGCTAGACTGGAGTTCTCCTGACTGCAGCAAGTATCCTGTGTGATTTGTTAACGTTGCCGGGCTCCACTTCATCTTGTTTTCCATAATTGACGTAACAGTAGAAAGGACAGCCACAATAAGAATTGTCATAAATGCAACACTACCATTCCCCTTCATGACCGTGCTAAAAAATAACGTCAGTGTTACAACAAAAATCAACCAAATACTATAAATAGCAAAACTTTGAAAAACACGTTCTGCAGTTACTGATTCAATAAGCAAATTTGTATAGTACCAAGAAGCAATATAACCGATAAATAACGAAAGTAAAGTAATGGTAACCAATCCAGCCCATTTCGATAAAATGTAAGAAGAATGCGGTACTGGTTTACTCATAACCGTACCTAGAACTCCACTCTGCTTTTCTGCCGAAACAATTCCCATCGCACTTAGGACAAGAATGAGGACACCAAGCATTCCATAATTAGAGAGAACCCCCATTAAAACTTCTGCTCCAGTTGGGAGTGGCATTTCAATGATTGCACCTTCTGGCAATCCACCGAAATTATCCAATATTTCCGGCATATAATAGGAGCTAATTGGCTGCATCACACCTAGCAACATAAAAACAAGAGGTATCCACATGACTTTATAATTACGAATCATTTCCAGTAGTTCTTTTCGATATAAAACTCGCCATTGTGTCATGCCTTCACCACTTTCATAAATAAGTCCTCTAAAGTGGTTTGTTCCAACTCAAACTTCCGAATAGAAATTCTTTGCTCTACAATTTCTTTCAATAGAGTCTGACTATCATTTTCTATATCCGTTACGCCAATTTTAGCTACATTTCCTTGTATGGCTATTTCTGAAACAAAGCTTTGAGTTTCAATGTTTTTTAGCCATTCGTATGGTTCTGATATAAACTCTATTCGAATAATCGGTTGCTGATACTGCTTTATCACAGTTTCTAATTGTCCAGAGATCGCAATTTCCCCGTCATTCATAATCAAGATATCGTCACTAATTTCCTGTGCATCGTGAAGAACATGTGTAGAGAAAAGTATAGTTGTCTCTTTTTTAATCTCTCTCATCATGTCTAACACTTCTCTTCTCCCTAGTGGATCTAATGCAGAAACCGGCTCATCTAAAATTAATAGTTTCGGACGATGAATAAGTGCCTGTGCTATTCCTAGGCGCTGCTTCATCCCACCTGAATATCCCCCAATTTTTCTTTTCTTTGCATCACTTAGTCCGACACGTTCTAGTAGTTCCTCACTTCTTTTTACTGCGTCTTTTCTATTTATATTTGCTAACTCCGCAGCAAAAATGAGAAACTCCTTTCCGCTCATCCAATTAAAGAAAGATGGATATTGGGGTAAATAGCCTATAAATCGTCTTAAATCCTTATGCTTTGTTCCTTGAAAATAAATGTTTCCAGAAGTGGGTTCCAACAAACCGGATAGCATTTTTAATGTTGTCGTTTTCCCCGCACCATTTGCTCCGAGCAATGAAACACATTTGCCTTCCTCGATTTGAAAAGTAACGCCGTTCACAGCGTTCGCTTCCCCGTATCTTTTGCCTAAATCCGTTACATTTAATAATTCCATCAAACTTCCTTCCTTCCAATAACGAAGTAAAGCACAGGTCCTATAATATTGATGAAAAGGATAACAAGGATCCACAACCATTTTGGTCCGTTCGTTTTTTCCGAGCGTATACACGAAACTAATGCAATAATTACCAGCAATAACTGAATGACTAGAATTGGTGCAATTACTCCCCACGGAACTTCACTTAATATTTCGTTCATTTTTTTCTCCTCCATTTCTGTTTATTGTTCTCATTAAAAGGAGTTAGACTTCCTAATCGTTACATTACTCTATAAAAAAGCGATCAAGATAATAATAATCAGTGGGACAATAATTATTAAAAGCCCCAGTGGATTGGCCAAGTTCAGTGTCCAGCCTACACCAAAGCGTTTTTCAACAAAGATGGATGGATCATTTTTGTTGAAATAAAACATTCCGCCCTTCCAGTACTGATCTTCATCCAAATCCATAATTTGAGCTTTAACTGTACTTCCAACTTCCTTATCTGAACGTCCAACCTTGACTGCGAAAATTAAAGTTCCCACTAAAACTAACAATAAGAAACCAAATGGAATGATAATTTTCACACTTCCATCACCGATTTCCGGGTGGATTGTCATGAGCTGTAAAAAGCTCATCAGCATCGTAATACCCAATAACACAATATAAAGAAACCAGCTTGAATATTTTCTTAAGGACAATTGTCTATTGCGTGATGCTTCTAACGCTGTCGCACTCAGCTTGATGCCTGATTTCTTTGTAGCAATATGGATACCTAAAAACATGAATTGCATCGTGAATAATAATAGGGTTAGCTGCATTGCTGAAAATGGCGTTTTGGCTGTAAAAGCATCCGCTTCCCCACTCGGACCCCAGTGTGTCGGAATTGGATCAGGCAAAAGATCATAGTTCATTAATGTGTAAATCAGCAAGCCAATCGTTGAAAGAATCGGCAGTACATACGCATACCAAGGCAGCATCTCATCCTGTTTGCGGACTGATAAATCCGTTACTTTCATCGGTTTCAAATTTTCTGCCCACCTGTTTTGCTGCTTTAGCTGCTTTGTTTTCCCATGGTAATACAAATAGAATGACAAGCTAATCAAAATAAGCGCAAATTCAATAACTACGCCTACTAAGGCAATTTGATTATCCAGCCGCTCCTGACTGAAAACCCATCCAAGATAGATTCCTAAAATAACGATAGATAACAGCCCCACACAAATCGTATACCGTTTTCTATACTTTTTGATTGTTTCGTCCTCAATGAATTGCACTGGTATCATCACCCCGAATACAACTGCTCGATTTACTAAGTAAGGAATCACCGTCTGAATTACGGCAATAAATAGCGTTATGATGAAAAAAATTAAAAACGACATGCCACTTCCTCCTTTAGCTCATTTTTATGTCTTCTAATATAGAGCTGACTAAGCCCTGCACTTCCTCTTGCGACATTCCTAATACCAATGCTTCTGCAACTACCGGTTTTAGTTCGGTAACAATCTGTTGCTTTTTTTCCTCCGTCATCTTGTTGGTTGGGGCAATGATAGCTCCCGATTTTGGAACGATATTGATAATCCCCTTTTTCTCCAACTCATGATAGCTTTTATTTACAGTGTGCATATTCACACCAAGATCTGCTGCAAATGATCGAACTGACGGCAACGAATCCCCCGGAACAATCTCTCCTCGAGCAATTCCTTCTATTATTTGATTCGTTAACTGTGTATAGATTGGTATATCCGATTCGGTTTCAATTCGAATAATCATTTTATCCCCTCCAATCTGTTATATGTTTATTATAACAAAACTGTTCTATAATTCATAGAACAAGAATCGAAAATTAAGCAAGGAAACTTCTAATGATTTGTATTTCAAGCTACGGTAAATAATTTCTCCCTTTTTGTTTAAGCTATATTGAAATGGGCATAAGTAAAGGGACTGTCGAATCTTGACGAAACCTACTAAGCAACACGGATTTCAATGTGTTCTTTACTATTCAAAACAATTGCTAGTTTCAACATATTTTTTGTCGAAAAATGATTGCTACGCAAAAAATATTTATGTATAATCTGATTTATTGTCCATCTTTAGTTTGAGACTACAGATGATGCCTAGGCTGTTTCGCTATGTTCTACGAGAATATTAGGGTAGAATTTAGTTTGTTACTTTGCTGCGGCAAATGTTTTAATATGATGCCTCACCGAGTGAAAAACTAGGCTTGCAGGCTTAAATTTAGGGGGTTATAAAGAATTGGGTAAAGCATTGATTATTGGTGCTGGCGGTGTTGCTAGCGTTGTCGTACACAAATGTGTACAAAACTCAGAAGTATTCGAAGAGATTATGATCGCGAGTCGAACAAAATCGAAATGTGATGCTTTAAAAGAAAAATTAGACGGTGGAAAAACGATTATCCATACTGC
>Ga0182745_1003293_pt1 | contig 13981 bp, 14 predicted proteins | sample eDN3rd30CKraftBY_FD_128523 | JGI IMG/M metagenome (GOLD analysis project Ga0182745, IMG submission 128523) | Enriched backyard soil microbial communities from Emeryville, California, USA - eDNA 3rd pass 30_C Kraft BY (version 2) (version 2) | ecosystem: Environmental > Terrestrial > Soil >...
CGGCATGGGCATCAATATGCACAAGCTCCAGCGGGAACAAGCTCCCATCTTGACGCCTCAGTTCCTCCCAGTAATCAAAGGCCGCATCATGATTACTCACGAAGCGGCCAGGAATCTTCGATTTCCTATCAAGCCCGCAGCGCCCCTCCAAGAAGTTGCGCACTTTTTGCTTCGACCAGGGCTTGTAGTCCTCGCTTGAGAGCCGCCCTCCATCTGGCATGTTCGCAATGCCACTCAGGAAGAAGTCTAGGTCAATATTCAAGAAACGACTCGTCATAGTTGGACTCCCGAGCTGAGATCGCCCACTCCAGGCACATTGGCCGGCCCAGCAGAAGGGGCACGCCGCTTTCGCTTCTGCGTTTCCTTCTTAGCGGGCTCGACGGCAGCAGGCACAGGGAGAGGAGCATCCACCGCCGGCACACCAGGGCTTGGCACAAACTGCGCCTCGGGCCGAACAAGGCCGTCCCATCGCGCAGCTCCCTTCCACCCCACAACGAAGGCAAGACTGAGCGCGAGGACTCCAACGAGTCCCCAGTAGGCCTTCCAGGCCACCCGTTTCGCAGTCCCAAGCCATCTGGACGTCCGCCGCACCTCGACATCGGACACTGCTGCCGAGGGCATCTGCGCGGGCAGCGCCCGCACGCGTAGAGCCTCTGCAGGGCCTGGATTGCGGGAGGCCCCACCAGAAGGCAGCACGACTACGGGACGCGGGGTAGCGGGAACCTGGGCCGTGGCAGGCAACGGTGTGACAATACGAGCCGGCGTGGACTGCTTCGGCAGCGGCTGGACTCGCCGGAAGAGTCGAGCGACAAGGTGCGCCGCAACGGAGGGAGTCTGTGCCCGGTAGGCAGCGAAGCACTGTGCCTCCACCCTCGTCCTGGCGTGCCCCACGGCCACAATACACGGCTTCGTCAGCTGGCAAAGGGCTCGAGCGACCACCGGCGAGTTGAAGGGCTGCAAGTCAATCCGCGAGCCCCCTCCGCGGGCTAGGACGACCATTTCCGCACCGCCCTCCTGCGCTCGGCGGAGACCATCCGCGATGGACTCCTCGTCGTAGAGCCCTACCGGAATGAGCTGCACCTGAACGCGGGTGCCGATGGTGTCTTCGAGCTGACCACTGAAGTCCGCCACAGCTTCGCTCCCCTCCGACGTGACGAGCGCCACGCGTGTGAAGGGCCTGGTGACCTTCGGCGGTGGGGCCAAGCGTCCCGCTGCGATGGCGTCGAGCTCGACCTGCTGTCGGACATGCCGACTCGAGGGGCCGCGGTCCGTCCAGCTCTTCGCCATGAATCGCACGTCGATGCCGCCGCGCTCCTCATCCACGAAGACCCTTGCACTGCCCTCGAACTCCACCATGTTCGCCAACCCAGGCCGCCATGTGCAGTCCTCCGGGAGCACCACCCAGACGCGCTTGTCGAAGCCACGGGTGTCGGCCAGACACACCCTGCGCCCGCGCACCTCCACGACCTCCCCCACCAGAATCATATCCCGCGGCGGCAAGGCCTTTCGCGCCATGGGCTGGACGTCGTCAGAGATGAGCTGGATGACCGACCGGATGGAGAAGTACTGCGGCTTCTGCTTTCCAAGTCCCCGCTGCATGCGCCCTCCCTCGCATCGGGCACCATACCCGACTTGTGGGCAAGGGTGTGCCAGACAGGACTGACATGACGTGGCGGGCGGGGTCGAAAGAGACCTGGCCCGGCCCTATCGGCGTGGTCCGTAAATGCTGGACCATTTCGGCAGGGCGGAACCTACCTCGCAGGCATTGCTTCCGGGGGCGTGAAGCGACCGCTACACAAGAGTGGAGTTGGCCATGAGGCAGCATTGACCCGCCATGCGGTGCATTCAGCAGGTCGAGCTGATGCCCAACCGAAGCGTCCGCTCCTGATATGCTTCTAGCCCCTCCATGGAAACCAACTACCCGGCCTCCGGTTCTCGGACTCATGACCTCCTCGGGAAGCAGGTGAACTACGCCCCTGCATGCTCGTTTCCATCCGACCGGTTTCTTGAGTTCATCAAGCTCGAATCCAATTTCCAGCCGTGCATCCCGGCCGAGATCGAGCACGGCCTCATCGTTCGCAAAACGATGAACCCCGACGATGCGAACGCAGCCCTCGCAGGTTGGACGCGGAACGAGGAGCGCGGAGACGCCGAGGGAGACCGGGGATGGCGCTGAAGACGAAGCCATTCCCGAAGCCTGCGCCGCCAACATCTCCGCTCAGCCCTGACGCCGCCCTGATGGGGCCGCGTGTGACGCCGCTTGAGCACATGCAACTCATGTCGCCCGATACGTGGGAGAACTTCACGTGCGAGTGGCTTCATGCACATGGAGCTCATGCGCGAATTGAGCAATACTCAGGCAGTGGAGATCAGGGACTCGATGTAGTCGCGTTCGAGTCCGCCACTAACGACACCCCGTGGGACAGCTACCAGTGCAAGCACTACGGGCACAAGCTCGCGCCGCATCACATCTGGCTTGAACTAGGTAAAATCGTCTACTACACCTATATTGGAGAGTACCCAGTACCGAGAAAGCATCACTTCGTTGCGCCGCATGGTCCGGGAACCGAACTTTCAAAGCTCCTCCACAAACCGGAGCAAGTACGTGAGAGACTGCTCAAGGAGTGGGAGAGCAAGTGCCGCACACAGATCACATCAAAACATGAGATAGTACTCGACAACAAGCTGAAGAAGTACATCGACAAGTTCGACTTCAGCATCGTGACGGCGGTGTCTCCACACACGATCATCAATGACCTGCGAAATGCGCCATCTGTTTATCTCTTGTACTTCGGTGGCGGCATTGGCGACCGCGGGCCAATTCCTGCACCTCCTCTTCAGGTGCAGACTAGCGAGACGAACTACGTGCGCGCGTTGCTCGATGCGTACGAGCACCGACTTGGGTCGACGCTCGCAACGCCAGCGGACCTAACACACCAAGACCTGAGCGCGCATTTCGCTCGCTCACGGCAAGAGTTCTACAGCGCGGAGTCACTGCGCGCGTTCTCGCGCGATAACGTTCCTCGGGGTACCTTCGAAAGCCTTCTCGATGACGTTCACAACGGCATCGTCGACGTCGAGCAGGCACAGCACACCGACGCGGTCGAGCGCGTGCTCGCAGTCATAAGACATGCAAAGGCGCTGCAAATCACTTCTAATGTGCTGATCAAGGTTACCAAGCCCGCCGATCGAGGTGGCATGTGTCACCAGCTCGCGAATGATCGCCGAGTGAGATGGCGTCGATGACCACTCCCAGCGTGCTCAACAGCCCCGTGGAAGTCGGTCTCCGTTCCCTGGTGCTACTGGTCGAAGCGTCTCCCCAATCTCTTGATCTCCAACAACTCGTGACGCTCGACTACTTCCTCGTCCACTCTGGAGATGTCGACGGTGGGCCCGAGAGCCTACATCCGCCGAGTCCGCTGCGGTCTGGTGAAGTGACTGTTCGCCGTGAACTCATCGACAAGGGATTGAGCCTCTACCAGCTCCGAGGCCTAGTAGGGCAAGCCCCCACGGAAACAGGATTCAGTTATTCCGCAGCCAATAGCGCCGGCACGTTCCTCGACGCTCTTCGCTCTGCGTACATCGCGCGTCTTCGCGATCGCGCGGAATGGGTAATCGAGAGCTTCGCGCTTCTTGAGTATGGCGACCTGCACCAAACCCTTGAGACGAGCCTCTCGAAGTGGAAGAAGGAGTTCGCAGCGGTGCTTCCTGAGGGGGCTGACGAATGAGCCTATTTGACCGCGGCTTTTTCATCGAGCGCCTTACGGTCACCGGCAACGGCTTGGCATCCGCGGAGTTGGAGTTCCGTGATGGGCTCAACGTCGTCGAGGGGTCGTCCGACACCGGAAAATCCTACATCCTAGGGCTCATCGACTTCGCATTCGGCGCGTCAAAGCGACCACGGAGGATTAAGGCGGCCAAGGGATATGACCGCGTCGTCGTGGACATCCAAGAGAGGAAGACGAAACGACGCCACCAGATCGAGCGAAGCCTCGGCGGCGGCAAGGGGGTCATCGTTCGGACGCTCCGCGACGACGGCGGTGTCGAAAGTGAGCAGGTGCTCGCAGCCAAGCACGACCCGAATGACGCAAAAAACCTCTCGACGTTTCTGCTCCAACTCGCTGGGTTTGCTCCAGCAATGATCCGCAAGAATAACAAGGGGGAGACGCAGTCCCTGAGCTTTCGGAACATCGCGCATCTCGCAATCATCAACGAGACGCGCATGATGTCGGAGTGGCCGCCTCAGCACCCCAGAAGTAAGCAGGCAGCCACTGCAGAGAGCGAGGTGTTCCGCCTCGTGCTCACAGGACACACGTCACCTACGCCCCTCCCTCTCCCGAGAAAGCTCAGCCCGACCGCCGCCAAGGGTCAGGTCGAGCTACTCACTCAGATGGAAGAGCAGGCGCGCAACGACCTTGCTCAGCTAGGCGTTCAGCCCGACGTTGCACAAGCGGAAGTGGAGAATGTCAACACAGCGCACGCCTCGCTGCTCGGAGAGTACGAATCCGCGCGAGTCGAACTAAGCGCGCGGGAGAATGAGCGAGCCGCCTTGGTTCGCGAGCTTCGCAATGTCTCGTCGCGAGTGGCGGTTATCGAAGGGCTCATTGCACGCTTCGAACTCCTCGACCACCACTACGAAATGGATATTGCTCGGCTTCAAGCCATTGAGGAAACGGGGTCGATGCTGGAGCTAATGCCGGCGACGTCGTGCCCCGTGTGCGGCGCTGCGCCGGACGCGCATCGTCCCGCTGATGCGGACGAACACTTCGGCATCGAGAGCGTTCGTACGGCTGCAGCGCAAGAGCTTGAGAAGACCGTGCGTCTACGCGCTGACCTACATAACGCCATCTCCGACTTGCGCAAGGAGCTCGCTGAAAAGCTTGCCATTCGCACCGGCGTAAATGGAAAAATCGAAACGCTCCAGGCTCGCATTGATGAAGAGGCGGCACCGCGCGCCAGAACATCGGCAGAGAAATTGAGGGTGCAGAGCGACCGGCAGCGGGCAATCCTGCGGGCGCGTTCTCTCGTCGAACAGTTGGAAGACCTCGCGAAACGGCGTGTCGTTGCCGAAGCGATTGCAAAGAAGAAGCGTGAGAAGGCAAGCGACGACAAGGAGCCGACGTCGCCCATGACGTCCGAGATGGACGGATTCGCGCAGGAGGTACAACAGGTTCTCGCCTCGTGGAACTATCCTGAGCTAGGCCGCGTGGTCTTCTCTGAGTCGCAGAAGGACATCGTGATCGACGACCAGGACCGCGAGTCACATGGCAAGGGAGTTCGAGCGCTCACGTGCGCAGCCTTCATCACAGGAATCCTGCGCCATTGCGTGCAGAAGAGCCTTCCACACCCGGGCCTTATCGTTTTGGATTCGCCCCTCACCGCATACAAAGACCCTGACCCGAAGCCGGGAAGCGAAGACGCCAAGTTGAGGCAAGCTGGTGTGAAGGAAGCGTTCTATCGCTCTCTTGCTGGTGAGCTTTGCCCCGGGCAATTCATCATCCTTGAGAACCAAGAGCCTCCAGATGACGTCGTCCCACGCATCGTGTACCATCACTTCTCTAAGTCAGAGGTGGGCCGCTACGGCTTCTTCCCGCACGCAATGGGAGTGGGGTAAGGGCCTGTTCAGATATTACTTAGCCGAATAGGGGAATGGTCGAGCAACCGTGCATGTTGGCCGGGTATGGACGCGGAAAAGGCCGTGGCGGAGCGCTACCAGGCACTCCGGGACGTCATGGATGAGCGGGTGACGCGCCGCTGGGCGGGGGCCGAGGCGCTCGCGCTGGGGCGAGGCGGCGTCACAGCGGTCGCCCGGGCGACGGGCCTGGCGCGTATGACGGTGCGCGCGGGGCGCGACGAGGTGAGCGGGAAGAGGCCTGAAGGAGCGCTGGTGCGGGTGCGGCGCAAGGGCGCTGGGCGCCCGCCTGTGGAAGTGGCCCAGCCGGGGTTGACGGAAACCCTGGAGTCGCTGGTGGACCCGGTGACTCGGGGTGACCCGGAGTCGCCGCTGCGCTGGACGTGCAAGAGCACGAGGATGCTGGCTGCTGAGTTGGAGAAGCACGGCTACAAAGTGAGCCCACAGAAGGTGGGCGAGTTGCTCAAGCGCCAGGGCTACAGCTTGCAGGCAATCTCCAAGTCGTTGGAGGGCGAGTCGCACCCGGACCGCAACGCCCAGTTCGAGCACATCAACGCTCAGGTGAAGGAGTTCCAGGCTCGAGGGCAGCCCGTCGTTTCGGTGGACACGAAGAAGAAGGAGTTGGTGGGGGAGTTCAAGAATGGAGGCCGTGAATGGCAGCCAGCGGGGGCGCCGGTGCTGAGCCTGACGCATGACTTCCCGGACACTGCGGTGGGCAAGGCGATTCCCTACGGTGTGTACGACATCGGGGACAACAGCGCCTGGGTGTCGGTGGGGGTGGACCACGACACGCCCGTCTTTGCCGTCAACAGCCTCGGCGCGTGGTGGCGCAAAATGGGCCAGGAGCGCTACCCCGAGGCGAAGGAACTCCTGGTGACGGCGGACTCGGGCGGCAGCAACAGCGCGCGAAGCCGGGTCTGGAAGGCCGAGCTGCAGCGGCTGGCGGACGCGACGGGGCTTTGCATCAGCGTCTGTCATTTCCCGCCCGGTACGAGCAAGTGGAACAAGGTGGAGCATCGCCTCTTCAGCCACATCAGCCTGAATTGGAGAGGCCGCCCCCTGGAGGACTACGAGACGGTGGTGAACCTCATCGGCACCACCACCAACACCAAGGGCCTGAAGGTGAAAGCACGGCTGGACCGGCGGCGCTACCGCACAGGAGTCAGCGTCTCTCAGGAGGCCATGCACGAGCTCCACCTCGTCCGCTCGACCTTCCATGGTGACTGGAACTACGTCCTCAAGCCCCGAATGGATAAGTAATTTCTGAGCAGACCCTAATGGCGCGGGCGGTCGCATCGAAGCTCTCGCTCTTTAAAGCTTGCACATTATGCATACCTGGACTCGGCAGCTGCGACCTGAGTACGTCTGCTCCGTGCAAAACCGCGCGCGAAGGCAAGGGAGCGACGTAGGCGCGAGCGCGTCGAATGATACGCCGAGCTAAGGAAGCGACCAGCCCCCTGACACAATGGGTCCTCAACTGGCCAAAGCGGGCCAGGCAACATGCAGCCGCAAGCTGAGACAGCGGCAACCTGACGAGGCAGGCTCGACAATGCCAAGAGAGGCGCACGAGGGCGAGACCGGCTGCGCCGGGCATTCGCGACGCTCCGCAAGCGGTACGACTGCGCCGTCACCCGCACCGTGGCCGTGCCGCTGCCCTGGCGGTTGAGGTCTGCCGACCCACGCAGCCACCACACGCACCACTCAGCGTGGGGGCCGGAGCTCGGCGACGCCGCCCCGCCGCAGTCGGCGCGACCGCTCGCTTGGGTGCGCCAGCCCTCCTCGTGCGCACAGACATGACGCCGCAGCTCACGCTCGACGAGTGCGGGGCCTGCAGCAGTCGGATCCACCTGCCCGAGGTTCGCTATATCCTCGATGCACCAAAGCTCCTTAAGGACGTGCGTCAAGGCGGCCCTGAGAGACGCTAGAAGCGGTAACTCCCATGCCTGACCCTCACTCTACCAAGCGAGCCATCCTCGAATCAGCCTCGCCCCAGGCGAGAAGGGGTTGGGGGAAACGCCACCACAACGAGAGCGACAACCAGCGTTACTGAGGCGCCCCCGATCCCTGCCTTGGAGGTTACTCGCCTCACTTGGATCTGCTCTCTTTCCTGCGCTAAATGTTTACCACCGTCCGCATGGCGGTGTTTGTCCAGAATAAGCAGGCACCCCAAACCGCTCCCCCTGCTTGAGGCATACTCTGCAGCCTGCTGCAGGTTAGCGTCTGCCTGCCCCAAGGATTCCCCTCCCAAGTCACGGACCTTAAGTTCGACGGGCATTGCCCCAAGTAGAAAGTCAATTCTGCCTCTTGCGCTCTGCACCTCCCGCTCGACGAGCCCACCACGCGCTTCAAGGAACTGATGAAGCTGCTCCTGAAAATCCTTCTCACTGAGTTTCGGGGACCACTTATGCGGAGCTTTGCGCTGAGCCGCTTGGTAGTGCAGCAGCGTAACAAGGGTGGTCCATGCATCCGTGGGTAGTCGAGACGTTAAGTCAAAACCATGGGCTTCTCGCTCAACGCTTCGAGCCAGCCACTCGGCAGTAGTCTCGACGCCGGATGCGACCGCAGGGAAAGGGTTCTCGACCAGAACACGGGTACGAGCATCAGCAAGCTCGCTCAGCAGCGCACGCAGGTGAGCCTCGCGAACGTCGAAGCTACATCCATCAAAAACAGACCCCACCAAAGTAATGCGCTCAAGCTCCTCAACTGGGAGACGAGCCTCGCGGAGATTCCTTAGGAGTTGTTCAAACTTGACACTCTCCCCTATAACGTGGGCAGCCAGCATTCGCTGCAACTCTGCGAGAGCATCATCAAGCCGCTGAGGTGCAGAGGGCAAGAGTGCCCTGACAACCTTCGCACGAAGTTGACGTGGCACATTTCCAGCAGACTCAAACTCCCAACTGGCCATACGACTAGTACGAACGGCGTCACCGGCGAGCACATCCCGACGAACGTGATCTGCCGGAAAGACAACCGTTGCACGAATCCTAATTCTGCTGATCCCGAGGAACGTGAGGTCGACCCCCAACGCGGGGTCAGTAAACGAGATCCCGCCGTTCGAGACATCAGCAAGTGAACGCCGAAGTATACGCACTGCGAAAAGCCTCCGCCCTTTTGGAGGGATTCCGCCTTTGAGATGGGAGCCTACTTGATATCTCCCAAGCTCAAGGACTCCGGCCTCCCAGTGCGGGTCGCAGTTACCGTCGTCGCGCACAAGCTCGACTCTATTCTCCGTCTCCGTGACAACGAAACCTACCCATCCATCGAGCGGAAACTCGGACTCCCCGTCGTTCCGCAACTCAAGCGCGAGTACCTCTTGCACGTCCCCATTGTCCTGGATGAACGCGATGCGCTCCATGCTTCCACTCAGTGGCGAGACAGTATTCATCACTTGTCCGTTGGCGGCTCGGGAGTCCGAGCCGCGCCTCCATCCGTGGACTCACTACCGTTCTCGGATTTGGGCGCCGAAGCCACGTCTCTGGATGGCTGGGTTTTGACTCCTCCAGATTGAGTAGGACAAATGCCCGCAGTGGCAAAAGGACTCGTCGGCCCAGCCGTGACCCCTATTCCGTCCTGGCGAACCTGCCGGGTTCCACTATTGCGATTGTCGCTCATGGGCGCTCCTTTCTAGCACTACGTCTCAGTGTTGTTCGCCGCTGGAGCTGTGCCGCCCTGCGGAGGATTCGGTTGAGGAGGTTGAAATGATTGAGGGGGTGACGCCTGGCCACCGGTCTGTTGCGGCTGAACCTTTGCGGATGCAAACGGACTTGATGCAGCGGCGCTCACCCCGATGCCAAGTTCCACCGAGTCGAGGCCACAGTCCACCAGCCGAATTAGCTTCACCGTGGAGAGTTCCTGTTCCTTCGCCATGTGTCTCTCCATCACTTCTGTTCTGGAGCCTGATTGGTTGCGACAGCCTTCGGCCCTCCGGTCTGCTGCGGCGGCCTACCCTGCGCAGCAAATGGGCTGATTGGTGCCGCAGCCACACCTACCCCTCGCTGAAAGTCGTTCAACTCGCGAATCGGCAGCGACAACATGCGCTTCTTGTTCATATCTGTCCTTTCTGCTTGATAGCTAAGAATCCACGCTGTGGCGTCTAGGCGCGCCTACGGTTCCCCTACCGCACATGGCCTCATGCATCGTTACTGAGGTACAAATGGCCCCATGCAGGGGACGGGAAGATGCCGACATACGTCGAGCTTCGCGGCTTGCCCCATGACCTCCCCGCTATGCTTCTCGGGATTGAGTCCCTGCAATACGCCTCCTTCAGTCCAGTCCATCGATGGAGCGCCCCTTGAGTCCACACGCGCATCGGACAACCTAGCGCGGAGGGCTGACATGGCCTTCTCGGCCGAGTAGGCCACCAGAGGTGGGCAAAGAAGCCACACTCAGCACCCACGAGGCCCACTCACGCCTACATTGATGACTCTGCATCATGGTGCCGGGAGCCACGCAACGTTCAGTCGCGAGTTGGGGCTGCATCGATCATGCGCGACGAACTCGACACCAACCGCTAAAGCTGCGGACGCGGGAGAGGTGGGCCGCCCCATGGGCCACGAGGCTACCTGGACGGGACTTCTGCCCTGCGCCTGCGCGAGCCTCGAAGCATACGACTTTTACCCACCTCAGCGCGGCGCTCGCGAGCCCACGCGCGCCATGCCGCCACGCACTCCTTGTGAAGCGGGCGCCGAAAGGAGCAGAACCATGGACCGGAGGTCACCCACCATGTAGTTTGCGGACATTCAATCGGTCCCCGATTGAAGGGGGCTCCCAGCCCCCTCCTTGAAACTACTGAATATTACTCGCCTTTCGGTCCTCAGAGAGTTTGAGTCCTCTCAGAGAAAAGCCGAGAACGAGTTCGCGCAGGGCTTCATTCGGGGAGGCGGATGAAAGCCCTTGCCAACTGGCAGGTCCTTCTTATTTAACACGGGCCTCGCGATGACTATCGCGGGGCCTTCGTGCTTAAGCCCCTGAATTCCAAGGGATTTTGGCTCGCGGTGCTGAAGAAGGCGCTCTCGGCCCTCCACTCCGCAGAGCGAGACGCCCCTCTTCTCCGCCGCCTCCTGGGCTCTCTGGAGCGCTCTTTCGCCCGTTTTGGGGAGAGAGAGGCCGAGAGCGTTTAACAGCATTGTTAACTACCGGGTCGGCCCCATTCAGAGAATCCAGGGCTTTCGATGTCGTACCTTCCAGGGTTACGCCATTTCCCTCTTTCAGAATGCCGAAATGGGCCACCTGTTAACCAAGAGAGCGAAAAGCGGCTCGCCGTTACTCGGTATTCTCGATTTCGTCGCGCGGCGCACACTCTCCGAGACGACTCGCAGAAGCTCTTGGCCGAGTCCTCGAATCTCCCCTGCCGCGCCTCTCTGCTCATGCCCACAGTAGTGACGAGCAACGGGTCCAGACGAGTGGCTCGCCACGTTCACCGGCCCAGTGACACTCGTCAGGAGTTCCGAGCTGCCGGTGCCCGTTTCACAGAGAGTGCGTGGCTGCGGTGCGCGTAGGCTCGCGGGCGAATCGCTGGGGTGGGTGACGGTCGCATGGTACCAAGGCGCGCACAGCCACAAGCCAAATCACGCTGTCCCGGTGGACCCGTGGCCCATTTCAGCCGGTCCGGCCGGCGTCCACAGCCTCCGCAGGCGGTGTCGAGCCGGCCCCGCCAGGTTGCACGGGGACTTGGCTCGGCTTGGCACTCCCTTCGTCACTGGCGCTCAACCTTTGAGTGCGCGGGACGGCGTAGGCGTGCTTCGGTGATTCACTTCGACGTGGCGACGAGACCGTGTGTTCCGACCAACACGAATTCACCGTCACCATCGGGCACCCAGAGGATGTCATTCAAGTCGAAGGCGTTCGGACTTGCGGTGTATGGGGTGGCCTGGGTCTTCCATGCCATACCGTCCGCTGATCGCAGCAACCGACCGGCGCTCCCCACCGCCACGAATTCGCTGCCGGTCCAGATCACGCGCCGGAGTGCGGAGGACTCACCGGATTCGCGTGGCGTCCACGTGCTCCCGCCGTCGACGGAGGTTACGATCGTCCCCTTGTCTCCTACCACAACGAGCGTCGTCGGCGACGCAGCAGCGCCCTTCAGCGTGGTGTCGACGCCGCTCGTCAGCGACGTCCAACTGGCACCGTCTGCCGAGGTCGCCAGGGCACCGTTGGTTCCGACTGCGAGGAACTGGGTTCCGATCCAGTAGGCCTCCTGGAGTTGGCCGCCGGGGGCCGGGGTACCTGGGGTCCAGGTCTCGCCATCAGACGAGGTGGCGACGCAAGGCCCAGTGAGCGACGTGCCCGTGCTCAGCAGCAGGCCGGTGGGAGAAACAGCGAGGCCGCCTCGGCAGGGGATCGGGCCGAGGCTCGTAAACGTTCGGCCATCGGTCGATCGATAGGCGTGCTGGTTGGCGGCGACCTGGACCAGGGCAATGAACGCGGCAGCCGACTCCGACCATACGACGTCGAGGATTAGGTAGTTCTCGCTCAGGTTCGGCGTCAGCCAGTCGAGCCTCCACGTCTCGCCGCCGTCGCTCGAGGCGCGGACCGTGTCCGAGCCTACTGCGAGGAGCAGGCCGTCGGAGGGGCGCCGCGCAATCGCCTTGAGATCGTGGTCGGCGGCTACCATCGACCAGGAGAGCCCGTCCGGCGATGAGAAAATGGCCCCGCTCGCGTTCCGATCCGTTCCCGCCGCGACGTACTCCGTGCCCGCGTGGACCACCGCCTTCGCAGTGCCAGGAACGACACCGGTCGTGTCCCAGACGAGCCCGTCCGGCGACGTCGACGAGGAGTACTGGCCGACCCCTACGAGTTGGTCTCCAGCATAGATAACGCGATTGAAGGAGGGGAGCCCGGTGACCCGCGGCGTCCAGCTCGCACCGTCTGGTGAGGTGAGCAGAGCACTCGTCGATCCCGAGTACGGGAACGTGGTGGCCACGAACATCGACGGCGTCGATCCGACGGCGGTGAAGGAGTCTTTCGTGGGGACGATCTGGTTCGTCCAGGAGACGCCGTCCGCCGAGGTCGTGACGGCGCCGTCGGCTCCTACTGCCACGAACAGGCTGCCGCCCCAGGCCACCGAACGAAGATTGCTGCTCGTGCCCGATTCGCGCTTCGTCCAAGTAATCCCATCGGGTGAGCTCAGGATCGAGCCGCCGTCTCCTACCGCTACCCAGACCGTGTTCGAGCGGGCTAAGCCGCGCGGGGTGTTGGCTCCTTGAGGCAGGACCTGCTTGGTCCAAGCAAGACCATCGTCGGACGTGAGAACCCAGAAGGAGCCGTTGAGCGCGACCATGCGATCTCCGTCCCGGTCCCGCGCGATGTCGTCGAGACGGGTCACGGTGCTGGTGGTCACGCTCCACACCCGGCCGTCCGTCGAGGCCTGAACCCCTGCGCCGTCGCCCACCGCGATAAAGTGGTCGTTGGCAAGCACCATCCCGTTCTGGCTGCCGCGCGGGCCAGCCAGGCGCGTGGTCCACACAGCACCGAGCTCGACCTCGGGCGGCGGCGATCCGGTGGTTGGCCGCCGCGTGCCTTCTCCCTCTCCGCCGCCACAGGCTGCGAGCAGGGGGAGAAGCAGCGCGGGGATCATCGAGCGGAAGGGGCAGATATGGGACATGTGGGAAATTCTGGAACCTGGATGATGTTAAAGCCTCGCATCGTATTGCGCCCTGGTCGGTCCAAGCAAGAACTGGACGGGAGTGGTTCAGTCGTGCAACGCACCAGGTTCGGGACCGGTGGGGAGCACACGGTCTCGTCGGCTTCAGCTCTTCGGATCGGTCCCGTAGACCTTGACCGGCCCTCTGGATGTCTGCGCCGCCGTGAATGGCATCTGCCAGGCAGCCTTGAAGTAGACGGCGTTCGTTATGACGAGGCGCGTGAGCGACGTCAGGCTCCCCTCCGGCAGCAGATCGGGGTTCTTCGTCTTCTCGGAGACTCACCTACGACAGCACGGCCCGAAGTCCCTGCCGCTGTGGCGCGGGCGTCTCCAACGAGCGCGTGGGCACCCTGTTTCCCCTGAGCGTCGCGCAGGCACTCTGTGGCGGAGCATCAGTGGAAGTCGAGTTCCGTCAGAGACTCAGGCGTCTCCTTCATGATGGAGGGGACCTCTGTGTGAAGCACAGCCACGAGACCTTCGGACAAGTCCCTGTAGGACTTGAGGACGCGCTCCGGATTCGCTACGTCCGAGGCATGAGCGACAGGGAGCCACTCCTCCGGCACCGGCGGCCGGAAGGCATTGAGCTAGCAGGCTGTTGAAGAAGTCTGCGTTGGAACCCGAAGGACCGCCTCGCCAGCGCTTGTGACTGCCCCGGGGGCCGCCCGCGGTGGCGCGGGCGGTCCGCGCGCCCTACGCGGCCACCAGCC
>Ga0182745_1003295_pt1 | contig 13980 bp, 11 predicted proteins | sample eDN3rd30CKraftBY_FD_128523 | JGI IMG/M metagenome (GOLD analysis project Ga0182745, IMG submission 128523) | Enriched backyard soil microbial communities from Emeryville, California, USA - eDNA 3rd pass 30_C Kraft BY (version 2) (version 2) | ecosystem: Environmental > Terrestrial > Soil >...
CAACGCCTTGCTGGCGCTGGCCGGCCATCGGCGCCAGGCCCGCTGGGAAGTGGCGGCGATACTGCCGGCTCCGGCACTGTTGCGCGATGCGCCGATCGAGGAACAGCCGCTGTCATTGCCCGCGGCCAGCGAGGGAAAGGAAATCATCGCCGACTACGCCAGCACCGGACTGACGCTGAAGCGCCACCCGCTTGCCCTGCTGCGCCCGCGCCTGAAGAAGATGCGGCTGTCGACCGCGCTGGAGATGAAAGGCTTCGCCGACCGGCAACTGGCGCGCACCACGGGCATCGTCACGATGCGGCAGCGGCCGCCGACGGCCAAGGGAACCATGTTCGTCACACTGGAAGACGAGACCGGCAACACCAATGTCATCATCTGGCCGGACCTGGTTGAAAAGCAACGCAAGGAAATCCTGAATTCACAACTCATGACGGTGTATGGGATCTGGCAATGCAAGGAGGAAGTGCGGCACTTGATCGCCAAGCGCATCGTCGATCACTCGGAATTGCTGGGCGATTTGCTGGTGAACAGCAGGGATTTTCAATGAGGGGCACGGCATGGCATCCTGGTATGCCTCTCCACACGCTGGCCCTTGCAATGCTGCGTAGGGGCGGGTTCCAACCCGCCCTGTCAGCCATGCCCCGGCAATCGTGATTTCCACGCGCCTGTCACGTGCGCTTGAAACAAACGGTGGTCTTTCACCGATGGGCCTGTTCGTGGGATGGTGGTCATTCGACCAGGGCGGGTTGGAACCCGCCCCTACGAAAAACTACGGCCCCGACATGAGTTGGTAGGGGCGGGTTCCAACCCGCCCTCCCCGACGATCCTCAACCCGAAACCGCAACCAGCCGCGGCAGCACCGCCATGGCGTTGGCGCTGGTGGCCTGGGCCGCATCCTGCCAGGCCATGCCGCGCAGCGCGGCGAATTCCTGGCCGATGCGCGGCAATTGTTCCGGGCTGTTGCGCCCCGGGTGCAGCCACACCGGAGCGATGTCCGGGGCGTCGGTTTCCAGCACGATGGATTCCAGCGGCAAGCGGCTGGCCAGACGGCGGATCTGCAAGGCGCGCGGGAAGGTCATGGCGCCGCCGAATCCCAGCCGCAGGCCCAGGCCGATGAAAGCTTCGGCCTGCTGAAAACTGCCGTTGAAGGCGTGCGCGATGCCGCCGGCGACATCGACGCGGCGCAGGTACTTCAAGACCGTGTCCTGGGCCCGGCGCACGTGCAGCAGCACCGGCAGGCCGGCTTCCCGCGCCAGCTTCAGCTGTTCGGCGAAAAAGAATTCCTGCTTTTCGCGCAAGGCTCCCTGCGCCAGTTCCGGCACGAAGAAATCCAGCCCGATCTCGCCGACCGCCACCAGCCCCGGATCAGCGGCGGCTTCGGCCAGCGCTGTGCGCAAGTGTTCCAGATCCTGTTCCTCGGCCTGGGGAACCAGCATCGGATGGATGCCCAGGGCATAGCTGACATTGGCATGGCGCCGCGCCAGATCCGCGACCGTGGCGAAGTTGGCGCGCGCCACCGCCGGCACCACGATGGCGCCGACGCCCAGTTGCTGGGCCGCGTGCGCGACCCGATCCGACTCTGCGCCGAACTCGGCCGCGTCCAGATGGCAATGGGTGTCAATCCACATACGGCAGCAAGCCCTCTTCCGACAATTTCAGGCCACGGTCGCAGCGCCGCGCCAGATCGGGGTCATGGGTGACGATGACGAACGCCGTGCCCAGGGTACGTGACAATTCCAGCATCAGGTCGAACACCTGGTGCGCGCTGTGCCGGTCCAGGTTGCCGGTCGGCTCGTCCGCCAGGACGCACACCGGCTCGGTGACCAGGGCTCGCGCCAGGGCCACGCGCTGGCGCTCGCCGCCCGATAGCTCCCCCGGGCGGTGGCTGACGCGCTGGGCCAGGCCGACCCGGCCCAGCAGCCGCGCCGCCGCCGCGCGCGCCTCGACACGCGGCATGCGCCGGATCAGCAGCGGCATGGCGACGTTGTCGAGCGCGGTGAATTCCGGCAGCAGGTGATGGAATTGGTAGACGAAGCCCAGGCCGGTATTGCGCAAGCGCCCGCGCGTGGACTCGTCCAGGTGCGCGTAATCCTGGCCCAGCAGCACGACCTGGCCGGCGCTGGGCGTATCCAGCCCGCCCAGCAAATGCAACAGGGTCGATTTGCCCGAGCCGGAAGCGCCGACGATCGCCACCCGCTCGCCCTTGTGGACCTCGAAATCGACGCCCTGCAATACCTGCAGCGCGTAGCGGCCCTGGGTGAAGGTCTTGCCCAGGCCGCGGCAATAGAGCACGGGCTCGGCGTGGGCCTGGGCGCGCAACTCCTGGGGTAAATCCTGGCCTGTTGCCGAAATCACTTGTTCATTCATAGCGCAAGGCCTCCGCCGGTTTGACCCGGGCCGCGGCCCAGCTTGGATACAGGGTGGCCAGGAACGCCAATACCACGGCGACCCCGCCGATGGTCCAAACATCGGGCCAGCGCAGGTCGGACGGCAAGGCGCTGATCAGATAGACTTCGCGCGGCAGGAATTGCACCGAGAACAGGCGCTCGATGAAGGGCACGATCACATCCACGTTCAGCGCCACCGCCACTCCCATGGCAATCCCCAGCAAGGTGCCAAACACGCCGACCAGCGCGCCCTGGATCATGAAGATCTTCATGATCGATCCCGGCGAACTGCCCAGTGTGCGCAGGATGGCGATGTCGGCCTGCTTGTCGGTCACGGTCATCACCAGGGTGGACACCAGGTTGAAGGCCGCCACCGCGATGATCAGGGTCAGGATGATGAACATCATGCGTTTTTCCGTCTGCACCGCGGCGAACCAATTGCGGTTCTGCAGCGACCAGTCGCTCACCAGCATCTCGGCGGGCAGGATCCGGGCCAGCTCGCGCGCCACCAGCGGCGCCCGCTGCATGTCGGCGATGCGCAGGCGCAAGCCGGTCGGCGCGCCCACGCGGAACAAGGCCTGGGCATCTTCCAGGTGGATGAAAGCCATCGACGAATCGAACTCGTAATGGCCGGCCTCGAAGATCCCGACCACGTTGAATTGCTTCAGGCGCGGGATCACCCCGGCCGGCGTCACCTGGCCCTGGGGCGCGATCAAGGTCACCTTGTTGCCCACGCGCAGATCGAGCGAGCGCGCCAGTTCCCCCCCCAGCACGATACCGAATTCCCCCGCCTGCAAGGCTTCCATGCTGCCCTGGCTGACCTGCCCGACCACGTCGGACACCTTGGGCTCTTCCTGTGGCAGGATGCCGCGCAAGATCACCCCGCGCACCACGTCGTCGCGGGTGATCATCGCCTGCCCGGCGATATAGGGCGCGGCGCCCCGGACCTGGGGATTGCTCATCACCTGCTGCGCGGTTTCCTGCCAGGACGGCATGGCGCCGTAGGCATCGTGGATTTCGATATGCGACAGCACCGACAGCATGCGGTCGCGCACCTCCTTCTGGAATCCGTTCATCACCGACAGCACCACGATCAGCGCCGCCACGCCCAGGGCGATGCCAGACATGGAAATCAGGGAAATGAACGAGATGAAACTATTGCGGCCGCTGCGCTTGCCGGCCCGGGTATAGCGCAGGCCGACCAGCCATTCGAAAGGCAGGTTCTTAAATGGATTCAAAGGCATGCTCCTGCGGCAAAGGGGGGTTCCATGGCGCGATTATAGAGGTAAAGGCGGAGTGAAAGTCGGAGTGAAAGCCGCGAGTTCGAATCCAGGCGCTCCCCAGGTCCGATACAATCCGCCCATGACACATTGCGATCTCCTGGTTCCATTCGCCCTGCCGCCGGCCGCGCTGGCCCCCGACCTGCTGCGCCAACTGCAAGCGCCCGCCCTGGCCATGCTGACGTCCCGCGCCAGCCGCCGCCAACACCAGGTGCAGGAGGATTTCAGCCGCACCCTGCCGCACGAATCCTGGCTGGCGCAGCGCTGCGGCGTGGCGCGCCCCGAATCCAGTCCGGCGCTCGCGGCGCTGGCGATGCAAGGCTGCGGGCTGGCGCGCCCGGAGGGTTTCTGGTTCATGCTGCAGCCGGTGCACCTGCACATCGCCCGCGACCACCTGGTATTGACCGACCAGCGCCGCCTGACGCTGACGCGCCAGGAAGCGCAAACCCTGTTCGACTCGGCCCAGGAGCTGTGCGCGGAGTCCGGCCATGAATTGCTGTACGGCGGCCCATACTGCTGGTTCCTGCGCGCCGATGCCTGGCATGCCCTGCAAACCGCCACCCGCGACGCCGCCTGCGGGCGCAACATCGACCTGTGGATGCCGCAAGGCAGCCACGCGCGCGACTGGCGCAAGCTGCACAATCTGATCCAGATGACCTGGCATACGCTGCCGCTCAACGACTTGCGCCAGGAACGCGGGCAGCTTCCGGTCAACGCGCTCTGGCTGAGCTGCGGCACGCCCGCCGGCCAGGACACTGCCGGGGACGCTCAGGCCGGCGCCGCGCTGGCGCAACTGGCGCTGGCGCATCCGGACCAGGACCAGACCGCGCCGGCCAGCCTCGATGCCAGGCTAAGCCAGCCTGACGCCGGCGCGCTGGTGCTGCTCGATCACTTGCTCGAACCGGCCTTGAACGAAGACTGGGCCGACTGGCTGGCGCGGCTGCAGGCGCTCGAGCAGCACTGGTTTGCGCCGCTGCTGCAAGCCTTGCGCAGCAAGCGCCTGAACACCCTGAACCTGATCCTCTGCCACGGCACGCACTTGCTGGAATATCGCCTGGGCAAGCGCGCACTGGCCAAGTTCTGGATCCAACCCAGCTTGAATTCCCTGCTCCCATGAAACGCATCGTTACCCGCAACTATCCCCACAGAATCGCCGCCATGCTCGAGCAAAGCGGCATCAACCCGGTCCTGGCGCGGCTGTTCGCCGCGCGCGGCTTGACCGATGCGCGCGAAATCCACCAGGAACTGCAGGCCCTGCACCCGCCCAGCGGCCTGCGCGGCAACGCCCAGGCCGCCAGCTACCTGGCCGACGCCATCGGCGCCGGCAAGAAAATCCTGGTGGTGGCCGATTACGACTGCGACGGCGCCACCGCCTGCGCGCTAGCCTTGCGCGGCTTGCGCGCGCTCGGCGCCAAGGCCGACTACATGGTGCCCAACCGCGCCACCGACGGCTATGGCCTGTCGCCGCAAATCGTGCGCCGCGCCGCCGCGGAGAAATCCCCCGACATCCTGCTGACCGTCGACAACGGCATCGCCAGCGTCGACGGCGTGGACGAGGCGCGCGCACTTGGCCTGGAAGTGGTCATCACCGACCATCACTTGCCCGGCGCGGCGCTGCCCAGCGCGGCCGTCATCGTCAATCCGAACCAGCCCGAATGCCGCTTTCCCAGCAAGCACCTGGCCGGGGTCGGGGTGATGTTCTACGTGCTGCTGGCCTTGCGCGCGGAAATGCGCCAGCGCGGCCATTTCGACGGCGCCAGCCAGCCGCGCCTGGACAATCTGCTGGACCTGGTAGCCTTGGGCACGGTCGCCGACGTGGTCAAGCTCGACGCCAACAACCGCGTGCTGGTCGCGCAAGGCTTGCAACGCATTCGCGCCGGGCGCATGCAGCCGGGCGTGTCCGCGCTGTTCCAGGCCGCGGGCAGGGAGGCGCGCAACGCCACCCCGTTCGACCTCGGCTTTGCCCTGGGTCCGCGCCTGAACGCCGCCGGGCGGCTGCAGGACATGGCGCTGGGCATCGAATGCCTGCTCACCGACGACCCCGGCCATGCCCTCCAGATCGCCCACCAGCTCAACGAGATCAACCTCCAGCGCCGCGAAATAGAAACCGATATGCAGGCCGGCGCGCTGGCGGCGCTGCAGGACTACGACCCGCGCGGCAGCGCCAGCATCAGCCTGTTCGATCCTTCCTGGCACCAGGGCGTGATCGGCATCGTCGCCGCGCGCCTGAAGGAAAAGTTCTACCGCCCCACCTTCACCTTCGCCCAGGCCGACGACGGCCTGCTGCGGGGTTCGGGACGCTCGATCGCGGGCTTCCACCTGCGCGACGCGCTCGATCTCCTGGCCAAGCGCCAGCCCGGGATGATAGACAAATTCGGCGGCCACGCCATGGCCGCCGGCTTGAGCCTGCAGCCAGCGGCGCTGGAGGATTTCCGAACCGGCTTCGAACGGATCGCACGCGAACTGATCGCCCCCGCCGACCTCGAGCAAATCGTCGAAACCGACGGCGCCCTGGAAGACCAATACTTCACCACCCAGTTCGTCCAGCTGCTCAACGGCCAGATCTGGGGCCAGGGCTTCCCGGCCCCGATATTCCGCGACGATTTCCAGGTGCGCTCGCAACGCCTGTTGAAGGACAAGCACCTGAAACTGGTGCTGGAAAAGAACGGCCAGCGCTACGATGCCATCTGGTTCAATTCCACCAAGGACTTGCCGCAGCACGCCGAGGTCGCCTACCGGCTCGACTTGAACACCTACAACGGCGTCACCCGGACCCAGTTGCTGGTGGAGTACGCGCAGTAGAAAAATCGCTGGGGTGCGGTAAAGGGCGGGTTTCAAACCCGCCCTCGTCGATCGCCACGATCCGATGAACAGGCGCCTACGCGATCCCGGCAACCCCCTCCGCCGCCTGCCGCATGAGCCGTCCATCCTCGCCATCCAGGCGTGGCGCCAGGCGCCGCAATGCGCTGGCGGCGCGCTGTGGATCGGCCTCGATGCGCACGATCCGGTCCAGCACCAGGCGCGCGCGGCGGCTGGTGGCCGGCGCGGTATCGGGAGCGTGGAGCAGCGCGTGGCAGCGCAGCGCGGCTTGCGCCAGCAGGTAGGCCGCCCGGCTGCTGGCCTGCGCCTTGGTTTCGGCGCGTGCCAGGTGCTCGGAAATGCGGATCAGGCGCAGGATGCGATGGTGTATCCGGACTTGCCAGAGCAGTCGCTGCGCCAGGGCATTCGGGTTGTTGGCGATGTCGATCAGATCGCGCCGCATCATCGCCAGCACATGCTGTTGGCGCCGCCGCAGGTTGATCGGGAATACCAGGAGATAGCCGGCCCAGGCCAGCAGCGGCGCGGCCAGCACCGCCAGTCCCATGGTGAAGGAGCCCTGGAAGCTTCCGGCCAGTGGAATATGCGGCTGCAACATCAGCAGGAACACCATGTTGAAGTCCATGCCCTCGACCACCGTATCCCGATGCGCCACCAGCAGCGCCCCTACCAGGATGAACGGATACAGCAACAGGATCTGCTGCCAGGCGGTTTCCGCATGCGGCCAGAATAGCCAGCGGCAGATCAGGGCGGCGCCGACCCCCAGCACCTGGCCGGTAAACACATGGCGCATCATGATGGCCGGACTGTCGAAGGTGGAGAACAGCGAGATCATCACCGACAGGCCCAGCAGCATGTACGCGCCCGCGCTCCAGCCGCTCAGCTGCCAGATGGCGCCAAACAACAGCATGCCGAAACCCGCGCGCAATCCGGCCTCGCGCGCACCTATCCAATCGCGATGCAGCACCTGCATCGATGCTTCCTTCGGCGCCGCGGGACTGGCGGCGTTGGATGCGGCATGCGCCTGCCAGGTTCCCAGCGCCGCGGCCAGCGCGTACAGTGGCTGGCGCAGCGGCTGGTGCAACGATCCATGCCCTGGCACGCCGGCGGCCTGGGCCAGCAGTTCGCGGGCGCTGTCCAGATGGCCGCTCTCCAGCGCCCGGACGGCGCTGTTCAGCAGTTCGGCGCTGGCGCGGTCCAGCGCCACGCCTTCGTCATGGCACAGCAACAGCGGCATCGCCGCCATCAGCAGACTGCGGATGGCGCGTATCTCGCGGCGCGAACGCAGCGAGCCGGCGGCATGCGATTCCAGGCTTTCCTCGATCGCGGCCAGCCGCTTCAGCAACAACACGTCGCCGCCCGCGGGCCTGGGATCGGCCAGATGGCGCAGCAGATCGGCCAGCAGAATACGTATCCTGTCGTGCAAATCGGCCTGGTTGGCGCGCGTGGCGAAGAAGTAGCCCACCAGTGTCGCCACCACCACCCCGGTCAGCACCGTCGCCATCCGGTCAGCCCCCAGGTGCAGGACGCGATCGGGATGCGCGGTATCCAGCAGCGCGACCATCGAGGCCGAGTAACCCGCCAGCACCGTGCCATAGGCGACCAGGCCGCGCTGCAGATTGCCGATCCAGGTACAGCCGCCCACCCACAAGGCAAGTCCCGCAACCAATAGCGCCGGATGGATTTGCAACGCCATGACCAGCGCCACGCCGACCACGCTACCGCAGACGGTGCCGGCGAAACGGAAGAAGCTTTTTTCGAGCAACTGCCCACGCAGGGGTTGCGACGCCGCCCATACCGACATGCCGGCCCATTGCGGATGCTCCAATCCCATCAGCCAGGCCAGCATCAGCGCCAGACCGCAGGCGAATGCCGTGCGCAAGGCAAAGCCCAGGCGCCCCGGATCGAAACCGTTGCGTAAGGACTGAGCGATCATGGGGAATTCCTTGTTCTGATTGTTCGTTCCTGCAAGCGCTGCATCCTGCCAGCGCCAGCGCCTGGTGCGTAGGGGCGGGTTTTAAACCCGCCCGCCTTGCTGCGTGCGGACATGTCAATAATTAAACCGAAAATGCACTAGGGCGGGTCGCGCGCGAAGGCTTCGCCCAGATAGTCGATCATCACCCTGACCTTGGCCGGCGGGCGCCGGTCCGGCGGATACAGTACATGGATGCCGCCGAGCTCGACCACCGGCCGGTCCAGTTCCAGCGCCACCAGGGCGCCGCGCTTGAGCGCGTCGCCGACGATGAAATGCGGCTGGTAGATGATGCCCTGCCCGCCCAGCGCTGCGGCCAGCAGGGCGTCGCCGTTGTTGGCCAGGAGGTCGCCGCCGACCGGTACGCGGTGTTCGCCCTGCGCTCCGAAAGCCCAGTGCTTGCCGTCCTGCAGCGCCGACAGGGTATAGCTCAGGCAATTGTGCTGGACCAGTTCGGCCACCCGGCGCGGTACCCCGCGCCGATCCAGGTAAGCGGGCGCGGCGCACACCAGCATGGCGCTGTCGCCGAGCCGGCGCGCCTGCAGCGGACTGTCGGCCAGGCGGCCGACGCGGATCGCCAGATCCCAACTGCCGGCGATCAAATCCAGATGCGCGTCGCTCAAGCCCAGTTCCACCCGCACTTCGGGGTGGCGGCGGCTGAAGGCGGGAATCAGCGGCGCGACGAAGCGGGTTCCGAACGACAGCGGCACATTCATGCGCAGCAGGCCGCTGGCCTTGACGCGCTGGGAAGCCGCCGCCGCTTCGGCCTCGTCGATATCCGGCAGGATGCGCTGGCAGGCTTCCAGGTAATTGCCGCCGGCCTCGGTCAGGCTCAGGCGGCGCGTGCTGCGGTGAAACAGCTTGACGCCCAGGCGCGCCTCGAGCGCGTTGACGTGCTTGGTGGCCATGGCCGGCGACATGCCCAGGTGCCGCGCCGCCGCGGACAGGCTGCCGTCGGCGGCGGCGCGCACGAATACGCGCATGCTGGTAATACGATCCACGGCGTCATTTCCTACTATCAGTGTGAAGTATTAGTGGATTTTAGCGGGTTCTCTATTCTTTATGTGCAATCTACACTGAGATCATCAATTTTACGAAGATATTCGCGAGGAGTTCATCATGCAAAACGACAAGCCTGGCACTACCGAAAACGGCGGCCGCATGCCGACGCTCTACATTCCCCACGGCGCCGGCCCCTGTTTTTTCATGGACTGGAATCCGCCCGACGCCTGGGACAAGATGGCCGCCTTCCTCAAGGGCGTGGCCGCGACGCTGCCGGCCCGGCCGCGCGCCATCGTACTGGTCTCGGGACACTGGATGGAGCCGCAATTCACCGTCACCGGCCATGCCCGCCCGGAACTGATCTATGACTATTACGGCTTTCCGGCGCATACCTACGAGCTGACCTATCCCGCGCCCGGCGCTCCGGAACTAGCGCAGGAACTGGCCGGACTGCTCCAGCGAGCCGGGACCGACGCCAGCATCGACGCGCAGCGCGGCTTCGACCACGGCATGTTCATTCCGCTGAAGCTGATGTTCCCGGACGCCGACATCCCGGTGCTGCAATTGTCGCTGCGGCGCGACTTCGATCCGGGCGCGCATCTGGATGCCGGCCGGGCGCTGGCGTCGCTGCGCGACCAGGGCGTGCTGATCGTCGGCAGCGGCATGAGTTTTCACAACATGCGCGCCTACGGCGATCCGCGCTATACGCCGATCTCGGCGGAGTTCGACGACTGGCTCAGCGCCGCCGTGGCCAGTCCGCCGGAGCAACGCGACGCTCTGCTGCGCAACTGGACCCAGGCGCCGCATGCGCGCCAGTGCCACCCGCCGCGCCAGGAGGAGCACTTGATCCCGCTGCTGGTCGCCGCCGGCGCCGGCAGCGACGCGGTCGGCAGCAAACTGTATTCGGAACGCATTCTGGAAACCACTATTTCGGCATTTCGCTTCGGCTGATATCCAGCCGCGCCCGTAAGGAGAACCCCATGAGGAGAACACCATGATCATCGATCTTTCCAATAAAACCGCCATCGTCACTGGCTCGACCGGCGGCATCGGCCTGGCCATCGCCACCGGACTGGCCAAGGCCGGCGCCAAGGTCGTCATCGTCGGCCGCGACCAGGACCGGGTCGACGCCGCCCTGGCCAAACTGCGCGCGGACAGCAGCAACGGCGGCAACAAGGCCGACGCCAGCGGCGTGGTGTGCGATCCCGGCACCGCGCAAGGCTCCCAGACCTTGATCGCGGCGCAGCCGCAGGCCGACATCCTGGTCAACAATCTTGGCATCTATGGCGCGCGCGAATTCTTCGATATCGACGACGCGCTATGGAACGAGTATTTCGAAGTCAACGTCCTGAGCGGCGTACGCCTGGCGCGCCATTACGCCCCGGGCATGCGCGAACGCGGCTGGGGCCGGATCCAGTTCATCTCGAGCGAATCGGCCTTGAACATTCCCACCGAGATGGTGCACTACGGCGTCAGCAAGACCGCGCTGCAAGGCCTGTCGCGCGGACTGGCCAAGGTCCTGGCCGGCACCGGCGTGACGGTCAACACCATCCTGCCGGGACCGACCCGCACCGAAGGCGCGATCGCCATGATGACGGATCTGGCCGCCGAACGCGGCGTGACGCCAGCGGAAATGGAGGCCCTGTTCCTCAAGGAAAACCGGCCTTCCACCTTGCTGCGGCGCTTCGCCAGCCCCGAGGAAGTGGCCAACCTGTGCGTGTACGCCGCATCGCCCCAGGCCAGCGCCACCACCGGCGCCGCGTTGCGGGTGGAAGGCGGAATCGTCGAGAGTATCGCCTGATGCGTCTCATCGACTGGTAACAATCGCGGCCGACACTAGAGTGCTTTAGGTTTATTTATTGGATCGCCGCTATGGCTGCGGCATCGATGCCCGGGCCGGATTGCATAGGCGTTCCCGGCGCACATGAGGATGCTGTTGGGATGATGCTCTGCGTGGGCATGGCCATCAGGGCGGGTTTGAAACCCGCCCCTACAAAAAACCAATATCCTTGGCGTGCTGCGTAGGGGCGGGTTTCAAACCCGCCCTCGTCGATCACCACCATTCCATTTCCCCGCCCGCGCTCCTAGGCATCCGTAATGTCGCGCGCCAGCTGCAGCAAGGGCTGCTCCAGCTCATGCGCCACGCGTTCGATATCGCTGCGATTGGTGACGCTCATGTTCAGGGCGTGCAAGGGCCGGTTGGCGATGACGATCGGCGCCGCCAGCGCCACCACCCCGGGCTGCCAGCTGGCCACGCAATACCCATGCGCATGGACGTTGGCGATGGCCGCGCCGATCTCGGCTTGCAGGCGCGGCCATTCTTCCGCACGCCGGTTGCGCAGGCGCTCCATCCAGGCATCGCGCTCGTCCGCCGGGCTGGCGGCAAGCCAGGCCCGTCCCAATGAGGTCAGTTCGATCGGGATGCGCTGTCCCACCACCACCTGGCGCAGCGCCTGCTTGCGGTTGATGCGCACCGACTCGAGATACACCATGTCGTCGCGATCGGCGCACGCCAGCCCGACATTGGCATTGTGCTTGCGCGAGGCTTCGCGCATCAGCGGCAAGGCCTTTTGCAACAGGTCCGAGCCGTTGTACATCGCCCGTGCCAGGCTCAGCAGCGGCACGCCCAGGCGATAGGCGCGCATGCCGGGGTCGTATTCCAGGAACCCGCCCTCCGCCAGGGTCCCGGTCAGGCGGCTGACGGTGGCGCGCGACAAGCCGGTGCGCTCGGCCAGCTCGCCATTGCCCAGGAACCCGGTGCCGGAACGAAACGCGCGCAGGATTTCCATGCCGCGCTGTAACGAGCGATTGCTGGGCGACACCCCTTTTCTGCTGCTGCGCACAATCGAAACCATTGCCGCCACCCTCCTCCAGACACGTTTTCCGGCACCCTCTTATTTCCACTGTGTGGAATGAGACACGCATCATACGGCAATTCAGCGACTATGCTTCCAGGACTGGGGCTACTGCATCAGGGCAGCCGCTCCGACCAATAAAGCACACATAACACAAGGAGAAAGCATGTCCATGCAAACCCGCAATCCCACCCCCCTGCTTCGCCATGGCGCGCGCCTGGCCGCGGCCGCCATCTTCAGCGCCGTGATCGCGGCGCCGGCACTGGCGCAATTCCCGGAAAAAGCGGTTCGCATCATCGTACCCTTCGCTCCGGGCGGCGGTACCGACCTGATCGCCCGCACCATGGGCGACGCCATGTCCAAGGACCTGGGCCAGACCGTCATCATCGAGAACAAGCCCGGCGCCGGCACCATCATCGGTACCGACTACGTGGCCAAGAGCGCCCCCGACGGCTATACCCTGGTGATCTCCACCTTCGCCCACGCCGTCAACCCCAGCATGATGGCCAAACTGCCGTATGCCGCCAACGCCTTCACCCCGGTGTCGTTGATCGGACGCTCGCCGAACGTGCTGGTGATGCGCCCCGAGCAACCCTTCAAGACGGTCCAGGAAGTGCTCGCCTACGCCAAGGCCAACCCCGGCAAGCTGACCTTCGGCTCGCAGGGTAACGGCACCTCGGCGCACCTGGCCGGCGAGCTGTTCAAGAGCCTGGCCAAGGTCGATCTGGTGCACGTGCCCTACCGCGGCGCCGGTCCGGCCATGACCGATCTCCTGGGCGGCCAGATCGACATGATGTTCGCGACCTCGTCGGCGGTCGGCAGCCACGTCAACGGCGGACGCCTGCGCGCCCTGGCCGTGACCACGCCCGAGCGCTCGCCCGCCATGCCGCAAGTCCCGACCCTGGCCGAATCCGGCGTCCCCGGCTACGCCGCGGAAAGCTGGTACGGACTGTACGCGCCCGCCGGCACCCCGGCCGACGCGATCCAGCGCTTGAACGCCTCGGTCAAACGCGCGGTGCAAAGCGAAGCCTTCCGCAAGCGCATCGAGAGCGAGGGCCTGGTCATCAGCGCCGGCAGCCCGGAAGAACTGGACCGGTATGTGCAGGCCGAGGAAGCGCGCTGGGCCAAGGTGGTCAAGGAAGCCAACATCACGGCAAATTAGTAGCGCACACTGAGCACAGATTCCTGGTTATTCAGGGCGGGTTATAAACCCGCCCCTACGAAAAACCACAGCCCGGAACAAGAACACTCAAGGACACACATGGACACATCCTCCGCCATCGAATTGCGGTTGGACGCCGGCATCGCGACGCTGGCGCTGAACCGCCCCGACAAACGCAACGCCATGAGCGACGCCATGCGCAGCGAACTGATCGCCGCGCTGGAACAGGTCAGCGCCGACAAATCGATCCGCGCCCTGATCCTGACCGGCAATGGCAAGGGCTTCTGCGCCGGCGGCGACGTCGCCGGGATGCAGCGGCGCATGGATGCCCCCAGCGGCGAAGTCGCCTTCAACGGCTGGTCGCGCCAGCAGCGCGTGCATTACTCGGTCGGCCTGCTGCACCATATGCCCAAGCCGACCATCGCCGCGGTCAACGGCGCCGCCGCAGGACTCGGCGCCGATATGGCGCTGGCCTGCGATTTCGTGATCGCCTCCGAACAGGCCA
>Ga0182745_1003299_pt1 | contig 13971 bp, 9 predicted proteins | sample eDN3rd30CKraftBY_FD_128523 | JGI IMG/M metagenome (GOLD analysis project Ga0182745, IMG submission 128523) | Enriched backyard soil microbial communities from Emeryville, California, USA - eDNA 3rd pass 30_C Kraft BY (version 2) (version 2) | ecosystem: Environmental > Terrestrial > Soil >...
TCCCGCTGAAGATCTTCAGGCGTGGCCCGCCGCAGGATTTCGGAAGCAGGCACAGTTTCTTCACTGTCCGGTTCCACAGCCGGCCGGACCCCCTCTAGAACCGTTCCCAGTACCAGCCCACGATGAGTCTGCAGGACGACGCGCGCCCCACGAGTCAATCTGTCCTCACCGGCCCAACTCCCCTTCACCACTTCAGGAACGGTCCCATGGCGAACGAGATAGATGGTCAGCACTGGCGGGTTGGTCCGCATTGGCGAGGTTGTGGTCATCCCGGCATTATATCGCAGCCCGGGAGCGGCGTCACCACCCTTCCCCAGACAATCGATCATCGGAGTCACTCCGCAAGACCTGTTGAGAGCAGGTTGCTCTCGCTGTGCCCGCGGCATTCAGCATTTCGGTCGATGAAATACTGAATGCCGCGAGGCAGGATGCGGACAATGCGGGGTGCATGGGCTCTCAATACAGATGAGCTGAGAACCGGTCTTCAGGCGAACCGGGACGGCTTGACGCATGCTGCAGAAACTTCCGAAGATTCTGACACGTCCTTTTTGATCGAGTGCCCTGTCAGGGCTTGGATTTAGGGTACGTGATCGCGAAACGCCCTCCGTTGTTGGACTTTATGTTAATACCTACCCAAATTTTTTAAATTGACAAAGCACGAGGTGTTTTTTTCATGGCGACTTCTGCGACAGACCCACTCGCCTTTCTCGATGGCCAGCCCATCGCGTTCAGCACAGCCCGGATCCCGATTTACGACCTGGGGGTGATGCAGGGGGCCACGCTCACAGAACGACTCCGGACTGTGCGGCATCAACCGTATCTGGTGGAAGAACATCTGGGTCGTCTGCATCGTTCTCTAGCCTGTGCTGGTTGGGAGGTGCCGGTTCATTCTCCCCCCCTTGCGGACATGATCACCGAATTGGCGCGTGTGAACACACAGTGGATTAGCCCGGATGAAGATCTTTCGATTGTGATTTTTATCACAGCCGGGCAATCCCTGGGAGATTCCAATGGCATGGTTTCTACCAGCCGACCGACAGTCTGCCTTTATTCCTCACCTTTGCCCCTACAGAAATGGGCCCGGGCTCATCGGGAAGGAATTCATCTGATCACGCCAGCAATACGACAACTCCCAGCAGACGTGATTCACCCGCAGATGAAACATCGCAGCCGCCTGCACTGGTCGCTGGCGGATCATCAGGCATCTCGCATGGACCCGCTCGCCGTTGCCTTGCTGCTCGACCATCGTGGATATGTGACCGAAACCAGTTCGGGGAATCTGTTTATTGTGCGGGATGAAGAACTGCTGACCCCCCGGGCGGAAACGACCCTGGCAGGCATCGCCCAGGCACATCTGATGCAACTGGCAACCCGTCTGGGGATTTCTGTTCGACGGACCGATTTGACTCCGGACGAAGTCGCCGTTGCGGAGGAAGCCTTTTTAACATCCTCCACCTACTGCCAGCTTCCAGTCGGCATTATTAATGGGAAACGGATTGGTGCTCATGTTCCCGGCCCCGTGACCAAGATGCTCATGCAGACATGGAGCCAGGAACTGGGTCTGGATTTTGTCGGGCAATCCATTGCGCTTTGCTGATTTGGACAGGTCGGAGTGGTCGACGGAATGCCTGTTCACAACATAGACTGAAGTTCATGCCACAACCGCTGACTCCCGATGAACGTCGTGATCGACTGGTGTTTTATCCTGTCGCTGTCGTGGGAGGTCTGTTCTGTCTGACGGTGCTGATGACGATTGCCGCGACATTTGGTGACCCGCAAGCTCCCATGGCCCGGTGGTTGAACCGGCATGGGACTCCACTGCTGCTTTGGGAAACCGCCTTGCTGGTGACGGTCAGCGTCCTGGCCATGGTGATCGACCGGGTACGGACGTTGCAACGCCTCAAAAAAAACCGGTCGACACCGGCAGGCGTCAAAACAGAAACAACATTAACAACATTCCCACCCGATCAGCGATTCGATCCACAGGACCGGAGAGATCACGATGTGGGTTAAAATCTGTGGGATTACCCGCCTGGAGTGCGCGGAGGCTGTCATGGCCCAGCAGCCGGATGCCATCGGCTTGAATTTCTTTTCCGGCTCCAGACGGTGCATTGATGTCGAGACTGCCCGGCAGATTGTTGACCGGTTGGAACAATCTGAATCGCCCTGTGAATCACCCGACAGAATTCATGATGTGAAGGCAGGGTCGCGACGTGATGAAGCACCTGTTTCCATCACGCCCGTCGGGCTGTTTGTGAATCATTCGCTTCAGGAAATTCGTAACATCGCCTCAACCTGCCGGATACGAACTCTGCAACTGCATGGAGATGAAACCCCGGAGTTCGTGGCAGAATTGGAAGAATATGAAATCATCAAAGCCTTTCGGGTGGGGCAAGAGGGATTGCGTGATGTGATGCAGGAACTGGAGGCCCTGCAGAAATTGAACGTCTCATTGCGAGGTTGCCTGATCGATGCCAGCATCCCCGGGGAATATGGCGGAACGGGACATCGGGCTCCCTGGGATTTGCTGGCCACCGAATGGCAACCCGAATGGCCGCCCCTGATCCTGGCTGGCGGACTGACTCCAGCAAACGTCGCCCAGGCCGTTGAGGCCGTGCAACCTTGGGGTGTGGATGTCGCCAGCGGGGTCGAATCGTCACCGGGACAACAGCATCCAGACGCCGTTCGACAATTCATTACCAAAGCCCGACAACATCTGTGCAAGGGAAAAGGGGAAACAGGAGAGAGGAAAGCGGAAAGAGGAAAATACCAAACACGGCCTCTTTCTCCTTCCGATCAGACCTGGGACGACTGACTGACACTTGGAATTGTTATGCAGCTGGAAATTCGGAATGCGCTCACGCAACTGTTGAATCAGGAATCATTGAGTGCCTCGACAATGCAGATGGCCATTGGCGCCATTATGGATGGACGATGCAACGAAGTTGAAATCACCGCTTTGTTAATCGCCATTGCGATGAAAGGGGAGACCGAAGAAGAACTGGCCGGGGGCGCTGCTGCCATGCGTGCGCGGGCGACACATCTCCGCACCTCCCGAACCGGGCTGATTGATACATGTGGAACGGGAGGAGATCAGCTGCGGACATTTAACATCAGCACGGCCACGGCCTTTGTGATTGCGGCAGCGGGTGTCCCTGTTGCGAAACATGGGAATCGAAGCGTTTCCAGTTCCAGCGGGTCGGCGGATGTCCTGGAAGCAATGGGGGTGAATATCGAGTTGAGCCCGGAACAGGCGGGCAAATGCCTGGATGATCTGGGGCTTTGCTTCTGTTATGCACGCAACTGCCATAGTGCCATGAAAAATGTGGCTCCGGTGCGGCAGCAACTTGGAATTCGTACGATCTTCAACCTGCTGGGACCGCTCACCAATCCTGCTCGCGCCGAGTATCAATTGCTGGGGGCCTCCAGGGATCTCTATGCCGCCCGGATTGCCGGGGCAGTCAGTCGATCCAACCTGAAGCGCGCGTGTATTGTGTGTGGAAATAACCAGCTGGATGAAGTGTCGTTGTGGGGAGACACGCGCGTCTGGGAAGTTCAGCAGGGAGAAATTGTGACCTGGAGTTGCCATGCGAGGACGTTGGGACTGTCGGAATGCCGGGTCGAAGACCTGCGTGTGGATTCTGCCCGAGAAAGTGCAGATGTCATCAATGGAGTGCTGGCTGGCGAACGCGGACCGGCGCGCGACATTGTCCTCGCCAATGCCGGGATGGCGCTTTATTGTCGCGGTGAGACCAGGGACTTGAAGCATGCTGTGGAACTGGCCGCGACTGCAATTGATTCCGGTCGGGCTGCCCAGTTGCTGCAGAGACTGATCGCATGGACGACAGCCGTCTGAAGTGACATCTTTTCCATCTATTTTGGTGGAATCCAAAACAAAAGGAGCAGACCTTACAGGGTGTATTGGGACACTCTACAGAAACGCTTCTAGACCAGTTTGGTCTATCATGTGCCCGCGTCGAGAGAGTTTCACTTGATGAAAGACTGAATGCCGCGAGGCAAGTTCGCCACAAGATTTACAAAAACGCTTCTAACTCCGAAATGTACGTATCGTGGCTCAGCGTCAAACTTCCTCCAGACCTCGGAAACCTGTCAGCCGCCCGCAATGGTCCTCCGCGGTTTCAGCTTGGCACATGCTGGTGGTGATATTGTTCCTCTGCCGCTGGCTGGTTCCAACTGAGGGGACCGAGCAAGGGAGCACGTTGTGGATTGCGGCCTGCTGGCTGGGACTGGGAGCCTGTCGAACGTGGTGGCTGTGGCGATCTGGACAGGGAGGCACGTTGAGATGGGGCTGGACCGATGCGGGGGTATTACTTCTGGTTGTCGGGCATTGTCTGTCTGGATTCATCGCGCTGATGGGAGCCTGCGATCAACGCGCCACCTTGAATTCTCTCTGGGAATGGATCTCCGTGGGGGGGATGTGGCTGCTCCTGAAAGAGACGTTTCAACAATACGACATGCGGCGTACTTTCGGTTTCTGCCTGCTGGTCACTGTGATCACTCTGTCTGGAATGGGAATCTGGCAGCATTTTGTCTGGTATCCCCAGCAATCACGAGATCTGACACAGCTATTGGAACTGCAGGCACAACAGGCGACAGGAACTCCTCTTGATCCATCATCGCGACAGGAATATGAACGGCTGCGCAACGAATTCGGGACGGAATTTCTGACGCTGGAAGAATCTGGCAGACAGATGTTGCTGGCCCGCACTCGTGACAGTCGCGAGCCGATTGGACGTTTCGCTTTGGCAAATACTTTTGCTGCCTTATTGGTCTGGGGCTGGTTTGCCAATCTCGATCTCATTCGAGTTTGCCTGAGACAACGAGTCTCTCGCAGCACATTGTGTCTGGCCGGAATCACAATTGTGCTCATCTCCATTTGCCTGTTGCTGACCAAAAGCCGCACGGCCATCCTGGGTCTATTGGCCAGCGTAACGATGATGGGCATTCTGCTCGCCCTTCAACCCGGTTCACAGCGACAGGCATTTTTGAAATGGGGCGGAATCCTCTTTGGCTGCGGGCTGGCTCTCGCAATTCTGTTAACGCTGAGTGGAAGCCTCGACACACAGGTTCTGAGTGAGGCCCCCAAGAGCTTGACTTACCGGCTGGAATACTGGCAGTCCACATGGAAGATGATTCAGGATCATCCACTGCTGGGAGTTGGTCCCGGCAATTTTCGTCAACACTATTTTGCTTACAAATTGCCGGGTGCGAGCGAAGAGATCCTGGACCCTCACAATCTGATTCTCGACGTCTGGGCCAACGGCGGCGTACTGGCGTTGCTGGGGTTGCTGCTGATCGTCGGCGTCCTGCTCAATCGTCTGAGATCACTGACATTTCAGGCCGATTCCCCACCCCTCTCCACAGTTGCATTGCTCAGGACCACTTTATGGATTGGACTGGGGACATTTGGACTGATTTTGAGTGAGGAATGGTTGTTCGAGGGTTTTTTCGATGATTCATTACTTGGGCTGGGAGTGGCCTGGCTGCTTCTGAATCTGCTGCTGCAACGTTTTCATGCCTTTTGGTCGATTAGTCCTGCTGCGGCGATGGCTGCTGGAATTGCACTTTTCGTGCACCTGCTGGGAGCAGGGGGAATCGGCATGCCGGCAATTCTGCAGTTATTGCTGGCAATCATTCTATGGCTGACACCCGGGCAGGCATCTGTTCTTCCTTCCGATCACATTCACCAGCCGGACAATCTGACCCATGGCAGACAACAGCGCCTCCTGCTGGCGTCCGCCGGAGTCTTTGGAATTCTGCTCCTGGGATGCTTGTGGACGGGGCTGGTCCCAATGGTCACCGTGAATCGACTGCTGGATCAAGGCCGATCTGAAGCACTGGTTTCACACAGACTGGATCTGGCAGAACGGTCTTTTCAGCAGGCGACACAGGCCGATCCCTTCGCCTGGACGCCACATGCGGAACTGGCAGCAATTCACTTCCAACGCTGGCTGCTTCGTCCCGATGATGACTCAGAACAGTTTCAGCAGGCTATAAACGAAAAAAATCAATCTCTGCAGCGTAATCCGCTTGCCGCGAAAGAATACCTGACCCTTTCCGACTGGTGGTTACAACGGAATCGTCGGTCTCCTCGCCCCGATTCTGCTGAAGCAGCCCTTGTTCATGCCCAGCAAGGGGTTCGACTGTATCCCGCATTTGCACGTCTGCAGATGCAGTTGGCGTTCGCCTGGCAGGCAGTCGGAAATCCGCAGCAGGCGGGACAGGCCGCCCGGGTTGCCTTGAGTCTCGATCAACTCAACCGGGAACGCGGTCATACCGACAAATTGCTGCCCGTGGATCGACGACAGGCGCTGGAAAACCTGCTTTCGGAGGCGGTCAAACATCCGGACGGTCATCTTTAAAAAGCAGTCTCCTCAACAAAATTCCCATTTCTTTTTGCCGGGCCGGATTGAAGAAAACTTCGGGCAGGTTTCCAAACCCCCGCATTTGCTGTGCGACAAACGGCGTTTCCGGAAGTCGAACGGGGAAAACGGCCGTTTGCATCCGGAGCAACATGTTCTGGCTGCTCTGGACTCAGGATCACTGATTTCGGACTTGTGGAGTTCCCAAATGAAAATTCGGCCTATAATGTGGCTGTCCGGGAATAATTCCTGTCGGCAGGTGAAGATTCTGTGTTCCGGCACTCGGGATCGACAATCGTCGGCCTGGAGATCTTCATTACGAGTAATGTGAAGAATTTCCGTCACTCGCCGTAGCACATCAGGATGTCATTGTGGTTCAACTTCATCAACTGCCAGAGAAGATTGCTGCAGTCCCTGCGCGGAGTCGTCGCGAGACCGGGTCAGGTCTGGTGAGGTCATGTTGTTTCAGAATTCTGGAAACATTTTTAGCTTGTGTGCTGCTGTGGAACTCTGTCTGCCTGGCGATTGATGCGCCGGCTCCGGCGGAAAAAGCAGCCAGCATCGCCCGGATCATCCCGATTCACAGTCCGATTGGAGATGACACACTGGGACTGGTTCGCAGAACGATTCTGGAAACGCAGGATCTGGCAATTCGTGAGCATCGTCAGGCATACATCATTCTGGAAATGACACCCGGGACCAGTCCATTTCATAACTGCTATGCACTGGCGGATTTTCTCACGGAAAAACCATTCGCCAATCTGACAACCATTGCATGGGTCCCGGAAACTGTCACGGGACATAACGTTCTGGTGGCACTGGCCTGTCAGGAAATTGTCATGGCCCCCACTGCGGCGCTGGGAGACCTGGGGAGTGGACAACGGGTCGCTGCGGATCAGCAGGTCATTGTGAAGGGAATTATTGACCGCCGTCGTAACTCCCGTGTGACGCCCGCCCTGGTTGCCGCCATGATGGACCCAGCGGTTTCGCTGGTGCAGTTGACGATCGAGACCGCGCCAGGCGAAAAAGAGACCCGATTGGCCACCTCTACGGAAGCGCGTGAACTCCAGAATCAGGGAGCCATTATTCTGGAATCAAAGACTGTGAGCGAAGCGGGAACCGCCGGGCTCATTGCGGGGGCACAGGCTCGGTTGCTGGATGTCCTGGCGGTGCGCACTGCGGAGAGTCGGCGTCAACTCATCGAGGGTTATGGACTGACTCTGGACTCCCTGAAAGAACTGGCCCCCGCTGAAGCAGTCACAAAAATTGCATATATTCAGCTGCATGATGTGATTGATGAAGTCTTCGAAGCTTTTGCCAAACGGCAGATCGATCGGGCGGTGAAGTCGGGGGCACAACTGATTGTCTTTGAGATCGACTCCCCGGGTGGATTACTGTCTGTCTGTGCGGACTTGTCGCAGACGATCTCGCATTTGAGTGAACTGAATGTCAAAACGGTGGCCTATATCCCGCGTGAAGCCATCAGCGGGGGAGCCATTCTGGCGGTTGCCTGTGATGAAATCTATATGACCCCCAATGCCCGGATCGGAGATGCCATTCCGATCAATCTGATGGGGCCGATGATTGTTCGTGCGGAAGAGAAAATTCTCAGCGTGGAACTGGAATTGTTACGCAGCCTGGCAACCCAGAAAGGTCGACCGGCCGCGGTGATCGAGGGGTTTGCCGATAAGGATCTGGAAGTTTTTCAAGTCACTCAGAAAAACACCGGGCGGAAATGGTTCATGTCCGCTGCCGAGATTGCTGAGAATGGAGAGGAATGGATTCCCGGCCCCATGGTGCCGGAATCGAGAGTTGGCATTGCCATCACCGTGAACGGAGAGCGGGCACATCAGTTGCTCATTGCTGAACGACCGGTCAAAGATCTCTCCGAATTGAAGCAGCGATTGGGTGTTCCACAAGACCTGCAATTTCATTCGATCGGGCGAACCTGGGTCGATTCCCTGATCTTTTATCTGAACAATCAGGCCGTTGCAGGCTTCCTGTTTTTCGTTGCGATTGTCTGTATTTATATTGAGATGGCGACAATGACCGGATTCTTCGGGATCATCTCGGCTTTGGCGTTCTCCATCTTTTTCTGGAGCAAGGTGATGGGAGGGACCGCCGGCAGCCTGGAACTGGCCATCTTTGTGGTGGGAGTCGGCTGCCTGGCACTGGAATTGTTCGTGATCCCGGGATTTGGTGTCTTCGGAATTTCAGGGATCCTGCTGGTTCTGGGAGCCCTGATCATGGCCAGCCAGACGTTTTCCGGATTAAGTCTGGAATACGACATGGCCCGCGCAGGCCGGACATTCGTAACCTTTGCCGCATCACTTGTCGTAGTCGTGATTGTGTCGGCCTTGATCAGTCAGAATCTGCATCGAATTCCAATGCTGAAAGACCTCGTCCTCACCGCTCCGGGGCATGGCTTTGCTCCCGGTGAACCACGCCTGAAACCGGAACTTTCGCCCGAACAGATGGCACTCCTGGGGGCAACAGGTGAAGCTGTGACGATTCTGCGACCGGCCGGGAAGGCCCGGATCGATGGGAAACTTCTGGACGTTGTGAGCGACGGCCCATTTGTCGAAGCCGGTAGAACCATCACGGTCGTGCAAGTGCAAAAAAACCGTATCGTGGTCAGTGAATCACTCTCCGCGTCGAGTTGAATCCCGTCACGCCCAATCATCGGGCTCAAGCAAGTTGCTTTCGAGTGTGCCCGCGGGAAAGGTATTTTGATCGATGAAACCACTCCGCCAATCAATCCCCCCCAGATGCCAGCTCTGTCGTTTCAAGTCTTCTTAAAGCCTATCCGGAAAGGTCTATTTGGGGGGTGTGATCGCGAAACGTCCTTCGTTGTCGGGACTTTGCATTAAGACCAACCCTAAATTTTAGAATAGACGAAGCACTAGAGAAAAACAGGGGAAAGAGAAGAAGGAAAAGTGTCAGACACAGCCTTTCTCCTTTTTCCCATTCTCACTGTTCCTGTTGAAAGTCACCCCCTGCCATGCAAGCCCTTGCCTACCATCCTCGCCGGCGCTATCTGGTTCGGTTCGACCCCAAGCGAATTCCGCACATGTTCACCGATGTGCTGGTGATTGGTGCAGGGATTGCCGGAATTCGGGCTGCACTGGAAATTGATCCCCGGCTGCGAGTGGTCATCATCACCAAGGACGCCATCAATCTGTCCAACAGTGCCTGGGCGCAAGGAGGAATTGCCGGCGTCCTCGATCCCGCAGATAAGATCGAAAATCACGCGGAAGACACCATGACCGCGGGAGCCGGATTGTGTGACGAAGAGATCGTACAAAAAGTTGTGGGATCGGCTCCGCGACTGATCCGTGAACTGGCTGCATTAGGAGCCCGGTTCGACCAGAAAGATGGTCACATTGCATTGACAACAGAGGGGGGGCACAGTCATGCGCGTGTGGCCCATGCCCTGGGAGATGCCACCGGCAAAGAGATCATGCGGGCCCTGATTGATACCGTGCGCGGGGCGACATGGACGGAGATCTGGGAAAAAACGTTCACCATCGATCTGCTGACGGATGAAGGGGAATGCCGCGGTGCCCTGGTCTGGAATGCACACCATGGACGAACGTTCATCTGGGCGAAACAAACGATTCTAGCGACCGGTGGAGCAGGGCGTCTGTATCGTGAGACAACGAACCCGGACATTGCCACTGCTGACGGACATGCCATCGCGTTTCGAGCCGGGGCGGAACTGCGCGACATGGAAATGATGCAGTTTCATCCCACGGTGCTGTACATCGCCGGAAGCAGCCGCCACCTGATCTCCGAAGCGGTCCGGGGAGAAGGGGCGCAATTGGTCGACGTGACGGGCTACGCATTTATGCAGGACTACGATCCTCGGGGAGCACTTGCCCCGCGTGATATCGTCAGCCGGGCCATCACGGATCAGATGGAGAAAACTCGTCATCCATGTGTCTATCTGGACGTCACGCAGATCGATCCCGCCCATATTCGGGAACGCTTTCCGCATATCGGACAGATGTGTCAGGAATTCGGGTTGGATCTGACCCGAGACCGCATTCCCGTTCGACCGGGAGCACACTACATGGTCGGCGGCTTAACCGTTGACCCGCAGGCACGGACCACTCTTCCCGCACTCTGGGCTGCCGGAGAAGTGACTTCGTCCGGACTGCATGGTGCAAATCGTCTGGCCAGCAACAGCCTGCTGGAAGGATTGTATTTTGGAATTCTCGCGGGGCAGGGGGCCTCGGAAGCAGCCCTGAAGATTCCGGATCGTTTTGTGGTTCCCCCGTTACAGTCGGAATGGCCGCAGAGCGTCTCCGATCAGGATGAATTGAATCTGACCGACCTGCAGAACTCGCTGAGTTCCATCATGTGGCGAAACGTCGGCATTCGCCGTGATGAACAGGGACTGCGCGCGGCCGCCACACAAGTCGATTTCTGGGATCGCTACGTTTCTCAGCGGGAATTTAGCTCTGTTCCGGGCTGGGAGCTGCAGAACATGCTGCTTGTGGCTCGACTGATGATTGAATCGGCACTGGCCCGACACGAAAGCCGGGGAGTTCATTTCCGCAGCGATTATCCCGAAACGGACCCTGCCATGGCTTCGCATGTCACGATCAAGAATCTCTAAGCTCACGTCAGGGCAATGCCTTTCCATTATCATAATTCGCCGGCGCTCCAGCAGAACGAGACGAATGAACCGGGGCGAAGACTGGACTCCGGAACTCGAATCTGCGAGATTCAAGAGAGGTGCAGACTTGATTGTAAAGAGCTTGCTGCCTGCTGTGGACGTGGCGATGGGTGAAGTATCATGAGCCAGTTCCCCCACATCCCTGGAACCGGGAGTCTCTCTGACGGCGGCTTACGTCGCCCACAGCGAGCACTGAGACTTTCGCTGTGGGCTGTTCTCTTGTGGAGAGCAAGTCTCTGTTTCCGATCCGCAGTGTTCTGGCAGCACATTTTTTCCTGGCCCCTTACATCACTGCGGTTGCAACCTCTTTCCGCTTACGTTTCTAAAACACTTTCCGCCACCGAGTTGGGGTGGAAACGAACCAGATCCGCCGACTCCGCTCATTTTCTCCACGCTGGACTTTTCTCTTTTGGATTGGGCACCTCTTCTGCTCATCGACTGTTCTGGCTCGGAAGCTGTTTGGCTGTCGCTCACTTTCGGCAGAATCATCTTGCACGCTCTCCGGCTGTCTCCTCTTCGGACATGGGTCTGTTGATGCTCGAAGCTTCCGCAAGAAACGAAAGCTTTGTGGATCGTGAATCAATTTGGTCGTGGCTGGAACAGACCAGTCATGCTGGGCGCTCCGGTTTCTCATCCCTTGCAGGAGTTGATCATGCCTCATCATCTGGTGGAAGAACTCAGGAACATTGTTCTGGTCGGGCATGGAGCCACTGGCAAAACGTCCCTGGCAGACCTGATGCTGTATAAATCGGGAGTGAGCCGTCGGATCGGTTCTCCGGACGAAGGGAACAGTCTGCTGGATATCGATGATGATGAGAAGCAGCGGCATCACTCCATCACTTCCCATGTGTGTCATTTCGAGCATGACGGAGCCCGTATCAATATGATCGATTCGCCGGGGATGCCGGATTTTGTCGGCCAGGTGATCGGTGCCTATCGCGCTGTCGAGACGGCGTTAATTACCATCAATGCTCCCCATGGAATTGAAGTCAATACCCGCAAATCGTTTCAGCATGCCGGAAATCGAGGACTGGTCCGCTGCCTGGTACTGAATAAATGTGACGGCGAAAACGTCGATCTGGTGAAGTTGATGAAGGACATCCGGGAGCAATTCGGACAGGCGTGCGTTCCGCTGACGATTCCATTGGGTACCGGCGCACAAATTCACGGAGTGATCGACACGATTCATCTGCCTGAATCTCTTCCGATCGACGCCGCTCTGGACCCCGAGGAAGCACATCAGGCCCTGATCGAAGCGGTGGTGGAAGCAGATGAAAGCCTGATGTCCCGATATTTTGAAGGAGAAGTGATTGCCGGGGGAGAGTTGGACCAGGCGATCACCCAGGCTCTGATTGCCGGCACACTGATTCCCGTTTTCTGTACAGCAGTGAAATCGGATATTGGTGTTTCCGAGTTAATGGATGCCCTGGTCCGGTATGCTCCTTCACCGGCACAAATTCCGCGGCATGTCCTGAAAGATGGAGAAGACATGCCCATTCCTCCCGATCCTGCGGGGCCGCTGGTCGCGCAGGTCATCAAGACGCGGATCGATCCGTTTGTTTCCAAAGTGAATTATCTGCGGATCTACTCCGGAACACTGAAGAAGGACTCTTCAATTCACATTGTGGGAACTGATCGGACGATCAGAATTCATCAGCTGATGGACATTCAAGGGGGCCAGCACGAGGCACTCGATGAAGCAATTGCAGGCGATATTATCGCGGTCTCCCGCATTGAAGACCTGCATACCGGGGACGTCATTTCCGATGGCTCCGACCACATCACCATGCCTCCCATGGCGTTCCCCAGACCCATGATCGGTGTGGCTGTGGAACCCAAGAGCCGTTCGGATCAAGCCAAAATCTCCGCAGCCCTGCACAAAATTGAAGAGGAAGACCCCACTTTCAAAGTGCATCGCGAAGAACAGACACATGAAATGGTGATCGAAGGGATGAGCGAATTGCATCTGCAACTCATTCAGAACCGGCTGCATCAACGTGAAAAGGTCGACGTAGTGACTCATCAGCCCCGGGTGCCTTATCGGGAAACGGTGAATGGTGCTGCAGAAGGGAGTTACCGTCATAAAAAACAGTCAGGGGGGTCCGGACAGTTTGCCGAAGTGCATCTCCGGGTTTCCCCCTGTCCACATGGAGTGAATCCAGAAGAATACTTCGTAAAACAGCGGTTCGAGAGCCTCCGCAGTTATCATTATGATCCTGAACTGAATTTCTGTTTTATCGATCGGGTGAGTGGAGGTTCCGTTCCCAATCAGTTCATCCCGGCTGTGGAAAAAGGGGTTCGGGAGCGCATGGCGCAAGGGGTGATTGCCGGCTGCCAGATACAGGACCTGGTGGTGGAACTGTTTTTCGGGAAGGATCATCCGGTCGACAGTAACGAGGCTGCTTTTCGTACGGCGGCCAGTCTGTGCCTGAAAGAGATTTTTCTGCAGGCGCAGCCTTCACTGATGGAACCGGTCATGCAGGTGGAAATCACCATTCCCAGCGACCGCATTGGAGAGATCAGTGGTGACCTGAATACCCGCCGTGGTCGTCTGGAAGGCATTGAAGAAGTACCGGGCGGGTTCACGCTGGTGCATGCCAAAATCCCGCTGGCGGAAGTGATGACCTATGCCCGTGTTCTCTCCGGACTGACCGGCGGTCAAGGATCGTTCACCATGGAATTCTCCAGTTACGAGCTTGTGCCTCCCGCTGAACAGCAGAAGCTGGCTGCAGAGTACCGAAAGACACAAAATGGCCAGGCCGGTTGATGCACATGTTCTAGGCCAGTTTGGTCTCTCATGTGCCCGCGTCGAAAGGGTTTCACCTGATGAAAGACTGAGAGTCTGTCCCGAAAGGTCAATTTGTGCTGCGATCGGCTCTTTTGCGTTCTGAACTTCGTCAGCCTGCA
>Ga0182745_1003300_pt1 | contig 13969 bp, 10 predicted proteins | sample eDN3rd30CKraftBY_FD_128523 | JGI IMG/M metagenome (GOLD analysis project Ga0182745, IMG submission 128523) | Enriched backyard soil microbial communities from Emeryville, California, USA - eDNA 3rd pass 30_C Kraft BY (version 2) (version 2) | ecosystem: Environmental > Terrestrial > Soil >...
CAACCTGGCGGCCTTGCGCCGCCCCGGCTCGGAAGTGAAGGACGCGCTGGTGCCGGTGAACCTGTTCTACTTCACCCAGAACCTCACCGAAGCGCTGTCGGTCGACGGTTTCTATCAGCTGGATTGGGAACAGACCCAGCTGGACAACTGCGGCACGTTCTTTTCGAACAACGATTTTTTGCCCGATGGGTGTGATGGCCTGGACGTGGGCGCCAAATTACTCGGCAACCCCACAGCCGTGGCCGGGCTTGCGCCGTTTGGTGTAAACCTCACCAGCGAAGGCGTGCGCATACCCCGTGGCAGCGACCAGGATGCCCGCAACAGCGGGCAGTGGGGCGTTTCGCTGCGATGGTACGTGGCGGCGCTGGACACCGAGTTTGGCGCCTACGCGGCGAACTACCACAGCCGCACGCCTTACCTGGGTACGGTCAGCAGCCCGTATTTCGACAACCGCCGTTTTGCCCCGCAGCTGTGCGCCAACCTCGGTATCGGGTCTGCAGGCTGTGCTGCTTTCCTGGGTACCAGTGCAGGCCAGTCGCTGGTCGGCGCGCTACGCCTGGGCAGCTCGCAGTACCGGGTGCAATACCCCGAGGACATTCGCCTGTACGGCCTTTCGTTCTCCACCACCCTGCGCACCGGCACGGCGCTGCAGGGGGAGCTGAGCTACCGACCGAACATGCCCATGCAACTCAACGGCACCGACATCATCCAGTCGTTGTTGAACGTCGATGGCCGCTCGCCATTGCTGGGCGACGGCCTGCGGCCAGACAGCGCCAGTACGCTGTTCGACGGCTACCGCCGCAAGGAGGTGACCCAGTTGCAGGTAACCGCTGTTCATGCTTTCAGCCAGGTGATGGGTGCCAACCAGTTGCTGCTGATAGGCGAGGCGGGCGCCACCTATGTCGGCGGGCTGGAGGGTGCCTATGGCCCCCGTTATGGGCGTTCGGGCACGTTCAACAGTGGCGAACTGGCGGACAACAGTGTGTGCGTGGCCATTTCCAAAACCCCTGAGCATTGCAACGACGAAGGCTTCATGACCCCGTTCTCCTGGGGCTACCGGCTGCGCGCCACCTGGGCCTACCCCAATGTGATTGCCGGTTTCGACCTGCGGCCGAACCTGTCCTGGGCACATGACGTGCACGGCACCGGCCCGGTGGAGGGATCGGCCTTCAGCGAAGGCTCCAGGGCCATCAGCGTGGGGTTGGATGCGACGCTTGCCAGCACCTACAGCCTGAGCGTGTCGTACACCGATTTTATCGACGGCGACTATGGCACTCGCGGCGACCGGGACTTCATCTCGCTGAGCGTGGGCGTCACTTTCTGAGGGCATGACAATGAAAATGCGCATGGTGATGATCGGCCTGTTCTGGGCGAGCGGCGCGCTGGCGGCAGCCGGCCTGCCCGACAACCTGACCCCGGTGGGGGCCGAGCGTGCTGCCAGCCCCGACGGGCGCATCCCCGCCTGGCAAGGTGGGTTGAGTACGGCCCAGCAACGCCTGGGCGACAACGGCACGCCGCTGGACCCGTTTGCCGATGAGCAGCCTCTGTACCGGATCACGGCCGCCAACTACCAGCAGTACCGAAGTCAGCTTACCGACGGCCAGGTGGCCTTGCTCAAACGCTTCCCAGCCAGCCTGAGCTTGCCGGTGTATCCGACCCACCGTAGTGTTGCGGTACCCGACGCAGTCGCGGCATCGGCAGCCCGCAACGCCGAGCAGGCGCAGCTGGATGACCAGGGCAACAGCGTGCGAGGTTTTACGGGTGTCATCGCCTTTCCACGGCCAACCAACGGCCTGGAGGTGATCTGGAACCACCTGACCCGGCATCGCAACATCAGCTACAGCCTGAGCTCCGACAGCGTCACACCGCTGAAGAATGGCCGTTTCGTACTGATGAGTGCGCGTCAGGAAGTGGCCCGGCCCGAAGGTTTGGCCAACCTGGGGGCGGGCAATGTACTTTATTACTTCACCTACCGCATGACGGCGCCCTCGCGGCTTGCCGGCGATGCGATGGTGGTGCATGAGACACTGGACCAGGTCGCCGAACCGCGTTTGTCCTGGGTGTACAGCGCCAGCCAGCGGCGGGTACGACGGGCGCCGAACATCGCCTATGACACCACTGGCCCTGGCACCGCCGGCCTGCGGACCGCCGACAGTCGCGACATGTTCAATGGCGCGCCTGACCGGTATGACTGGAAGCTGCTGGGCAAGCAGACGCTGCACGTGCCCTACAACTGTTACCGCCTGGCATCGCCCGAGCTGCGCTATGCGGACCTGATCAAGCCAGGCCACATCGACCCGGCACCGACCCGCTACGAGCTGCACCGGGTCTGGGTCGTGGAGGCGACGTTGAAGCCCGGGGCGCAGCATATCTATGCCAAGCGCCGGTTCTACCTGGATGAAGACACCTGGGCCATTCTCGAAACAGACAGCTACGACGCGCGTGGCGAGCTGTGGCGCACCTCACAGGCCCATGGTTTCTTTCACCCCGGCGGCCAGGTGGCGGTCAACGCCATGGAGATCACCTACGACCTCAAGAGCGGCCGCTACCATGCATCGGGCTTGATCAACGAGCAGCGTCGGCCCTTTGCCTTCAATGTGCGCACCAGCCTTTCGTACTTCTCGCCCGGCGCCCTGCGCAGCTTTGGTGTGCGCTGATGGGCGTGCCTGAACCACGGCCTGACTGGTCGCGGCGGCTGTTGGGCCAGGGTGAAGCGCCTGATCCGCGCTTCACCCTGGCCAACGAACGTACTTTCCTGGCCTGGGTCCGCACCGCGCTGGCGCTGCTGGGTGGCGCGATCGCCATTGAAACCTTCGCCGGCCACGTCCTCGAGACACCCCTGCGGCTGTGGCTGGTCGCAGGCCTGATGCTGTTGAGCGCATTGCTGAGCGCTGGCGCCTGTCTGCGCTGGCTGCGGGTAGAGCGGGCATTGCGTCATCGACGTCCGCTGCCGTTGCCGGCACTGGTGCCCTTGTTGGCGCTGGGCTGTCTGGTCGCGGTACTGCTGGCAGGTCTCGTCCTGTGGCCACGCTGGCATGGGTGATCCGGGCCTGCAGGCAGAACGCACCGAGCTGGCCTGGCGGCGCACTGTGCTGGCGCTGGTGGCGGTGGCGGCGTTGGCCTGTCGTCAAGGCGATGTGTACGTGCTGGCGTTGGCGGGCGTGGCCGTGCTGGCGCTGCTATCCCGCCAGCGGCGGCGTTATGAACGAGGCCTGGCGATGTTGCAGGCCGAACGCGGCCAGCCTGCGCCGTGGGCAGTGCTGGCACTGGGTAGCGTGGTGTGGCTGATGGCATTGGCGGGCTTGTGCCGGTTGGCGAAGGGCGGCTGAGCACAGTGCCGGTGCCGCCCGCTGCCGCTCAGGGCGTGACGATATTGAAGCGTGAATCAGCCTCTTCCAGCCCGCCCATGAATTGCAGGAACTTCACCCGCTCGCCTTTGATGTCGATTGCCCCTGCTGTGGCTTCCTTGAGAAAGCCTGTCTGTTTGAGGGCAATGCGGTCCAGCGTCTGTTTGCGCATGGTGACCTCTACATCGGCCTTGGCGTGGCGCGCCAGGTCGCGGTGGGTAAGGACGCCGTTGCGCAGGGTGAGAGCGTAGTCTTCGTCCAGGTCGGAAAACCGCCAGTTTACGGTCAGGTCGCTATCGGCGGCCTTGTAGGCATTCACCCGAACGCTCAGGTAGTCGAAAAACAGGCTGGGTGTCAGGGCCCGCACCATGTCATCGGTGTTGCCGCCGCTACCCGCACCGGCGGCAACGCCTGAGCGCAATTCCTGCGCGCCACTGAGGTAGGCATTGCGCCAGGTGGCGTTCTCACTCTGGTAACCCAGTTGCTCCAGCGCGTCGGCCTGCAGTTCGCGGGCCTCGGTGTTGTCCGGCTCGGCGAATACCAGGTGGTTGACCAATTGCGCCACCCATCGATAGTCGCCCTTGGCGAAGGCCTGGCGGGCCTGGGTCAGCACCTGATCGGCCCCCCCCATCGCCGCCACGTAACGCTTGCCGGCCGCTTGCGGTGGCAATGGGTCGAGGTTGGCCGGGTTGCCGTCGTAGAACCCCATGTAGCGTTGATAGACGGCCCTGACGTTATGGCTGAGCGAGCCGTAGTAGTCGCGGCTGTACCATTTGCTTGCCAGACGAGGCGGTAGACTGGCCAGGGTCTGGGCAATTTCCATGGGTGTCTGGCCCTGATTGATCAGGCGCAAGGTCTGGCTGTCGATGAAGGCATACATATCGCGCTGGTCGGCCAGGTAGTCGCGGATGGCCGCACCGCCCCAAGTGGGCCAGTGATGCTGGGCGAACACCACCTCGGCCCGGTCGCCATAGTGCACCAGCGATTGGTCCAGGTAATGGGCCCACACTTTCGGATCGCGCACCAGGGCCCCGCGCAGCGTCAGTACGTTGTGCTGCACATGGGTGGCGTTCTCGGCCATGCACAGTGCCTTGAGCGCCGGGAAATAGATGTTCATTTCCGCCGGCGCCTCGGTGCCCGGGGTCAGCTGGAATTCCACCTCCACGCCGCTGAGGGTCATGCGTTGCAGCGGTTGGCTGATTTCGAGCGTCGGCGCGATGAGGCTGACGGTGGCATTGGCCGGCACGCCTTTGCCCAGCCCGGCATCCACCTGGCCTCGCGGCCCACGGGGCAGAGGGGCACCGTACATGTACTGGGCGCGGCGTTTCATGGCCGGTCCGGCCAGCACGTTTTCGCCGATGGCATGTTCGAAGAACCCCTCGGGCGCGATGACCTGGACTTTGCCAGCCTTGACGTCCGCCTCGTTGATCACCCCTCGCACGCCGCCGAAATGGTCGACGTGCGGGTGGGTATAGATCACCGTGGTCACCGGCTTGCGCGGGCGGTGCTTGAAGTACAGTTCGAGGCCCGCCTTGGCCGTCTCCACGGCAAGCAGCGGGTCAAGCACAATCAGCCCGTCCTTCCCTTCGACGATGGTCATGTTGGCCAGGTCCAGACCGCGAAGCTGGTAGATGCCCTCGGTGACCTTGAACAGCCCGGCGATGTTGTTCAACTGAGCGACGCGCCACAAGCTCGGGTTTACCGTGGCAGGGGACTGCGCCGGTTCCAGAAAAGCATACTGGGCCAGGTTCCACACGGTCTTGCCATCGGCTGTCGCGACTGGCCCGTCGAACCGCTCGACCAGCCCACGCCTGGCTGTTTCGTAATCGACGCGATCCTCGAAGGATAACCGTTTCAGCCACTGCTGGTTGCTGGCCAGGGTGGCCGCGGTGGCATCCTTGGCCGCTGTTGCGGCCAGGCTCGGAAGGGGGGCCAGCAGGGCAAGCGCCAGCATCGACAGTGAAAAGCGCATGGGATGTCCTTGTTGTTCTTGAGGCAGAACACTCTAGGGGAGGGGCTTGCGCACCAGCCAATACCAGAGCGGCATGGCCGCTATCGCGTTTCCTGATGGCTTCAGGCGGGGGGGAGCGTGAGGATCTGTTCGACCAGCCAGGCCAGGGCGGGGTCGTGCTGACGGTGGCTCAGGTGTACCAGTTCAAGTTCGAAAGGCTCCAGGGCAAAAGGCAGTTCGTGCACCGCCAAAGGCAGCAGATGCGCGAACTGCTGGGCCAGTTGCCGCGGCAGCACCACGCACATTTCGGTGGCTGCGGCCAGATGCGCGGCCTGCAGGTAGTTGGGCGTGGTATAGGCGATTTGCCGGGTCAGGCCTTGCTCGGCCAGCCACTGGTCGACCATGCCTCGGGTCTGGCCGCCGTGCACCCAGATGTGCCGCAAGCCCAGGAACGCATCGAGGTCCAGTGCCTGGCCCAGCGCCAGGTGCGGGTGCTGCTGGCGCAGCGCGATCTGCAGGGTTTCACGGCGCCAGGGGTGGCGGGTGAAGCGCGCTGGCACCTCGTCGAAGCGGCCCAGTACCAGGTCGAGGTCGCCCCGGTCCAGCGCCTCGGCCGGCAGGTTGGGGGCCAGGTGCACCACGTCGATGCGCAAGTTGGGTGCCAGTAGTTGCAACCGCGCCAGGAGCGGCGGCATGCAAAGCTGTTCGACGAAATCGGTGAGGGCGATGCGCAGTTGGCGATGGCTGCGCTGTGGCTCGAAGCCATCGCCGGTGCCCAGTGTCTGCTCGATCTGCTGTAACGCAGCACGTATCGGCCCCTCCAGTGCCAAGGCCCGTGGCGTCGGGCGCATGCGCCGGCCCACGCGGACCAGCAGCGGGTCACCCAGCTGGTCACGCAGGCGCGCCAGGGCATTGCTCACGGTCGGCTGGGTCAGGGCCAGACGCTCGGCGGCGCGGGATACGTTCTGTTCACGCAGCAACATATCGAAGACGCGCAGCAGGTTCAGGTCGAAGTTCGAAATATTCATGCCGAAAATATATGGCATACGAAATGGAAATTTCAAAAATACCTTCGGCCTGCTTAGGGTGATCACAGTCCTCATACCTACAAGAAAGCAGGAGCGTTGCGCGTGAATACTCCCTTCCCGATCAATCAGGTGGCTGTGATAGGTGCAGGCACCATGGGCCGCGGCATCGTCATCAGCCTGGCCAACGCCGGGCTGTCGGTGCTGTGGCTGGACTGCAACGCGGCAGCGCTCGAAGCAGGGCTGGGCATGGTCAGCCAAGCCTGGGCCCAGCAGGTGGACAAGCAGCGCATCACCCAGGCCCAGGCCGAAGCCTGCCTGGCGCGTGTGCAGGTCGTGGACGGCTATCCGGCGTTGGCGGAGGCCGACCTGGTGATTGAAGCGGTGTATGAAAACCTGGCGCTCAAGCAGGAAATCTTCCGTGCACTGGATGCACACCTCAAGCCACGTGCGATCCTGGCCAGCAACACCTCGGCGCTGGACATCGACGCGATTGCCGCCGTCACCCAGCGACCGTCCCAGGTCCTTGGGCTGCATTTCTTCAGCCCCGCGCATGTCATGAAGCTGCTCGAAATCGTGCGTGGGGCGCACACTGATCAGAAGGTACTCGAGGCCGCCAAAGCGCTGGGCGAGCGCATGGGCAAGGTGGCGATAGTGGCAGGCAACTGCCCAGGGTTCATTGGCAATCGCATGTTGCGCAGCTATGTGGGCGAAGCACGCAAGTTGCTGCTTGAAGGGGCTTTGCCACACCAGGTGGATGCGGTACTGCAGCAGTTTGGCTTCGCCATGGGGCCGTTCCGCATGTACGACGTGGTGGGCATCGACCTGGAGTGGCGCGCCCGGCAGCTGGCCGGGCAAGGCATGCACGACCCGCTGGTGCAGGTCGATAATGCGCTGTGCGAGCTCGGTCGCCTTGGGCAGAAGACCGGGCAGGGCTATTACCGCTATGCCCACGGCAGCCGGCAGGCCGAGCATGACCCGCAGGTCGACGCGTTGGTGCTGCAGGTGTCCCAGAACCTTGGCTACCGACGTCGGGGCATCAGTGCCGAGGAAATCCTCGAACGTTGCCTGCTGGCACTGGTCAACGAAGGGGCGAAGGTTCTCCAGGAAGGTATCGCCGCCAGCAGCAGCGACATCGACCGGGTCTGGCTCCACGGCTATGGCTTCCCGGCTGCCACTGGCGGGCCCATGCGCTGGGCTGACGAGCAAGGGGCGCCGTTTATCCTGGCCCGGCTGGAATACCTGCAGGGCGTGCTTGGCGAGCATTGGCGCCCGGCAGGGCTGCTCTACTCACTCGTGGCCGGTGGCAAGCGTTTCGAACCGCGCGGGGAGGTTCAGGCATGAACTACCAGGCGCCCCTTCGCGACATGCGCTTCGTGCTGCATGAACTGTTCGACCTGAGCGGACATTGCCAGCAACTCGGTATCGAACTGGACCGCGACACCCTCGACGGCATCCTTGAGGAGGCCGCACGCTTCACTGGCCAAATCATCGCACCACTCAATCGCAACAGTGACGAACAGGGCTGCCAGTGGGTGGGCGGCCAGGTCACCACCCCGGACGGTATGCGGGACGCCTATCGGCAATACGTCGAACATGGCTGGGCCAGTATGACAGGGCCGCAGGCCTACGGTGGCCAGGGTTTGCCGCAGATGGCATCGGCCAGCTTCCATGAAATGCTGATGGCAGCGTCGTTGTCGTTCCGCATCTACTCCGGCCTGACCGAGGGCGCGGTCCTGGCGTTGCATCGCCATGGCAGCGAGGCACTCAAGCAGGCCTACCTGAGCCGGATGGTCAGTGGCGAGTGGGCCGGTACCATGTGCCTGACCGAGCCGCAGGCCGGCACCGACCTGGCGTTGCTGCGTACCCGCGCCCAGCCGGAAGCGGACGGCAGCTACCGCATTACCGGCAGCAAGATATTCATCAGCGGTGGCGAGCAGGACCTGACCGACAACATCGTTCATCTGGTACTCGCGCGCCTGCCTGATGCGCCGGCCGGTGTCAGGGGCATCAGCCTGTTCCTGGTGCCCAAGCTGCTGCCCGGTGGCGAGCGCAATGCGCTGTGCTGCGGGGCGCTGGAGCACAAGATGGGCATCAAGGGTGCTTCGACCTGCGTGATGAATTTCGACGGTGCCCAAGGCTGGCTGGTGGGGGAGGCCAACCAGGGCCTGGCCTGCATGTTCACCATGATGAACGATGCCCGCTTCCAGGTCGGCCTGCAGGGGCTTGGAATAGCCGAGGCCGCTTTTCAGGGGGGGCTTGCCTATGCCCGGGAGCGTCTGCAGTCGCGCTCGCTTGCCGGGCCGGTGGCAGCGGAAAAGCCTGCCGATCCGATTATCGTCCATCCAGACGTGCGGCGCATGCTGTTGACCCAGAAGACCCTTACCGAGGGTTGTCGCATGCTGGGCATCTACACCGCTCGGCAACTGGACCTGGAGCACGCTGCGAAAAGTGCACCGGCGCGCCAGGCGGCAGCCCGGCGGGCGGCGTTGCTGATCCCTATCGTCAAGGCGTTCTTCACCGACGTCGGTCAGGAGGTCGCCAGCCTTGGGGTGCAGTTGTATGGCGGCCACGGCTACATCCGCGAGTGGGGCATGGAGCAGTTGATGCGCGATAGCCGCATCACCCAGCTTTATGAAGGCACCAACGGCATACAGGCCCTTGACCTGATACGCCGCAAGCTACTGGGGGACGGCGGGGCCGAGCTCAATCTGCTGATCGACGAAATGGTGCTGCACGTCGGGGCTGCCAATGCGCTCGGCGGCCTGCAGACCATGGCGACGTCCGTGGGGCAACGTTTGGAGGAGTGGCGCGCCTTGTCTGCCCATGTGGTCGAGGCCTGTCAACGCGACCCCCAGGAGTCAGGGGCAGTGTCGGTTGATTTTCTTGCCTACTCGGCCTACGTGCTGTTGGCGGCGATGTGGTTGCAAGCGGCTGTGCATGCTCAAGCAACGCTTGCCGCCGGCAGCACGGAAACAGCCTTCTACAGGGCCAAGCTTCACGCTGCGACGTTCTACTGGCGGCGGCTGCTGCCCCGCGCCACCGCTCATCGCGAGGCCCTGCTGGGCGGCGCGGATTGTCTGATGGCGCTACCAGAGAGCGATTTCGCGTTCTAGCGCACGGCAAACCACATTGACAAGGAGAGTGTGATGCAGCCTTTCAGCTTTGCCACCACTGCGCAGATCCTCTGCGAAGCCGGCGCGGTGCAGCGCCTTGCAGGTCTGTGCCGTGAGCGCGGTGCCAAGCGTGTTTTGATCGTCAGTGACCCGGGTATCGCCCGTCTTGGCATGCTTGATGACCTGCTGCCGGGGTTCACGGCAGCCAAGGTCGGCGTGGCGATCTTCAGTGAGGTTACGGCCGACCCTAGCGAAGCATGCGTGCTGGCGGCCGTCCAGCGCGCCCGGCATATTGGTGCCGACCTGGTGGTAGGGTTCGGCGGCGGCAGTTCGATGGATGTGGCCAAGCTGGTTGCACTGCTGGCCCACCGCGACTGTTCACAGCCGATCGCCGAGCTGTATGGCATTGACAAGGCCAAGGGCCGCCGGCTTCCGTTGATCCAGGTGCCCACCACGGCAGGTACCGGTTCGGAGGTGACACCGATCGCCATCGTCACCACCGGTGCTACCACCAAAATGGGCATTGTTTCGCCGCTGCTGTTGCCGGACCTGGCAGTGCTCGACGCCGTCTGTACCCTCGGCCTGCCATCGGCGGTCACTGCTGCTACCGGTATCGACGCCATGGTGCATGCCATCGAAGCCTATACCAGCCGCCTCAAACGTAACCCGCTGTCCAGCCTGCTGGCCCGTGAGGCGCTGCGGCTGCTGGCGGATAACCTTGACCAGGCTGTGCACAACGGCGGCAACCTGCAGGCCCGCCAGGCCATGCTGCTGGGAGCATGCCTGGCCGGCCAGGCCTTTGCCAATGCACCGGTGGCGGCGGTGCATGCCCTGGCCTATCCGCTGGGTGGGCATTTTCATATTCCCCATGGCCTGGCCAACGCGCTGGTGTTGCCGCATGTGCTGCGCTTCAACCTGCCGGTGGCGGCAGTGGACTACGCCGAGCTGGCCGTGCCGCTGCTGGGGGCCCGTTTGCAGCCGGGCGATCAGCGCCAGCAGGCAGAACAATTCGTGGCCGAGCTGGCTGCGCTAAGTAGCCGCTGCGGGTTACCTGACCGCCTGCGCGACGCTGATGTACCGGGTCATCGGCTTGGCCAGCTGGCCGAAGACGCGATGCAACAGCAACGCCTTTTGGTCAATAACCCGCGTGAAGTCACCCAGGCCGATGCGCTGGCCATCTATGAGGCAGCCTACTGATGAACCACCTCCGGCGACGTGAACACTATCGGCACTACACGCCCATAACCACTCGGTGGCACGACAACGATGTCTATGGCCACGTGAACAACGTGGTCTATTACAGCTTTTTCGACAGCGCCGTGAACCGCCTGCTGGTGCAGGAGGGTGGGTTGGATATCGACCAGGGGAGGGTGATCGCGCTGGTGGTCAGCTCCGCCTGCGACTACCAGGCGCCGGTGGCCTTCCCGCATGACATCGAAGTGGGCCTTGCGGTGAGCCGGTTGGGTAACACCTCAGTGCACTATCAGTTGGCGGTGTTCCTCGCCGGCCAGCCACTGGCCTGTGCCACCGGCCGCTTCGTCCATGTATTCGTCGACCGCGAAGGGCGGCGTCCGGTGCCGGTGCCTGACTGCCTGCGGCATGTGTTGAGCGAACTGCAGCCCCTATCCCCTGAGGAACAGCCATCATGAAAGATGCCGTGATCGTCGCCACTGCTCGCACCCCTATCGGCAAAGCCATGCGTGGCGCCTTCAACGACCTGAAAACCCCCAGCATGACGGCTGTCGCTATCCGCGCCGCAGTAGAACGTGCTGGCATCGAACCGGCGCAGGTCGATGACCTGGTGCTGGGGACTGCCATGCAGAGCGGCACTGCCGCGATCAACCCGGGGCGGCTGTCGGCGCTGGCCGCCGGCCTGCCCCAATCGGTCAGCGGTCAGACCGTCGACCGCCAGTGCGCTTCAGGCCTGATGGCCATTGCCACGGCGGCGAAGCAGATAATGGTTGATGGCATGCAGGTGACCATTGGCGCAGGCCAGGAGCAGATCAGCCTGGTGCAGCAGGTGCACAACCAGCTGGCCAGTGAGGCTTACGACCCCGCAGTGCTGCGCCTGAGCGAGCACGCCTACATGCCGATGTTGCAAACGGCCGAACGGGTGGCCCGGCGTTATGGCATAAGCCGCGAAGCGCAGGATGCCTACGCCCTGCAGTCTCAGCAGCGCACGGCAGCGGCGCAGGCGGCAGGGCTGTTCGCCGCTGAAATCGTGCCGGTGATCGCACGCAAGAAGGTGGTGGACAAGCTGACAGGTGTTGTCAGCCATGAAGAGGTGCGCCTGACCCAGGACGAAGGGAACCGACCGGCGACGACCCTGGCCGACCTTCAGGGGCTCAAGCCCGTGGTCGAAGGCGGTTGTGTCACGGCCGGCAATGCCAGTCAGTTGTCCGATGGCGCCAGTGCCTGCGTGCTGATGGACGGTGCGCTGGCGGCGCGCTCGGGTACTGCAGCCCTGGGGCTTTACCGCGGTATCGCTGTAGCTGGCCTTGCCCCCGAGGAAATGGGCATCGGCCCGGTATTGGCGGTGCCCAAGCTACTGCGCCAGCAGGGCCTGACGGTAGACGATATCGGGCTATGGGAGCTGAACGAGGCGTTCGCCTGCCAGGTGCTGTATTGCGCCCAGCAGTTGCAGATCGACCCGGCGAAGCTGAACGTCAATGGCGGCGCCATTGCTATCGGCCACCCCTATGGCATGAGCGGCGCGCGGATGGTCGGCCATGCCTTGCTGGAGGGCAAGCGACGTAAGGTGAAGTACGTGGTCGTGACAATGTGCGTGGGCGGCGGCATGGGCGCAGCAGGCCTGTTCGAAGTGCTTTAGGCCGGTACCCAAGGCCAGCCCATGGCGCTGACCGGGACGCAGGCGCAGCCAGCGTCCACAGTGTCCCGGCCAGGGCTGGTTATGAGCCTACAGCAATCGCGTGACGCGAAGCCGGCTGCGGCAATTGGCGGAAACCTTCACTGATGGCAGCGATCAGTTCCGCGTCCTTGACGGGGCACAACCCGGGGAACGGTTTGTTGGCATGGGTAAGCACGGCTTCGACGCTTTCCTGGTTGTCGAGGTAAACCCGCCTGATTGCCTGGCTTTCCAGGTCTTTGCTGTCGCTGCCGTTCAGGGCATGGTGAATGGCGAGCCCTGCGCCAAACGCCAGGGCCGGGGTTGCAATACCGTGCTTGCGGGCAAGGTCGATGCTGCTGAGGATGCGTTCATTGCGTTGCAGCTTGCGCAAGGGGTCGCGGCCTACCCGGGCGCACGGGTCTTTGAACGAGGTTTTGCAGCGTTCGAGGAATGCCTCGGCAAAGCGGCTGACCACCTCGGCCATCTGTGGGTATTCGGCCACCAGTGCGGGCGCGACCTCCTGGCGAATCAGGCGCTCGGCCAGTTCACTCACCCGCGCATCGCCCATGCCCTGGCCGACCCAGGCATGGCCCAGCAGGCTGGCGTACCAGGCCACGATGGCGTGCGGGCCGTTCCACAGGCGGTTCTTGATGATCTGGATCTGGGCAATGTCTGGCACTGTCTTCACCTGGCGCAGGCGTTCGAGCAAATCGCTGCCGCGCTCGGCGTAAAGCGGCATGTCGGCTTCGCTGTTGAACAGCACCAGATGCAGCTGGCTCATGGCGCTGCTGGGCTGCGCAAAGGGCCTGAAGTGGCCGATCAGCCGTTCGTACTCTGGTAGCGGCGCTGAAGGTTTGCGCGTGCTTGCAGGCTCGTCTTCCAGGCTGTTCTGGAACATCTGCGACTTGATGCGCAGTTGCCGTACCAGTGCGTCATTGCCCAGTTTGGACACGATGCGGCTGACCACCGTTTCGGCGAAATGGGTCTTTTGCATAACCTGCTCGCTGATCGCAGGCGGGCACAGTAACGCCAGCTCGGCTTGCACGTGACGACGCACGAACGCCGCACCGCCAACCTTGTTCAGCACGATCAGCAGAGTCAGCTCGCGGCCTCGGCGCTCGAAGCGTTGCAGCAGGCCTTGGGCGATCACCCTGGCCTGGCTTCTGATGGCCTGCTCGGGCAGGCTCAGGCCGATGATTTCGGCAGTGGTGTACATGCTGATGACCGCGTCGTCATCGTCCATGTCGATCATGCGCACGTTGTCGATGGTCTGGTCGAACGACGTGGCGCCGTAGCGTACGCTGTAGCGGCCAAAGGCGCTGACGCTTTCGCGCAGCATGCGTGAGCGGGTTGCGGCAATGATTTCACGCGGTCGGGTGTAGCCGTCCCAATGGGAAAATACCTGTGTCAGGTAACCGCCGCCGATGGCGCCGAAACCATGAATGCCCACGCTGAACTGGTTCATCGAGGCCGGGAACGGCTCACTCAATGCAGGCATGCCCAGGTCGGGTACGCACTCGCTCAGGTCGGCGAGAAATTCATGCATGCTGCGGTAGGCTTTGAGCGCGCCCGCCTTGATTTCCGGCGCAGGCGGCTTGATGTCCTCGATCAGGATCGCCTGCCCTTCGGCGCGCATCGCCGACAGCATGCCGTTTTCCGAGTCCTCGACCATGAAGCACTGG
>Ga0182745_1003302_pt1 | contig 13963 bp, 10 predicted proteins | sample eDN3rd30CKraftBY_FD_128523 | JGI IMG/M metagenome (GOLD analysis project Ga0182745, IMG submission 128523) | Enriched backyard soil microbial communities from Emeryville, California, USA - eDNA 3rd pass 30_C Kraft BY (version 2) (version 2) | ecosystem: Environmental > Terrestrial > Soil >...
CGAGATCCTGCGTCCGCTCGGTCCAGCCCGCGCCGCCCGCGATCCAGTCGCCGCGCTGGGCGATGAAGCAGAGCGTGCGGACAGCGGCGATGCGGCTCGCGAGCTGGTCGATGTCGCCGTCGGTGTCGTCGAGCCGCGCGAGGCGCCGCGCGAACCAGTCGGGATCGACCATCCCGTCGCCGCTGGTGCGTCCTTGCCAGAGCTTGAGGACGGTGCGGCTGTGATGTTCGGCGCCGAGCTGTTCGAAATCGGGCAGGCCGCAGACGTCCCACAGGCGATGGACCGCTTCGGGGTCGCCGCCGCGCATCCGCACCTCCATGTCGCCCGCGAGATGCCGCAGCACCGCGATATCCACCGCCTCGGGCGCGGCGCGCAGGCTCGGCTGCGCGGGCGGCAGCGCGAGATCGTCGAGCAGCGTTTCGAGCGTGTCGAAGCGCGGCGCCGGATTGCGCCAGAACAGGCTGGTGAGCGGCGGGAAATGATGCCCCTCGATCGCCGCGATCTCCTCGGGCGTGAAGCCGCCTTGCGGGGTGCCGACGGTGCCGAAACTGCCGTCCTGCTGATGCCGCCCGGCGCGCCCCGCGATCTGCGCCATTTCGGAAATGGTCAGGCGGCGCAGGCGGCGGCCGTCGAATTTCTGCAAGGATGCGAAGGCGACGTGTTGAACGTCGAGGTTGAGCCCCATGCCGATCGCGTCGGTGGCGACGAGATAGTCGACCTCGCCCGCCTCGAACATCGCGACCTGGGCGTTGCGGGTCTTGGGGCTGAGCGCGCCCATGACGACCGCGGCGCCGCCCGAGAAACGGCGCAGCATCTCGGCGATCGCATAGACTTCCTCGGCCGAGAAGGCGACGATCGCCGAGCGCTTGGGCAGCCGCGACAGCTTCGAGGTGCCGGCATAGCTCAGCGTCGAAAAGCGCGGGCGGGTGACGATTTCGGCCTCGGGCACCAGATCGCGGATCAGGCCGCGCAGGCTCGCCGAGCCGAGAATCATCGTTTCTTCGCGGCCGCGCGCACGCAGCAGCCGGTCGGTGAAGACATGGCCGCGTTCGGGATCGGCGCCGAGCTGGGCCTCGTCGATGCCGACGAAAGCGACGTCGCGGGTGACCGGCAGCGCTTCCATCGTGCCGAGGAGGTAGCGCGCCTCGGGCGGCATGATCCGCTCTTCGCCCGTCACCAGCGCGACCTGCGCCGCGCCCTTGATCGCGACGACCCGATCATAGACTTCGCGCGCGAGCAGGCGCAGCGGAAAGCCGATCATCCCGCTCGAATGGGCGGTCAGGCGCTCGACCGCCAAATGGGTTTTGCCGGTGTTGGTGGGGCCAAGGACGGCCTTGACCGGGCTGGAAGAGGATGCCGTCATTGTCTTTGCCCCAAGCTGGCATGGCGCGCGCTGCGGCGCAACAGGGGATCGACGAAGGGCGGCGATTTGGATGTCTCTCTCAACCGCCTGCTCCAGGGATTGTGGGGATTCAGCCACGTGTGGACTGATATGAGGATATTATGGTGTTCCCCCGCGAAGGCGGGGGTCCAGAGTAGCCCTGCGCCAGCCCGCTCTGGACCCCCGCCTTCGCGGGGGAACAGGGTTTTTCCATAATCGCACAGCTGAAACCGGAATCCCCACAATCCCTAGCGCAGGCCGCCGGGATCGGATGGATCATGCCCCGGTCTTCTCCCGTGCGAGGGCAAGCAGCGCGTCGATCGCGACATGGTGTTCGAGCTCGGCGGCGATCGCGTCGAGCGCGCCGTCCACCGCGGCGTGATAATCCATCCCGCCGCCGACGCCGCCGAGGCGGGAGAGCAGGGCGCGGCGGAAATCCGCGCTCGCGAGCAGCCCGTGGACATAGCTGCCCATCACGCGGCCATCGGCGCTAATCGCACCTTCCGCCCGGTGGCCGATCCGCCCGAAAGCGCGCGCGGTTCCGGCGCCCGCGGTTTCGCCCATATGCATTTCATAGCCGCTGATCGGCGCACCGAGCGCGGCGCCGGTCACTGCGCAAAGGGTTTTGGCGGACGCCAGCCGCGTTTCGACGTCGAGCAGCCCGAGTCCCGCGGCGCTGCCCGGCGCACCCTCGATCCCGCCCGCGTCGATGATCGAGCGCCCGAGCATCTGATAGCCGCCGCACAGCCCCAGCACATGGCCGCCGCGCCGGACATGCGCCCGAATATCGATGTCCCATCCCTCCCGATGCAGCGCCGCGAGATCGGCGATCGTCGCTTTCGATCCCGGCAGCACGATGAGGGCGGCCTCGGCGGGAATCGGCTGCCCCGGCGGCACCATCACCAGCCGCACGCTCGGTTCGAGCTTCAGCGGGTCGAGATCGTCGAAATTGGCAATGCGCGGCAGGATCGGGCAGGCAACGACAATCGTGCCGTCGGGCATCGCGCCCTTGCGTTCGAGAACCACCGCATCCTCGCTCGGCAGATGTTTGACCGCGTTGATCCACGGGACGACCCCAAAGCCGCGCCAGCCCGTGCGTCGTTCGATTTCGCGATAGCCGTCGTCGAACAGCGCGGGATCGCCGCGGAATTTGTTGATCAGGAAGCCGCGGATCATCGCGGCGTCGCCGGGATCGATCACCGCCTTGGTCCCGACGACCGACGCGATGACGCCGCCGCGGTCGATGTCGCCGACCAGGACGACCGGGACCTTCGCCGCGCGCGCGAAGCCCATGTTCGCGATGTCGCCCGCGCGCAGATTGATCTCGGCGGGCGAGCCCGCGCCTTCGACGATCACCAGGTCGCATTCGGCGCGAAGCCGGGCATAGCTTTCCAATACCTCGGCGAGCAAAGGCCCGCGCGCCTCGCGGAAATTGGCGGCGCCGAGCGTGCCGCGCACGCGGCCGTGGACGATCAATTGCGAGGTGCGGTCGGCCTGCGGCTTCAGCAGCGCCGGGTTCATGTCGCTGTGCGGTTCCACCCGGCACGCGAGCGCCTGGAGCGCCTGCGCGCGCCCGATTTCGCCCCCGTCGACGGTGACCGCGGCATTGTTCGACATATTCTGCGGCTTGAACGGTCGCACCCTCAGGCCGCGATTCGCGAGCGCGCGGCAGAGGCCGGCGACGAGCACCGATTTGCCGACATCGGAGCCGGTCCCCTGCAGCATCAAAGCGCCCATGCCGCGCCTCCCTTCATCATGGGCGGTGCCAGTCATGCACTTGGGCGCACACGCCCCAACGTCGTGATCGTAGGCCGGTCGCCGCCGTTTTCGATCCGCGCGTCGATGCCATAGACCGCGCGCAGCAGGTCGGCGGTCAGCACGTCGCGCGGGGTGCCGTCGGCGACGATCCGACCTTTGTCGACGATCAGCAGCCGGTCGCAATAGCGCGCGGCCATGGTGAGGTCGTGGAGCACCGCGATGACAAGCGCGCCGGCGTCGGCCTCGGTGCGGAGCAGGTCCATCGCGTCGATCTGGTGGCCGGGGTCGAGGCTGGCGAGCGGCTCATCGACGATCAGGGCGGGCGCCTCGACCGCGAGCGCGCGGGCGAAGAGGACGCGGGCGCGCTCGCCGCCCGACAATTCGGTCGCGATCCGGTTCCTGAGCCCCAGCACCTCGGTGCGCTCCATCGCGCGCTCGATCGCGGCGGCGTCGGCGCTGGAGAGGCGCGACATCGGCGCGAGGTGCGGCAAGCGGCCGAGCCCGACGAGGCGCTCGACGGTCAGCGGCCAGTGCAAGCTCTGTCCCTGCGGCAGATAGGCAATGCGGCGGGCAAGTTCGGCGCGCGGCATCGCGGCGGCGTCGGCGCCGTCGATCCGCACCGTTCCGGTCGCGGGAACCAGCGCGAGCATCGCGCGCGCCAGTGTCGACTTACCCGCGCCATTGGGGCCGACGATGCCGGTCAGCGTGCCGGGAGCGAAGACCGCGCTCGCATCCTCCACCACCGCGCGGCGGCCGAGCATGACGCCGACCCTTTCGAGCGCGATCGTCACCACAGCCGTTTCTCCCGCATCAGATGGATGAGAAACACCGGCACGCCGAGAAAGGCCGTGACGACGCCGAGCTTCAGCTCGTTCGTGGTCGGGATGATCCGCACGCCGAGGTCGGCGAGCGTCAGCAGCGCCGCGCCGCCGATCGCCGAGGGGAGCAGGATCGCCGAGGGGCTGCGGTCGGTGAGCGGGCGGATCAGGTGCGGGACGATCAGCCCGACAAAGCCGATCGCGCCCGATACCGCGACTGCGCCACCAACCCCGATCGCGGTGCCGACGAGCAGGCGCAGCCGCGTCCGCCCGATGTCGACGCCGAGCGCCCGCGCCGCATCCTCGCCGAGCGTCAGCGCGTCGAGCGCGCGGCCGTTCCACAGCAGCATCGCCATGCCGATAGCGACGCAGGGCAGCGCGATCCAGACATGCTGGAACGACCGGTTCTCGAGGCTGCCGAGCAGCCAGGTCATGATCTCCATCGCCGCGAAGGGGTTCGGCGACAGGTTGAGCGCAAGGCTGGTCCCCGCGACCGCGAGCGTGCCGACCGCGATGCCCGCGAGGATCAGCGTGAGCGGGCTTTCCGACCGCCCCGCCAGCGCGAACAGCAGCGCGAGTGACAGCAGCGCGCCGCCGATCGACAGCAGCGGGAGCGCGGCGGGATGCATCTGCGCGAAGCCGAAATAGAGCGCGGCGACCCCACCGAGCGCGGCGGCGTTCGACGTGCCGAGCACCGACGGCTCGGCGAGCGGATTGCGCAGATAGCCCTGCAGCGCCGCGCCGGCGAGGCCAAGGATCGCCCCGACCGCGAGCGCAAGCAAGGTGCGCGGCAGGCGGAGCTCGAGAAGAATGATCGCCGCGATCCGGTCGCCGTGCCCGGTCGCCGCCGCGACGAGCCGCGCGACGGGCAGATCGACGGGGCCGAAGCCTAGCGACGCGATCGCCGCGGCGAGCGCCAGCCCCGCGAGCGCGGCGATCAGCACCGGGCGGCGGATCATCGGCCGCCTCCGTCGATCCGCTCGATCTGGCGCGCGATGCTGCGCGCCGCGTCGGCATAGGCGGGACTGCCGCAGACGGTCCACGCCTCTGAAACGCTGATCCGCGGAATATCGCGAAGCGCCGGGTGATGGAGCATTTCGCTGCCCTGGTCGGTCACCACATCGGTCGCGCTTTCCACGATCAGGAAATCGGGTTTCGCGGCTACCATCTCCTCGAGGCTGATCTGCGAGAGCGGCGGCTTGCCGAGGATTCTGGCGAGATTGACCAGCCCCACGCGGCTCATCATCTCGTCGATCAGCGTGCCGGTTCCGGTCATATAGCCGCGCCGCTGGTAATAGGCCGCGACCCGGCCGCGACCCGGTTTGCCCAGCCCCGCAAGCTGGCGCTGGATGCGGCCGACGAGCGCCTCGCCGCGCTCCGGATGGCCGACCGCGGCCGCGGTCTGATGGATCGAGGCATAGATTTGGTCGAGGCTGTTCGCGGTGTCGAGGTCGAGTAGCGGATAAGAGGTGCCGGGCAAGGCGGCGAGCGGGGCGCTGCGGCTTGCCGGCATACCGACGATCAGGTCGGGGTCGATCGCCAATATCTGCTCGGCCGAATTGCTGAGCAGCGGCAGGCCGCGGGCCTGCGCCGCCTCGCCCGACATCTGCGGGTCTGCCGCATTGATCGTCAGCCCCGCGATCTGGCGGCGGTCGGCAAGCGCGAGGACGAGCTGGTCGGAGCAGAGGTTGATCGAGACGATGCGTTTGGGCTGCGCGCGCGCGCTGGGCGCCGCACCGGGTGCGGCGGCCCACAGCGCCCCCGCGCCGGCGAGCAGGGGCGCTGCCGCCGCGAGGAGCGCGCGCATCATCGTCAGAACCTCAGCCGGACGCCGCCATAAGCGGCGCGGCCGTAGACGCCATAGCCGGAGGCGGTCGCATAATCGGCGTCGAACAGATTATCGATGCGGCCGTATATCTCCACATGCTCGCCGACCGGGAAGGAGGCGCGAATAGCGGCGAGCGCATAGCCGTCGAGCGGGACGAGGTTCGCCGCATCGTCGAAGCTGTCGCCGACCAGCGTCAGCGTCGCTCCGGTCGACAGGCCGAACGACCAGTCATAGTCGGCCGACAGGCTGATCGCCTGTTCGGCGCGGCGGGGAAGGCGTTTGCCGTCGAAGCCGGGCCGTCCCGAACGGTCGCGGGCGTCGATATAGGAGTAAGAGGCGGTGACGTTCAGCGCGTCGACCGGCCGCAGCGCCAGCGTCGCTTCGACTCCCTTGGCGCGGGTGCGGTCGATATTGCCATAGGTAAAGGTGGCGTTGTCGTAATTGATCTGGTCGGTGGTGTTGCGCAGGAAGGCGGTGAGCGACATCACCGCGCGCCCGTCCGCCAGACTCTGGTCGATGCCGAGGTCATAGCTTTTCGACCGTTCGGGCCGCAGCGCCGCATTGCCGCTGAAACTGTCGTAGAGCTGATAGAGCGACGGCGCCTTGAACCCCTCGCCATAGCTTGCGCGGAAATTGGTCGCGCCGCCGTTGGGCGAATAATTGGCGTTGGCGCCGAAGGTCGTCGCGCCGCCGAACCGGCTGTGGTCGTCGTGACGCACGCCGCCGGTCAGCGACAGGCCGGCGAACGGCTGGACGATCCCCAGCGCATAGACGCTGTCGATGTTCGCGCGCTCGCTGGCGGTCGATCCGAAGCCGAAGAAATCATAGTCGGGGCGTTCATGCTCATAACCGAAGATCAGCTTCGCCTGCTCGATCGGGGCGACGACGCCCTGATATTCGAAGCGCAGATTGCTCCCCGAATAGCCGTAATCGGGGGCGGTGCCACGCACGAAATAATAATCGCGATCATTGCGCAGCCACGTCACCGCCGCGCGGCTGGTGAAACGGCCGTCGAACAGCGCGAGGTTAAGGCCCGCATAGCCGACATATTGGTCGAGCTTGGCGATATCGGCGCTGTCCGCCGGGGGGCCGAAGAAGCTGTCATAGTCGAGGTCGGCATGGATATAATATCCGCGCAGGTCGAGGCTCAGCGCATCGCCGAGCGCGATCTTCAGCCGCGCGTTTCCGGCGAAATTCTTATAGCCGTCCTTTTCGGTGCCGCTCGCGGCCGACGAAATGCCGTCGGTGCGGAACCAGGCCGCGCCGATGCCGCCCGACACCGCACCCGCGGTGCCCGACACGTCGGCGCGGGCGCTCGCCGTGTCGCTATAGCCATATTCGGCCGCGGCGTTGGCGGCGAACCCCTGCGCAGGCGTGGCGGTCGTCAGGCTGACGACGCCGCCGATCGCCTGGCTGCCGTGGACGACCGAGTTCGACCCGCGCAGCACCTCGATCCGGCTGATGTTGCCGGTGAGCAGGGGGCCGAAATCATAGCCGTCGCCGATCCCGCTCGGGTCGTTCACCTTGACGCCGTCGATCAGCACCAGCGTCTGCGTCGTCTCGGCGCCGCGCAGCGATACGCCGGTCGCCGAGCCGGTGCTGCCGGTGCGGCTGAACCGCACGCCGGGGGTGGTGGCGAGCAGATCGACGACGTCGATCGTCTGGCGCCGGGCGATCGTGTCGGCGTCGATGATGGTGATCGCCTGCCCCGTTTCGTCGCGGGGCTGCTCGATGCCCGATGCGGTGACGACGATATCGTCGGCGGGCGAGCCGGTCTGGGCAAAGGCGGGCGTGGCCGCCGCCGATGCGAGCAGGGAAAGGATGACGGGTTTCAACATTATAGAGTCCTCCGACGCCGGCAACGAAGGCGGAGCCTGCCGAAACGCGCGCGCGCGTTCGACCGATTCCGGGACCGGCGGGCGGCGCGAAAGCCCTGGGTCCCGAAACCGAAGCGGCTCCACCGCTTGGTCGTCGCTCGACGGAGTTCTCCGTGCCCCGGCCTTTCCCTGGACCTGAGGCATAAGCGACCCACACCGGCAGGTCTCCTGGCTCGCGGGTCGTCGCTTGACGCACGCCTTCCCGGGACGAGTCCCAGTGGCTGCCCCGGACGGGTCCGGGGCGGTGCGTCGCGCTCGCCGCTTACAGTTGCAGGGACAGCCGCGGATTCGAAGGCAGCGCCTTCTCACCGCATTCCCTTTTAAGCCCCTTGCGGGGCACCGGCGCGATCATGCGGGACATTGCCCCGCGCCGCCGCCCATAGCGGGATGCTGCATTTTGGCAACCGCGGAGTTGCGGCCATATCCGTTCCTCCCCCTTGATGGGGGAGGCAGCGAGACTTGCGAACTTGTTCGCTAGTCGCAGCGGAGGGGGCGTGGCCTCGGCCTGACGGCGGCGCGATGATGCACCGTCGCCTCCCCCATCCAACTTCGCCTAATCGCTTCGCGATAAGGCTGCGTATCCTTCCCCCTTCGAGGGGGAAGGGGCTGCCCGATCACGCATCGGGCTTCCACGCACGGTAGAAGATGTCGACCGCGTCGTCGATCTCGGCGGCGAGCCGGTCGAGGTCACGGCCCTCGGGTAGGCCGAGCACCGCGAATTGATAGAGCCCCGACTGGCAGAGGCCGGTGAAATGCTGCACCGCACGCAGCGGATTGCCCATGCGCAGTTCGCCGCGCGCCATCTTCTCGCCGACCCAAATGGCGGCGCGCGCCTTGCCGCGGCGCGGGCCGCGGTCGTAGAAAGTCTTGGCGAGGTGCGGAAAGCGCTCGGCCTCGCCGACGACGAGGCGGAACAGCGAGAGGATCGGCGTCGCGGTGAGCTTGGTCATGAGCAGATTGCCGAAGCGGCGCAGCACTTCCGGCACCGGCTCGTCGAGCGGCAGGTCGACCGCGAGCGCGTCGCCATATTCTTCGACGATGCTGTCGACCACCGCCTCGAACAGATCCTCCTTCGACGGAAAATAGCTCCACAGCGTCGTTTTCGACCCGCCGACCTTGCTGGCGATCGACGACATCGTCGTCCCGGCATAGCCGTTGGTGAAGAAGGCCGCGCGCGCCGCATCGACGAACGCCTTGCGCCGCGCGGTCGCGGCGTCGTCCAGCGGTGCCGTACTGTCTGGTATCATTTCGATTGACAACGCACTCTCCGAGGTTCAATGACACATGATACCAGCTAGTATCGTTGGATTCCATGCCTTATCGAAATCTCCCCTCCCCATTGATTTTGGGCGCCGTTTTCGGCCTGCTTTCGGCCTGCGCCACCGTTCCCGACCTCGGGCCCAAGCCGGTCCCGGCCGCAGCCGGATCATTCGAGTCGGCGGCGAGCTTCGCCGACGCCGCGGGCGCGTGGCCCGTCGAGGGCTGGTGGCAGGGCTTCGGCGACGCCCAGCTCGACACGCTGATCGCCGAGGGGCTCAAGGGTTCGCCCGACATGGCGACCGCCGCGGCGCGCGTTCGCGCTGCCGAGGCGCTGGCGCAGCAGGCGGGCGCCGCGCTGCTTCCGCGCGTTGGAGTCGAGGGCAGCGCCGGCGGCACCCAGCAGAGCAAGAACCTGGGTATCCCGCCCGCCTTCGTTCCCGACGGCATTCAGGACACCGGCCATGTCGCCGCGACCTTCAGTCTCGATTTCGACCTGTGGGGCAAGAACCGCGCGGCGCTCGCCGCCGCAACCTCGGAGGCCGAGGCGGCGCGCGTCGACGAGGCGCAGGCGCGGCTGATGCTGACGACCGGAATTGCTTCGGCCTATGCCGACCTCGCGGGTTATTATCACGGGCTCGACGTTGCGAAGGAAGCGGTGCGTGTGCGCGGCGCCAGCGCCGATATTTCGGGCCGACGCGCCGCGGCGGGGATCGAGAATCAGTCGGCCGAACGCCAGGCGGAAAGCCGTGCCGCTTCGTCACGCGCCGACGTCGCCGCGCTCGAGGAAGCGATCGCGACGACGCGCCACCGGCTCGCCGCGCTTGTCGGCGCGGGGCCCGACCGCGGGCTGTCGATTGCGCGGCCGACGCTTGCTTCTCCGGGTATCGGCCTGCCGCCGCAGGCGGGGATCGACCTCGTCGGCCGCCGCCCCGACATCGTCGCGGCGCGGCTGCGCGCCGAGGCGGCGGCGAAGCGGATCGACGTCGCGCGCGCCGATTTCTATCCGAACATCAACCTGTCGGCGCTCGTCGGGCTCCAGTCGCTCGGTCTTTCGAACCTGTTCAAGTCGGGGTCCGACTATGGCAACTTCGGCGCCGCGGTCAGCCTGCCGATCTTCGACGGCGGGCGCTTGCAGGGTCGCTATCGCGGCGCGCGCGCCGATTTCGACAGCGCGGTCGCCAATTATGACCGCACTTTGATCGCCGCGCTGCGCGATGTCGCCGACATCGTCACCAGCCGCGCGGCGACCGAGCGCCAGCTTTCCGAACGGCAGGATGCGCTCAAGGCCGCGACCGACGCGGCTGAGCTCGCGGGCCTCCGCTACCGCGCCGGCCTGTCGAACCAGCTCGAGCAGCTCGTTGCAGAAGACAGCATGACCCAGCTCGCGCGTCAGGTCGCCGACCTTCAGGCGCGCAGGCTCTCCCTCGATATCGCCCTGATCCGCGCGCTCGGCGGCGGCTACCAGACCCAGACAGGAGAATGACGATGGCCGACGATACGGCTGCGGCAAATAGCGAGGCTCTCCCCGAATCCTCTCCCCCCGAAAACGGCGAAGCGATGGCGAAGCGCAAGAAGCTGCTGCGCATCCTCGCGATCGTCGTCGTGTCGATCGCGGCGCTGTGGGGCATCTGGTATTTTCTGACCCAGGCGGGCCGCGTGTCGACCGACAACGCCTATGTCGGCGCCGACTCGGCGACGGTGACCGCGCTCGTCTCGGGTCCGGTCAAGGCGGTGCGCGTCAGCGGCACGCAGGTGGTCAAGACAGGCGACGTCCTCGTCATCCTCGACGACGCCGATCAGCGGATCGCGGTCGCCGATGCCGAAGCGGCGCTTCGTCAGGCGCGCCAGCGCTATGGCCAGTCGAGCGCGAATGCCGACGCGGCGCGGGCGCGGGTCGGCGCACGCGGCGCAGAAATCGCGCAGGCGCGGGCGCGGCTCCGCGATGCCGACGCCTCGGTTGCCAAGGCGCGCGCCGAACTGGCGCGGCGCGAAAGCATCGCGGGCACCGGCGCCGTATCGGCCGAGGAACTGACCGCGGCGCGCACGGCGCTCGCCTCGGCCGGCGCGGCGCGCGATCTCGCGGCGGCCGGAATCGCCTCGGCCGAGGCGACGCGCGGGTCGGCGAGCGGCGACCTCGGCGCCGCCGAAGCGGTGGTGCGCGGCACGACGATCGATACCGCCCCCGATGTCGCGGCGGCGCAGGCACGGCTCGACAAGGCGCGGCTAGACCTCGAACGCACGGTGATCCGTGCGCCTGTCGACGGCGTCGTCACCAACCGGCAGGTGCAGGTGGGGCAGCGGATCGCCGCGGGCGCGCCGATCATGGTCGTGGTTCCGATTGCGACAGCCTATGTCGATGCCAATTTCAAGGAAAGCCAGTTCAAGCGCATCCGCATCGGCCAGCCGGTCGAGCTGACGTCGGACTATTATGGCGGCGACGTCGTCTATCGCGGCAAGGTGATCGGTATCGCCGGCGGCACCGGCGCGGCTTTCTCGCTGATCCCGGCGCAGAATGCGACGGGCAATTGGGTCAAGGTCGTCCAGCGCCTGCCGGTCCGCATCGCGCTCGATCCGAAGGAGCTGAAGGCGCATCCGCTGCGCGTCGGCCTGTCGATGGAAGCGACGATCGACACGCGCGGGAATTGAGCTGAATCATGGCCAGCGCCGCTGCCCCCGCCATCGCGGCCGAGCCGCAACCGCTCAGCGGCGCGAAGCTGATCGTCGCCGCCTTCGCGCTTGCGCTCGCCAACTTCGTCGTCGTGCTCGACTCGACGATTGCCAACGTCTCGGTTCCCCACATCGCTGGCGGGCTCGCGGTGTCGCCGACGCAGGGAACGTGGGTGATCACCAGCTATGCGGTCGCCGACGCGATCAGCGTGCCGCTCACCGGCTGGCTCGCATCGCGGTTCGGGACGGTGCGCTGGTTCATCATCTCGATCCTCGGCTTCGGCCTCTTTTCCTTCCTGTGCGGCATATCGCGCACGCTCGACGCGCTGATCCTGTTCCGTGTGCTCCAGGGCCTGTCGGGCGGGCCGCTGATGCCGCTGTCGCAGATTTTGCTGTTGCGCATCTTTCCGAAGGAAAAAGCGGGCGCGGGGCTCGCGATCTGGGCGATGACGACGACGACCGCGCCGATCCTCGGCCCGATCCTCGGCGGGCTGATCAGCGACAATTGGAGCTGGCCGTGGATCTTCTTCATCAACCTGCCCGTCGTCGCGCTCTGCGCCTTCGGCGTCGGCAGCCTGCTCGGCGGATTCGAGACGAAGCGCGAAAAGGCGCGGATCGACATCGTCGGCCTGATCCTGCTCGTCATTTCGGTCGGCGCCTTCCAGATCATGCTCGACACCGGCCGCGAGCACGACTGGTTCGGATCGGCGTGGATCGTGATGCTCGCGATCGTCGCCGCGATCAGCTTCGTCGCCTTCCTCATCTGGGAATTGACCGACGCCAATCCGGTGGTCGACCTTCGCGTCTTCCGCTTCCGCGGATTCAGTTTCGCGACACTCGCGATCTCGCTTGGCTTCGGCGCCTTCTTCTCGCAGGTGGTGCTGACACCGCTCTGGCTGCAGCAGGTCGTGGGCTACACCGCGACTGAGACCGGGTTCGTCGTCGCCTGGCTCGGCTGCTTCGCGGTGCTGTTGTCGCCCGTTGCGGCCAGCATGATCGGCAAGATCGATATCCGCATCTCGATTTGCGCGGGCATATTGTGGATGGCGATGACATCGGTTCTGCGCGCGGGCTGGAGTACCGACGTGGGCTATTGGTCGCTGGCGCTGCCGCATCTGCTGCAGGGCATCGGTATGCCCTTCTTCTTCGTCGGGTTGACCGCGCTCGCGTTGAGTTCGGTGCCGATGAAGGACCAGACCTCCGCGGCCGGGCTGATGAGCTTCCTCAGGACGCTGAGCGGCGCGGTCGGCACTGCGATCGCGACGACGGCGTGGGACGATGCGAGCCGCGTCTCGCGATCCGAACTGGTGTCCGCTCTCAACGATCCGGCGGGCGCGATGACATCGATGGAAAGCGCCGGGTTCACCGCCGACCAGGCGCGGGGCGTGCTCGACCGGCTGGTCGAGGGGCAGGCGGCGACGCTGGGCGTGATCCACCTCTTCCTCGCCTCGGGCGTGATCTTCCTGATCGCGGCGGCGGCGGTATGGCTCGCGCCGCGGCCAAAGCAGGTGTCGATGGGCGCGTCGCACTGACGCCTATCGGGCGAACAACTGCCCCAGATCGGCGAAAGCCTTGAACTCCAGCGCATTGCCCGCGGGGTCGAGAAAGAACATTGTCGATTGCTCGCCCGGCTGGCCGGCGAAGCGCGTGTGGGGTTCGATCACGAAGGCGACATCATGGCGCTGCAGTCGCTCGGCGAGAGCCTGCCATTGTTCGATCGGCAGCACGACGCCGAAATGCGGCACCGGAACGTCGTGGCCGTCGACCGGATTATGCCCCGCTGCCGCGCGTCCGCCAGCGACGCGATGCGCGACGATCTGGTGGCCATAAAGGTCGAAGTCGATCCAGCCGGCATCGCTGCGCCCTTCGGGGCAGCCGAGGACGGTGCCGTAGAAATGGCGCGCGGCGTCGAGGTCGTCGACCGGAAAGGCAATGTGAAAGGGGGCGAGGTTGCTCATGCGCGCGTTTGTGCCGTGCGGCGCACCGAAAAGCCAGCCTCGGGCTTGGGCTTTGCGTCGCGCCATGCTAGGCGGCGCCCCCATGCTGACGATCAATGACCTGACCGTGCGCCTTGGCGGGCGCACCATCCTCGACCGCGCGAGCGCGAGCCTGCCGGCCAGGAGCCGCGTTGGGCTGATCGGCCGCAACGGCGCGGGCAAATCAACCTTGATGAAGGTGATGATCGGCCAGCTCGAGGCCGACGACGGCGCGATCGAAATGCCGCGCCGCACCCGCGTCGGCTATATCGCGCAAGAGGCGCCGAGCGGCGCCGCGACCCCGTTCGAGACGGTGCTTGCGGCCGACACCGAACGCGCCGACCTGCTCGAACGATCCGAAATCGAGACCGACCCCGACAAGCTCGCCGACATCCACG
>Ga0182745_1003305_pt1 | contig 13957 bp, 14 predicted proteins | sample eDN3rd30CKraftBY_FD_128523 | JGI IMG/M metagenome (GOLD analysis project Ga0182745, IMG submission 128523) | Enriched backyard soil microbial communities from Emeryville, California, USA - eDNA 3rd pass 30_C Kraft BY (version 2) (version 2) | ecosystem: Environmental > Terrestrial > Soil >...
CGAACAGGTCGGCGGCGTTGCTGAAGATGTCGGCCAGCGTGGCGAGATCGAGCACGGGTAACTCCTAATTGTGATCTTGTATTTCAGTGACGCCGTCGTGCGCCGCATCAATTGTTACCTCGAACCCGCATTGTGCGCAATTCGGAGACATTTGCGAAAACTCGGACACAATTCGATCAATTATGATTGCGATCACATTTTCTGGCCGATTGCGGCGGGTCCGGCGTAACCTCGGACCCTTTCTACCCGAGTTCCCGGCGCAACAGCGCAGCCGCGCGAGCGTCGGCCGCCACCAGCGTCACCTCCTCGACCGCGGTGTGCGCGCCGGTGAGTGCGGCGACCGCGTGGCGCACCGCGTCGCCGATCGGCCAGCCCCCGGCACCGCCGGCGATCAGCGGAAAGGCGACCGTCCGGGCGCCCACCGCCTCGGCCGCCGCCAGGCTTCGCGCATACGCCGCACGCAGCTGCCCGGTGCGATCCTCCGAGTGCGAGTAGCGCGGACCGACCGTGTGGACGACCCACGTCGCCGGAAGGTTGCCGGCCGCGGTCGTCACGGCGGCACCCACGCTCAATCCGTGCGGCAGGGTGGTCGCACGCAGCGTGTCGCAGGCTGCGCGGATCGCCGGCCCACCGGCCCGGTGCACGGCCCGATCGACGCCGCCGTCGCCGCTGAAATTCGGGTCGGTCGGATTCACGAGGGCATCGACGCGCAGGGTCGTGATGTCCCCCTGCACCACCCTGATCCGCCGCCGCGAATCGGTTCCACGCGGACCGCCGGCCACGGTGTCCAGCGCGAGCCGGATCAGGTCGTCGGCGGTGTGGCCAGGCCAGCCGTGCAGCATGCGACGCCACCGCGCCGGGATCGCCGCGGCACCCCATCGCGCTCCGAGCAGCCCACCCGCGATCGCGGCGGTGGTGTCGGTGTCGCCGCCCGCCCGGACCGCGGCCTCGAGCGCGCCGCGCAGGTGCTCCTCGCCGGCACCGGAGGTGGTGGTGATCGCCCACCACGCGGTCTGCAGGGCGTGCACGACCCAGCCGTTGTTGGCGAAGTCGGCGGGCGTGCCGCGTTCCGCCTCGTCGAGCAGCGGGCGCCACAAGTCGGCGACCTCGGGTGACGCGATCTTCAGGAAGCCGCGCACACCGTCGAAGTTTCCGTGCAGCACCGCATGTCGGATGGCGTGGGACCACAGGCGGCACGCCTGTTCCGCGGTCGGATCGTCGTGCGTGAGAGCGCTGATCTGCGCGGCGGCCTCGAGGCATCCTGCCCCGTCGTCCAGATAGGCGAGCGCGACGGGAGCGGTACGCATGAGCGATCCGTTCCCCGCTTTCCGGCCGGTCAACGACCGGGCGTGCGCCTGCATGGCGGCGGCATCGCCCGCGCGTCGGCCCAGGACGTTGCGCGTCTGGTTGCCGATGTCCTTCGGATTCGAGTCGTACCAGCGGACGAACTCGGCGGCGACCGCATCGAGGCCCCGGCCGCGGCCGATGTCGACGCCGGTCGCCGCGACCGAGGCGACCGCCACGGCCATTGCAGTGTCGTCGGTCCACTCCCCCGGTTCCCACGCGAACGTGCCGCCGCCGATCATGTCGATCTTCGTGGCTGCCGAGGGGTAGGTGAATTCGTAGCCGGCCCCGAGAGCGTCACCTGCGGCGGTCCCGAGCAGCACCCCGACGGCCCGATCCCTCTGCTGTGCAGTCACATTCATTGCAGCCTCCTCATTAGATCAAGATTGCGCTAAGATTAGATCAGTATTGCGCTAATATGCAAATGTGAGTGAATCGAAGGATCGGGCGGGCAAGGCCCTCGCCGACTACGACCGCCCTTCCGTCGCTGTAGACGTCGCGGTGCTGACCTATCTGGACGGCGAGCTACGGGTTCTGGTCGTGGACCATCATCTCGGCGGCCGCGCGCTCCCCGGCACATTCCTGCACCGCGGCGAGCGACTCGTCGACGCCGCCGAGCGCGCACTCCGGGACAAGGCGCACATCACCGGACTGAAGTTCCACCAGCTGCGGATGTTCGACGATCCCGACCGCGACGAACGCGGCTGGGTGATCTCCATGGCGCACACCGCCGCGGTACCCGTCACCGACCTGCCCGGCGACGCGGCACTACACGTCGTCCACGGCGGCGCCGTCGACGGCGATCTCGCGTTCGACCACGCCGACATGGTGCGGCTGGCCGTCGACGACCTGCGCGCACGCTACGCGGCTCAGGTCGACCCCGACCGGCTGCTCGGTGAGGAGTTCACCGTGCTCGATCTGCGCCTGCTTTACCAGGCGATCTTCGACCGGACACTGCAGAAGGATTCGTTCCGCCGCCACGTCGTCGCGGCGCTCGACAGCACCGGACGGCTGTCGAGTCCCGGCCACGGCCGGCCCGCCGAACTGTTCCGCCGACGCGGGACCGCGCAGCTTCCGGTCCAGGCCGCGGTCCTGCTCACCGGCTGAGTTTGCCCCGGACGGTCCGCGGGTATCTCGCTCACGCCGATTCGAGGAGGGCAGCACTGTGACACAAGCGGACGACAGCGGTCCGGGGACACGAGCCGACGACAAAGGTCCGGGCCACGAGCTCAGCGGCGTCGTGGACGACCTCGAACGCAAGATCGAGCGTGAACGCGACGAACGCGATGTGCCCGGGAGCAGGTCCGACCGGGAAGACGTCGAACCCGTCGAGCCCGGGGACGAGGCACCCGACTGAGTCGTGTAGTCAGGGCCTCCGCGGCGCCGTGAACAGTGTGACGAGAATCGCGATGCCGCTGCCGACGATGCCGAGCCCCAGCAGGATTCGCACGACGAGCGGCCAGTCGAACCCACCGGTCCCGAAATCGAACGGGAACGTCTGCCAGATCCGCAGCAGCGCGACGAGACCGACCGCGGTCGTGGCGGTGTCACCGAGCGTCTTGAGCCACCGCGGATCCCACACCAGATACGCCAGGTTCGCCACGAGACCGACGACGATCGAGGCGTTCACCCATCCCAGCACCGCCGGTGTGTCCTCGGTGAGGAACGGCACCGACTCCCAGCCGGGCCAGACGTTGATCGCATACAGCATCGCGGCATCGATCAGCACCGCCACGACGTAACCCGCGCGGCGAGCCGCGGCCGACGACCCGCGCCGATCGGATGCCTCGGATGTCGCGCTCACCGAACCCCCTACCCGGACGCCGCCCGGGACGTCCCACCGCTATCCCACAGTGCGCCTCCGTTCTGCCCAAGGCAACAGCTGAACGGCTCGAGGCAACAGGTGGAAGGCGACCGCGGCCGGCGACTCGGTAGCGAGCCCGCGAATGGGTATCCACAGTCGTGTCCAGGAAGACCCGCCACCGAGAGCACCCGGCGAGAAAACGGCATCGTCCTCCGAGCGGAGCGGCACCGCCACCGGCGCGGTACGTGGAGGATCCGACGCTGCCCCCGGCCTGGCTCGTCGACATCGACGGAACTCTCGCGCACATGAGCGACCGCAGTCCCTATCACTGGCACCGGGTGGGTGAGGACACCGTCTCCCCCGCCGTCGAGGCCGCGGTCAGAGCGTTCGCCGCCGCGCCCGACGGTTTCGCCGTCGTGCTGCTCTCGGGCCGCGACGGCATCTGCCGTCCCGAGACCGAGGAGTGGCTCGCCCGGCACGAGATCCCGTACGACGAGCTGTACATGCGCGCGGCCGGTGACAATCGCAAGGATTCGATCGTCAAGGCCGAGTTGTTCGACGCCCACGTCCGGCACCGCTACCGCATCGTCGCGGTCCTCGACGATCGCGATCAGGTGGTGCGCATGTGGCGGCGGATGGGACTGGTGTGTTTTCAGGTCGCCGAGGGCAACTTCTGAACCGGCGCACCGTCGGTCAGGTCTCGCACCTGCGCGTAGCACTCCCGGACGTGCGGGGTCGGGTCGGCGTCGACGGGACTGGACGAGCCGACTCCGTCGACGGGACTGGACGAGCCGACTCCGTCGACGGGGGGCACGAGACGGCCTCCTGCGCGGCGTCCCGCTCGGCACGGGTGGGCAGGTCGGCTCCGGCACGCGCGACCGTCGGCGCCGACGTCCACGCCGCCGTCGCGAGTACGTCGCGCAGGTCGTCGACGGTAATGGCACGCAACGCGTCCCGCCGGTCGGCACCGAGCAGGCCGCGGGTCCACACGCCGTCGAGCAGTCCGGCGGTGAAGGCGTCGCCGGCACCGACGGTGTCGGCCACCTCGACCTGTACCGCTTGGATTTCGGCGACGCCCGCCGCGCACACCGCCACGGCGCCTTGCGCGCCGCGGGTGACGGCGACGATCGCCGGCCCGCGCGAGAGCCAGTCGCGTGCGGTGTCGAGGGGGTCGCGGTCGGGCGCGAACCACGCGAGGTCCTCGTCGCTGGCCTTGACGACGTCGGCGAGCGCGACGAGGTGTTCGATGCGGGCCGGGAGCGGATCGCCAAGCTGCACGCGGCCGGCATCGACGAGGTCACCGCCGGTATCCGGCCGGAGGACTTCGAGATCGCCGACGAGGGCGTCGAGGCCGTCGTCGAACTCGTCGAGGAACTCGGCAGCGAGTCGTATCTGTACACGCGGATCCCCGGCAGCGGGAACCAGGTGGTCGCGCGGGCGCTGACCCGCACCCCCGCCCGGCTCGCCGACACCGTGCACCTGCGCAAGCGCGAAGGCACGGTGCACCTGTTCGACGTCGAGACCGGCGAACGGGTGGGTGACCGACGGCGGTTCGCCGCGGCGCCGCGACGCATCCGCGCGGGTTAGTGTCGGCGGGTGAACGCCCCACGAACCCCCGACGCGCCGGGCATGGACGCGCCCGACGCCGACGACACCCGTGCTCATCCCGTGACGGTCCTCGGACTGGATTTCGTCGGGCTCGTCGTCGCCCTGCTGTTCTTCGCGTGGAGCCTGAGCCCGTCCTTGATCCCCCGGGACTGGCTGTATCAGGGGTTGGTCAGCGGCATCACCGCTGTGACCGGCTACGGGATCGGTGTGCTGATCGCCTACCCGGCGCGACGGTGGATCGTGCCGCACCTGACATGGTGGCGCCGACGCCACACGGTCCGGCAGATCGCCCAAGTCGTGGCGGCGATGCTCGTCGCCGCCCTGGTGGTCGCGGCACTGCTCGTCGCCGCCGATCGGCAGAACGAGATCGAAGCCCTCATGGGCATGGAGGCAACCTCCTCGTTCGCGTATCTGCGAACCGGCCTCGTCGTCGCCGTCGTCTTCGCCGTGGTGTTGCCGATCGCCCGGGGCCTGCGCCGCCTCGCCGACGCGTTCGCACGGTTTCTCGGTGCGCGCCTGCACATTCCGGTTCCGGTCGCCCACGTCGTGGCCCCGGTCCTGCTGGCCGTCCTCGTCGTCGTGTTCGTCGACCAGGTACTGCTGGCCGGCAGCTCCAAGGCCGCGAACCTGGTCTTCTCCGGCGACAACAACAGCACCGATCCCGGCGACATGCAGCCCGGCGAACCCGAGCGGTCCGGCAGCCCCATGTCGGCGGCCCCGTGGGACACCCTGGGCCGGCAGGGTCGGTCCTTCGTCGACGGCGGCGCACGGGCCGCCGAGTTGACCGCGATCAACGGCGCCCCGGCCCGTGAACCGATCCGCGTGTATGCGGGACTGGAGTCGGCGCCGGACACCGCGGCCCAGGTCGATCTGGTGCTCGACGAACTCGACCGCACCGGGGCGTGGGATCGGCAGGTGCTCGTGGTGTCCGCGACCACCGGCACCGGCTGGGTCAATCCGGTCGCGGCGGACTCGATCGAGCTGATGTACAACGGGGACACCGCGATTGCCGCGATCCAGTATTCGTATCTGCCGAGCTGGATTTCGTTCCTCACCGACGGGTCCGCGGCGGCTTCCGCGGGCCGGGCGCTGATCGACGGGGTGCAGGAACGGTGGTCGCAGCTTCCGGAGGATGCGCGTCCCCGACTGCTCGTCTACGGAGAGAGCCTCGGGTCGCAGTCCGCGGAGGCCGCGTTCGACGACATCGCGGACCTGCGCTCGTCCGTCGACGGGGCGTTGTTCGTGGGACCACCGAATTCGAACACCCTGTGGCGTTCGCTGGTGGACGGGCGCGATCCCGGCAGCACCGAGGTGTTGCCCACCTACAACGGCGGTCTCGAGGTGCGGTTCGCCGACAACGTGGAAGCGCTCGAATCGAACGGACAGCCGTGGCTCGAGCCGCGGGTCCTGTACCTGCAGCACGCGTCCGATCCGGTCGTGTGGTGGGGGCCGGACCTGCTGTTCACCCGCCCCGACTGGCTCTCCGAACCTCCCGGCCCGGACCGGGTTCCGTCGATGCGCTGGTATCCGATCGTCACGTTCTGGCAGGTGGCGGGCGATGTCATGCGCGGCACCTCACCACCGGTCGGGCACGGGCACAACTACGAGGATCTGATCCCGTACGGGTGGGCGGCGATCGCGCCTCCCGACGGGTGGACCACCGCCGACACCGAGCGGGTCGCGAAGGTGGTCGAAGCCACGGCACTCGAGGACTCGGTGCCGGTCGGCTGAAAAGTTCGGGGCGCCGCCGGACCGCACGCGCGGTCCCGCGACGCCCCTAGACGAATCAGTTTCCGGAGAGGATCTCGTTCAGAGCGGTACCGTCACCGGAGACGATGGCCTCGACCATCTGCAGGACCAGACCCTCGATCTGCCCACCGACGACCGGAACCTTGACGGTGACCTGGCCGCGCACCTCGAGGACCGCACCGCCGTCGCGAGCGCGCAGCTCCGAACGCCCCTCGATCGACACCGGGAAGCTGGACGAGCCACCGGTCAGCGTGCCCTGTGCGGCACCGCCCTCGAGCGGGCCCCACTCGTCGGTCCGCTGCATCACCAGCGGGCCGCGCAGAATGCCGCGGACAACAGCGGGAAGTCCCGAGGTGTCGGTCTCGTCGGTGAGCGTGACCCGGACCGTGCCGGGACCTGCCGGGGAAGCGAACTCCACTGAGCCGGTCGTGCTTCCGCCCAGGCGGCCCTTCCAGTACTCCTCGCTGGTCAGGGCGGCGTGGACCCGCTCCACGTCGTGGTCGATATCGGCGCTGAAAGAAAATTCTTTGGACATGGGCGCAAACAATAGCGTCCCCCGCGGGGGTCTCCTACAGCGCTCCCGGCAAAGACGACGACGCCCTGCCGCGGGCCCGTCCGGTCCGGAGAATCAGGCCCCCGGGCGGTCCGATTCGGTCACTTTGCGGGCGAACTCGATCGTCCGCTCGAGGGCGATCCGAGCGTCTTCGAGCGAGAGATCGAACTGGTACTCGTGGCCCAGTTCCGGCTCGTGGTCCTCGGGATAGAACAGGGCGTCGACGGTGACACCGAGATCGGTGAGCTTCGCGGCCAACGGTTTCGACTGGGTGTTCGTGAGGGGATCGCCGTTGCCGCCGGTGATGTAGGTGGCGGGGAACTCGCCGGTGACCCACCGCAACGTGGACATCTGCGCGGCCGCCTTCGAGGAGCCGAAGTTCCGTGCCCCCGTGTAGGCCCACAGCGCCTGTTTCACGCCCCACCCGATCAGGCCGCCGCTGCCGCCCATCGCGGGAACGTCGTAGATGCCGCAGTTGAGCACCACGCCGCGAAGCCGCTCCGGGGTCAGCGCGGGGGTGATCCCGATCGCCGCGGCATAGGACGGGTCGGTGACCGCCGCCGCGAGCTGCGCCGACAACTGCGCGCCCGCGGAATCACCCGCCAGGACGATGTGATCCGGGTCGATGTGCAGTTCGTCCGCGTGCTCGACCAGGTAGGCGTGAGCGTCGTTGAGCTGGTGCACGGGCGTTGGGTAGCGATGTCCGGGGGCGAGCGAGTAGCCGAGCGAGACCACGGTGAACCCGGCGTCCGCGAGCCGCCGATAGTAGCCGGCATAGTTCGTCCGGTCCCCGGACAGCCACGCACCGCCGTGCGTCCACACGATCGTCGGCAACGCGGTCGTCGTTCCGGTCGGGGTGTAGACGTCGAGATATGCGTCGGGGTCGCCGGCGCGGTAGGGCACGTCGGCGACGAGATCGGTGACCGGTGCCCCGACCTCGAGTTTCGCGGTCTGTTCACGGGCGCCACGATCGAACAGCACGCGGACCAGAAGCGCCCCGGGCGTCGGCGTCAGGGTGAAGGACGCGGCAACGATCGCGAGCACCACGACGATCGCTGCCAGAACCCACCGCAGGACGTGCCGACGCGGGCGAGTTCGGGGGGTGGGACTGGTCGTGGTCACTCGTTCTCCTGCCGTGGGTCGGGCCCGGTCTGCCCGCCGGGGCCGTCCCGTCCGAGCCCGTCGATCATCGCAAACCGCGGCTCGTTCTACGGGACCATCGCGGCCAGTGTCGCGAGCGCGGGACGGACGTTCGCGAGGAACCGAGCCATCGCGTCCTGCACCTTCGGCCGGTCGAAATGCTGCCGCAGACCTCTGCCGGTGTTGAGGCGGGAGCGTTCGAGCCAGTCCGCGATGTCCGGTTCCTTCGACCACATGCGGTCGGCGGACATCTCGACGAGCAGACCCCGCGCCCAGTCGAGCGGAACGTCGGGCAACCGGTTCGTCGGGCACAGCCGGTTCTTCTCGTCCAGTGGACGACCGGTCGACTCCACGAACCCGACCATCGCCGCGTTGAACGGGACGAGTCCCGACCGGACGGGCTGCAGCGTGATCCGGCCGGGCGCGAAGATCGGCACGGCCGGTGCCGGATTCAGGCCGCGGGCGGCGCAGTGCACGTGCACCGCGTCCGGGCTCGTCGCGACGGTGCCGCCGTCGAGGTGGATCTCCCGGCCGTCGAGGCGTCGTACATGCCCGAGCCGCACCACATCCCGGATCTGCCGGAGCGTCTTCAGCTCGGCGGTGCTCATCGTCGGCGCCTTGTACATCGAGGGTGTGACGCGGTCGTCGACGCGGAACAGCTGTTCGCTCGCCTCGAGCCGGGCGAACAGGTCGTCCGGCGAGGTCGCGTGCGCCGCCGATTCCAGCTGCCGCGCGATGCCCTCGATCAGATCGTCGACCAGTTCGCCGCCCTGCGCGAAGAACCGGTTCCGCAGCCACGCCTCCCGCGGCTTGATCCACCGGATCGCGTCCGGGTCGACACCGGTCTGCAGTAGCCACAGGCACGCGTCGATCGCGGTCTTGCCGGCACCGATCACCACGTAGCGCTCGGCCGGCCCCGCGACATGCGGCAACTCACCGACAGGAATGCACCGCGCGTCCGGTGCGACGGCGAACGGCGGAGCAGTGGTCGCCGGGACCGCCGGTTCGAGATAGGTGGCGTCGACCAACGCCTTCCGAACCTTCACATCGAAGCACTCACCGGACAGTCGCGACACGAAGCGCTCCCCACCGACGTATTCGCACATCGGGAAGTACCGGACCGCACCGGAATCGAGCAACGACGTGCGCATGACCCGGTCGTAGTATCCGCAGATCTCGGCGGCCCCGGCCTGCTCGTACATACCGGCGTTCGGCCCGGTCCGATCGATGGTGTCGGCGCCGAGCGGCAGCGAGTTCACCCCGTAGTACGCCGACGGCTGATGCAGTCTCACGAACGGGTAGGCATCGTTCCAGTGCCCGCCCGGCGCATGCCGGCGGTCGACCACGACGACGTCGGCGTCGGAATCGGCGATCAGCGCGTCGGTGAACGCCATCCCGGCGGCGCCGGCGCCCACCACCAGGTAATCGGTGTCGAGGGTGTGGGTGACCATGTTCGCCCCGCTCTCCGTGCCATCCCACGATCGCACGCGCTCCCGGGCCTGTCACGAGAACGGGCCCGGGAGCGCGCCGGTCACCACACTTCGCAGAAGTTCATCGCGAGGTAGTCGTGGGGCAGTCCGCCCTCCGTGATCACGTCCCCCTCCCACCAGCGGAAGGTCTGCGCCGCGAACCCGGTCGCGGCAGCGTGGATCTCCCCTTCACGCGGGTAGTGGTATTCGACGTGGATCGAGTCGGCCGTCTCCGCCACGACCGTCGGGTGCAGCGCGCATCCGGTCGCCGTGCCCAGATAACTACCGCGGTGGAACAACAGCAGATGCGTCGGCGACCATCCGGTGGCGTCGACGATCCCGACCTGCGCGTAGCTCAGGTCGGTGCAGCGGTTGTAGTTGCCGTTGTACGCGTAGAGCCAGGTCGCGTCCGGAATCTGCTGCGGCGCAGGCAGCTCGTCGATCGCCGCGAACACCTCGGGTGCCGCGAGATCGATCTGCACGTCGCACGGCGCTTCCTCCCGGAACAGTGGCGCCGGGAACACTTCCCGCGCCGGAACGGCAGCCTGCGCATTCCCCACCGCAGTGCAGGCCGCCACGATCGCGGCCGCGCTGCTCAACAGCGCGGCCGTGGTCTTCCCCCTCAATTCCCCATCCCTTCGTCGAGTGCGCTCGCGTGTCGAGCACAGAGCGGGTATCGACACCCGGCAGGAATTCGTAACATCGCGGCCTGCACCCGAATCCGCGGCCGTGGAGTCCTATCTCGCGGGCGGGCAGAGCACCACGGGACATTCGCTGCGCTGCAGCACATCGCGGCCGACCGACCCGATCACCGCGCCCGCGAACCGGCCGCGCCCGTGACTGCCGACGCAGATCAGCTGCGCATCGGCAGCGTGCCCGAGCAGCACGTCGGCCGGATCTCCCTCGACGGACACCTCGACGACAGGCACCTGCGGAAACCGCTCCCGAGCAGCGGCCAGGACCTCCGGCGGCACGCTACGGGACGGCTCGGTCACCCCCGGCAGCGAGAACCACGCGTGTACCGCCACCACGGAGGTACCGAACGACGCGGCCAGCTCGAACGCCACCAGCGCGACGCTCACCCCGCGCGGTCCCGTGTCGATACCGACGACGACCGGACGCTCGTCGTCGGGAAGGCGGCCCGGCTGGCCCCGCCAGCTCGCGACCGGGCAGGAGGCACGTCGCACCAGATCCTGCGCCGTGGACCGGCGCAACAGTGCTTCGAGTGCGCCGCTGCCGCTGCCGCTGTGCCCCAGCACGACCATATGGGCACCTTCGCTCGCGGCGGCGAGTGCCGCGGTGACCGGCCCGGATTCGACCCGGCCCTCGACGTCCAGCCGCGGGAAGTACGCGCGCACGACGGTGACGACGTCGGTGACGATCGCTTCCGCTGCGCGATATTGCTCCGCGGCCAACGGTTCCCGGCCACCCACCTCGGGCGCGGTACTCGGCCGGCGCGGCTCCGGCAGGACGTACACGACGCGGAGTCCGCATCGCCGACGCGACGCGACCGCCGCCGTCCACTTCGCGGCATCGGTAGCGGACCGCGACCCGTCGACTCCGACCACCATCACGCCGTTTTCGATCATGTACACCGCCCGTTCCCGGTTCCCGGAAGGTTCGACGGGACGAGAATACCGGCAGTGTCGCGGCGGACCTGACAGACTGCCGGTATGTCGACCGGGTGGAGGGTTCTCGCACTGTTCTGCGCGTTCGGGATGTTGGCTGCGTGTTCGTCGTCGAACGGGTCGCAGGACACGGTGCCGACACCCACCGCCGTCGAGAGCGCCGACCCCGCGCAGGCCGACGCGATCATGCGGATCGTCGAGAAGGCGATGGCGGACCGTCACCTGCGGGCGGTGATCGTCCGGGTCACCGAGGACGGGGAGGAGATAGTCACGCGCGCGGTCGGCGAGTCGATGACCGGTGTGCCCGCGACCCCGGACATGCACTTCCGCAACGGCGCCGTCGCGATCTCGTACGTCTCGACGGTGCTGCTGCAGTTGGTCGATGAGGGCACGGTGTCGCTCGAGGACAAGGTGTCCCGGTGGCTGCCGGACATCCCGCACACCGACCGCGTCACTCTCGGCCAGCTCGCGCAGATGACCTCGGGCTACCCGGATTACGTCATCGGTAACGACGCGTTCGCGGATGCGATCTACGCGGATCCGTTCCGGTCGTGGACACCCGAGGAGCTTCTCTCGTATGCGACGTCGAAACCGTTGTTGTACGAGCCCGGCACGAACTGGAACTACGCCCACACCAACTACGTGATCCTCGGCCTGGCCCTCGAGAAGATCACCGGAAGGACCGTGGAAACGCTTGTGCAGGAACGGATCCTGGACCCACTACAGCTCGACGACACCAATAGCGCGCAGACCCCGGCGATCCCGGATCCCGTGCTGCATGCGTTCAGTTCGGAGCGCCGCCAGTTCCTGGGTATTCCCCCGACCACGCCGTTCTACGAGGAGACCAGCTTCTGGGATCCGTCGTGGACGATCACGAACGGCGCGGTCCAGACCAGCAACATCTACGACCTCCACGACACCGCGGTCGCGGTGGGCACCGGCCGGTTGCTCTCCCCCGAGTCGCACCGAGCGATGGTTTCGACCGATCTGCGCGGCAGGACGCACGCACAACCCGGCTGCGCGACGTGTGCCGAACAGACGGAGAGCTACACGTACGGTCTGGGCGTCGTGATCTCCGGCGACTGGCTGCTGCAGAACCCGATGTTCGCCGGGTACTCGGCGGTCGAGGCGTACCTGCCGGACCGGAAGGTCGCGATCGCGGTCGCGGTGACCTACGGTCCGGAAGCGTTCGACGACACCGGCGCATACTCGAATCAGGCCCAGGCCCTGTTCCGGGAGATCGGTGCGCAGATCGCGCCGGACCACGCTCCACCGGTGCCTGCCGGGTAGGCGGCGCGTGCGACACACCGTCTGCGCGGCGAGCCGTGCGGTTGCCGGCGTGCGAAGCTGCGGCGGGGAGTCCTGATACGGGGGCCACAGGCGGGGGAGGTAGCACGATGGCGGCAATGGACGCGATGGGTGCCTTGATGATGACGGCCGAGGAGCTGTCGAATCCGATGCACATCTCTGCGCTGATCGTCCTGACACCACCCGAGGGTGCAGGACCTGCCTTCGTCGACGAGATCCACCGTGCGTGCCAGGTCGACGCGGATCTCGTCGACCCGCGGCTGCGCCGTCGCCCGCACCGCGGCGTCGACACGGGTGGGGCGTGGACCTGGCGCGACGCCGACCTGGACATGAGCGAGCACGTGTTCCGGACGACGCTGCCGGCCGGTTCGGGCCGTGAGGCATTATGGTCGTTCGTCGGCGACGTGCACGCCGAGCCGCTCGATCGGTCGCGGCCCATGTGGCAGGTGCACGTGATCGACGGTTTCGACGGCGATCGGATCGGATTGCTCGTCAAGGTGCACCATTCGGTGGTCGACGGCATCGGTGGCATCCGGATGATCGAGTCCTGGGTGTGCGACGATCCGGACCGCCGCGGCATGCAGCTGTTCACCGCAGAGCCCTCCCGCGAACGGGATTCGAGTGCCGGCACACGGTTCCCGGGGCCGCTCGCCCTGGCCCGCTCGACGGTCGAGGCCGCGGCGGCAGGCGCGGACTTCGCGGTACGTCTCGGCAAAGGCGGATTCCTGAACGTCTTCAAGGCGTTGACCGGAGGTAGTGCGACCCTGCCGTTCTCGGCGCCCGACACCAGGTTCAACGGCAGGCTCGCGCCCGCGCGCTCCGTCGCCGGCGCCGAGATCTCCCGTGCCCGCGTCCGCGCGGTCGCCAAGGAAACGGGAACCACCACGAACGACGTTCTGACCGCCGTCGTCGCCGGTGTGCTGCGGTACTGGCTGCTCGCCCACGACGAACTTCCCGACGAATCCCTGGTCGCGATCTGCCCGATCACGGTCCGGCCCCGCGACGCCGCCGCGGACGACGCCGACGCCAATGCGTTCGGTGTCGCGCTGTGCACGCTCGGCACCGAACGGGACGATCCGGCGCAGCGGCTCGCCACCGTCCATCGGTCCATGTCGGAGGCGAAAGAGCAGGTCGCCGATCTCGGGTCGGGAGCGTCGCTGGCCGTGGCCCTGCCCGCCATCGCGCCGACGGTGCTGCTCCCCCAGATTCCGTTCGCGCCGACTCCGCGGCCGGCGTTCAACCTGGCGTTGTCGAACGTGCCGGGTCCGCCCACCGTCCTGTACTGGAACGGCGCCCACCGCGAGGCGATCTACCCGGTCTCCACGGTGTACGACGGTCTCGCCCTCAACATCAC
>Ga0182745_1003314_pt1 | contig 13921 bp, 16 predicted proteins | sample eDN3rd30CKraftBY_FD_128523 | JGI IMG/M metagenome (GOLD analysis project Ga0182745, IMG submission 128523) | Enriched backyard soil microbial communities from Emeryville, California, USA - eDNA 3rd pass 30_C Kraft BY (version 2) (version 2) | ecosystem: Environmental > Terrestrial > Soil >...
GCGCTGCACGAGATGGCGTTCCTGGCAATCCTGCCCAAGGCGCCGGAACGTTATGGCCGCGAACGTTATCGTGAAGACGCGCTGGTCCGCCGGAACTTCGTGCTGAACTCCATGGTGGAGAACGGCAATATCACCGCTGAACAGGCCAATGCGGCCAAGGCCCAGCCGCTGGGGCTGATCCGCCAGCAGCCTGAAACGGATTTTGCCGACGCGGGCTATTTCCTGGAGGAAGTGCGGCGCGAGTTGATGGACCGTTATGGCGAGCAGGCCGAGGATGGACCGCACAGCGTTTATGCCGGCGGCCTGTGGGTCCGCACATCGCTGGATACCGAAATGCAGGAAGGTGCGCGCGACGCCCTGCGTGCGGGCATCCTGCGCTATTCCGGTGGACGGGCGTGGAACGGCCCGATCGCGAAACTCGATCCCGACAAGGGCGATCTGAAGCGCCAGCTTGCCTCAAGCTATCTGGGCATCAACTATCGCGACTGGCGCATCGGCGTGGTGACCGATCGTTCGAGCGGCGTGGGCAAAGTCGGTTTCGCCAGTGGCGACGAGGCGTCGCTGACGGGGATGCCCGATGCGCTGAAAGTGGGCGATGTGATCGCCGTTGCGCCCACGGGCAATGCCTGGGCGGTGCGCATCGTGCCGGAAGTTTCGGGCGGTTTCCTGGCGATGGACCCGCATACCGGCCGCATACTGGCGATGCAGGGCGGGTTTGACAGCCGCCTGTCGGACTTCAACCGCGCCACGCAGGCGCTGCGGCAGCCCGGATCAACCATCAAGCCATTCGTTTATGCCACTGGACTGGATCAGGGGATGACCCCCGCGACAATGATCCCCGACCAGACGTTCTGTTATTATCAGGGCGCGAACCTGGGCGAGAAGTGCTTCCGCAACTTTGGCGGCGGCGGTGGTGGCGAACACACCATGCGCTGGGGCCTGGAACAGTCGCGCAACCTGATGACGGTGCATATCGCGATGGATGCGGGGATGGAAAACGTGACCCGCACGTTCGAACGCGTGGGCATCGGCAAATACGAAAACTATCCGTCGTTCGCGCTGGGCGCGGGTGACACCACCGTGTTGAAAATGGTCAACGCCTATGCGGCGATGTTCAACCATGGGGTGCAGCACAAGCCGACCGTGGTGGACTATGTGCAGGATCGCCGGGGCAAGGTGATCTGGCGCGCCGATGCGCGTGAATGCACCGGCTGCAACATGCCCGAATGGGACGGCAAGCCGATGCCGAGGCTGAAAGAGGTCGGCACTCAGGTGCTGGACCCCCGTACTGCCTATCAGGTGGTGCATATGCTGGAAGGTGTGGTTCAGCGCGGCACGGCGGTAAGGCTGCGTTCGCTGGGCTTCCCGCTGGCGGGCAAGACCGGAACGACTACCGGGCCGACGAACGCCTGGTTCGTGGGCGGATCACCCGATCTGGTGGCGGGAACCTACATCGGGTTCGACAAGCCGCGTAATCTGGGTGGCTGGGTGCAGGGCGGAAATACCGCCGCGCCGATCTTCAAGGATTTCGTTGACTCGACCCGCGATCGTTGGAGCGGTCGGCCTTTCCTGGCGCCGGAAGGCGTTCGGATGGTGCGTGTAGATCGCCGATCGGGCACCCGCGTGTTTGATTCCTGGCCGACCACGGATCCGCTGGCGAGCGTGATCTGGGAAGCGTTCAAGCCGGATTCCGAACCCCGCCGCACCGCGCGCACGACTGAGAGTGACCGCCTGCGGAACCTGATCCTGACGCAGTTGCGCCGCGACCGGGATGGTGCAGCCGGAAGGGCGGGCGCCGACGGTGGCAACGCACCGGCGGATTTCGTCGAGGAAAGCGGCGGCATCTACTGACATCAGGCACCGCATGGACTTGATCCTGCCCACAGTGCATAATCGACAAAAGGCCGGGGCCGTGTTTCGCGGTGCGTCCGGCCATCGATGGAGTGGATACGCGCAATGACCAGAACTTCGCTGTTCCTCGTTTCTGCGGCTGCCGCGCTGCTGGCCGCCGTTCCTTCAAACGCCGCGCTGCGCGAAGGGGCGGTCGCGCCTCAGCTCGTCGCCACCGGCGCGCTGGCGGGGCAGACATTCTCCTTCAATTTGCAGAACGAACTGCGGAAGGGGCCGGTCGTGCTCTATTTCTTCCCCAAGGCGTTCACGCCCGGCTGCAACATGGAAGCAAACGCCTTCGCCGAACACATCGACGATTTCAAAAGTGCGGGAGCGCAGGTGTTCGGGATGTCGGGCGACAATCTGGAACAGCTGAAAGAGTTTTCCGTGAAGGAATGCGCGGGCAAGTTCCCCGTTGCGACCGCGACCCCGGCCACGATCCGCGCGTTCGACGTTGCGCTGGCAATGAACGGGCAGACCAATGCGAACATGACCGGACGCACGTCCTACGTCATCGCGCGCAATGGCCGCATCGTGATGGTTCATTCCGATCTGAACTTCAACGAACACGTGGCCAAGACGCTGGCAGCGGTGAAGGCGCTGCAAAGCTAAGGCCAATCGCCGCTCAGTTCCGGGCGATCAGATACAGCCTCTGCGCGCCCGGATTGCCGCAGGACTTTTGCTCTTTCGCGATGACCAAGCGGGCGCGTGCCCCCGGCGCATAACTTCTGCATGACGGCCGGGGGGTGGCTTCCCCATCGCCGCCACCTGCGCTAGGGCGCGCGCTTTCCGACGGAGACTTTACAATGCGTGCCGAAGGGCAGGCCAATATCGACCGGATCGAAGCTGCGCTGGCGCTGGTGCGCCGCTCACTCGACTGGGACCGCGCCCTGCGGCGGCTGGACGAACTCAACGCCCGCGTGGAGGACCCCACCTTGTGGGACAACCCCAAGCAGGCCGAAGAAGTGATGCGCGAGCGGCGGAGGCTGGAGAGCGCGATCGGCACCGTGAACGAGATCAGCTCCGAAATGGCCGATGCGGTCGAATTCGTCGAACTGGGTGAGGCCGAGAGCGACGACGCCGTGGTGCAGGAAGGGCTGACCAGCCTGCAGAAGCTGGCCGACCGCGCCGATGCCGACAAGGTGCAGGCGCTGCTGGCGGGCGAGGCTGACGGCAACGACACCTATCTCGAAATTCATGCGGGCGCTGGCGGCACTGAAAGCCAGGACTGGGCCGAGATGATGCTGCGGATGTATTCCCGCTGGGCAGAGCGCAAGGGCTACAAGGTCGAAGTGGTCGAATACGGCGCGGGCGAACAAGCGGGTATCAAGTCTGCAACGCTGCTGATCAAGGGCGAGAACGCCTATGGTTATGCCAAGACGGAAAGCGGTGTGCACCGGCTGGTCCGCATCAGCCCCTATGACAGCTCCGCCCGGCGGCACACTTCGTTCAGTTCGGTCTGGGTCTATCCGGTGATCGACGACAACATCGAGATCGAGATCAACGACAGCGAACTACGGATCGACACCTATCGCGCATCCGGCGCGGGTGGGCAGCACATCAATACCACCGACAGCGCGGTGCGTATCACGCATATTCCTACCGGGATCGTGGTCGCCAGCCAGAACGACCGCAGCCAGCACAAGAACCGCGCCACGGCGATGAACATGCTGAAAGCGCGGCTGTATGAAGCGGAACTGGCCAAGCGCGAGGCGGTGACCGCCAGCGAATACGAAGCAAAGACCGAGATTGGCTGGGGCCGCCAGATCAGGAGCTATGTCCTGCAACCCTACCAGATGGTGAAGGACCTGCGGACCGGAACGGTTTCCACCAGCCCCGACGATGTGCTGGACGGTGAGATCAACGACTTCATCGCCGCCGCGCTGGCCCAGCGCGTTACGGGCGAAGCGGTCGACGTGGAGGACGTGGAGTAGCCGGGGCCGCGAGGCTATCGGCTTTCCCCCGTCACGGCTTGGGGCTAAGGCCCCCCGCCTATGATCCGCAATCTCTCTTTCCTGGCGATCGCGATGGCGACCCTTGCGGCGTGCCAGCCGCAGGCGGACGATGGCGACCGCCCGGAAACATCGAGAGAGTTTCCGCGTGCTTTCCGCCCTGTTTCATCTTCGGGCGAGAGCGGTTTCTCGACTGAAGAACAGCGCGATGACCGCAACGAGGCGCAAACGGTGATGGACCTCGCCGATATCCGCCCCGGCATGACGGTGGCGGACATCGGTGCGGGCGAGGGATACTATACCGTGCGTCTGGCCGAGCGTGTCGGCGCCAATGGCCGCGTGCTGGCGCAGGATATCGACCGCGATGTGGTGGCCGGGCTGGGCGACCGCGTGGTGCGCGAAGGGCTGGATAACGTTTCGATCAAGCTGGGGGCGGAAGACGACCCGCGCTTGCCCGAAAAGAGCTTCGACCGGGTGTTTCTGGTGCACATGTATCACGAGGTGGAGGAGCCTTACGCGTTCCTCTGGCGCCTGCGCCCGGCGCTGAGCGAAAACGGGCAGGTGATCGTGGTCGACGTGGACCGGCCGACCGATCAGCACGGTATTGCCCCGGCCTTGCTGTTCTGCGAATTTCAGAGATCGGGATTTCGGCTGGTCGAATTTGTTCGCAAGCCGGAACTGGCGGGCTATTACGCGCAATTCGAAGCTGTCGGCCCACGGCCGGAGCCAAACAAGATCGAACCCTGCGGAGTGCAGGGCAAGGAACAGGAACAGCGCTGAACAGGCGCGGCTAGGATCGATAAATGCAGTTCAAGGGTTTGAAGCCCATACTTTATGGTGGACGCGAAGTTTGGCCGCTGATCGAAGGCGGCAAAGGCGTTGCGGCGACCAATCATATGAGCTCTGGCGCATGGGCTGCTGCCGGGGGAATCGGCACTGTCAGCGCCGTGAACGCCGACAGCTATGACGCCGAAGGGCGCATCATTCCGCAAATCTAAGAACAGCTGACCCGGCTGGACCGGCACGAACAGTTGATCCGCTATGCCATCGACGGCGCGGTGGAGCAGGTACGCCGGGCCTATGACCTTGCCAGCGGGCAGGGCGCGATCAACATCAACGTGCTGTGGGAAATGGGCGGCGCGCAGCAGGTGCTGGAAGGCGTGCTGGAAAAGACCCGCGGCATGGTGGCGGGCGTGACTTGCGGCGCGGGCATGCCATACAAGCTGAGCGAGATCGCCGCGCGCTATAACGTCAACTATCTGCCGATCATCAGTTCCGCCCGCGCGTTCCGCGCATTGTGGAAGCGGGCCTATCACAAGGTCAGCGAATTGATGGCGGCCGTGGTCTATGAAGATCCTTGGCTGGCAGGCGGGCACAATGGCCTGTCCAACGCGGAAGACCCGAACAAGCCGGAAGATCCCTATCCTCGCGTGAAGGCGCTGCGCGATACGATGCGGGCCGAGGGCATTTCAGACGACGTGCCGATCATCATGGCTGGCGGCGTGTGGTTCCTGCGCGAATGGAATGACTGGATCGACAACCCGGAACTGGGTTCGATCGCATTCCAGTTCGGCACCCGCCCGCTGCTGACCGAGGAAAGCCCGATCCCGCAGGGGTGGAAGGACCGTCTGCGTGAGCTGGATCCGGGCGATGTGCTGCTGCATCGTTTCAGCCCCACGGGGTTCTACAGCTCCGCTGTGAGGAACCCTTTCCTGCGCAATCTGGAAGCGCGTAGCGATCGGCAGATTCCCTATTCCCGTGTAGAGGCGGGCGAACACACCGTGCAACTGGATGCCGGGGTGAAGGGCAAGAACTTCTGGGTTACGCCCAAAGATCGTGAGCGGGCGCGCGGCTGGGTGGGCAATGGCTTCACCGAAGGGCTGAAGACGCCGGACGATACGCTGGTGTTCGTTTCCACAGACGAGCGGGCCACGATTCGCGAGGATCAGGCCGCCTGTATGGGCTGCCTTTCGCACTGCGGCTTCTCGTCATGGAAAGACCATGACGATTACACGACCGGCCGACTGGCCGATCCGCGCAGTTTTTGCATTCAGAAGACCCTGCAGGACATTGCCCACGGCAGCCCTGTTGACGAGAACCTGATGTTCGCGGGCCATGCAGCCTATCGGTTCAAGCAGGACCCGTTCTATTCCAACAACTTCACCCCTACTGTGAAGCAACTGGTCGATCGTATCCTGACGGGGGACTGAGGCGCGCGCATGGCTTGAAGCCTGCCCGTCACTCGCGATAGGAAAAGGGCGATGCTGTTACGCCGCGCCCTTTTCCTGATCCTGGCATCGCTGGGCTTAACCGTGACCGCCCCCGCCACGGCGCAGGACCGCGAGGTGCCCTATTGGGCGACCTTGCGCGCCACCGAAGTGAACATGCGGGTGGGGCCGAGCGAGGCCTTTCCGATCGCGTGGGTCTATCGCCGGCAAGGGCTGCCGGTGAAGGTCGTGCGCGTGCGGCAGGGCTGGCGGCTGGTGGAGGACCCGGATGGCGAACGCGGCTGGATCGTCGCCCGTCTGCTAAACCCGGCGCGGGGCGTGATCGTGACCGGCGAAGGGCTTGTAAGCCTGCACGAGGATCCGGATGGCGACGCCAAGGTGTTATGGCGCGCTGAACCGGGCGTCGTCGGTTCGCTCGGTTCATGCGAGGATGATTGGTGCCGCGTCGACATCGATGGCCGCAAGGGCTGGGTTCGCGCGGAACGGCTTTGGGGAGCGGGGGAGCCCTGAGGCAACGCCCCCGCGCTTACCGCAATTGGCGAGCCGCCTTGCGGGATCAGATTTCCCGGTTGCCAGCGAACCTTTCAACCGGGCGCACGGTGGCCGTTTCGCCATCGTCCCCCGTCACTTTCATGCTGCCATCCGCTGCGGGAGTTTCGCCGGAAAAGCAGCGATGCCCTTCCACCCCTTCGGTGACGAAGCAGTTCTTGCCATCCTGCGCGAAGATCGTGCCGCCGGACGGGGTGTCGTCATCGGCGACCATCGACCATGTCAGACCGGGGTGGACGGTAAGGTCGTCAATCTTGCCGTTCGCGCGGACGATTTCGTAGTTGCCCGGCGCGACCGCTTCAAACCCGGCATCGGGACCTGCGATGGTGGCGGCTTCGGTGGTAGATGTCGCGTCCGTTGCCGCAGCATCGTTCGTGCTGTCGGTTCCGTTGCAGGCGGCGAGCGAGAGGGCGGCGGCCAGAGCAATGGCGTATTTCATCGTGGTCTCCTCATGGCCCGGGCCTCAATGAACCCGGGTCTCTTTGAGGAGAAAACCGCCAGACGCGACTGGTTCCGCCTCAGGTCAGTTCGATCGCCAGTGCGGTAGCCTCACCCCCACCGATGCATAGGCTGGCAACGCCGCGTTTCAGGCCCTTCTGCTTAAGCGCATTCAGCAGCGTGACGACGATGCGCGATCCGCTGGCGCCGATCGGGTGGCCCAGCGCGGTCGCGCCGCCGTGGATGTTGATCTTGTCATGCGGAATGCCGATGTCACGCATCGCGAACATGGCGACACAGGCGAAAGCCTCGTTCACTTCCCACAGGTCCACGTCGTTTACCGACCAGCCGGCCTTTTCCAGCACCTTGTTGATCGCGCCGACGGGGGCGACGGTGAAATCCTTCGGCTCCTGAGCGTGGGCGGCCATGCCGACGATCCGGGCGACCGGCGTCTTGCCTTGCGCCTTCGCCACGCTTTCCCGCGTGAGGACCAGTGCGGCCGCGCCGTCTGAAATCGAGCTGGAAGTGGCGGCAGTGATCGTGCCGTCCTTCGCAAAAGCGGGCTTCAATTCAGGAATCTTCTCGGGCCGACCTTTGCCGGGCGCCTCATCCGTATCGACGGTGACATCGCCCTTGCGGGTCTTGATTGTGACAGGGGCAATCTCGCCCGTGAAAGCGCCGGACGCGATGGCGGCATTGGCGCGGGCGAGGGATTCGATCGAGAAATCGTCCATTTCCACGCGCGTCAGCTTGTAGGCATCGGCCGTATCCTGAGCGAAGGTGCCCATGGCCCGGCCAGCGTCGTAGGCGTCTTCCAGCCCATCGAGGAACATGTGGTCATATGCCACATCATGCCCGATGCGCGCGCCGGAGCGGTGCTTCTTGAGCAGGTACGGGGCGTTGGTCATGCTTTCCATGCCCCCGGCCACCGCCAGATCGATGCTGCCCGCCGCCAGAGCTTCTGACGCCATGATGATGGTCTGCATCGCGCTGCCGCAAACCTTGTTCACCGTGGTGGCCTGCACCGATTTCGGTAGCCCGGCCTTGAGCGCCGCCTGACGGGCGGGGGCTTGCCCCAGACCGGCGGGAAGCACGCAGCCCATGTAAATCCGGTCGATCGCATCACCCGCAACGCCCGCGCGTTCCACTACCGCCTTCACCGCGGTCGCACCGAGATCGGTTGCCGAGGCTTCCGCCAATGCACCCTGCATCGCGCCCATAGGGGTGCGGGCGTACGAAAGAATGACGATTGGATCGGATTCGGAAAATGCGGGCATAAAGGCTGAATCTTTCGGCTGGAGACGGAACTTTTGGATACGTAATGATGCCGTAGCGGCAAGGCAAATGGATGACGAAAGGCGCGGGCAACGGCTTTTGTGATGAACTTGCCCGAGGATGGCGCCCTGTCTTGCCTGGAACGCCATAAATTCATGCGATTGAGAGGCATTCGCAACTGCGGTAATTGGCGGGTTTTCAGGCTTTGTCGGCCTTGCTCTCTGTGTGCTCACGGCTTAGAGGCGCACCCAATTCAAGCCCCTTCGATTCAATCCCAGAGGCGTTAGTGGTCGACCTCACTCAATATCTGCCGATCCTGATCTTTCTCGCGATCGCGGTCGGTCTGTCGACGGCCTTCGTCCTCCTGCCGATGGGCGTGGCGAGGCTGACCGGCACACATAATCCGAATTCGGAAAAGTTGAGCGAGTATGAATGCGGCTTCCCCGCGTTCGAGGATTCGCGCAGCCAATTCGACGTGCGCTTCTATCTGATCGCGATCCTGTTCATCGTGTTCGATCTGGAAGCGGCTTTCCTGTTTCCCTGGGCGGTGAGCCTGGACCTGACCGGCTGGCCCGGCTGGATAACAATGATGATCTTCCTGTTCGAGCTGGCAGTGGGGCTGGCCTATGCCTGGAAGAAGGGGGCTCTGGAGTGGGAATGAGCGAGAATACGCGCCTTGACCATGCACTGGCCCAACGGGCGGCGACCAATGTCGGCGGCCCTGCGGTGAACCCTGCGCTTCATCCCGAAATCCTGATGCCGGGCGAAGATTACTTCAACCAGATCAATGCCGAGGTGAATGACAAGGGTTTCCTCGTCACCAGCACCGAGGAACTGTTCCAGTGGGCCCGCACGGGCAGCCTGTGGTGGATGACCTTTGGCCTGGCGTGCTGCGCGGTGGAGATGATCCACGTGAACATGCCGCGCTATGATATGGAGCGGTTTGGCGCCGCCCCGCGCGCTTCCCCGCGCCAGTCGGACGTGATGATCGTGGCCGGCACGCTGTGCAACAAGATGGCCCCGGCATTGCGCAAGGTTTACGACCAGATGTCGGATCCAAAGTATGTGATCTCGATGGGTTCGTGCGCCAATGGCGGCGGCTATTACCACTACAGCTACAGCGTAGTGCGCGGCTGTGACCGGATCGTGCCGGTGGATATCTACGTCCCCGGATGCCCGCCGACAGCCGAAGCATTGCTTTATGGTGTGATGCAGTTGCAGCGGAAGATCCGCCGCGCCGGAACGATTGAGCGGTAATATGGCGACAGTCCTGCATTCTGCCCCGCGCTTCGCTTCTAACGACGGCGTGAGGGAAACTCTCTCTGCAGCGCTGGGCGATATGCTGCTCGCGTCGAAAGAGCAGCATGGCGAAATCGTGCTCGGCGTAGAGCGGGAGCGGATCGAGGATGCGCTGCGCCTGCTGCGCGATCACCACGAATACCAGCAGCTGATGGAGATCGCCGGGGTGGACTACCCCGACCGCGAGGAGCGGTTCGAGGTGGTCTATATGCTGCTGAGCGTAACGAAAAACCATCGCGTGATCGTGAAAGTGCGGGCGGCCGAGAATACTCCGGTGCCGACGGTCACGACGCTGTGGCCGGTGGCCGGTTGGCTGGAGCGTGAGGTTTTTGACCTCTATGGCGTTCTGTTCGACGGCAACACCGACCTGCGCCGCATTCTGACCGATTACGGGTTTGAAGGGCATCCTTTCCGCAAGGATTTCCCGCTGACCGGTTATCAGGAACTGCGCTACTCCGAAGAGGAGAAGCGAGTGGTGTACGAGCCGGTGGAACTGGCGCAGGATTTCCGCACGTTCGAGTTCACCAGCCCGTGGGAAGGCGCGGATTATCCGTTGCCGGGTGACGAGAAGGCTGCGGTGCCGCCGGTGGTTCAGGTCAAGACGACCGAGAGCCCGAAGCAGGCCGGTGCGGGTGAAAAGGCCAACGCCAAGGCGGCTGAGAAGGTGGCCCCCGAAAAGCCCGCTGACCGCACCGCGGCGAAGGCTGAACCGGCTGCTCCGAAGTCGACCAAAAGTACGCCTGCGGGCAAGTCGCGCGCCGCAAAGGCCGACAAAGCGGCTTCCGCGAAGGCTGCGCCGAAGAAGCGGACACCCAAGCCGAAAGGGGACAAGGCATGAGCCGGTTTCCGATCCTTGCGCTGCTGGCGGGAAGCTCGTTGGCTCTGGCCGCCTGCTCTGGCGCACAGGAAGGCGAGAGCGCGGAAGACTTTGCTGCCCGTGTCGGTACGCAATCGGGTGAGGCCAGCGCGCCTGCGCCGGTCGAAACTGCGGTTATGGTCGCTCCGGTGCCCGCAGGCGTGGATGTGCTGGCGCTGGAGCAGCTAGGCAATATTTCCGCTGTCGATCTGGGGCCGCGGGATGGTGGCTGCACTTTCGCCAGCGACGGAATCGAGATGCTGATTGCTGGCGCGCCGGCTGACCCGGCGAGCGCGGGCAGGGGCGTGATCCGGCTGGGCGGCAAGCTTTATCAGCTTTCGTCCGCCGGCGGGCTGAATGCCCTGCGTCAGGGAACGCGTTTTTCGGGTGAGGGCGTAACGGTGGATGTCGCCGGTTCAGGGCAGGCTGCCACGCTTACGGTCACCGACGGAGGTGGCCGCCAGAAGGCCGTTTCCGGCAGTTGGGTTTGTGCATGATGAGCGGTCTGGTCCAGGAATCCTCGCCCACCACGGGTGATGAGGTCATCACCAACTACACGATCAACTTCGGCCCACAGCATCCGGCCGCGCACGGCGTGCTGCGCATGGTGATGGAGCTGGATGGCGAGATCATCGAACGGATCGATCCGCATGTCGGCCTGCTTCACCGCGGCACGGAAAAGCTGATCGAATACAAGACCTACCTTCAGGCGCTGCCCTATTTCGACAGGCTCGATTATTGCAGCCCGCTGGCGATGGAGCACAGCTATGTGCTGGCCATCGAGAAGCTGCTGAATGTCGAGGTGCCGCTGCGGGCGCAGTATCTGCGGGTGCTGTTCGCGGAACTGACGCGCATCTGCAATCACATGCTCAACATGGGCAGCCATGTGATGGACGTTGGCGCGATGACGCCGAACCTGTGGCTGTTCGAAATCCGCGAGGATTGCCTCAATTTCTTCGAGCGTGCGTCAGGCGCGCGGATGCACAGCGCCTGGTTCCGCCCCGGGGGCGTGCATCAGGATGTGCCGCTGAAGCTGCTGACCGACATCGGCGATTGGCTGGACACCCGCCTGCCGCGCCTGTTCGAGGATGCGATGGGGCTGGTGGTCGACAACCGCATCTTCAAGCAGCGTAACGTCGACATCGCGGTGGTGAGCAAGCAGGATGCGCTGGCATGGGGCTTTTCCGGCCCGATGATCCGCGCCGCCGGTATCCCGTGGGATCTGCGCAAGAGCCAGCCCTACGACGTCTACGACCGGATGGATTTCGAAGTGCCGGTGGGCACCAATTCCGACTGCTACGACCGTTTCATGGTCCGCGTCGAGGAAGTGCGCCAGTCTGCCCGCATCATGAAGCAATGTCTGGCCGAAATGCCGGAAGGGCCGATCGCGAGCCTCGACCGCAAGGTTTCCCCGCCCAAGCGGGCGGAGATGAAGCAGTCGATGGAAGCGCTGATCCATCACTTCAAGCTATATACCGAGGGGTTCCACGTCCCGGCGGGCGAAGTCTATGTGGCGACCGAAAGCCCCAAGGGTGAATTCGGCGTCTATCTGGTCAGCGATGGCACCAATAAGCCGTATCGCTGCAAGATCCGCCCAACGGCGTTCAGCCATCTTCAGGCGATGGATTTCATGTGCAAGGGCCACATGTTGCCCGATGCGACCGCCATTCTGGGCGCGATCGACGTGGTTTTCGGGGAGTGTGATCGGTGAGCAGGCTCGCAACCGCGCAGCAGATGATCGCGCACTACAATGCGCAGGATGCCGATGCCTATGTCGCGCTGATGACCGAGGATGCCTGTGAAGCGGGCTATCGCGGTGCGGTAGTGCGTGATGGGCAGGAGGGAACCCGCGCGGGCCTCAAGGCCATGTTCGCTGAGTTTCCCGAGAACCGCGCCGAAGTGCTGTGGAGTCAGGAATTGGGCAACCATGTCGTGTTCCACGAGCGTGTGTGGCGATCGGCGGCGGCAGAGCCGTTTGATGTGGTCGCGGTCTATTCGTTCGAAGGCGACAAGTGTTCGCGTGTGGAGTTCATCCGCTAATGGCCGCCCGTGAAGTCGAACCCGATACCCCTGAACTGCGTGCGCGCTGGGGCAATTTCGCGTGGACAGCGGAGAACGCTGCCAAGGCGAAGGAAATCCTTGGCCGCTATCCCGAAGGGCGGCAGCGTAGCGCGTCGATCCCGTTCCTTGATCTCGCCCAGCGGCAGGTCGGTGCGGAAACCAATACGCAGGGCTGGCTACCGATCCCGGTGATCGAATTCGTGGCGCGCGAACTGGACATGCCGGTGATCCGCGTGTTGGAGGTCGCGACCTTCTACACGATGTTCAATCTCGTGCCGGTGGGCCGTTTCCATGTGCAGGTCTGCGGCACCACGCCGTGCATGCTGCGTGGTTCGGATGACATCCTTGCCGCCTGCTACAAGCGCGGGATGAAGAAAGGCCACACGACCGGCGACGGCCTGTGGACGCTGACCGAGGTGGAGTGCATGGGCAACTGCTCCAGCGCGCCGATAGTCCAGATCAATGACGACAACTACGAAGATCTGACGGCTGAACGGCTCGACGTAGTGCTTGACGCGCTGGCGCGGGGCGAAACGCCCAAGACGGGCACGCAGGAGCCTGGCCGCCAGACCGTGGAGCCCGCAGGCGCACTCAGCACGCTGACCGCGATGGTCACGGAAAACCACGATTACCGGGGGGAATGGTGATGGAATACGCCATCCCGCTTATCGTTGCGCTGCTGCTGGTCGCGGTAGTGTGGAAGCTGTTCAAGGGCATGGCCAAGACCATCGCGCTAGTCGGCCTTCTGGTGCTTGCGGCGATCTATGTCTTCGGCTTCGGAGGGCTTGGCTGATGCTCGCCGACAAAGACCGCATTTTCACCAATCTCTATGGCTATCAGGACTGGCGCCTGAAGGGCGCGCAGGCGCGCGGGGATTGGGACAATACCAAGGCGCTGATGACCGTCGGCCAGGACGCGATCATCGAGGAAGTAAAGGCCAGCGGGTTGCGCGGGCGCGGCGGTGCCGGATTCCCCACCGGCATGAAGTGGTCCTTCATGCCGAAGGAAAGCAAGGATGGCCGTCCGAGCTTTCTGGTGATCAATGCCGACGAATCCGAGCCGGGTTCGTGCAAGGATCGTGAGATCATCCGCCACGATCCGCACAAGCTGGTCGAAGGCGCGCTGATCGCGGGCTTCGCCATGCGTGCGCGGGCGGCCTACATCTACATTCGCGGTGAATATATTCGCGAGGCGGAAACGTTGTTTGCTGCCGTGGCGGAAGCTTACGATGCGGGCCTGCTGGGGAAGAACGCGGCAGGTTCCGGTTACGATTTCGACGTCTTCGTTCACCGCGGCGCGGGCGCCTACATCTGCGGTGAAGAAACCGCGATGATCGAAAGCCTGGAAGGCAAGAAGGGCCAGCCGCGCCTGAA
>Ga0182745_1003315_pt1 | contig 13914 bp, 12 predicted proteins | sample eDN3rd30CKraftBY_FD_128523 | JGI IMG/M metagenome (GOLD analysis project Ga0182745, IMG submission 128523) | Enriched backyard soil microbial communities from Emeryville, California, USA - eDNA 3rd pass 30_C Kraft BY (version 2) (version 2) | ecosystem: Environmental > Terrestrial > Soil >...
ATGCCGACCGAAACGCCGCCCTGAATATCAGGGCTCTGGCACTTCCTAAGCGTGCCACAGAACTGGTGAGCGTTAGCGCTTAACCGGAAATCCCACGTGCTTTAGCCGTGGGAAGCTTAACTCTGGCTCCCATCATTGCTCCCTGGGAGAAGCATGGTGAGATCGATCTCATCAGCGCGAAAACGATCTCCGCTCTTATTGTGGTGCGTCGGTTTCCTGATGGGTGCGGGCCTCTATCTTATCCAGGCGCGCTCGGATACGCGGTTGGATGATACGCTCTTCCTCGCTGTATTCGCGTTCCTTCTCGTTACCGGCACATTAATCGTCTTGCTTTGGCTGTTGACCTACCTCAGACGTAAGCCCTTCTCGGTCTCCCGAGCACTCGAGTTGGCGCGGGCGGGACATCCTGATGAGGCCGTGGTCCAGATTCGCCGATCCATCGAGCGGTCGGGAAAAACATCTCAAAGAGTCGCGGCGCTCGGCGATTGTCGCCTGCTCCAAGGGGATTGGCGTGAGGCATACATCTTGTTCGTCGAAGCGGAGCGACTTGATGGGGCAGGGGGCCGATATCTCGCAAAACAGGGGTTCGCGCTCTCGAAGCTAGGGCGGGTGGATGAGGCGATTCAGCTCATCCGTCAAGCCGCCGACCTTGATCCCACGAACCCGGGACCACTCTCAACCGCTTGCCTCGTACTCGTGGATCACGGACGGGTTGAGGAGGCAAAAGCCGTGCTCACTCAAGCGGAACAACTGGTGACCGACCAGGAGCGGGCCGACCTGGACTTAAGCCGGACTCAGGCCATCCGCTACAGCCTTGCCGCCTGCCGTAAGCGACTCGCCGATTTTGAGGAGCCGGGATCGCACCTGGAACCCGCCAGCCCCGTTTGACGAGCCGGAGCGGGCCGATTCCCAAACCTCGAAGTCTACCGAGACTGAGTTACAACGCGGGACCAATGAGGCTCCTGGGAAGGCGGCTCCGCGTTACAAATCAATTGAATTCAACGAGTGCGTTCAAAGAGGGGAATCGCGTGCAAGAGGGAATGCAGAACGTGGAAAATCCAATGGGGGCCGACAATCCCTCCGAGCCCGAGGAGAAGACGAGACGACCGCGCCGGAAGAAACCGCGACCTCCCGTTGATGTCACACCGTATACCCTCGATTTTCCCACGAATCCCGTCGCCGTGGACTGGACAGGCATTTTTGGGAACGACCGCCCGGTTGAGTTGGAGGTGGGTTCGGGGAAGGGGCTCTTCCTGATCAACGCGGGCTCGGCCAATCCGGATCGAAACTATCTGGGCATTGAGATCGCCAAGAAGTATGCAGCCAATGCGGCCGATCGCATCGCCCGACGCGAGCTCACCAATGTGCGGATGCTCGCGGGAGATGCGACGCGGTTTCTGAACCTCCATGTCCCGCCGGCTAGCCTGTCGGTGGTCCACGTCTACTTCCCCGACCCCTGGTGGAAGAAGCGACACAGGAAGCGCAGGGTCTTTAGTGAGACCTTGGTACGTAACATCGTGCGCGCATTGATTCCTGGCGGTCAACTTTGGGTAGTGACCGACGTCGAGGAATACTTCGGTGTGATCAAGGAGCTGGTTGCGTCGAATGGATCCTTCGACGAGCTACCCGACCCACAGGTCAACGACCCTGAGCACGAGCATGATTACTTGACGAATTTCGAACGGAAGTACCGAATCGAAGGGAGACCGATCTACCGCAAGCATTACCGATTGCGGTAGTTCGAGCGTTGAACCTTACTCCGCTTAACCTTCTTGACCAATGTGGTTGGTCGGAGATGCCTGGGCACTCATCTCATAAGCCCGTATTCCACCGGCCCCGTCCGAGCGAGAGGCGACCTTGGCGTCAAGCTGGTAAAGCTTTCGTCCAGCGGGGCTTGGGTAATCACTTGTGATACAAGCGCGACAAAGTTGGTCGGGTGGCATGGAAACCGACCGGGCAATGGCATCGACCGGCAGATAGCGAAGGCTATCAGCTCCTAGCTCCGCCGCCATCAGCGCCTGATCCTCGACAGTGATGGGCCCTTCGGCCTTCGTCAAGAACTTGGAAGCGAAGAGCTCGTCCCTCCGCGACATGTCGATCCCATAAAAGCAAGGAGCGATAATCGGAGGGCAGGCCACGCGGACGTGGATTTCTCTGGCCCCGCCTCGATCCCGAATCTCATGCACCAGGGCTCGCATGGTGGTGGATCGAACGATGCTATCTTCTACCAGCAGAACGCGCTTACCCGCGAGCACTTCAGGCAGCGGGGTGTACTTGAGTCGGGCCTTGCTCGCTCGGTCCGCCGTTCCTTCAATGAAGGTCCGCCCCACGTAACGATTACGCATCAGGCCCTCAACCGACCTAACGCCAAGCGCGAAGGCCATGGCGTCGGCCGCGGCCTTGGCCGTGTCGGGTACAGGGACGACAATCGTGTCTGGGTCGAGGGGGACATCCTCGAGTTGAGCGAGTTCCTCGCCCAGGGTCGCCCGGCTCAGGTAGACGGAACGATCATCCAGGTTGCTCGCCACGTTGGCGAAGTAGATCCACTCGAAGAAGCAATGGGCACGGCGGGGGGAAGGAGCGAATCGTTCGGTTCGAATCCCGTCGCGATTGGCGATCACCATGCTCCCCGGCTCGAGGGATTGGATGTTCTTGAAACCGAGATTCGCCAGGGGGGAGCTTTCACTGGCCGCGGCAAACAAAGGTCCATTCTCGGCGATGCACAGGGGGCGGAACCCGAGCGGATCACGCGCGACGACCAAGTCGCCTCGCGCCGAGAGTAATACGATGTTGTAAGCACCATCGAGTCGGTCGGCGAGCCGGTTGAAAACACCTTGCCAGTCGGTTTCGAGCCCCTCGGCCTGGAGCTCGTGGCTGAGCAAGTGCATCAAAATTTCAGTATCTGTATCGCGCTTGAGGTGGTAATCACCCTGGTCGAGCAACTCTTGCTTGAGTTCTTGGTAGTTGGCCAACTGCCCATTGAAGGCGAACGCGAACCATTTCGCCATTCGCCCATGCTCGCGCTCGAACGGCTGCGCGTAACTGCGATCGGCGCCTCCACAGGTCGCATAGCGCACGTGGCCGATCCCAGCATGGCCATCGAGCTCTTGGATAATTGACTCGAACTTTGAACGCTGGTTGAGGCGAAACGCCTCGGCCACCGTCCCTACTTCCTTATGAGTTTTAATCAGCTCGAATCGTTTCGGATTGAAGCTGCTCATTCCCGCGGCGAGCTGGCCTCGGTTTTGCATGTCCAACAGCATGCGCGGAATCAGGCGCGGAACACTGTTGAGCTCTCCGGGAATCGGAGCAAGTGGAGAGACGGGCAAATTCGGTGCGTGGTAGACTGCCGCCACGCCGCACTCGTGGTTCAGTTCGCCCATATGTCTCGATTGTTCCCGTTGGGTGATCCGAACACCGATCAAGCAAGTGTGTCAGGATCATTGATGGGGAGGGCTGACACCAGACCCAAAGGTCTGAGTTCACGCAGTTGATCTAGGGACTCTCGCGAGCCTTCATTATAATAGCCAATGACCCTGAAGACAACCTTCACCGATTAGGCCCCCCGCCGGAGTTTGACTCGAATGAGACCCCTCGTCTCGTTTAAAACTTAGGCACTTTTGTATAAACATGCGATTTTCAGGCGATCGAAGACCTCTACTAAACTCAACTTACGCGGGCGACGTTTTCGCTCGCACTCGAGAATTGATCCATGGCGATGGTACGTGACCTGGTTCGTGACGAGGTGGTGCTTTCCGCGCAAACATGGGTTGTCAAGGTGGGCACGAGTGTCCTGACCGGCCCCGATGGTCGGCTCGACCCGGCGAGAGTTGGTCACCTCGCCGAGCAGATTTGCGCGGTGATGGCCACGGGGCGAAAGGTTGCCCTGGTCAGCTCCGGAGCCGTTGGCGCGGGACTCGGGCAACTGAATCTTCCCGGTCGGCCAGACAACCTTCCTCAACTCCAGGCCGCGGCGGCCGTCGGGCAGTCTTACTTGATTCGCGCCTATGATGAGGGCCTCCGCCGCCACGGTCGACATGCTGCTCAGCTCTTACTGACCCACGAAGACTTTGACAGTCGTTCGCGCTATCTGAACATGCGGAATACCCTCTCCGCTCTGTTCGAATGGAATGCCGTCCCCATCATCAACGAAAATGACACGATCAGCGTATCGGAAATCAAGTTTGGCGATAACGACCGGCTCGCCGCCATGGTCACTAACCTGATCCAGGCCCCACTACTTGTGATTCTCAGCGTGGTCGATGGGCTCTACCGAGCTGACCCCGGGACCGGTCGCTATGATGGCGAGCCGATTCCCTTGATTCTCGATCTGGATGAAGAGACCCTGGGCCGTGCCGGCGCCAGTCGGAGTTCGATGGGTACAGGAGGCATGCGAAGCAAGCTCGAAGCCGCACGACTCGTCACCCACGCGGGCGGATCGGTCGTGATCGCATCCGGCACACGCGTCAACCCGCTCACTTGCCTTCTGGCGGGGGAACAGGTGGGTTCCCTTTTCGTCGCCCGAGGCTCCACCCAGACCGCGCGGAAGCGCTGGATCGGACTGGCCGCTCGCCCCCGAGGTCACTACGTGGTGGATGCGGGCGCCCGCACTGCGCTTGAACGGGGGGCGAAGAGTCTTCTGGCCATCGGGATCGTCGACGTGATCGGCGACTTCGAGCGCGGAGACGTGGTGGGAATCAGGGATGGAGCCGGGCAGGAATTCGCGCGGGGATTGACCAACTACGGAACGAATGAAGCTCGGGTGATCCGTGGGCTACGTACCGATGAGGTCCGCCAGATTCTTCACAACACAAGCTATGACGAGGTCGTCCACAAGGATAACCTCGTCCTAACCATCTAGTGCTCGAGCCCTCGGGTTGTTGGTCGACTCCTGTGAATCAACGAAGCGGTAGATTCTCGAAATCGAAGTGAACTTCCGTCGCGACGCGTACCAAGGGGTAGTAACGCAGTTCAACGGGAGTTTGTTGATTCCGCGTGATCAAGAGCAACGTCTGCCGAGTCGTATCGCCGTTGGGCGAATTCATCCACTGGATCGTATTCCCCTCGGCGTCCACGATCTCGAGTTGATTCTGCGGGATCAAGCTACGCCGAGCCATGTTGATCGGCATTTCATCAGTGACATCCAGCTCATCATCCCCGTCTTGATTTGTCTGAATCGACAGTTGGAGGGTGGCTTGGTTCGTATTCGGCGTGGCTTTGTATTCGTGAATTTCAATCGTCACGTCGTCTGTCTGAAACGGCTTCCCCCTGGAGGCTTCATCAAGGGGAACTTTGAGCGCATCCCCCTTTCTCGTCGAGACCAAGACAGGGATCGTTCCTTTCAGGCGACGGATCAATTTACCGGGATTGTCCGGATGGACCATCGGCACCTGGATATGGACATTCGCCCCTTCGGAATAGCCAAAGTACCCAGAATAGCGTTGGACGGGAGACTGGGGATCTTCTTTAGGCCGGAGCGATTGTCCCAGGTCGTCCACCGCCTCCTCAAGCTTGAGCACCCCCCGTTGGGCGATGGATAACCTTGGCTCGACGGTCAATTGAAGCTGGGCGTTGAATGACTCGCTGAACTGGTAGTTCAGTTTTTCATCGGCCGCAAGTCCCTTGAGCGTTTGAGGTTGCGTCAGAATGGGACGAATCGGATTCCCATTGACGATCCGCGCCTGCCGAGCATTGGTGAAGAGAACATCCTCCCCATGGTGGATGCTCGTCAAGTAAATTCGGAACGGGCCGTTATCGTGGGGAACCCCCATGGTTCGGCTCGCCCCGAGGTAGAGCGGGACGACGATCCCACTCTGCCTCGCGCCACCGACCCGGGCGTTCATGTTCATGTTCGGTTGATAATAAACCCCGGCCACCTCGCTGAGTTGATCGAGCATCTCCCAAAAACGAATGGGTTTGGAAGATTTCAGCGTGATCCGTTTTTTAAGGATGGGATTTTGATCGGGCATGATCACGAGCTTCAAGCCGGTTTGGCTCGAGATCCCCTCAAGAACGTCTTCGAGCGGCCGATCCTGAAAATCGAGTTGAACCATGGTCGCACTGGTCATCAAGCTCGATTCGATCTTGGTGATCAGGCCCGATGCACGGGACCTGACCTCCAGGTCGTCCAGATCCTTCGCGGTTCGAAGGGCCGGTAAGGCGGTTCGCCCGAGCGATTCCAGGGTCTCCGCGGCAGCCTCGCGCTGGGCATATCGTGGAGACCCAAGCTGCTTCACCAGTTCTGTCGGGTCGGCCTCGGTCGTTTGACCAACCAAGACGCTGAACGCGAGACACAGACCAATCATTGCGGTTTCCCCGCCTAGTCCCATCCGGATGGGTCACGACTGGCCGAAGGGGCCAGGTCGATCTTGACCGGGCACGTTAACGCCCATTGACATGATCTTAACCCGTTCTAGCCCGAGGTTCCACCGAGTTGGATCGGAATGGCCGGAACATTCTCACGCCGTGCCGTTCGAATCCCACCTCATCCAGATAGACCCAATGGATTGGAGAACTTTCGCGGTGGGGGGGGAGGCCTCGCGCTCTCAGAAATCCCTTCAGAAAGGTCATGCCGAAGAAACGCTTCGCCAATACAGAATTGGCATTCGGAGGTTGAAGTGAAGTATGATGAACAAACCGACGGTAGTTCAGGATTCTACCGATATTACTACAATGACATTGAGAGTCGAGTGAGCTCGGGTGATCACACCCCGTGGTTCAGGGTCCGGAGGCCTTCAAACACGCCAAGGTGAAGGAAAGTCACATGTTACGAACTAGCTCAACCCACATACAACGTCTGGTACTTGCGTCGTTGGGTATCACTCTTATCGGCCTCCTGGTCCCCTCGGAGTCCCTCGGCCAGGGTTTCACGGCCGACCCGTACAAGCCCTATAACCAACAATACGAGCAGTTCGTTTATCCGACTTATCCGACAGGCGCCGGAATCACCCCAAATCAAGGGATCCTCGAGCAGAACTCGAGAGGACGTGCCTACGGCGACTTTCAGAGTGCGGTGGAGGCCGACCTGAACCGTGACTTTGACCAGGATCTCGGCCGTCGAGGCAGAAGCGGAACGGGCGTCCCTTACTACTCCGCCTACCGCCAGTACGACGAGCAGTTTGGGCGTGTTTACCAGCCAAACAAGACCTCGGACGAGCTTTACTATAAAGACCAGCAGAAGCGCCACGCAACGTATCTGGCGTACCTACGCGAGAAGGATCCCAAAAAACGGGCCGAGTTGTATCGCGCCTATACGAACGCCTCGCGGAAGGCGTCACGCGACCTAGATCTTGGGGCGCGTGGTTCCTCCTCGACCCGGTCGACTGGAACGGGAACCGCGTCGGCGGCAAGGCGTTTCTCCACGACCCCTTCCACGCGCCCCAACTCCGCGCGGGCCGTCAATGCCGCTTCGGACCTGAAGGCGAAGCGAACCGAACGGAATCCGCTCGACGTCCTGAAGGAGAGTCGAAGTCGCGATTCCGCCACCCCCAAGCGTCACCGAACTCTCACCGCGCCTGGCCTCGAACCCTGAGTGATACGACTCAGCTCCTTCCCCACCCTAACCATGGGTTTTCGACCGGGAGCATGGCCAAACGATTCATAAACAAACTATTCGCGATATTTGTATTTGATGAAGGGACCAGATCTTGGCCTGGTCCCCTCTTGTTATTGCGAACGACTCGCGTATGATCTTGGTTGTCGTCTCGCGGTCCCGGCTTTCAAGGCTGGGTTTTTTTTAATACAACTTTGTGAAACAGTTCACAAAGCACGATGAGACGGTGAGACGGACGCACTGCCGATGGCTATTGAATTCACCCCGATATTCCTGTTGATCGCGGTCGGAATTTCCGTCGCGATTGGTATGTTCGGTGCCAGCGCCTTGCTTGGTCCGAAGAAGTACACACCGGTCAAGCAGATGCCCTACGAGTCGGGTATGAACCCGATCGGGGATACGCGGCAAAGATTCGACGTCCGCTACTATCTGGTCGCGATCTTGTTCCTTCTGTTTGACGTGGAACTGCTGTTCCTCTACCCATGGGCGGTGGCGCAGTGGAGCCGAGGAACGGAGAACGTCCCCGCGGTTCACAGCGTGCAGGCCGTGAGTTCCGCCGCGGAAACCGTTCCTTTGCCAATCGCCGGAATCCCCATGGACTTTCGGAATCTGGTTTTCCTAGAGATTCTCGTTTTTATCGCGATTCTGGCGGCTGGATTCGCGTATGCCTGGCGGAAAGGGGTGTTCGAGTGGCGTTAGGAGCAAATCAAGGCGCTGGGGGCTTCGCGGCCGGGACCGGGTCGGGTGTCTCCCTGAAGTCCGCCGGCAACCTCGAAATCCCCGAGAACACCATCGTCACGACCCTCGACTCGGTCGTGAGCTATTGCAGGAAGTACAGCCTCTGGCCAATGCCTTTCGCCACGGCCTGCTGCGGAATCGAGCTGATGGCCGTGGGGGCGAGCCGTTTCGACCTGGCCCGGTTCGGGGCCGAGGTCATGCGTTTCAGCCCTCGCCAGTGCGACCTCATGATCGTCGCGGGCCGAGTGGCCATGAAGATGATGCCCGTGCTTCAACGCATCTGGCTCCAAATGCCAGAGCCGAAGTGGAGCATCAGCATGGGAGCCTGCGCGTCGACCGGCGGAATCTTCGACACCTACGCGGTCGTTCAAGGAATCGATCGATTCATTCCCATCGACGTCTACATCCCGGGTTGCCCCCCGCGTCCCGAACAGATCCTCCGCGCGATCCTCGACCTTCAGGCCAAGATCCAGAAGGGGGGAGCGATCGCTGGCACGGGGCTGCCCGAGTTGTTCGACCGCGAGAAGGAACTCCAGGCCAAACGCGACTTGCCCGCGGGATTCCCACTTTCAACCGAGCGTGGTGATGAAGACCGTTTCGGATATCGACTCCCGGGTGGTCCGGGGCTCCTCGGATCCAACGAGACCAACTGATTCTCGCCCGCACGGGTTGTTCGAGCCGCAATACGATGAACCAAGAACAGGCAGTGGCTGGCCCTCACGAATCGACCTTGAAGACCCTCGCGAAGGTGTTTGGCGACGGTGTTTTCAGCCACGCAACCTTTCGTGCCAACCTTCGATTCCACGTCCCCGCGTCCCGGATCTTCGAATTCCTGGCGGTGCTTAAGGATCAGTGTGGGTTCTCCATGCTCTCCGAGCTGGGGGCGACGGACTATCTGGGCTACCCCGAGTGGACGCGCGACCGGTTCGAGGTGCACTATGTTCTTCGAAACCTCGACACGACCGAGTGGGTCGTCGTCAAGGTGGGAGTGAACGACCCCGACCCCACGCTTCCAAGCGTCGTCCCCCACTGGTTGGGAGCGGACTGGATGGAACGTGAGGTCTTCGACATGTACGGAATCAAATTCGACGGGCATCCCGACCTTCGGCGCATTCTCATGCCCGAGGAGTTCGTGGCCTTCCCCCTCCGGAAGGATTACCCGTTGCGTGGACGAGGGGAGCGCCATAACTTCCCGCGTCTCACCCGTGGTGAGTCCTGATCCATCGCCCAGGTGACTAAACGAGCTTCTGCTCCAGCGAGCCCCGACCCCTGGGCCTTGGAGCATTTAAGCTTCAGTCTGTCGAACCATCGCAGGTGCCAGATCCATGCCGGTCAATTTGCTTGACGAACCTGAACCCGATCTCGACGCCGAGTCGAAACAATTCACCTGGACGTTGAATTTTGGTCCGCAGCACCCCGCCACCCACACAACGCTCCGACTCATTCTGGAGCTGGACGGGGAGCGAATCGTCAAGGCGACGCCCGATATCGGCTACCTGCATTCAGGGTTCGAAAAGCTGGGCGAACACCTCAACTTCAACCAGTACGTCACGATCGTCGACCGGAAGAACTACATCAGTCCACCGATGAACGAGGTGGCCTGGCATCACGCGGTCGAGAAGCTCCTCGACATCGAGCTCACGAAACGCTGTCAGTACATCCGGGTGATCATCGGCGAGCTGGCTCGAATTAGCGACCACCTGTTGAGCTGTGGGGCGACCGCTCTCGACCTGGGAGCGTTCACGGCCTTCCTCTACGCATTCAACCTGCGCGAGTTGATCTACGACGTCTATGAAGAGATGTCGGGCTATCGATTCCACCCCGGATACACGCGCGTCGGCGGAGTCTTGCACGACTTCAACGACCGAGTTCTGCAACGGATCAAGGTCGTGCTCGACACCTTCCCCAAGGTCTACTCCGACCTGGAGAAGCTCCTCTTCCGCAACCGGATCTTCCTCGACCGCACGCGCGGCGTCGGCTATCTCAGCAAGGAAGACGCGATCAGTCTCTCCTGCGCGGGACCTGTCGCGCGGGCCAGCGGGGTGACCTACGACCTCCGTAAGGATAACCCTTACCTGGCGTATGAAGAGTTCGACTTTGAAGTCCCGTACATGACCGATGGAGATTGCTACGCCCGCTTCCTCGTTCGCATGGAGGAGATGAGGCAGAGCCACAAGATCATCCAGCAGGCGGTCGCCAAGCTTCCAGACGGCCCGGTCAACGTGCCGATCGCGGAAAAGTTCCCGATGCCCGACAAGGGCACCGTTTACAACAGCATGGAGGGCCTGATTCAGCACTTCGAGCTGATCATGCCTAATCGCGGGCTCGAGTCGCCGCGGAACGAGATCTATGCCGCGATCGAAGCGCCTAACGGAGAGCTCGGCTACTACCTCGTCACCGACGGAACCCAGACAGCCTGGCGCACTCGCACCCGCCCCCCATCGTTCATCCACTTCCAGGTTTTCCCGCACGTGATCAAGGATCACCTGCTGGCGGACGTGGTGGCGGTGCTTGGAAGCTTGAACATCATCGCGGCGGAACTTGACCGCTAAGCGGATGAATGCCCTCGCCGAGTTGACGCCCCTTTGCCCGTTGGAGCGCGATCGGCGCCCTGTTCGCCTTGAAGTGCCTGGAACCACGCGTGTTCGAACTATCTAGGGATTGAGGATTTGGATTGATGCCGGCCGATTCCATCACCAAGACCGCCATGCTTCCGGAGTCGATCCGCGAGAAGATCCGGGCTTTCATCCCGCGCTATCCTAGCAAGCGAGCGGTCACGCTCCCCGCCTTGCACATTGTTCACGAACACTTCCGATGCGTGCCGTTCCGGGCCATGGGTGAAATCGCCGAGATCCTCGAGATCACTCCGGCCGAAGTGCACGACACCATGAGCTTCTACGGGTTTTTCCCGCAGGCCCCCATCGGAGACGTTCGGGTCTGGGTCTGCCGCTCGATTTCCTGCATGCTCACCGGTGGCGAGGAGATGCTCGAACACGCCTGCCACCAACTTGGGATCGAGCCGGGGCAGACCACTCGTGACGGCAAGTTGACCGTCGAATTCGCGGAATGCCTCGGAATTTGCGACCATTCGCCCGCCGCGCTCGCCGATGACGGTCGGATTTTCGGACCGCTCACCACCGAGAAGGTCGATCAGATGCTCGACACGCTCAAGGACGGGCCCAAGCCCGAGTTCGTCGACTAAGCTCGAGTCCAATGCTGTCCCTGGTTCCGCCTGTTTATATTGACTGATTTTTGCTCGCAGGAGTCTCTGGCCGTGGCCGCTTTTGAACCCGTATTGAGTCGCAACTGGAACGTGCCAGACAGCCGCACGCTGAAAGTTTACGAGTCGCGCGGGGGCTACCAGGCTGCGCGGAAGGCTCTGACAACCATGGACCCCGACCAGGTTGTCAACCTCGTCAAGGACTCCGAACTGCGTGGTCGAGGTGGCGCTGGATTTCCTTGCGGCCTGAAGTGGAGCTTCCTCCCGAAGGATCGCAAGGAAACGTTGATGTGTATCAACGGAGACGAGAGTGAGCCAGCGACCTTCAACAACCGCCTTCTGATCGAGGAAGATCCCCACCAGTTCATCGAAGGAATCCTTATCTCCTGCTTCGCCACCCGGGCGAGCACAGCTTACGTCTATCTCCGGTTCGAGTACATCAACGGCCACCGGATCATGGAGAAGGCCATTGCCGAAGCCCGCGCGGCGGGCCATCTCGGCAAGAACATTTATGGATCCGGATTCGACCTCGATATTTGGATGCACCGAGGGGCCGCGGCTTACATCTGTGGTGAAGAGACGGGCTTGATCGAGAGCCTGGAAGGGAAACGAGGTTGGCCACGCATCAAACCTCCCTTCCCCGCCATCGAAGGGGCTTTCCGTAAGCCCACGGTCGTGAATAACGTCGAAACGCTCTGCTGCGTCCCTCATATCATCGAACGCGGGGCCGACTGGTTCAAGTCGATTGGAACGCCGAAAAGTTATGGTCCCAAGTTGTACTGTGTTTCCGGGCACGTCAACAAGCAGACATGCGTTGAGTTGCCCTTGGGTGTAACCTGCCGCGAGCTAATCGACGTGCATGGTGGTGGCGTTTGGAAGGGGCGAAAAGCCAAGGCGGCCGTGCCGGGCGGGATCAGCATGGGCTTGCTCTCCGCCGACGAGCTCGACACCCCGCTCGACTTCGAGTCGCTTCGCAAGCCTGGATGCCTTGGCCTGGGGACGGCGGCCGTCACGGTGATCGACGACCACACCAGTATCGTCGATTATCTTTACAACTGTGCCCGATTCTTCGCCCACGAGAGCTGCGGCCAGTGTACCCCCTGTCGCGAGGGGACGAACTGGCTGTACAAGATGGTCAAGCGAATCAAGGGGGGTAACGGCCGGATCGAAGACCTGGACATCATGCTCCACATGGCTAACAACCTGGGCATCATTCCGGGAACCACGATCTGCGGGCTGGCCGACGGTGCCGCCTGGCCGGTCAAGAACGGGATCACCAAGTTCCGGGCGGAGTTCGAGGAATACATCCGCGCGCATCAGAACGGGCCTGACCCGGTGACTCCGCTCCAGGAGCGGATCGCCCAGGGGGTAACGGCCGTCTCGTCGAGCTCCCCGTTGCTTCCCGTCCTGAACGGGGCGGGAGGTCCGGCGCGGTTGGGTTGAGCAGGACCAAGCAGCCCGAGGGCTGATCAGGAAACAAAGCGGTTCGAGCGTGGTTCGCACACCGAAGTGATAACGCTGATAGGCCAAGCGCCCTAGGCACGCCTTCTCAAAGATTCAAGGATCCCGATGGCGACGATCTTGATCAACGGCGAAGAGCACGAAATTCCCGAAGGGGAAAAACTCAACGCTATCCAGATGGCTTCCCGCGTCGGAATCGACATCCCCTACTACTGCTGGCACCCCGCTCTCTCGGTGGTGGCAAGCTGTCGCATGTGCGAGATCGAGGTTGGCACCAAGGATCCGAACACGGGCGAGATCAAGATGATCCCCAAACTGGTGCCTGGATGCCAGACACCAGCCAAGCCCGGGACCGTGCTCGTAACCAATAGCCCAAAGGTCCAGGAACATCAGCGGATGATCATGGAGTACCTCCTGATCAACCACCCGCTCGACTGTCCCGTGTGCGACCAGGCTGGGGAGTGCGGCCTCCAGGACTATAGCTACCAGTTCGGACAGTCGAACCACCGCTTCGTCGAAGAGCGCACCGTCAACCCGCGCAAGGACGTGTCCGACGCCATCCAGTTGAACCAGGACCGGTGCATCATGTGCACCCGTTGCGTTCGGTTCACCCGCGAGATCACGCACACCGGCGAGCTTCAGGTCATGAGGCGCGGGCATCACGCCGAGATCGGGATCTTCGAGGAAAACCCCGTCGACAACGCCCTGGCCGGGAACGTCGTCGACCTTTGCCCTGTCGGAGCCCTTCTCGACAAGGACTTCCTCCACAAGCAGCGCGTCTGGTTCCTCTCCAAGCATGACGCTGTCTGCACACGTTGTTCAACCGGCTGCAACGTGAGCGCCGAGGAGAACCGGGGCGAGCTCTGGCGATACAAGCCACGGTTCAACCCGGAAGTCAACGACTACTGGATGTGTGACGAAGGACGCGCAAGCGCCAAGGCCG
>Ga0182745_1003319_pt1 | contig 13908 bp, 9 predicted proteins | sample eDN3rd30CKraftBY_FD_128523 | JGI IMG/M metagenome (GOLD analysis project Ga0182745, IMG submission 128523) | Enriched backyard soil microbial communities from Emeryville, California, USA - eDNA 3rd pass 30_C Kraft BY (version 2) (version 2) | ecosystem: Environmental > Terrestrial > Soil >...
CATGCCGGCGAGCCACCAGGCCTGGAGATACTCCTGGTCCCGATCGCGCGGCTCGAACCGGTCCCAGAACTTGTCGCCGCCGCGCGACAGGATCTCGCGAATCACCTTCTCGTCCTTTTCCGGGTAGTAGCGGGTCTTGATGAGCCGGACCATGGCGTCGAGCCGTTCGGCGCGCGGCTTCTTCATGATCTCTTGCGCCGCGTCGGTTGTGCCCTTGTTGGCGCGCCCGAACTCGGACAGGCCAAGCCGGTTGACCAGCAGCCAGGTGAGACGGGGCGCGACTGTGCCCAGCCACGAGGGCAGCGGGCGCTCCGCGACGAGCGGCGGGACATGCCATGGCAATAGGGCATCGGCCACGAAATCGTTGCCCGAGTAGAACATCAGGACGAGCGCATCGGGCTGCAGTGACAGCGCGATGTTGCGGATGCGGTAGTAGTATTGCGGCGGCCCGGTTGCCGAGACACCTAGGCTCACCACTTCCCAGTCGCGATGGCCTTCCGATTGCCACACCTCCTCGAGCCGCATGCCGACGGATTGTTCGACGAAGGCGCCTTCGACGAAACTGTCGCCCACCAGAACGGTACGGGAGATCCCGGACGGCTTCTGCAGTGGATGCTCGCGGTCACGCAATCCCCAACTGTTGTATTCCGGCATCGCTTGCGCGCCGCTGAGAGTATTCGCGATGGCGGGGTTTGACACCAGGATCGGCCGCAACTCACGCGCGGGCCACGACGGCACGATGAAGACGCTCAGGACCTCGAGGCCGGTTAGGGCGAATGCCACGAGCAGGGCACCGTAAACGCCCCAAAACCAAATACGCCTGTGCTTCATCTAAGCTAAATCTTGTAGATCGCGCTTCGCGTATTCATGTGTTCATCTTGCGATGGTGGAAGGCCGAAGGCTCGCCCAAGAGTGTGCGTTTTCCTTTTCCTCGCCCTAACTGAACCAAGCACATACTTGAATGTCTGCAGGTGGCTCGTCAGTCGGAGATGACCAAAGGTCGTTTCGTTGGCATTCCAGCCTGACGGCCTGCGTCGAATGACTAGGCAGGCCAAGCCAACGACTGCTGTGTCAAATCCCGAGAAAGTCGTTCCAATCGTCCAGCTGTGCTCGCGTGCCGCCCCTGGGGCGGCACAATCGCGCTGACGGGCGCGCAAACCGCGCCCGCTTTGCGATCGAGGTCGCGCAGGCCATCATCGCCGAGATCGGTGCTGACCGGACCGGCATCAGGCTCTCGCCCGGCTTTACCGGCATGGGCCTGGACGTCGGCCCGAAAGGGCCGGATCTGTTCCGCTACCTTGTCGGCGAGTTGGACAGGCTCGGCCTCGCCTACATCCACGTCGTCCATTACGGCGAGGACGACATCCTGCACGACTTCCGCAGGATCTGGCACCAGGCAATCATCCTCAACCGGCCTGCGCGCCCCCGCGAGGACATTGGCAGGGATATCGCCTCAGGGCTCGCCGACCTCGAATCCTACGGTGCCCACGTGCTTGCCAATCCGGACTTCATCGAACGCGTCGTCTCGGATGCGCCGCTCAACACGGCCGACCATAGGGTCTATTTCGGAAACCAGCCCGAGGGTGCTGCCGCGGGATATACCGACTTCCCGACTCTGAAGGCCAACCGGAAAGGAGTTCAGGCATGAACCGGTTTCAGGCGGTGGTCAGCCTTGCCATTCATTACGGCAGGTCGAATGGCGCGAAAAGGCTCCTCGGCAGAAGGCGAAAGGCTAGCTAAGACACATGCCGACCAGGTGCTGCATCTCCTTTCCGGCTTCCTGTCTCTATTCTGCTGGTTCAATCGGGCGGCATCGGCGAGGCGCTAGTTCAGCAGCCGATTTTCGCGCAGCCTAGAGACCGCCAGGTCGACAAATGCGCGGACCTTGGCTGGCGCGTGACGGCCTTGCGGGTGCAGGACGTGGATCGGATACGGCGGCTCCTCGAAATCGGTCAACACGATTTGGAGGTCGCCGGCAACGAGTGCTGGCCCGATCTGATAATGCACCACCCTTGTCAGACCCCAGCCTGCCGTGGCTGTAGCGATCGCCGCCTCGTTGGTATTGCACTGAAGTGCGGCATCTATCGTCACGCGCTGGTCGCCGGCGAAGCGCCATTCAGGCGACGCCCAGGCGCTTGTCGAGGCCGCAATCCGGTGGCCTTTCAGATCTTCGGGCGTGGAAGGCACACCATGTTTCACGAAGTAGGCCGGGGAGCCGCAGATCACCCGACGAACCGAACCGACTTTGATCGCAGTGAAGCCCGAGTCCGGCAGGTGCCCGATGCGGATCGCAACATCGACACCCTCCTCGACAATGTTGACGGGACGGTCGACGAAAAACGTCCTGCCGCTCATCGTGGGATAGGCATCGAGATACTCGGTCATTACCGGAAGCACATACATCTGACCGAACATCGCCGACGCCGTGACAGCGAGCGTGCCTGTCGGGGTCGCATAGGAGCCACCGGCGGCTGCCTCCGCCTCGGCGATGTCGGCGAGGATTCGCCGGCAGTCCTCGAAGTAGCGGATGCCGGCCTCGGTCATCTTCACCGATCGGGTGGTACGGACGAACAGGCGCGCGCCGATCAGTTCCTCAAGAGATGCGACCGCGCGAGTCACTGCGGGCGCGCTCATATGCATGAGACGCGCTGTTTCCGCGAAGCTCTCCGTTTCAGCGACCTTCGCGAAGATCCGCATCGCTTGCCATCGATCCATCCGTAACCTCTTTTCGAACCGTCCCACTGATAATCAGCATCAGGGTCGCCGCATCACCGGCCCATCCTTCCTCCAAGATGTCACCGTAATTGTCGGATGCCTGACTGTTCAACCTCCGCCTGTCGCGAAGACGCGCAAGAGTAGCGCCAACAGACCGCGTAAGGCCGGCCGCCGCCGGTTCGGAGAGGAGCCCGATCGCTTTACTCGCCATAGCCCTTTACTTCCGCACCGGAAGCAAGAGCGCCCGCGATGCGTTCGATTTCGCAGCAAGCCTCTTCGTCAAAGCCTGCCTGGCTCGCGCGCGATCGCACGTCGAGATAATCGCCCCGTTTGACAGCAAGGGCCAGTTCGAGCGCTCGAGCGCAGCGCGCGTCGAAGCTCCGGCCTGCGCGTGCGGCGTCGATCTCCGCGCCACACATGCCAATCCGTGCTGCCGCGTCGTCCTGCCGGCGGATCAGGGCGGGAGCGCCCTGATGGCCTGCAAGGGCCATCTCGATCGACAGGCGCGTGCGCGCATCGAGTTTGGAGATTTGCATGGCCTACAATCCTCGGGAGGGTGTGCCACGTGGCACACCTGGACCAGCTAGAAGCCGAAATCGCTGAGACCGGGATGATCGTTCGGACGCCGCCCAAGCGGCCAGCGGAACTTGCGATCCTCTTCCCGGATCGGATGCTCGTTGATGCTGGCGTGGCGGTGAGCCATCAGGCCGTCCTCGGCAAACTCCCAATTCTCGTTGCCATAGGCGCGGAACCACTGGCCGCTGTCGTCGCGATACTCATAGGCATAGCGGACGGCGATGCGATTGCCGTTAAAAGCCCACAGCTCCTTGATCAGCCGGTATTCCAGCTCCTTGTTCCATTTGCGGGTGAGAAACGCCTGCGCTTCCGCTCGGTTGGTCGCGAATTCCGAGCGGTTACGCCAGCGCGTATCGAGGGTGTAGGCGAGCGCGACCTTCGCCGGATCGCGGCTGTTCCAGCCATCTTCGGCCAGGCGCACCTTCTCGAGGGCGCTCTCGCGGGTGAATGGAGGAAGGGGGGGACGGCTCATGCGGATCTCCTGTCGATTGTGCTTCGTGAAGGAGGGCGGACGGCCAGGGGGAGGGGGCAGCCGTCCGCCGCTACGTCATGCCGCCAGGCGATCGACCCGGGGGAAGTCGATCTCGGTGCCAAGGGCCTCGTTGACGTAGTTGGTAAAGGTGTTGAGCGCGACGTGCGCGATGATCTCGAGGATTTCGGCGTCGCCATAACCTGCGGCGCGGACCTTCTCGACCTCGGACGGCGCGACCGCACCGCGTGCAGCGGTCAGCGCCCGGGCAAATGCCACGGCGGCGGCAGCCTTGGGATCGCTCGACGTACCGGAGCGCGCGGCCGCGATCTCGGCGTCATCGAGCTTGGCGAAGCGGGCGCTAGTATAGGTGTGTGCCGATAGGCAATAGTCGCATCCATTTGCTTCGGCCATCGTCAGCGCCAGACGCTCACGCGTCGCGACGGGCAGCTTGCCCTTGCCGAGCGCCCCCTGGAGGCCGGCGAGGGCATTGAGTGCAACCGGGCTGGTGGAGAGGAGCCGGAAGAGGTTGGGCACGGTGCCGAGCTGCTTCTGGACGGCTTCGAGGATCGGACGCGCCGCCTCGGGAGCGTCATCGATCGTGGCGGGGGTCGGGATCACGGACATTGTATTCAACTCCTGGAAGGCGGGATGCCTTCGATAAGGGGAAGATCGGTCATTCCTGGGCAGCGATGAATGTCGAAAAGCCGGAAGAGATTGTTTCGCTTCATGGATGCAAAGTGCCCCCTCGGAAGCCGCTCACAGCTCCAGTTGAATCCGGTCCTCGTCTGCCGACTCCGGCTCAGCGGGCGCCGCGCTGCAGATCAGCACTTCATCATCTGCCAGGCTGACACCCGGCTGCCGGATGTGGGTAACAGCCCCGCGCAGCAGCTTGGTCTTGCAGGTGCCACAGGTGCCCTCGCGGCAGCTGAATTCCGGCGACAGACCACGCGCTTCCGCAAGGTCCAGAAGCGTTCCAGACTCCGGCGTCCAGCGCGCTTCCTTGGCGGACGCCATGAAGGCGACAGGCACGGGCTTCGTCGAGACAGGCCGCGTCGGAGCTCGAGCGGAAGACCCGGCATCGGGCGAGCGGATCAGGGAAGACGGCCCAAATGCTTCGGCGCGGATACGCGCATCGGAGATATTTAGCGTGCGCAGGCCGTCATAAAGCGCCTGGGTGAAGGCCGGCGGGCCGCAGAGGTAGAAATCATAATCGTTGAACGGCAGGAGGCGGGTGAGCAAAGCCATGTCGATCCGGCCGACGGCATCGTAATCGACGCCTTCGTCGGCATCCGTTGGGTCGCTTAGTACCCGGATGACCTTCACGGCGCTGAAGGAGTTTTCGACCAGCGTTGCCAGTTCGGCGCCGAAGGGCCGTTCTCGCTTCGTCCGGACAGCATGGAACAGGTAGGTCGGGCGAACCCGCTGTTTGCGCACGCCCTCGTAGACGACGTGGCGCAACATCGCGAGCATCGGCGTAATGCCCACCCCGCCTGCCAGCAGGACGGCGGGGCGCTTCTCGCGCGCATCGATGGTGAAGTCGCCGGAGGGCGCACGCGCCTCGATCACGTCACCGACCCGAATGGTATCGTGAAGATGGCGGGAGACCGCGCCCTCGCGCTTGACGCTGATGCGGTAGAGCCCGTCGGAGGGGGCCGCAGAAAGCGTGTAATTGCGGATGGCGGGTTTATCCTCGCCGGGAAGGGTCACGCGGATCGGGAGATGCTGTCCTGCTTGGTGGGGCAGCAAACCAGCGCCGTCATCGGGCTGAAGATGAAAGGAGCGGATCGAGCTGCTCTCGTCGACGATCTTCGTCACCTTGAACGGGCGCCACCGGGTCGATAGCTCGGCCGCGCGGAGGCGGTTGGAGGCTTCGTCCCAATCGCCGGTCATGAGCGAACTCGGCGACCAGGGCTGCTGTTGCATATTCCAGCGCAGGGCGAGCGCGCCGCGCCGGCGCACGATAGTCCGCGCCTTGAACGTCCACAGCCGCTCCGCGCCCTGGAACGCGCCGATCTCGGGACTGTCGAAGATCACTTCGGCCGTGCCTGTCATCTGCAGCACGTCGCCCGTTGCGTAATCGACGAAGAGCAACCCAGCCCTGCCATTGAGCAGGATGTTGCCGAGCGTGTTGAAGAACAGATTGCCGTCGAAATCAGGAATGGTGAGCGTGCCATCGTCGGCCGCCCGGACGAACCCGGCCTTCCCGCCGCGATGGGAGACGTCGACCTGCCGGCGATCGTCGCGATCGGCATAGGACGTGACGAAACAGCTATCCGCGCCTGCGATCATTGCCCGGGCGGAGGCGTCGAGTGCGGTCAGGGCCTCGACGTCGCCGCCATAGGGCGTCGCGACGTCGCGGGCGTAGCTGAAGTCGCGAAGCTGGATGTAGCGCGGGCAATTTCCGAAACTCTGGTCGACATCGACCCGGAAGCCGTGTTCGGCCTCACCGACGAAGCCGTTCATGCGGTTTCGCCGGCGCGTGTGCATCTCGATGCCGAGCAGCCCGATCGGCTTGCCCTGCTGCAAGCCCGGGGCGGCGGGATCGGTCGGGTCCGCGCGGGCGTCGATCTCGAGCCTGGTGGCATCGGGAGAGGAGATGAACCCGGAACGCCCCTCGAGGAATGTCGCCCACGGCGCACCTGCCTCGTCGACGCTGCCCAAGACGATGAACGGGAGCTGCGCGTAAAACTCGCGGTGCAGATCGGGCATATGGTCCCGGATTACCCGCTGGCCGACCGACGCCATCCGCTCTGCCACGCCGAGCTTCTCTTGAATGAAGCGCTCGCCCTGATGCCAGACCGGGAGTTTTGTCAGGTTCGCCGTCATCGTCCTCGCGCCTCTGTTAGGGTCTGGCGAGCGCACCAAGGCGGTACGCCCGCTGTCGGCGGGATGATTATGCCGCCAGGCCGACCGGGGTCTGCACGAAGGGCACGAAGCCCGGGAGAGCTTCGACCCGACGCAGGAAAGCATTCACATTCGGGTACCCTGAGAGGTCGACATTGCCCTCCGGCGCTCGTGCGACGTAGCTGTAGATCGCGACATCGGCGATCGTCGGCTGCGAGCCCACCAGCCAGTCGGTGTCGGCCAGACGGGCTTCGAGACGGCCGAGCAGCGTGTGAGCGCGGCCGATCACTTCGTCAGCGTTGAACTTGGCACCGAATACGGTGATGAGCCGGGCCGCTGCGGGACCGTAGGCAACTTCGCCGGCAGCGACGGACAGCCAGCGCTGGACGCCTGCGGCGCCGCGCGGATCTTCCGGCAGCCAGTCGGTGCGGCCAGCCTTCTTGGCGAAATAGACGAGGATCGCGTTGGAGTCCGCGACGACCACGCCGTCATCTTCCAGTACCGGCACTTGGCCAAACGGATTGAGCGCAAGAAACTCGGGCCGCTTGTGCGCGCCGGCCTTGAGGTCGACTTCGACTAGCTCGTGAGGAACATTAAGCAGCGAAGCGAGCAGCACGGCGCGATGCGAGTGGCCCGAAAGAGGATGATGATGAAGCTTCATGGCGAGATCCTGCTACATGGTCGGGTCCATTCCCGATCCGCAGTGCCACTGTGCTTCGATACCGAACGGGCGAGAACGACCCGCCTCCGCACTTCATTGTTCCGCTGAGTGTAATAAACTCGAACTGGGTGCGATCAATACCGCCCGAACCGTCGCTCGCCAGCGCAGGTCCAGGGCCTTGGAGTTCGCGCTTGTCGCAATCTCTTTTCGGAGCAGGGGGGGGCAGTATGACCAGCGGCGGCTATCCGTTTCGAGCTGCCGCAACGTCCTATTGGCCATCCGGCACAGAGTTGATGTCCTCGGAAATTTCCTGGCGTAGCTTCGGGCCCTTGGCGAGACGCCGGCCGAGGGCGGCGACGAAGGCATCGTAGCGCTCGCCTGTCCGGGCGCGCGCGGCGGCTTCCGCCGGCTCGCGCAGCGGTGGGTTCGTGGTGAGCCAGAACCGGACGAACACGGCGAGCATCTCGACCGAGATGCCAAGATCGCGCTCCGTGCGCGTCATGCGCCGGTCGAGCTGGTCGAGACGCTTCGTGGTCGCTGCCTCCTGCCGCTCGGCCGCGTCCGGCGATAGGAAGGATGTGATCGCCGCCTCGGCGGTCAGCGAACCGGACTGGTCACGGCGGGCGGCGTGGGTCGCGAGCGCCTTCATCACCTCCGGTTCGAGATAGACGGACATGGCTGGACCCAGCGCGGCACACCGCTGACGGCCAAAGTGCTTCACGGGCACTGGAAGGCGCTGACCTTCCTGGCAGCCCTGCGACACGACCGCATCGCCGCTCCCTGCGTCTTCGACGGTCCGATCAACGGCACAAGCTTCCTGGCCTACGTCCGCCAGTTCCTGGTCCCGACCCTCAAGCCAGGTGACGTCGTCATCATGGACAATCTGGGCAGCCACAAAAGCTGGTCCGTCCGCGCCGCCATACGCGCCGCTGGCGCCAAGCTCTTCTTCCTGCCGCCCTATTCCCCCGACCTCAATCCGATCGAGCAGGTCTTCGCCAAGCTGAAGACTCTCCTGCGCAAAGCTGAGGAACGCACCGTCGAGGATACGTGGCGACGCATCGGACAACTCCTCCAATGCTTCGCACCACACGAATGCGCCGCCTACATCAAAAACGCAGGATACGCTTCGATATGAGACGGAAAGACTCTAGACGTTAATTCTCCAGCAGCATGCTGGCGAAAAGTTCGAGAAACGCATCCGTGTTGACCCCGTCCGGATCGACGACCTGCGGCGGTCTGGGAAGGATATTGTCCGGCGTCGCGCCGGCCCAGAGGGGTTCGATACGGCCCGCTCCGCCGCCGCGCAGCAGCGACCGAACCGTCGAGAACGCGCCCTCGGGACTGGCGAGTCTGATCCACATGTCTGTCGCGGTCGCAACGGTCGTCGCGGCAGGCACGGACATCTTCTCTGCCATCAGCCGGCGACGGAAATTGGCGATGCCGGCGCAGTAGCCGTCGACGATCGAACGATCGAAACTCGCGACGTCGAGGCCGCCGTCGAACGTCATGCCGCGCCGGCGAAAATGGCTCGTCCCGGTGACGCAGTAGACGTCGTCGACGATCACGGTCGTCGTACGGATGGCGGGCGGCCGGCCGGGAAAACCGACCGGATGGAAGGCGACGATGCGGTTGGGATCTACCGCGATCAGGTCGGTCACGGCGGTCGCGCGCTGCTGCAGCGCGGTCACCGTCCACGCCGGCCTCGACCGGTCGAAGTCGCCTTCACGGGGTACGCAGACGATTACTTTGAGACGCGGGTTGGAGGCCATGCGGCCGATGATCGTCTGCACCATGTCCGGCACGGAAGCGCCGGTATCGGCGGTGTGCGCGAAGGCCGGCGATTCGATGTAGATCAGTTCGCGTGCCTGCCCAAGCGCCCTCGCCAGCGACCACAGCGTATCGCGTTGGCCTGAGCGGGCCGTCGCAATCTCGCGCTGGATGATGGGGACGACGCGCGCCTCGTTGCCGATGCCGACGCCCGGCGAGGGGACGCCGAGCGCGGCGGCGATTCTGTCGACCAGGCTCTGCACCGTGGCGCCGGGCTGTGGCTGCGGTGAAGCTGCCAATTCCGGTGTGTCGCAAAGCGGCGCGATGGTTTCGAGGACGGCGGCCGCCACGGTGCCCGCCGGCGCGGGCTGGGGTGGATCGTTCCACTTGTTGTCCATGATCGTCGCCAGCCAGCCGCGGAAATTCGTGCCGCCGGTCGGGATGAAGATCGGTTGCGCGCGCTTCAGCGCGTGCAGCGCCACGTCGCGCGCCAGCCAACCCTGGCAGGCGATGCCGCTGGCGCTGACGTCGGGGCCTGCAGGGTAGCCGGCATTGGCGATGTCGAGCCGGTCGGACAGCGTCTCCGGCGTCAGTCGGCCGCCAGTGACGATCGCCTGCCAATTATAGGTCTGCACTGCCGGAGGAGGCGGCATCAGGCCGGTGACGAAGGCGGTGTCGAAGCGTGCCTGCGTCGGCAGGCGGGGACCCTGGCGCGGCTGCTCGTCGCTGGCGAGGCGGCGCACCAGGTCAAGGACACTGGTCGGCTGGCCGGCACTGGCGGGCGGCTGCGGCAGTCCGAAGATGCGGGTGGGCGCGATCGAGCGGGTCATGAAGCCATCGAGAATCGCTGCGGCGAGGCCACCCGGTGCCATCACCGCCGTGCCGCCGAAGGCAGGCGGTGTCGGCATGGAATCGACATTGGCTCCGACCCGGAGCTCGATCGCCGAGAAGATGCGCCGTCTTCCCGTTCGCGTGATCAGTACGAGGTCGAGGAAGAGCTTCGCATTCGGCGGGTGCGGCTCGGCCGCATTCAGGTTGAAGGGATTGATCAGCAGGAGCCTTACATCGGCATTGCCCGCTGCGATGGCCGCGCCGCCGTCGCCTCGTACGAAGGAAGGCTGCGCTCCAATAGAGGCGATCTCGACGAAGGTCCGCGGGAAGGCGCGGATGTAGGCGCCCGACAGGCGGGTGTCGCCTCGCAGGGTGAGGACCACGTCCTGGACTGCGCCTGGTCCGTCACCAGGATTGCGCCAGCGTGCGCTTGCTCCCTGCGTAATATCGACGGCCAGCGGGGCGTTGCCGGACGCCGGATCCGGCGCCGGCGCGTTAGGCCAATGTGCGGTCGGGCCGGGCGCGGCCGGAACCCTTACGGCCCCATCGATCGCCGGCGATACGGCGATCGCGACGGGCTGGTCCGCCGGGTTGGCGCCGAAATTCTGTACGCTGGCTCCGATGGCGCCCATCACGTCGACGCCGTTCGACAGCCACGCGAACCCGGGTACCTGGTCGCGCACCGGCGGCAGCAGAAAGGTGGGGATAGCGCCGTCGTCCGCCGGCACGGTTCCAGCGACGGCATCCGACAGGATCGCTGCCGTTCTGTTGCCAACGATGTGCAGCGTCAGGTCGACGGCCATGAGACGGAAGAAGCGTCGGGCAAGGGCCACGCCGTTTGGCAATGCCGGCATGGTGACGTTGGTGGCACCCAGCGTGCCGTTGCGGGCGAATCCCCAGCGTAGCGGCGACCATGCGCCCGCCAGGGCCGTGACGTCGGCGTTGCTGAGGCCGATCGCCTGCTGCGCCGCCAGCGGGGTCAGGCCGCTTCCGGGGAGATTGCCGACCGCACTGCCGACGTTATCGACGATGCGGAGCTGTGTCGCCGGCGTGAACGTGTTGAAACGCCAGCCATGCGGGTCGACGACGTGGCAGACATCGCCGGCTGCGAGCCCAACCATGTTGGTCAGCCCACCCGGTCCGCCGAGCGCCATCCCGGGAACCGTGCCTCCCATCAATGCCGGCCGCCAGCCGATGAGGTCGTTGAACAGGCAGGCCAGCGCCACGGGGTCGATGATCAGCCCGCGGCTGTCGTGGAAGGTCGCAAGGCCGACACCGGTGCCGAGCGTCTCACCTGCGAGATAGAGTTGCGACGGTGGCAGGGGCGCTGGGGGTATAAGGCCTCGCACGACCATCGCCGTCGGCACGGGATAGACGATCGAATTGGTGCGCAGGTCGATCCCGGCCTGCAGGCGCTGTACGGCCTGTGGATGCAACGTCAGCACCAGCGCCTGTCCGGTCAGTGGCATGCCCGTCGGATCGCTGAACAACGCCGGCGCCGCCTGCCAGTCGGCGATTCCGCGCCACGCGGCTCGCGGGTTGGTTAGCCTCAGCGTCAGGGCCGCGGCGTCGTAGTCGGCGGCAACCGCGTTCGAACCCGCCCACATCGGCGACAGCGACGGGCCCGCCAGTCCAAGCGCATCGAGACCCTGTGCCTGCAGATTGTTGGCAGCCCTATTGAGCGTCAACACGGTCTGGGGAGGCATGAGGGCGACCATCAGTTCACATCCACTTTCACGGTGGCAACATCGCCATTGGCGTCGGCGAGATCGATGCTGAGTTTGCCGTTGCCCGAGACGTAGCAGGCAAGGGCGATCTTGCCGCCGCCCTGCTCGACGCGCCGGACGGCCAGTCGCGTTGTGCCGGCGAGAGGGGGCTCGCCGGGCCGCAGGACAGGCACCGCCGAATAGGCCGCCGTGCTCGAACTGGCCTTGCCGGCAGGGACGAACATGCGGCCATCGGCAAAGCCGGGCCGGAAATACGCCTTCACCTGATAGCCGGCCGATTCATCGACCTGCATCGGCAGATTGACCGGCACGGTCACTTCGTAGAGGTAAGGGCCGATCGAACGCATCCGCACCGCGCCGAACTGGGGGCCGAGAATCGTCGGATCGCGGCCAACCTTCACGTTGAAGGCGTCATTGCCCCCGTCCGCCGCGCGGAGCTTCGCCGACAGCCAGCCGGAGCCGGGAACCGTGAACAGCAGGTCGGTTGCACCAGCCGACGTCGGCGCGCGCCGGATGATCACGCCGGAGTTCCCGCGCGGGTTGGTATCCGGGATCAGCTTGACCGGCAGGATCGCAGAATAGCCAATGGTGCCGCTGATATCGGCGCCAACGATGGGAACGAGGCGCGAACCCAGGACCATCCAGGGCTGGAATGAGTATTCCAGCTCGTAGCCCGCTTCGGCGGCTGTGCGCATCGGCAGGTTCGTGGGTGCAGTCACGACATGACGCCCGTTTGCGCGCACGCCGATCTTGATGGGTCCGAATCTGGGCGCGAGGATGGATGGGTCGGGCGGTACGGCCAGAATGCCCTCGGTCGAGCGGCCGAGTGGATCGTCGAGCTGGACGCGCAGCTTGAGTTCCGTCTTTGCCGTGGCGCGTTCCACGCGCAGTTGCAGTTGCGTGCCGGACGTCGACGCGATCCTGCGCAGCCCATGGCCTGTGGCCGGGAACTCCGCAGGCACGGCGGCGAGCCGGCGTTCGGCGGGCGGCTTGCCGCGTTCCGCCGGCGCCGGCCAGGCGAAGAGGGGCGCGAAGGGCTGCGTACCCGTTCGGCCTAGAACCTCGACGCGCAGCCTGTGCTCGCCCAGTAGCGTCTTCTCCGCGCGTTCCGGTGTCGAGGTGACGAAGGTGACGGTTGCGTTGCCGAGCGGCGTCTGGCGCATGATCGGCTGGAGGGCAGGTGGGCCGGCAGGCGGCACGATCACGGACCGCACGGCGCTGGGCACCGAGCGGCCGCCCAGGATGCCGCGATCCGGCTGATCGGCCGACCATGCCACGGCGCAGTAGTATAGGGGATGCCATCTGCCGGTTGGCAGGTCCTGACCCTGAAGCGTTCCGAGCGGCTGCGGCACGAGTGTCTGGTCGGTTGGCCCGGGCGTGATCGTCCAGCCGGCCTGGCTGGGCCGCAGCGTCACGACGGGAGGCCCCATGTCGTCGACCGACAGCGCAGCCTGCTGGTTGGCGGTGCGGTGCAGGTCGATCCTGTCGACGCGCGCGCCTGGAGCGGTCTCGATACGGATGTCGGCAAGGTAGGTGTCCGGTCCGGTCACCGTATCGGAGCGCCGATTGACCTCGAGCGTCGGAGCTCCAGGTACCACCCTGCGCGGCGCGGCGTAAGCAATCGGACGCTTGCGCAGCAGCGGATCGGATGAATCGGGCCAGACCGACTCGATGTTGCCGGTGCTGGCGCCGATGACCAGGAACAGATGGATGTCCTTGCTGCCACGCGGCAGGGTCGCCTCGTAGCTGGTCAGCGCATGCGCCGTGCCGTTGAGGCGCGTGAAGAAACGGCGGGCGGGATTGGCGGCGAAGGCATTGCGAAGCTCGACAAGACGCTGCGATAGCGTCTGGTTCAGGCGCGCTTCCTTCAGCCCATAGTCTGCGCGGAGCTTGCTCTCCTCGGCCGTGTAGATGAAGTAACCGGTTGCACTCGGCGCGGCGGGCCAGGTCAGGTGGACACGGTGCTCGCCCGATGGGTCGGCGAGGCTGGCCAGAAGTACGTTCTCGTGCTCGACATTGATGACGGGCGGCCGCGGATCGGCTGCGGACGCGATTGTTGCCGGCGTACCCCAGGCGCCCGCGCGCCCCGGCGCTCGACGCTCAGCGCCCATCGCCCACAATTGCAGCGCGATCCGCCCGATAGAGGCGAAGTCGAGGGCGAAGCCTGTGATGGTCAGCCTGTAGCGCCGCACGCCCGTCGAGCCGGTCGGACCGGAAACGATGTCGCGGCCATCATCGCTGAGATAGGTGATGGTGCCGCCCGCGTCAGGCGTGGCGGCACCATTGGCATCGAAGCTCACGCGGAAAAGCGTGCC
>Ga0182745_1003321_pt1 | contig 13904 bp, 9 predicted proteins | sample eDN3rd30CKraftBY_FD_128523 | JGI IMG/M metagenome (GOLD analysis project Ga0182745, IMG submission 128523) | Enriched backyard soil microbial communities from Emeryville, California, USA - eDNA 3rd pass 30_C Kraft BY (version 2) (version 2) | ecosystem: Environmental > Terrestrial > Soil >...
ATTGCGATGTTCACCCAACGCCTGCCATGCCAGCAGGCTCGTTACATCATGGGGATTACGGTAATACGACATTGCAACTGAGTTCCTTCATGCACATCTGTCCTTGAACAACAGGCGGTTACAGCCCATTTCGACCGGGCATTATAAGCCTTACCCCCACAAGGGGAATGGGATCCAAGAAAAATCCATCAATGACTCACCGGACGAACATCCGGACAGGATGAAAGCTCGCCCCATGGGTCAAAGCCAGCAGAGTGCCGAAAGGACGTACGCCCAACACATCTGCCGCGCTAGCAGTCCTGACGCCGCTGCAGATAAACCCAATCGACAATCTCGCCCTCTGGCGAGTAGCCGCTGACCAGCTCGCGCAGCAACTGGCGTACCTGGGTGAAGTCATCCTCCGCCGCAGCGGTCAGCAGCCAAGCCAGGCGCTCACGTAGCAATTCCCAAGCGACATAATCTTCATTGGCCACCATGATCATCGGGTGCGCCGTGGGGGACACGTCGTCGCCGATCAGCAGCTCTTCGTAAAGCTTCTCGCCTGGGCGCAACCCCGTGAACTCGATGGCGATATCGCCATGCGGGTTGCTAGCGCTGCGCACACTCAGGCCCGAGAGGTGGATCATCTTCTCGGCCAGCTCGACGATCCGCACCGGCTCGCCCATGTCCAGCACGAACACATCCCCCCCCTGCCCCATGGCGCCCGCCTGCACCACCAGCTGCGCGGCCTCGGGAATGGTCATGAAGTAGCGCGTGATCTTCGGGTGGGTGACCGTCAGTGGCCCGCCCAGTTTGATCTGCTGGTGGAACAGCGGAATCACCGAGCCGGAAGACCCTAGCACGTTGCCGAAACGCACCATGGTGAAACGGGTTTTGTTTACCCGGGCGATCTTGCTGCTGTCGCCATACATCACCGGTGCCGCCTCGCGGCTCAGCGCCTGCAGAATCAACTCGGAAAGCCGCTTGGTGCTGCCCATCACATTGGTGGGCCGCACCGCCTTGTCGGTGGAAATAAGCACGAAGTTGGCCACGCCGGACTGCAACGCTGCCTGCGCGGTACACAACGTGCCGTAGACGTTGTTGAGGATGCCTTCGGCCATGTTGTGCTCAACCATGGGCACATGCTTGTAAGCCGCGGCGTGGTAGACCGTGTCCACGCGCCAGGTACTCATAACGTCGACCAGGTGCTGCTGATTGCGTACCGAGCCCAGGATAGGCAGCAACCGCACCGGCAGCGACTCGCGCGCAATGCGTTGTTCCAACTCGCTGAGAATGCTGTAGAGGTTGAATTCGCTATGATCGAACAGCAGCAAGGTCCTTGGCCCAAGCCCGATGATCTGGCGGCACAACTCGGAGCCAATGGAGCCCCCGGCCCCGGTAACCAGCACGGTTTGCTTCTTGATGCAGCGCTCAAGCAGCCCTTCCTGGGCTGGGACCGGGTCACGCCCAAGCAGGTCGGCAATGTCGACGTCCTGGATGTCGTCCACCTTCACCCGCCCACTGGCCAGGTCGGCAAAGGCTGGCACGCTGCGCACGTGCAACGGGTACGGTTCGAGGAAGGCAAGGATTTCCTTGCGCCGGGCACGCGATGCCGAAGGCAGGGCCAGCAGGATCTCCTGAGCCCCGGTTTCCTTGATCATCTGCTCCAGATGCTTGGGCTTGTAAACCTGCAAACCGGAAATCACCCGGTTGGCCAGTTCACCGTCGTCATCGATGAACGCCACCGGGCGCATGGCCCGCCCCATGCGCAAGGCTGCCAGCAACTGGTTGCCAGCAGTGCCCGCACCATAGATGGCCACTTTGATCAGGCCGTCGTCGCGGTTGGCGAAGGGTATCTGATGGGCCCCGGTAAACCAGTCGCCCAGGAAATACTGGCGCATGATCAGGCGCAAACCACCGATGATGACCATGCTCAACCACCAATAGTTGAAAATGATCGACCGCGGCACGACTACCTGATGGTTGCTGTACCAATACACCACCACCGCCAGTATGAGCGCTGACAGCGTCACGGCCTTGATGATGGTCACGAGCGCGTCATTGCCAAAATAGCGCATCACTGCCCGGTACATGCCAAAGCGGATGAACAGCGGGATGGCCACGACCGGAGCAGCCATGAACAACCAGGTATGCTCGACGATCGGGTTGTACATTTCATCGGTGCCCAGGCGCACGATAAAGGACAACCACAACGCGAACCAGATCAGCAGGACGTCGGTGCACACTTGCACGAGACGTTTTTTCCGCCTGGACAGGTTGACGAGGTACTCACGTACCCTGTTTTTTTTCGCGTCGCTCATTCGGCTCTCCTCAGCGCAAAAGGACCTCGATTGAATGACCAGAGCGCCTGTGGGCCAAACCGAAGGTTCAGCAGCCCTGTACGATGCCTTCCGTGCTCGACCATCCTATTCCTTTTTCCCGGCATGGTAGGTGACCGCCAACAGTATCAGAGGCACATAAGCGACCAGGGTTCCCATTGCGCCATCGAGCTTCAAGAGCACCACCGCCACCGCCACTGGCAACAGCCAACCCAAGTTGATTGCCGCCACGGCCAGGCTCACGGGACGATGGCTGCCGTGCCGACGCGACGCATACTGATAGGCATGGCTGCGATGCGCTTCGTAGACTTTGTCACCACGCAGCAGGCGCCGCCCCAAGGTAAACGTGGCATCTACCACGAACACACCCAAAAGTATTAACCACCCCCAGAATAATAGCGGGTTTACCCAGCCTGCCAGTAATGCGAGCAAGCCCAGCACGATGCCCAGGAAGCCACTGCCGGCATCCCCCATGAAGATGCGTGCGGGGGGGAAGTTCCAGAACAGGAAGCCAGCCACTGTGGCCGCCAGCAACATCGGCAGCCAGGCGGCCTGAGCATGGCCGGTGAGCCAATAGAGCAGGCTACCCCCCAGGCATACGCAGATGGCCTCGATACTGGCGATGCCATCGATGCCGTCCATGAAGTTGTAGAGGTTGAGCAGCCATACCAGGTACAGCAAGCCTATGACGATGCTCAGCCAGACGGGCGCCAGCGACAGGCCGAAAACGGTAAGCGGCGGCATCCCGCCAAGCCAGGTGAGCCCCCAACCGGCCGCAGCGAAATGCCCCAACAGGCGCCACCGCGCGGCGATGTGCCCGTGGTCGTCCATGAAGCCGATCAGCGCAACCAGGCCCCCGGCGCCCAGCAGGCTGACCAGCTCTGCCGGGGCAATGTACCCTCCCCAGCCCAGGCCAAGCATGGCAACCAGAAAGGCGGCCACGAATGCCAAGCCGCCACCACGGGGGGTTGGCAAGGTATGCGAGCTACGTGCATTGGGGATGTCCAGCAGGCTGCGGGACAGCGCATAGCGGCGCAGCGCTGCGGTCATCAACCACGAGGCGACGCCTGCCGCCACAATCAGCCATATCATGGGCGGCGGGCTTCCAGGAAAGATCGAGCGGTCATGTTCAGTCCTTGTTCCAACGTGTAAGGGGGGTGCCAGCCGAGCAATTGCCGGTTCTTCGCGATATCCACCTGCAACGAGCCGAGCAGACGCTGGGCGAGGTCGCGCCGGCCAAGCAGCCGCGCTGCGCTAAGCAACACGCCAGACGGAACAGGCAGCAACCGAGCCGGCTGACCCAGTGCACGGCCCAGTGCACGCAACAGTTGGGGCAGCGAAACATCCTCGCCGTCGCTGGCCAGGAAGGTTTGGTTGGCGGCGCCCGGGTGGTCGATGCAGGTGATGATCAGGTCGACCAAATTCGCCAGCGAGACCAGGCTGCGACGGTTATCAACCGCGCTGAATGGCAAAGGTACACCACGCTGCACCCAACGCATCATGCTCTGGAAGTTGGCTTTGACGCCTGGCCCGTAGACCAGCACCGGGCGGATCACCACAACCTCCATGCCCGTGGTCGCCGCCAGGTGGCGCAACCCCTGCTCCGCTTCGTGCTTGGACAAACCGTAGGCGTCCTGCGGTGCCGGTGCGTCGTCGGCGCACAGTGGCTGGCCGGGCTGGCTGGCCTCGCCGTTGACCTTGATCGAGCTGATGAAGATAAAACGCCGCACGCCCGCTGCCGCTGCCTGGCGGGCCAGGTTGAGGGTACCGTCGACATTGACCCGGCGGAACTCAGCCAGGCTGTCGGCGGCGGTTTCCTTCATGACATGTACACGGGCTGCGGCATGCACTACCAAGTCGACACCTGCCAGCGCCAGGGCCCAGTCGGTGGTAGCGGCCAGGTCACCCACCGTTACCGCCTGAACTCCGGCCACGGGTGCCCGGCCAGTGCCGCGCAAGGCTGCCCGGGTGGCGAAACTGCCCATCGTGGCCAGTCGGTGGCAAAGTGCGCTACCAACGAAACCGCTGGCGCCTGTGACAAGTATCGTGCGTCTTTCCATGAAATCCGATCTCAGTTCACACAGGTATCACCTGCATCGAGGCCGTTTTGCGGCCCATCGCCGGCAAGCATAAGGGCCTCTGTGGGAGCGGATATGCAATGCGCTTCCGGGCTCTGTTCTCTGCGCGACAGCGCAGCCCAAAGGGCTGGTCGATATCCCACAGGGACCGCGCAGTTCTTGAGGCCTGCCGCTGTACCTGTGGGAGCGGGCTTGCCCGCGAACACCGGCGCAGCCGGTGCCATACACCGTGTGCGAACATTGTTCTCCACGCGCCAGCCCAGGGGACTAAGCAATCTCCTACAACAAGCTACGGTAGAGATCAGCATATGCACTGGCCATGGCCGACGCGGTAAATACCTCCTCATAACGCTGCAACGCCTTGGCGCCCATGGTTTGTGCCATGGCGGGGTCATCCCATAAGCGCTGCATTGCCTGCGCCAGCGCTGCGGCATCACGCGGCGGTACCACCAGCCCCGTCTGGTCAGCTAGGTTGATGAAGGTCGTACCCGAGCCCATTTCACAGGAAATCAGCGGTTTGCCATACATCGCCGCTTCCAGCAGCGAGATACCGAACGACTCGGAGCGCAGATGGGACGGGAATGCAAATGCATAACACAACTCAAGCAACGCCGCCTTGTCGTCATCCGCCAGCCCACCCAGGAAGTGCACATTGGCAAGCCCCAGCTGTGCCGCCTGCTGCTTGAGCTGCGCCTCAAGAAAGCCACCGCCCATGATCACCACCGGCAAGCCGTTGAGCCGCGCAGCCTGCAGCAGGTAATCCAACCCTTTGTAATAGCGCAGCGCCCCCACGAACAGGAAGAACCGCTCGCCCAGGCGCGCACGCCAGTAAGCCAGCTTTTCAGCGCTGGGCTTTGGGTAGGTGGACCTGTCCAGGCCATAGGGGATGATCGAGACTTTGTCTTTGAACCTGGTCAATACCGGGCTATGCGCAGCGTAATTGGGCGAAGACGCCACAACCCGGTCAACGCTGGAAAAAAACCGGTTCATCAATGGCTGGTACAGCTTCAGCAACCACTTCTGCTTGACGATATCCGAGTGGTAGCTGACCACCGTCGGCTTGTTCACCCGCGCCAGGAAATGCACCAGGTCCATGTACGGCCAAGGGAAGTGGTAATGGATAATGTCAGCCTGCCCGGCCAGCTCGGTAAAGTCCTTCATGGCCGACAGCGACAAGCCCGTTGAAGCCACATGCAAGTCAAGCTTGGACCGATGCGTCAGGTGATTGGCCACTGCCTCGTTGCGCGCCGCACCGCGCGGGCTGAGGTAAAGCACCTCTGACTGCACGCCATGGGCCCGGGTACCTTCCGCGATCTGGAAAATGACCTGCTCGATGCCCCCCATGGAGTCTGGGTAATACGTTTTGAAAAAATGCAGAACCTTGATCATCATTCCCTGACCGACTTGTAGACCTCAATGGTGGCCTGTGCACAGCGCTCCCAAGAGAAGCCGCCAGCATGCAACAGCCCCTGCTGCACCGCCGCAGCCCGCCAGGTTTCATCCTCCAGCCCCTGACGCAACAACGCGCTCAGCCCTTCTACATCATCAGGCGCGCACATCAACGCCGCCGAGCCGGCCACTTCCGGCAGCGACGAGCTGTTGGAGCACACCACTGGCACCCCGGAACTCATGGCTTCGAGCACGGGCAAGCCGAACCCTTCGTAGTGCGACGGGAAGGTGAACAGCCGTGCCCCGGCAAACAGCAGGGGCAAGTCTTCGCTGGCAGCGAAGCCAAGGTAGCGCGCCCAACCTTGCTGCTGCGCCTGGGCAATACGGCTGTGGATCGACTCGCTGCGCCAGCCATGGTAGCCCGTGAGGATCAACGGCCAGCGCTGGCGCAACGCAAGTGGCAACCGACCGTATGCATCCAGCAAGGCCTCGATGTTCTTACGCGGCTCGATGGTACCGACGAACAGGCTGTAGCCACCGGGCTCCAGGCCATGGCGGGCCAGGGTTTCGCGCAGGGCATCCGGGCTGCGGGGGTGGAACTCGGGTGAACTGGCCAATGGCACCGCATGAATCCGCTCAAGCGGCCAAGCAAAGTAATCTGCCAACTCCTGCCGCGTGTAGTGCGAATCGGTGATCAACGCATCGGCACGCTCAAGTGTCAGCTTGAGCTCTTTTTGCAGATAACGAGCAATCTGCGGCGCGTGGCAATGCGCCCAAGTGAACGGGGACAGGTCATGGAACGTCGCCACACTGCGGCCGGTGAACGGTGGCAGGTAATAGTTGGGGCTGTGGTAAATGAAGCCCTCATGACCGCGCAACGCTCGCTTGCGCAAATACGGCATCAAGCGGCGATAGGCCTCTACCGCCAGGGCATTCTTCTGCACAAAACGCTTGAGACCATGCACGGCATCCGACTGATCGGAAGGTTTGGGCAGCGCCGGTAAGAACCTGCGCCCGGCAAACAGGCGTAGGTCACTGATTTCGCTGCTTTGTTGCAGCCGCGACGCCAGCTCGTAGGTATAGCGCCCGATGCCAGTCAGCGGGAAGCGAACCGGCTCAACAGAAAGGATAAGCTTCATTTACCAGCAAGCATCCAACCCAGCGTTTCGTCCAGCGAGGGCGTTTGCCAACCAGGCACCAATGCACGCAGCTTGCCGTTATCACCACACAGGGTTTTAACCTCGTTGGCGCGGACAAAGGCCGGGTTCACTTGTACTTCCAGCTGATGCCCGGTAATGGTCGAGCACTTGGCAATGACTTCGCGCAGCGAGTGGGTGTGCCCGGAGCTGACATTGACCGTTTGCCCTAGCGGGCGCGCCTCGATCAGGCCGCGGTACGCTTGGACAACCGCACGCACGTCACTGAAGTCACGCCATACGTCGAGGTTGCCAAGCTCGATGGTGTCGGCCTTGCGGCGGAAGTGCGAAACGATCTTGGGCAGCAGAAAGTTCTCTGCCTGCCCAACACCGGTGTAATTGAAAGGACGCGTGATGACGATCGGCAACCGGTCACACCACAGCCGGGCCATGTACTCCATGGCGAGCTTGCTGACCGCGTAATCATTGGCCGGTGCCGGCGGGGTCTGCTCGTCCAGCATCCCTTCGGAAACGTTGCCATACACGTTGGCACTGCTGGCAATCAACACGCACTCTGGCGTTTTGCCGCAAGCCGCGATGGCTTCGAGCAGGTTGCGCGTACCTATCAGGTTGACCTGGTAGAACGCATCGGCTGCACCGTGCCCGACAAAAGCAATGGCAGCCAGATGCACGACGACATCCGGCTGCAGTTCGGCCAGCAACGCGCACAGGCCCGGCCCATCGGTCAGATCGACCTGGCGGTAGTCAGGTGCCGGCAATGGCTGGCTACCCGTTCCAAAAACCTCATAGCCACTGGCCCGCAACTCAGCCGCCATATAGCGGCCGGTGAACCCATGAATACCTGTAATCAGCGCGCGTTTGCTGGCCTTTTGCATCAGAACGAGAACCCTTTTTCGTTACGACGCAGGTCGGCTTCGACCATCATGCGGCACAGCTCTTCGAGGCTGGTCTTGGGCTCCCAGCCCAGCACTTGCTTGGCTTTGGCCGGGTTGCCGATCAGCAGCTCCACTTCGGCCGGACGGTAGAATTTCGGGTTGATGGCAACCAGTACTTTGCCAGTGGCTGCGCAGGTGCCCTGCTCTGCCTCGTCCTTGCCGCTCCAGTTGATTTCGATACCGGCAGCCTTGAATGCCATGGTGACGAAATCACGCACGGTTTCGGTGCGGTTGGTGGCGAGCACGAAGGTGTCTGGCTCTTCAGCCTGCAGCATGCGCCACATGCCTTCGACGTATTCCTTGGCAAAGCCCCAGTCGCGCTTGGCATCGAGGTTGCCCAGCTCCAGCTTGTCGAGCAGGCCCAGCTTGATCTTGGCCACGGAGTCGGTGATTTTGCGGGTCACGAACTCACGACCGCGCAGTGGCGATTCGTGGTTGAACAGGATACCGCTGGTGGCGAAGATGTTGTACGACTCGCGGTAGTTGATGGTCATCCAGTGGGCGTAGAGCTTGGCCACGCCGTATGGGCTACGCGGGTAGAACGGGGTGGTCTCGACCTGCGGAATTTCCTGGACCTTGCCGAACATTTCCGAAGTCGACGCTTGGTAGAAGCGCACCTTCGGGTTGACGATACGGATGGCTTCGAGCAGGTTGACCGCCCCCAGGCCGGTGATTTCGGCGGTGGTCAGCGGTTGCTCGAACGATACGCCAACGAAGCTTTGTGCAGCGAGGTTATAGACCTCGGTGGCTTCGGTGGTTTGCAGCAGGCGGATGCTGGCAGACAGGTCGGTGAGGTCGTACTCGACCAGGTGCAGGTTGGGGTTGGTGTGAATCCCCAGCTCCTCGATACGCCAGAAGTTAACCGAGCTGGTGCGACGATAGGTGCCGTAGACTGTATAGCCCTTTTCCAGCAGCAGTTCCGCCAAGTAGGCGCCGTCTTGACCAGTGATCCCAGTAACGATTGCTTTCATGCGACTTAACCAACTCCGATAGTGCCGTGCGGGCATGTGTGTTTATTTGGCCTGACGCGGGCAATTCCAGCCGCGCGTATGAAGGTTAGATGAAGAAGTATACATAGGTAAGGCGGAGGACTCGACTTGCAAAATACCGGTGCGCCGTACAGTGCCGGCTGAGGGTTGCCTGAGGCTGCTTCGGGCAGGCTGCAGCCCGCTGAAAGACTTGGATAACGCGAGGGAAGGATAAATGCCTGCCCTCCCCACCGCCACAGCCTAGCGTGTAGGAAAGGTCTGAATTTGACGTACAGCTGGCTGACGGGCTAGCGCGAACACCTAAGCGCAGGGCGCAGTACCGCGCAGAGAACAAAGCCTCAGCAAGCGCCCCTTTACCCTGTCTGCGAAGCAGGCGATGCGGTGCATGGCACCGGCTGCGCCGGTGTTCGCGGGCATGCCCGCTCCCACAGGGGCCCCGCTAAATCACAGAATTATGTGTTGTTCTATAGGAGATTGCCCAGCCCTTTGGGCTGCGCTGTCGCGCAGAGAACAAAGCCTCAGCAAGCGCCGCTTTACCCTGTGGGAGCGGCTTTAGCCGCGAAGAAGCCAACGCGGTGTATGGCACCGGCTACGCCGGTGTTCGCGGCTAAAGCCGCTCCCACAGGGGCCCTGCTAAATCAATGAGTTATGTGTTGTTCTATAGGAGCGAGCGACAGCTCGCGAGGCGCCGCGTGGGCGGCGCTCGATCGCACAAACACCGCACCACCCAAGCCGAACACCCCTAGCCCAACTGAGCAATCAGCTACGCGCCCCCACATGCGCCACCTCACCACCCGGCAAGCTGGTTTCAGGCACCGGGCTCAACCAGACATTGACGTTGTCGACGCTTTCCTGGTTCAACTCACCCGCCCAGCGATTGAGCAGGAACAGGTTGGTAATGAAGTCGTACTGCGTTTTCAACAGATCGCGCCGTGCCTTGAATTCATTCTGCACGCTAGTCAACACATCCACGGCATTGACAATGCCGTATGCAAACGCCTTCTGCGCCGCGATGCTAGATTGTTGCGCCGAAGACAATGCATTACGGTTGGCCCGAATTTTCTCGACGGCGGCCTGCGCCGTGAGATAGGCCGTAGTGGTTTCCTTCACGACCTGGCGCCGAACCCCTTCCAGTTGCTCCTCGGCTGCCAGCTGCTCATCATAAAGCCCACGAACACGAGCAGAAGTGGAGCCACCGCTGTAGATCGGAATTTTCACCCCGAACGTAGCAACATAGCTGTCACTACGCGGCGCCTGGGTGTTGTCGTAGCCTTGGTCACTCTGCTGGGCACTCAAGCTCAACGACAATTGCGGATAGTGCTCGCCCTTGCCCTCGCGCACCGCCGCATTGGCAGCTTCCGCCCCGCTTTGATAGGACTTGAGCAAGGGGTTGGTTTCGACTGCCTGGCTGATCCATGCCTGCAGTGGTCGGGTAGGCGCCTGCAAAGCCACATCGTTGCGCACCCGGCTGAGCGGCTCGGTTATCGGCCGCCCAACGATCTCGGCCAGCGCCTCGCGGCTCACTTGCACCTGGTTGCGCGCCTCGACTTCTTGCGCCGCCAATGCATCGACGCGGGCCTGCATGTCGAGTTTGTCGGTGATCTTGGCCATCTGCCGATCGAACATGCTGCTGACCCGGTCCAGGTTCTTCTGGGTTGCCCGGCGCTCAGCCTGCACCAATGCCAACTCGTCGTCCGCGGCCAGCGCCACGAAGTAGCGCTTGGCCAGGTCGACCGTGGCTTCTGCCAACGTATCTTCGGCCTGCTGACCTTTCTGGTCCTTGACGCTCTTGGACTTCTGGTAACGTTCCCAGGCCGGTTTGTTGTACAGGTACTGGGTAAGGCTGAGCGAGTACGATTCGTTGTTATAGATGTCGCGGGCAGTTTCATTCTTGCGCAACACCCGGCTGGAGCTGGCATTGGCCGACACCTGCGGCAACAAGCCACCAAGGGCCTCGCGCTGCTGCTCGACGGCAGAGCGCGCACGCGCATAAGCGGCGAGCACACGTGGGTCTTCCAGCCGCGCCTCACGGTACAACCCGGCCAGGTCCAACGCATACGTAGACGCCGAAACTCCCTTCGGCTGCTCACTCGCCGCCCCCTTTCCTTCCACAGCCACCGCCTGCCAGGCGACCATGCACATCAGCATTCCAGGTAGCAAACGCAGCACAATCATTCCTCGATCAGCGATTCAGCGAACATGTTGCGCGCCGGTTTCAGCAGGTACTGCAGCATGGTGCGGTCGCCTGCGTTGATGAGGACTTCGGCAGGCATACCGGGCTGCAGCCTGCGGTTGCCGAGCTTTTTCATGCCGTCTTCGGTGACTTTGACTCGCACAAGATAATACTGGTCGCCCGTTCGCTCCTCGACCAAGCTGTCCGCCGAAATACGGATCAGCGTGCCTTCAATGACCGGGGTAGTGGCCTGATTGAAGGCTGAGAACCGTATATCCGCAGTTTTGCCCAACTCCAGCCGGTCGATGTCCCGCGTGGCCACTTTGGCTTCGATTACAAGCTCGGACTGCGCCGGCACGATGTCCAACAATGGCGTAGCAGCGCTTACCACGCCGCCAATGGTATGCACTTTCATGTCCAACACCATGCCGCTTTCGGGCGCACGAATCACTACACGGGACAGCCGGTCACGCAGCGCCGCTTCCTTTTCCTGCAGGTCAAAGACCTGGGCCTGGACGTCGGACAGCTCCTTAGCCACATCAGAATCGAACTTCTTCTTCAACTGTACGATTTGCAGCTCGGTCTCACCAATCTGCAGCTTGGTCTTGGTGATGCTCGATTCGTGGTCAGCCACTTCCGTTTTCAGCATGTCCAGCTTGCGCTCCTGTTCGAGTAAGCGCTGATTGTCGACGAAACCTTCCGCCAGCAGCTCTTTCAGCTGTTTGATTTCGCCGGTGTAGGACTTTTCCAAACCACTCTTGGTGCGGATCATGTCGTTCAAGCCAGCAATCTGCTGCTTCATCTGCTGGATACGCTCGCGGTTGACCGAGATTTCGCCTTGCAGCGAATCGTGGCGCGCCTTGAATACCTGCTGCTCACCCGCCAATGCCTCTTGGGCGCGGTCGGAATCCGTGCCCTCCATGGTCACAGGCGAGATCGCTTCGAGCCCATCACGTTCGGCCCGCAAACGCGCTTCTTTATAACGTGCGACGATCAACTGGTTACGGGTGGACTCGTATTCGGCACTGAGCTGGGACTCATCCAACACAATCAGTGGGTCACCCTTCTTCACCAAGTCGCCATCGCGAGCATAGAGCTCCTTGACGATTCCGCCTTCCAGGTGCTGCACGGTCTTGCGGTAGTTCTGCACAGTAACCACGCCAGACCCGTGCACGGCATTGCTCAACGGCGCAAACGCCGCCCAAGTGCCAAAAATACCGAAGGTGACGAAGACAATGGTCAACCCGATACGGCGAATACCGCGATCGGATGTGGGCATGTCATCGAAATTATGGTCGAACGTGGTGATCGCTTTACTGCTCATCTAGAAATCCTTTCAAGCGCCGGTGCTGGTGGTGACAGCAGGCGCAGCAGCCGGGGCCGCAGGTGGAGCGGAGTTGGGGGCGGCAGGCGTGGAGGCTGGCGGCCGAGGCGCAGATGGCTGGGCAACCCGCTGCTGGGCCTTGGCCTGCTGTGCAGCCAGCTCGGCGATAACACGGTCACGCTCGCCATACAGCGAAATGGTGCCGCCAGCCATGACCAGTATGCGGTCCAGGCGCGTAAGGATATTAGGACGGTGCGAAACGATGAACACCGTTGCACCGGTTTCCTTGAGCTTTTGCAGGGCCACGCCCAAGGCACGCTCGCCTACGTCGTCGAGGTTGGAGTTTGGCTCGTCGAGCACGATCAGGCGTGGGTTGCCGTAGATGGCGCGGGCCAAACCGATGCGCTGGCGCTGGCCGCCCGACAGGTTGACGCCATCACTGCCAATGACAGTGTCGTAGCCGTCCGGCAGCATTAGGATCATTTCATGCACGCCCGCCATCTGCGCGGCCTGCACCACCTTGTCGGCATCGACCTTGTCGAACCGCGCAATGTTCTCGCTGATGCTGCCTTCGAACAGTTCGATGTCCTGCGGCAGGTAACCCACATAGGGGCCGAGCGCTTGCTTGTCCCAGCTGGCGATGTCGGCGCCGTCGAGGCGCACCACGCCATGCTGCGGCGGCCAGATGCCCATCAAGGCGCGCACTAGGGTGGACTTGCCTGCGGCGCTGGGCCCTACGATACCCACGACCGAACCGGCAGGCGCTACGAAGCTGATGCTGCGCAAAACCGGGGACTTGGCGCCCGGGGGGGCCACGATGAGGTTTTCGACCTGGATATGGCCTTCTGGAGCGGGCAGCGGCATGCGCTCTGGCTCTTTGTTCAGGTCGTCCATTACCTTGCTCAGGCGATCGTACTGAACCCTGGCAGCGACGAAGCCCTTCCAACTGCCAATCATCTGATCGATTGGAGACAGCGCGCGCCCCAACAGCAGCGAACCCGCCATCAGCAGACCCGGGTTGATTTCGTGGGTCACTACCAGATAAGCACCAATGGCCAACATGATGGACTGAGACCAAGTGCGGAAGGTCTTTGAAATTGAGCTAACTACACCACCCTTATCACTGGCTTCGGACTGCAGCATCATGATATTGCGCTGACGCTTGGCCCACCGATTCATCAAGGTTTCCAACATGCCCATCGATTCGATGACTTCGGCATTACGCAGGGTTTTGGTCGTCACCACGTTGGATGCGACGTTTTCCTTGTTGGCGTTTGCCAACGCTTTGCCAGTAACTCGATGGTTGACGACCGCCAGCACGGACAGCACCGCACCGCAGGCCAGAGTCATCCAGCCAAACCAGGGGTGGAACAGGAACATGACAACGGTATAGATGGGGAACCACGGCGCATCGAAAAATGCGAACAGCCCAGGCCCGGTGAAGAACTGTCGCAACGACGTGAGGTCGTTGAGTGACTGGGCAGTGGCATCCGCCCCCCCACTGGTAAGCGCTCGTTTGAAGCTCGCGCGATACACATCAC
>Ga0182745_1003324_pt1 | contig 13900 bp, 15 predicted proteins | sample eDN3rd30CKraftBY_FD_128523 | JGI IMG/M metagenome (GOLD analysis project Ga0182745, IMG submission 128523) | Enriched backyard soil microbial communities from Emeryville, California, USA - eDNA 3rd pass 30_C Kraft BY (version 2) (version 2) | ecosystem: Environmental > Terrestrial > Soil >...
CAGTGTGTCATAGCGGCGGCCTTGCAAATTGGGGACATGGGGTGTTGCTAATCCATATCCTCCAATATGTTAGGCCGCCGCGCAACTAATTTATTCGGCGATCGGATGAAATATCCGGGCTAGGAGGTCTTAATTGGGCGATTAGTCAGTTTTGACCGAAACGAAGCGGGTTACCCACGGCCGAAGTTCAGACCGGTTAAGGCTTGGAGGGGAGTCGGTGCTTGTTGGATCGTACCGGTTTCGTAATCCTTGGAGGCGATTGGGTTTGGCTTCAGATTTTTCGATGAACCGTCCTCGTTATTGCGCGATCGAGCCGAGTCAAGCAGCAAGGTTTCCTTCACGACGAGGTTACAACCACTCCCCAACGAACGCTTCAACCCGTTTCCCCTGACTCAGGTTCATCCCATCCAGCTCGATTTGCAAACGAGAGAGTCGGATTTTACACGCGCGAATCGGTTAGCTTTGCGTTAACGATTGTAATCTTGTCCAGAAAACAAATTTGCGATAATGTCAATAATGATTATTCCTATCATGACGAATGTTGGATTGACCTGACCAGGAGATACTCGAGCCTTGGGTGCCTTGCTGATCGCTGAGATGTGTTGGTAGCCAATCCAAAGGCTGAGGGCTACGATCAGGAAGAGATGCGGCCCGAATCTGATGAAAGGCAATATCGAAATCTTCCGGCGAAACTTTAAGGTGGCCTGGCTCGCCAATCTCGCGGCCCGTTCCCAGCACAATGCTTGCTCGGCCCAGGTGCCACATTCCCTTACTTCGTATTGGTCTGGGCACATTCTCAAGGTTTCTAAATCCAGGTCGTCTCGCTCCAGATCCCAGGGGCTAAGCGCAAGGGAACGGCATGTGGAGGCCCGTTCGTTGAAGAGTTTATATTCGTTTTCGCATAAATCAGACAGAAGGCCAGCCGTGGACAACCGCGTCAGAAAGTCTCTATGTTGTCGCGCAACCATCCTGGGCATACCCAGGATGAAGCCAAACATGACGACGAGTCCGAGTAAAAGTCTTGTTGTCAAGGGTTTGTTCTCGCAGGTCAGGGGCGGTTTGTCGCGGTGCTCACCCGCTGTGGACGAGCTAAGAGGGGAACTGTCATTCTCGTGTGTGGCAAGGGTTGGCGAGCCAGCCCACGGAGCGTTCCGGCCGATTGCGAGTGGTTGACCAGGAGCCAGTACGAAACCTTGCCTCGCCGCTTCCGCGTTCATTCGCTGTGCCGTTTCCGGTTAGTCTATCAAGATTCCTTCCGATTGCCCCCTGTTAGTATGCCTATTCACTTTAAGGTTTTGTCGTAAGCATTCAATGGAGTGAGCTTGTGAATGAAATAAAATTATGCAAGTAGTTGTGCAACAAAATGCACAAATGTGAACGTGTTGAAATAAACTAAGAGCGACGAAGCGAAGGTCGAAGAGATGGACTGACTCATCCAGCGTGGAAGCTAGCTTTCTAGACGGCCTGTGAAGGAGATGCTAAGATCGCGACCGTTGGTTTTCTGATGCGGGCCGGCTCAGTGATTTGCTTCCAAAGCGGATCTGACCGCGTGTTGAATCGAGGAAGCCTGAACAGGTTAGCAAGGAGAAGCGAGTGCCAACCGCTGGATCGCAACCGGTCGTCGCCAAGCTCACTCGAGCGGCTATTTTTCTCGTCGTTACGATCAAACCTGAGAAGGATAGCGAAGCGGCGGTGCGAGGCTTGTGCGGCGAATTGAGCTCGCTCGTGCGTGGAGTTGGCGTCCGTGACCTCGACGGGAAACTCTCCTGCGTCATGGCGTTTGGATCCGACGCTTGGGACCGGCTCTTCGGCGCCCCTCGCCCTAAAGACCTGCACCCTTTCCGCGAAATCCGAGGGGTGCATCACGCGGTCTCAACACCGGGCGACATCCTCTTTCACATCCGTTCGATCCGGATGGACTTGTGCTTTGAACTCGCGACCCAGTTCATGTCGCGGCTCGGTGATGCCGTCTCCTCGGCCGATGAGGTGCATGGTTTCAGCTACTTTGACCAACGCGACCTCATTGGCTTCGTCGATGGGACAGAGAACCCCGCCGATCAGGACGCCCTGGAGGCCGCTCTCGTTGGCGAAGAAGATGCCCACTTCGCGGGGGGAAGCTATGTCATCGTCCAAAAGTATTTGCATGATCTCAAGAAATGGAATGAACTTCCCGTGGGCGAGCAAGAGAAGATCATCGGCCGCACCAAACTTTCCGACATAGAGCTGGAAGATGCGGTCAAACCAACGTATGCGCATAATGCGTTGACGACGATCGTCGAGGATGGCAAGCAGCTTGAGATCGTGCGTGACAATATGCCGTTCGGCGATACGGTGAAGGGGGAATTCGGTACGTATTTTATCGGTTACGCGCGGTCTCCGTACCGGCTCGAGCAGATGCTGAACAACATGTTTATTGGACGTCCTCCAGGTAATTACGATCGTTTACTGGACTTCAGCCGGGCCGTGACGGGCACGTTGTTTTTCGTGCCGACGGCGACTTTCCTCGAAGAGGTGGCTTCCGAGGTCGTGCCCTCAACAACGGGCGCCCCGATCGCGATAGAGCCCGAGAAGCCACCCACAACCTCGACTCGCTCTTCCCCGTGCATTGGTTCTCTCGGGATTGGTTCACTGAAAAACAAGGCGGAACATGAATAACCTTCATCGGGAACTCGCACCGATCTCCGACTCAGCCTGGGCTCAGATTGAGGAGGAGGCGTCGCGCACACTCAAACGCCACCTCGCGGCGCGCAGGGTGGTCGACGTCACCGAGCCGAAGGGCTTCGGGCTCTCGGCGGTCGGCACCGGCCATCTCAATCCGGTTCAAGCCCCTGGCGACGGAGTACAGGCCGTTCTACGCGAGTCGAAGGCGATCGTTGAGCTTCGAGCTCCGTTCGAACTCACGCGCCAGGCGATCGACGACGTGGAGCGGGGCGCGACCGATTCGGATTGGTCGCCACTGAAGGAGGCGGCACGCATGATCGCCTGCGCCGAAGATCGCGCGGTCTTTGAGGGGTACGCCGCGGCCGGCATTCAAGGGATTCGCGAAGGGAGTAGCAACCCTGGAGTGGTGCTCCCCGCCAGTGCCAAAGGCTACCCCAGCGCGGTGGCGCAAGCGGTCAGCCAACTCCGGCTCGCGGGAGTCAACGGCCCATACGCCCTGGTACTCGGAGCGTCCGCCTATACGGCCGCGAGTGGAGGAAGCGACGAGGGATATCCCGTCTTTCATCACCTCGAACGGATTGTGGAAGGTGGGATCATCTGGGCGCCCGCAATCGAAGGGGGATTCGTCCTCACGACTCGCGGTGGGGACTTTAACTTGGATATCGGTCAGGATCTCTCGATTGGGTACTCGCGCCATGGCAGTACGATGGTGGAGCTTTACTTCGTGGAGACTTTCACCTTTCGATTGCTGACCACGGAGGCGGCCGTCGTGCTTGCTCCGAGTGAGAAGTGAACCTTGAGTGGTCTGACTAAACCCACTCGGTTGAGAACGGCACGACGTTTTCCCTTCGGAGGCATGGTCTTCGACTGGGTTCGTCCAGGCAAACGGTTTGATTCAAGCGCGAGACTCCTTAATGGTCAAACCTCCGTTCCCCGCCTCTCATCTTCGCGTGAAGCGGGTTTACGAGCCCGTGGTTCCCGAAGACGGTCTGCGGATTCTCATCGATCGACTCTGGCCACGTGGCGTTAGTAAAGATAAGGCGAATCTCGATGATTGGATGAAATCTCTCGCTCCAAGTACAGAGTTACGCCAGTGGTTTGGCCACGAGCCGGCGCGCTGGGCTGAATTCCAACGCCGTTACCGGGCCGAACTTCAGCAGCATGTTGAGGACCTCGACCGGCTTCGACAACTCGCCAAGACCCAAACGATCACTCTTGTTTACGGGGCCCGTGACGAAGAGCATAATCACGCAGTCGTCCTGAGAACGCTGCTCTTGGAAGAGACGACGGGGCCTTCCGAATCCACTTCGCCAGTTCCCAAAACACCCTAGTGGGATTCCTCGAATCGAGTTCCGGATCGAGGTTTCTTGCCCTGGGATCGCGGGCGTCCCGACCGTATTGGAAGTTGAAAATAGATTGATCTGATAGCATGCCTGCGCTCCTAGGAAAGCCGCCGTTTGGCCTGCGGCTCCCCGCGGATCAAGGGCGTTCGCCCACCCGGCGGCGATGTTTAGAAGTTCACCATACGCAGGGCTTAAGCGAGCAGATTAATGTGAACCATATTCGCAAGGTTTTTTTTGTTTAATATAACTCATGTGTTGTGTGTGTTAACGACGCGAGTTAGATTGTTCGAGGTGATGCGGCGTGAGCGCCTGATCTACGAATCGAATCTTCCGGCAACTCGTTAACCAAGGCTCCGTGAAAAAGGAGCACCTGTCGAATAATAGTATCATGCGATCCAACTTATGTTGCCAACATCCATTCAACAAGATCGCATCCTCGCTTTCAGCGATGCCTCGACATGATATAGCCGTAAGCCTCGAACGGAACCCTCGCGATGTCCACCGAGTAGAACCAATCGACGATCTGGTCATGGGCAGGGCAAGGTCGTTCCCAGAATCCATTCGTCAACTTGCCCTTTGGGAGATCCGCTGCATTCGATTCAAAGTAGGCCAAGACGGCCTCCGGACTCTTCGCGATCCGATCAAGGAATGGTCCCACATCATAACCCAACTTGGCGATGGCACACATCCATGAGTTGAGTTGGTCCGCGTCCTCCCGGATTTTCATTTCAACGACCGCTTCCAGGAATTCATCCAATGCCCGTCGTTGCATTTGGGTCCATCCAGCCGGTCCCGAGGCGGAGATCGCCCTTCCCGTGATCTCGATCCCCGGCACCCAGTATGGCTCAATCACAGAGATATCAAGGATGCGAGGCAAGAAATAAAGATAGTCGGCTGTATCCCCGACCGTCAAGAATGCCGACCCCGCGTAGGGGGCCAACTCGTCAGGAGTCAAGTCGCGTAGATGCTTCCCAAGTAGAACGTCGACGCGCTTTCTTTTGATACAGCACGGGCAGCCCTCAATGCGGCTGGGCCTCGCAACTGTAGAAAATGCCATGTAGAGCCCTTCAATTGAAGGAGGTACGTGTTTCATTTTATGTTATGAATTATGATGAGTGAAAAGTTAATGCCAACTTCCACGCTCGAATTGGAGACTGGGCTATCTTTTTTCGCGTATCACACGGTTCACCAAAATCCAAGGCGACGGCGAGCCGCATGTCTCGAAGACACGGGCTAATCAGATTAGTTCACTGCTTTCTCCTCGCTCGTGGGGAGCTCTTCCCCGGTGTGTCCGTGGTATGACGATGACGAAAGCTCATGGCCAATCCCACTTCTTTGCATGTTCAGGGGTCGTCTTGGCGATCGGGGTAAACGCGTGCCGCGATAAGTTCCTTCCAGGAGGGTGCCTCGGTCGCGTTCCCGATTGCCCGCAATTCGTCGTCGGTTTTTCCGGCGATCCAACTCTCAACCGCCCTACTCATATCCGCTGGGTCCGGTATCAGCTCCTCGGGCACATGCGGAAGTTTATAGAGACCGAGTAGAGGTGTCGGACCGGCCATGTGGTTATGGCTGGTTCCGCTAGCGAGCGGATCAACTTCACATACCGTTGGAATCTGTGGTATCAATAACGGTAAATGTTTGCGAAGGTGCTCCATTACGGGCACGATCCGGTAAAGGTCGGGTCAGAGTCGCCCGTCGAGACACTCATTAATCAAGGTATAGCTACGAGTTGCCATGTTGCCTTCCAGGAAAGCCGAAAAGCGATCGACGTGATGGATGAACTCAAACCTCAGTCTCGCGGATTCGGTTGCGCCCAGCCAGGCTGTCGTGGCTTATTTCTCGGCCTTGGTTGGAATACCCTGGGTGTCGATCCGTCCTTTAAAGGCATCGAATCCATGTTCCACCTGAATGGTCCAGCGAATCACTGGGGGAACATTGGATTTGGGGTAGATCCTCCACCACTGCTCTGACTTGCCTCGGTCGAGGGAGGCGCGGATTGACCGACCATCAAGCTGGACAGTCACGTCACAATCTCCATGGAACGGGTCGCTTGCGAGGTATTATAGATTAATATGATAATTTCTATCAGCCTTGTCAAAACCATTCTCCACTCGAATGTACTCGGACGGGAGGACCTGGCGGAACGGAGAACGACCGTTGAACAGAACAGGACCGGTTTCCTTGTCGCGACGAATCTCGAGCGTCAAGAACCATGGTTTCTCGACGGAAATCTTGTAAGCGTCCGTGTCAATGTTGTTAGCCGTCGCCAGGTCGCTCAGTAGGATCCGAATCTCGACGAATCATGCACAGAAAGACTTGATTTTAGACAGACCAGTCTGTATGATTCGGTCATGAAACGGACGAAGCCTACATCCAAAGCTCGGCAACGTATCCTTGAGACGGCTGACCGGTTGTTCTATGAGGAGGGGTTTCGGGCCGTCGGCATCGATCGAATCATCGCGGAGGCCGGAGTCGCCAAGGCCACGCTCTATGTCCATTTTCCATCCAAGGATGACCTTATCCTGGCCGTTCTCGAGCACAGGGAGCGGGTTACCACGGAGTTCTTCCGGACTTCGATGAAGCGGAATGGGAAGGCCAAAGGTCCTCTGGGTCCGTTCTTCGCCGCATTGAAAGAGTGGTTCGAGTCGCCGGGCTTCCGCGGCTGTGCCTTCCAGAATGCAACCGTGGAGTTGGCCGACTCGGCGCATCCGGGGACGGAGTATTCTCGTGGCTTCAAGCGGCGTTTCAGCGAGTCCTTGCGGGGGCTGATTGAGGAAGCAGTCGGCGTGAAAGCCGCGAAGTTCGCTCCCGCCGTTTTTTTGCTGGTCGAAGGGGCCATTGTAACGGCGGCCATTCAAGGTAAGCCCGACGCCGTTGAAGTGGCCAGAGACGCTGCGTGTCGATTGATTCGCGAGGGAGAGAAGTAAGCGCCCCTTTTTTTAGTCAAGGCATACAGACCTGTCTGTATCTTGCCCCTGCCGGAGGACGATCCATGAGCGACGTAACCAGGACTCTGCATAAGACGGTCAAAGTCGGCGATCTCGAGATTTTCTATCGCGAGGCCGGCCCCAAGGACGCTCCATCCATTTTGCTTCTGCATGGGTTCCCGACGAGTTCGCAGATGTTCCGAGGTCTCATCCCGGAGCTGGCGGACTCATACCGTGTGATCGCCCCGGATTACCCAGGCTATGGTCATAGCTCTATGCCTTCGCGGGACGAGTTCACCTATAGCTTCGATAACCTCGCCAATGTGATCGACAGGTTCACGGAGGAGGTGGGGCTGACGGAGTACGCCCTCTACGTGCAGGACTACGGGGCTCCGGTCGGCTATCGGTTGGCTTCGCGGCATCCGGAGCGGGTGACGGCCATCGTGGTCCAGAACGGCAACGCTTATGACGAGGGACTCGACAACGCTTTCTGGGAGCCGATCAAGGCCTACTGGGCCGATCCCGGCAGTGTGGAGAAGCGGGAGGCACTCCGCGGACTTTTGACCTACGACGCGACGAGGTGGCAGTACCTGGACGGCGTGCCAAACCCCGAACGAGTCAGTCCCGATGGCGCGGCGCACGACCAGTTCTTGCTCGACCGTCCAGGAAACGCCGAGATCCAGCTCGACATGTTCCTCAGCTATGGCAGCAATCCACCGCTCTATCCGAGCTGGCAAGACTATTTCCGGACGCACCAGCCTCCGATGCTGATTGCCTGGGGTAAGAACGACCAGATTTTTCCGGCCGCCGGTGCGGAACCGTATAAGCGTGATCTGAAGACGTTGGAATATCACCTCCTCGACGCGGGGCACTTTGCCTTGGAGTCGGCTGGTGATGAGATCGCTCGACTGATACGCGACTTTCTCGGTCGACACGTACACGTGTCGCGGACCTGACATTGAGGGGTCTGACCATGGAAAAGGGACACTTCTCCAGCGACGTCGACTTCACCTCAGCGGTGAAGGCGATCCAGGAATGGACTACGCCAACCGTCGCGGGGTGAAGGTCTGGGGTACCGCGCGGGGTCGAGGGGGATAGCGAGCTGCTCGATCGCTTGAGTGCCCCTATTTAACCTATTCAGGGTTAGGCATGCGATACTTTGCTCCGTCGAGTGCTGAAACCTGCATACCCAGCCCCTGCGCGTCCACCCGCGTTTTACCCAGCGAGAGGTTCAGTTCGTGATCGTGCGACTTCCTCGCTACCCCCGAAGGTGGGTGTCGGAGTGGGGAGCCCGCGAGCTGACCAAGCCTTCGAGATTGAACCCCTCTGAAGCGGACCGAGCCCTATGCTCTATGACTACACGGCAATCCCTGACTCCGAAGTTCCCCTGGCGGTTGAACCCACCTTTCAGCACATCCTCACAACTTATGTGAGCGAGACAAACAAGACGGTGAGCATGTGGCGGGCGGTGCCCGATGGCCTGCTCGAATACCGGCCCCACGCGAAGGTCAACACGATCCGGATGATCCTAGTCCATCAGCTCCTTTCCGAGCGGCGTTTCTTTGCCCAGTTCGTGGGCACGGACGAGCCTGCCGTCGAGGAGTTGCTGCCGCCTGGTGACGCCGGGTCGGCCCAGGCCTATATTGAAAAGCATGTTTGGCAAGTCAGGAGGCGCCTGCCGGAACTGGCCCAGGGCACCTCCGCTTGGTGGCTGGAGAGCCGCCCCTTTTTCGGTGGACTCCAACGCGAGCGGATCTGGGTGTTCTGGCGGCGGGTGCTGCACACCTGCCATCATCGTACACAGCTCCAGACTTGGTTACGGCTGGCCGGCCACGAGCCCGTCCCCGCGATTTACGGGCCTTCGGGAGATGTGAAATGGGATGAGGCCGACCCGACCTATTCTTTGGAAGCGGCGAATCGAGGGAGATAGTGGCTCAGGTGCGCGTCAGCTCCCGCTGAACGCCCCTCGCGCTCGTGGAGAGCCGGACTCGAAGCCGTGGGACCAAACGGATCGCTGGGACGAAACACCCGATCACGCTCCGACGGCCCTGGCTCAAGCGGGAGCCACCCGCGAAATTCGCCGCGATCCTCCGTTTCCGTCGACCGTCATCTCTCGTGGGGGCCGAACGGGCCGCGCCTGCTGAGGGGGCGTCGATTGGCCGTTCCTGTTCGCACGCGCCCGAATCGATTCCAGTCAGTGATCCGGCGGCTGAGAACGCATTCACCTATGCGAGATGGAACGAGTTATAGGCGGCCAGGAATCTCCCAGGGTCGAAGGGCCTCCCTTTGGCATGATTTCTGATACGATGAGTTTGTGTCGAGATACCGAGGCGTGTTCGACCACCTCAATGCGCGACGCGACCGGTTCGACAAGGTTCAGGAATGGTGCGAGGTTCCGCGAATTGGACGTGGTTCGGCAAGGTGTCACTTGCCTTATGGGACCTCTGCGCGCGGTCGTTGAATAAAGGATGCCATGCCGATCATTGAACTCGTGCCGTGGGTTCATCGAGACTTACCCCTAACCCGCGGTGGAACAATCCCTTATCCAGCCCGAGCGTCGGTTTCATGCCGCGAGAAGGTGGAGGCTTGAGTGGACCAGCTTTGGCTTTGGGTTGGCTTCAATGCCTTCGTGCTGATGATGCTCGCGCTCGACCTCGGTGTTTTTCACCGCAGCGCCCACGAGGTTTCGATCAAGGAGGCGGCGGCGTGGAGCACCGTTTGGGTGGTACTGGCACTTGGTTTCGGTGGTGGGGTTTATTCCTTTATGGGCGAGCAGGCGGGGATGGAGTTCCTCGCTGGTTACCTGATCGAGAAGGCGCTGTCGGTTGACAACATCTTCGTGTTCGTCCTGCTCTTTACTTACTTCCAGGTGCCGCCGAAGTATCAGCACCGGGTCCTTTTCTGGGGCATTCTCGGCGCGTTGGTGATGCGCGGGACGATGATCGGTCTCGGCGCCTACCTGATCCATCATTTCGAGTGGATCCTTTATCTCTTCGGTGCTTTCCTGGTCTGGACCGGGTTTCGGATGGCCGTGCAAGATGACCGCGCCATCGAGCCCGAAGCTAACCCGGCGATTCGCCTGGTGAGACGGGTCATGCCTGTCAGCAACCACTATGATGGTCAGAAGTTCTTCTCGAGGGAGCCCCATGGGTCCGATGGCAGAATGAGGCGGGTGGCCACTCCGCTCTTCGTCGTCTTGGTGCTGGTTGAGACCACGGACCTGATCTTCGCGGTGGATTCGATCCCGGCCGTCTTCGCCGTCACGCGCGACCCGTTCCTTGTCTATTCGTCAAACGTCTTCGCCATCCTCGGACTACGGGCGCTCTATTTCCTCCTGAGCGGGGTCATCGGTCAGTTCCGTTTCCTGAAACTCGGGCTGTCGGTCGTCCTCATTTTCGTCGGAGCGAAAATGCTTCTGGCGGACCTCTACAAGGTCCCGATCGGTCTCTCCCTTGGGGTCATCGCGGTGGTGATCGCCGCCTCGATCCTCGTCTCTCTGGTTTCTCCAGCGGCGCCGGATGTCCCATCGCCGACAGCGGAGACCGAAGACCCCACGGCCGTACCGGCGCAAACGTTCGAGAACACGCCAGACTCTCTGGTCCAGGCATCAGATGACCAGCCGCCTGGGGAGGTGTGAGGAGTGTCATTGAGGGAGCGATCAATGCTGTCCGCAAACCGTTGAGAATTCATGGGCTTGCACATTCGTGGTGCCGCAACGGACACGTTGGCGAGACATGCGCAAGCGAGCACCCGCAAACGACCATGGCCGAGCAATCGATCCTGATCAGGTTGTTCATTGACTGCGCGACGAGTTTGAGGAACAGGGTGATCTGGGATTGATAGTTCTCCACGAGAACGTACCAGTTCAGGTTATCACCTGGTGTAGTTCGCTTCAGTTGCCTCGGGAGAAGCGCTTGAGAGCGAAGCTCCGCGATCGGAGCCAAGACGAGGGCAAATATGCTTGATCCTTCAGTCGATTTGGGCCGACAACACTTCCTGGGACCACCCGACGCGGAGATGACCCTGGTAGAATACGGCAGCTATGCGTGCCCTCGGTGCCACGCGGTTCATGAGGTTATTGAGGGACTGCGGAGCCGGTTCGGCGATCGGATGCGGTACGTGTTCCGGCACTTGCCCGTCACCGACAGCGAGGCCGCGACCCGCGCCGCCGAACTCGCGGAGTACGCGGATCAGAGGAACGGGCAGTTCTGGCAGGTCCACGAGGCCCTGATGGAGCGGGGGCCGGCGTTCTCAGTGGAAGATTTCCGGCAGCTCGAGCGAGAGTTCGGCCTGTCGCCGGACGATGCGACGCACGAGTCCGAACTCGCGGAGGCCCAGAAACGTGTTCGCGAGGACGTCGAGGGGGCTCGGCGCAGTGGCGTGCGGCTAACGCCGACCTTCTTCATCAATGGCCGTCACTATACGGGCACCTGGGATGAAAGCTCTCTGGCCGACGCCATGCTCGGTTCGCTTGGGCATCGCATTCAGTCCGCCGCGTTCGAGTTCGTCCGTTGGGGGCCGTCCTCGGGGTTGCTCCTGGGGCTGGCGACGTTGCTCGCGCTGATAATCAGCAATTCCCCTCTGAGAGCAGGGTTTGAAACGTGGTGGGAGACCTCCCTGGGTATCCAGTGGGGCACGCGCGTGTTCGCGCACTCGCTGGTCCACTGGGTCAACCACGGGCTCCTGACGATTTTCTTTTTCGTTGTCGGACTCGAGATCAAACGGGAGTTCACCGTCGGCCACCTGGCGACCGTCCGATCAGGGGCTCTACCGGTCATCGCCGCCATAGGTGGGATCGTTCTGCCCGCAGTCCTGTTTGCGTCGATTGCTCCACCGGAGCTCAGGCATGGATGGGGCATTCCGATCGGGACCGACACCGCCTTCGCGGTCGCATTGATCGTGTTGCTCGGCTCTCGCGTCCCTGTCGAGCTGCGCGTATTCCTTACCGCGGCGGTCATCATCGACGACATCGTGGCGATTCTGGTCATCGCCTTGTTCTACAGCGGCGCGATCCACGTGAGTTATTTGATCGCGGGCGTCGTGCTCACGGCGCTGCTGGTGGGACTGAATCGGTCCGGTGTTTACAGTACCCTGCCGTACGCGGCCTGCGGCGTCGTTCTCTGGTTCCTCCTCCACGAGGCTGGCTTGCATGCGACGTTGGCGGGGGTGATTCTTGCCGTGATCATCCCCGCGCGGCCGCCCGCGAACCTGAATGCGCTACTGGCCCAGGCATCGACCGTAATCCATCTGGAGGAGAGCCACGCGGGCGAGGCGATGCGCTCCGGGCCTTCCGAACCGGCCCTACGCGCTCTGGATTCGATTCACGCTCGTATCGAGTCTCCTGCCGACAAGCTCCTCCGATCCGTTGAGCCATGGTCGAGTTATCTCGTTCTACCAGTTTTCGCGCTGGCGAACGCGGGTGTCGCCTGGGCGCCCGGTGTTCTTGAAGGACAGGGACGGTTGATCACCGCGATTGTCCTGGGATTAGTTATTGGCAAGCCGATGGGGATGGTGCTGGCCGCCTGGATCGCGGTACGTTCAGGAGTGGCCGCCAAACCGGATGCGTACTCGTGGCGCCAGTTGTGCGGCGCGGGAGCGCTCGGTGGCATCGGGTTCACAATGTCACTCTTCATTGCGGGCGTCGCCTTCCCCGACGAGGCGGACTACGCGGCCGCCAAGATCGCGGTCTTCCTCGCTTCGTTGACCGCTGGAGCATTCGGCATGCTCATCCTGGCGAAGAAACCCAACGCCGATAAGTGAAAGCGCGACGCCGAAGCCAAAGACTCGCACGAGTGACCAAGGTGTGCCATGGCTGGCGAGGTTTTTTGCCGACCTTGTGTAAGAGCGGTCACGGCCCGTCGTGATAGGAGTGGTCGCTTTGATGATTGGCCACGGGGACTTTCTTGAGCACACGCCTGTCGAGGTTGGTCTTCACTAACGCATGGGTCCAGGACCAGTAGATGGCGTCGCACCCGTTGGTGCGGATGCCTTGATCGTGGCCTGAATAACTACCTTCTTATGCTTATGCGGCGGGATGAAAGCCGAGTTCGGCGGCCCGAGCGCTGTGCAGGCCGATGAGGGCGAAGGCGAGATAGAGAGTTTTCATGGGTAGGACTACTCCTTGGCCGCGTCGAAGCGGGGTGGATTGGGTTTCAGATACGGCTTCAACGCCTCGAAGTCCACCTCGCCCGCATCCGTGAAAGGTGTCGAGAGGATCGGAAACGGCCCGCGGATGCGTGGATCTGCCGTGGTCGAACCTCGTGGCTGGCTGGCTGGCCGACCCGGCGGCACGCGGATCGGCGTGCGCATGCAAGCTGCCGGGCACGGGATCGATCGATGCCGCCCTGGAGGTGGATTCGAAGAGAGAACCGATCCAGCCCATCGTTCCGGAGAGCAGCACGGCCTAATTGATGAAGTCGCGGCGATTGTCCATGGCAATGGTGAGGTTGTTTATTTCTCTTATGGGTGAAATACAGTCGTCAGAAGAGATGTATCGTCATGAGGACATAGGCTTAAATTCGCCTGGCAAAATACCGCGCGTTTTCAGCGAGAGCGAAGTGGAACACTCGCCGGAATCGATCAAAGGGGCTTTACTTTTGTGCTCGATGTATTCCTGAACATGCACGGGGATGTCACTGCGGATGGCGTCCATGCCCAGACCGATCCCGAGCAAGTCATCGTTGAGAGTGTGGCCCGGCCAGCCGGTTACGATGAACCCCGGTTTTTGGGCCTCTTTCACAGCTAGACGCGCTGTGCCTTCCATTTTGGCCGCGATTCATTTGGAGCCAATGGCTCTTGCCGCCTCCATCAGTCTAGGACCAGAACGTCTACCAGGCGACCGACGGTTTGACACTCCCACCCCTGAAGGGTGTGGGATTCTCAGTTCAACGAGGACTGCTCTCAAAGCGAGAGTCTGACACCCTCTCCCTGAGCGTTTAGAAACCGAAGTTTCCACGTTCGGGCGTGCCC